>Ga0302324_100000620_pt1 | contig 90855 bp, 80 predicted proteins | sample Palsa_T0_1_FD_201949 | JGI IMG/M metagenome (GOLD analysis project Ga0302324, IMG submission 201949) | Peat permafrost microbial communities from Stordalen Mire near Abisko, Sweden - Palsa_T0_1 | ecosystem: Environmental > Terrestrial > Soil > Palsa > Peat permafrost | place: Sweden: Abisko...
AAGCCAACAACGAGAACCCCGAGCCATTCCTATGGACAGCCACCGCCGAGCAAATCCTCGCCAAGGTAGCCCGCGGCCGCGCCACCCTCACAACAATCACCACCTAAAACCGAGACACAACACTAGGTGCACCTGCTCATGAGGCGCCTGGGGAAATACGGGCTACCGAAACGCCGGCTTCCGCGGAGCGCAAAGGTCGGCAAGCCCAGCTCTCTGGACCTCGTTCGTCGCCGGTTTAGAGCAGCCGGCCCCGACCGGCTGTGGATGACCGACATAACTGAGCACCCGATCAGGGAGGGCAAGGTCTACTGCTGCGCGGTGATCGACGCGTTCTCACGCATGGTCGTCGGCTGGTCGGTCGACAGCTGCCAGACCGGGCTTCTGGTCACCAACGCATCGGCACGGCGTTGAACCGCAGAGCACCGAGACAGGGCGGAATCATACATTCCGATCAGGGCGCCCAATTCGGATCCTGGGTCTTCAGCCAGAACGCACGGAAGCGGGTCTCGCACCATCCGTCGGTGCCGTCGGCGCTCCGTTTCGACAATGCGATGGTCGAGGCGTTCTGGGCCCGCATGCAGGTCGAGCTGCTCAACCGCAAACGATGGAAGACTCGGGTCGAGCTCGCGAGCGCAACCCACGACTACATCGAGATCTGGCACAACACACGCAGACGCCACCGCGCCCTGAACATGCTCACACCCACCGAATACGAGAACCAACACCAACAACCACAGATCGCCGCCTGATTCCAGCCCATCGACTCCAAGAAAGCCGGGTCAGATCAAACCGTCCATCAAACCGGGGCCACTCCACCCCTCGTCTCTCATCTGGGTGTGTGTCTTTCCGCGAATGGGAAAACGTTGCGGGGGCGCGTGGTGTCGGGAGCGTGTGGCGATTGGCTGCTTGACGGTATGGGCCGGTCGGCGGATAGTGGCTGTGACCTGATTGCTTGGGGTGTCCTCTTGGTTGGGTGTCTGTGGCCGGTCGGGCTGTTTGTTGGGTGTGTCGCGCTCGCCGGGGTTTTGTGGTGGGTGTGTCGCACGACATGTTTATGCCCTCTTGTGGGGGTGTTTGGAGGCTCTTTTTTATGTCTCGTGTGAGGTTATTGCTTTTGAGTGTTATGGCTGTGTTCGCGGTGGGTGCTGTAGCGGCGTCAGCGGCGTCAGCGGCACCTCACTGGGTGATCAACGGCACCGCGCTCGCGAGCGGCAGCAGTGAATCCGTGTTACGCTCCGTGTCCTTAGGCTCAGCGAGGCTGGTGTCGAAGATCGGCACTATCCCAACCGAAATCATATGTACGAACGCGGATGCAACGGGGTCGATTACGGGGCCGAACAAAGCCGAAGCCCCGAGTGGGATCGCATTCACCGGCTGCACGCTCAAACCGTCAGGATGCACCGTGAAAGAACCGATCACAACGGTCGCGTTGACGTCGGCGCTGTTATCTAATGAAACGGTGGGCTTAGGCACTGGGTCACCGAAGACAGGCGAAGAATTCGTGGCGATCACGATCTCGGGGAGCGCGTGCTCGGTTGAAAGCAAAACCCCGGTGAAAGGTAAGGACCAGTGCGAAGGGGCGCTCAACACCGAAGCTGAGACCTACTCATGCTTATTCACCGACGCTAGTAGTAAAGGTCTGCTGTTCCTCGGCTCAAATGAAGCCCTTTTCTTAGCGGATGTCTTCTTCTTATTGAAGGGCACCAACGACGGCAAAAAATGGGGGGTGAAGACCCCATAGCGATTGGGGTCTAGGCGCGCGCGGGCGTTTGTGCCTGTAAGCGTCCATGTTGTGGCTTCTGGGCCTGGGTTCGCTGCTGCACGGTGTTGGGCGGCGGCCCGGGCCGGCGGAGATGACTGCCCAGTTCGGGTTCTCAGAACTCGAGATCTACGACGATGGCCACGTCGCCGCGCACGGCCAGCGACTATGGGATACCGAGAGTTTGCGTAACGCCTCGCGGCCCTTGCTTATGGGCACGACGTTAATGTTGTGGGGGGTTCCGCGCCCTGCCGGTCCGCAAGCACGCGGTGAGCTCACGCGAAGCGCGCCGCGGCCCTGCACGTAGAGCGCCTCCTCGCGGACCTTGATCATCAGGCAGTCGAAATACGCGATCGCGTAGACGCGCTCCAGCGGCCTGGTGCGCCACGCTGTGGCTGGCTGAAGCAGGAGCGCATAGACCGCGGTGAGGCGCCGGGGTTGAGCACTGAGGGAGATTGGAGCTGGCGGCCGCTGAGAGGCGTATCCGGCAGCTTGAGACCGAACTGGCGGTCTCCAGGAAGGTCGACGAGGTGTTCCTCGAGCAGAACCTGCCCCAGAGCCTCTTCCCGGTGATTGCCTCCCTGGCCCGGGCAGGGTTCGATGTGCAGCGGGCCTGTGTGATGCTCGGCGTGTCCGCCTCTGGCTACTACGACTGGAAGTGCATCCCCCCGTCGGCAAGAGCGCTCAGGAATGCCTGGCTTGCCGGTGAGATCGCGCAGGTGCACGAGGACTCGGCGGGCGACCTACGGGACGCTGCGCGTCACCGCCGAGCTCCGTTATGGCCGCGGGATCCACGTCGGCAAGGGCCGAGCTGTTTGGCGAGCTCTCGCTTTATGCAGGTGCGGTGTGGTCCTCGATGAGTCGTTCGACATACGGGCCGAGCAGCGCTGCGACCGGCGCGTGCCCCACGCTGAAGTCACCGCAAGGTAAGACGGTGTAACCGACTGCGAGGCGCACCAGGCACTCGCTCAGAGCCCTTGCGACCCTCCGGTCGAGACGTGGCCAGCCGACCAGCACGAGTTGGGTGAGATGCTCGGTGGTGATCTCGACTAGCGACCTATTCCCGCCGGTCGTGAGCAGCGCGAGCAACTCTTCTGCCCCTTGTCGGTGGACGACAGCGCGAACTAGTGCGTTGCTGGCCGGCGCTTGCACGAGTACGTCAAAGGCGCCAACAAGAGCACTGACGAGATCCTCACGATGGGCGGTAACGGCCTTTTCAACAGCGGATAGAAGGCGATCGGTCTCCCGAGCCACGAGGACCCGCGCAAACCCCTCGCGCGAGCCGAACTGCTTATAGAGGGTCTGACGACTGACGCCGGCGGCAAGCGCGACGTCGCCCATCGTGACGTTTGCCCACCGGCGGTTATTGAGCTGATCACAGGCCGCGTCGAGCAGGCTAGCGCGCAGCAGTTCCCGTGCCGCCACGGGATAGGGAACGCAATTCTGCATGGCGGACTCAGCCTCCGCGCCACCGTTGTTGAGCCGACCCTTCTCGCTGCTCGACCGTATCGAACACATTGCGTGGGTGCAAATACACTCGTCGCTATTCTCGTCGACTCCGACGTTGTCGACAGCGTTTGGAATGTGACATTTAGATGAGCTACCTCAGGACCCTCAGCCGTCGGCTCCAGGAGCGAGATGGCGGACACATTTGACGGGCACTCGTGCAGCGCACCTGACGGGCGCGAGGCGGGCGGCAACGGCGCTGCGCAAGTATGGAGTAAGACCAGCCGAGCGTGGTACCGAGCCTTGGCACTGCTGCCGGTGCTGGTGTTGCTCGGCTTTGCGCGCATGCTCAGCGCGATCGCTGTCGTGCGGTTTCGAGGCGGGAGACCGGCTGGATCTGACGGGGCAGTTTAGGTGAGGACGCGAATCCCGAGCGAGGACTTGCGTACGAGCTGAAGGCAGCGATGCCGCTGGACCTTGCCGCTCGGCGTCGTGGGGAAGCTACCCCTCGGCAAGAACACACATTCGTCCACAGGCACGCCCTCCTCCTTCATCGCCAACTGGCATAGCTGCGAAGCGAGCGTCGCGAAATCAACCGACTCGTTGGCTTCCGCGACTAGGCTGACGCGGTGCCGACCGTTTCCGGACCGTTGCACGAATGCACAGTTGCCGTCCCGGATGCCAGGTACTGCACCGACGCGCGCCTCGAGCTCGTTCACGAAGATGTTGCGACCGTTCAGTATCAGCAGATCGTCGCTGCGGCCCGACACATACAGGCTGCCATCACGCAGGAACCCCAGGTCGGACGTGCGAAACGCCCCGTCACTGAAGTGAGCATGGGTCTCCTCGGCGTTGTCGAAATAGCCGGATGCGAGACTCCTCGAGCGGATGACGATCTCGTTGGTAGATCGGTCTATCGACACCTCGGTGTCCTTCAATGGTGTCCCCGTGGACACCAGGCGGCGCGCGCGCGGGTCGCTTGGGTCGGCTAGGTTCAACGTTCCTAGTGTGAGTGCGTCCGCGTCCACGTCCACGAACATGGGAGCCCGATCGAGTTCGCCGACCGTCACTGCAAGAGTGGCCTCGGCAAGGCCGTACGCCGTCGTGAACGTCGACAGCTCGAGACCCCGCGGTGCGAACACCTCCGCGGCTCGCTCGAGGACCGGCCAGTCGACCATTTCCGCGCCCACCAGGCACACCCTGAGCCTCAGCGGCTCTCCTGAGGACCGAGCCGCCTCCGCACGGCTGGCCATCGTAAGTGCGGACGGAGGGCCGGCCGTGATGGTCGCCCCGAACTGCGAGCAGTCATCGAACCAGCTGCGCGGCGCCTGAAGGAAGCGCTCCGGCGTGGACTTGACGGCGCGCATTCCCATGTACCAGGCGAGGAACGCGCCACCGAAGATGCCCATGTCGTGCGAAAGCGGCAGCCACATGCAGCCAACGTCGCGCTCGGAGTCGATCTCGAGCGAATCGGCCAATCTGATCAGCTGCGCTTCAATCGCTCTGCCCGTGAGCTGCGCTCCGCGCGGCTCACCAGTGGTGCCCGAGGAGAACTGGATGAAAAGCACCTCGTCGAGCTCCGGCGGGGTGATATCCACCATCTCAGTGCTCTTGAGCAGGCTTGCGTAGCTCACCACCTCGACGCCTAGGTCGAGACCCGCTGGCATCGCGCGCAGGAAGCGCTCCTCGGTGAGCAGCACGTCTGCGCCGAGGTGCTTGCACATGCCCGCAAGCTGACGTGAATACGAAGCGAGGCTCATGCCGCGCGCGATTATCGGCAGGGACGCGAAAGTCGCGCCCGTGAACATCACTCCTATCGCTGCGCGTGTTGTCTCGGGGCCGTTGGTGAGCACCCCGCCAACCACCGCACCCGAGGCGATGCCCCGCTTGCGAAGGGCCGCCGCCGCACGCCGCGCATCCGAGAGTAGATCTCCATAAGTGCCCGTCCGGTACCGTTCGCCGTCCCACTCCCAGATCTCGCGAGCCAGCGTTCGTGGATGCGTCATCGCATCCCACACGATCATCGGCTTACCTCTCGTGCCTGCGCGCGACGGTTACTTCGCTCTGCGGGTTTGTGTTCGTGCCCTCCAGGACCAGACCACTATGCTCGCTGAGCACCTCCGTGGCGGTCGAGGCATCGCGATCAGCCCGCTCGGGGTGTTCGACCCCACTCGTTGTGGCCTCCGTCCCAGCGCTCGGCTCACCCGCAAGGGTGGAGTCCTCCTCGCCTTCCATCCTCGCCCGCAGGTAGCCAGCAACCGCCACAGGAGTCGGATAGTCGAAGCCCAAAGTCGTGGGGAGCTGCAAACCCGTGGCCTGGCACAGGTAGTTGTAAAGCTCAACAGCGGCCAGCGAGTCGAAGCCGAGATCCTTGAGAGAGATCTCCGGATCGATTGCGTCGGCGGATTCGTGGCCGAGCACCATAGCGGCGACTCCGCAGACGGCTTCGAGCACGATCGCGTCCCGCTTCCCCTCGGGCGTTGCTGACATGCGCACGGCGAGTGAGCCCTTTGTCACGACTTTCTGCCGCGCAGGCGCGCGTACGAGGCGCTCCAGCAGAGGCGGCAGCAGCCCATTGCGGGCGTGCGTGCGTAGCACGCTGAGATTCAGATGCACTGGCACAAGAAAGGGCTCATCGATCGCCTGCGCCGTATCCAGCAGCTCGAGCCCCTCGCTCGGCGAGAGAGCGTCGATGCCAATCCGGCTCAGACGTGCGCGATCGACGTCCTCGAGCCCTCCCATTCCGACGCCCGCCGCTTGCAGCCATAGCCCCCACGCGAGCGACTGCGCGCACAGCCCGTGAGCGCGACGCCAGTGGGCGAGCGCGTCGAGGAAAGCGTTCGCCGCTGCGTAGTTGCCCTGTCCCGGGGTGCCGAGCGTGGCCGCTCCCGACGAGAACAGCACGAACTGATCGAGTTCGCGGTCACTGGTGAGCTGGTGCAGGTGCATGGCCCCGTCGACCTTCGGGCGCATGACGCTCTCGACCTGCTTCGTACCCAGCGTTTCGATCACACCGTCGCTTAGTACGCCCGCCATGTGGATCACCCCGCGTAGTGGACGCTCGCTCGGTATCGAACTCAGGAGTTGTTCCAATTGTCCCCGGTCGCACACATCGCAGGCCACAATCTCCGCCTCGCAGCCGAGCAGGGAGAGCTCATCCTGGAGATCCTGCGCGCACGGCGCCGTGGTGCCGTGGCGGCTCGCGATCAGGAGGTGGCGGACCCCGTGTTTACTGGCCAGGTGGCGCGCCACCAACGAGCCAAGCGCGCCCGTCCCACCCGTAATCAGAACCGTGCTGGCCGTGTTCGCAGCCCGTGGGATCGTGAGCACGATCTTGCCAACGTTGTGACCTTCGCGCAGATGCCGGAACGCCGTGGGCGCGTTCCGGATGTCCCAGGTCCGCACCGGCAGACGTCGAAGGGCGCCGCGCTCGAACAGCGACAGCACCTCTGAGAAGATTTGTCGCAGCCGTTCCGGCCCGGCTTCGGTGACGTCGAAGGAGATGTAGCGCGTCCCCGCATGGATGTCTGCGATCTGCGCGGGATCGCGCAGATCGGCCTTACCCATCTCAACGAAGCGTCCACCGCGTGACAGCAGATCCAGCGACGCGTCGATGAAATCCCCGGCGAGGGCGTTCAAGACCACGTCGACGCCGCATCCGTCAGTCGCCGCTGAGAAGCGCTCGCGGAAGTCGAGATCGCGGGAAGACGCGAGATGCTCACGATCGACGCCGAGCTCCTCGAGCGCCGCCCACTTGGCTGGGCTCGCGGTGGCGAACACCTCGGCGCCGATCGTGCGTGCAATCTGCACTGCAGCCATCCCCACGCCGCCGGCGCCGGCATGGATCAGAACGGTCTCGCCCGCCCTCAGCTCGGCGAGGTCGACGAGCGCGTAGTAGGCGGTCAGGAACGCGATCGGAGTGGTCGCTGCGTCCACGAACTTCCAGTCCACGGGGATCTTCTCGATCACGCTGCGCTCCGCGATAGCCACTGGCGCGAAGGCGTCGTTGAACAGACCCATGACGCGATCTCCGACCACGAGGTCCTGCACGCCGGGGCCGACCTCGGTCACGACGCCTGCGGCCTCGCTGCCGAGTGGAGCCTCTCCCGGATACACGTCTAGCGCGATCAGCACGTCGCGGAAGTTCAGCCCGCAAGCGTGGATCGCGACTCTCACCTGACGCTCGCGCAGCGGCGCTTGCGCGATCGGGTGCGCAACGAGCGCGAGGCCCTCGAGCGTGCCCGTCTGCGTCAGTCCCAAGCGCCACTCCTCGCCGTCGGGTGGGTCGAGCCGGCTGACGCGCTCCGGGCGTACGAGTCGCGGCGCGTAGATGCCGTGCGCGCGCAGAGCGAGCTGCGCCTCCCCGCTCGCCAGCAGCGCAGGCCAGTCGACCTCGTCGTGCTCGCCGAGCTCGGCGTCGAGCAGCATGATTCGCCCGGGGTGCTCCGATTGCGCGCTACGCACGAGCCCCACCACGCTGGACGCGACGAGGTCAGGGATCTCGCGATCGTCGATCGCGACCGCACGGCGGGTCACGAGGGCAAGCTTTGCCGAGCCCAGACGACGGTCTGAGAGCCACTCTTGCAGCAACCCGAGCACCTGCTGCACCGCGACGCGCGAGCGTGCGGGCACCGCTCCGCCAAGTGCACCCGGGACCGCCTCCACGAATACAGCGTCAGGAGCAGGATCACCCGCGTCGATCGCCTGCGCGAGCTCCGCCAGGTCGGCGTAGCTCTCGGAGACGCCCGCGAGGTCAAGCTCGCCGAGCGAGACGCAGCGGCAGTGCCGCTCGGTGCTCGTCGGCAAGCGCAGCGGGGTCCACGAGATCGTGAACAGCGAATCGTGCACGAGACCTCTGTCGCCTCGCAACCCGCTTGCGTCGATCGAGCGCGTCGTCAGCGACTCGATCGTGACAACTTCCGCACCCGCATCATCGACGCCCACCAGGCACAGCGCGCCCTCGCCGACGGCGCCCAGCCTCACGCGCATGCTCGAGGCGCCGCGCGCCCGCGCACGCACGCCCCTGACGCAGAACGGTACGACGAGGTGGTTCGGCTGTGCGGCCAGCACCGCCTCCAACGCCACGTGCAAGGCCGAGTCGAGCAGTACAGGATGCACGTTGTAGCCAGCCGCCTCGCGCGCCTGCTCGGGGCTCAGCGTGACTTCTCCGATGGCTTTGTCTCCCAGCTGCCAGGCGGCGCGCAGCGCCTGGAAGGCTGGGCCGTATTCGTATCCCGTCTCGGCGAGCCGCACGTACAAGGAGGCGATCTCGATTGGCGTCGCACCCGCGGGAGGCCACGTCGCGTCCTCGGTCGCGTCTCTGTCCGCACCTTGCATCTCAGACGGCGCCACCGTGGCACTGGCGTGACGCGTCCATGGTGCCTGCTCCTCACCGGCGGCACACTGCGGACGCGAGTAGATCGCCAGCCGCCGAAGGCCCTTCTCGTCCGCCGCCGACGCCGTCACCTGCAACTGCGCGGCGTGCTCCTCGCTCAAGATCAGCGGCATTTCGAAGGTGAGCTCCGCGATCGTCTCCGCGTCGAGCTCCGCGCCGACGCAGAGCGCCAGCTCGATGAAGCCCGTGGCGGGGAACAACACCGTGTCGAGCACCGCGTGATCGTTCAGCCAACGCTGGTGGTGCAGCGATAGCCGTCCCGTGAACAGCCAGGAATCATCGCCGGCGAGGGAGATCTTCGCGCCGAGCAGCGGATGCTCGGGTGTCTCCTGGCCGAGTGAGCCGGGATCGCCCATGTCGCCGCTATCGCCGAGCCAGTAGCGTTGGCGCTGAAACGAGTAGGTCGGTAGCTCAACCAAGCGCGAGCCCCGGTCGGCGAAGAGCTCATGCCAGCCGACCTCGACGCCGTGAGCGTATGCCGCCGCGAGCAACGCGACGAGGCTGTCGGGCTCGCCGCGGTGAGCGCGCAGCGTAGGCGCAACCAGCGTGCGCGGCCGGACGTCCGCCGTGAGGCAGTGGCTCGTCATCGCACATAGCGAGGCGTCGGGCCCAAGCTCCAGGAAGCGAGTTGCGCCGGCGCGTTGCAGCGCTGCCACGCCGGCGGCGAAGCGCACGGGTGCGCGGACGTGTGTCACCCAGTAGTCGACAGAGCGCAGCTCGCCCGCTCCCAGCTCGCCCGAGACGTTGGAGATGATCGGGATCTCCGGCGCCGCGAACTCGAGCTCGCTCGTAACGCTTGCGAACTCGGCGAGCATCGGCTCGATCAACGGCGAGTGAAACGCATGGCTGACGCGCAGTCGCTTCACGCGCCGCCCGCGTCCCCTCCATGCGCGCTCCAGTGCGCTGATCGCCGCCTCCTCGCCCGAAACGACAGTGGCAGTGGGACCGTTGATGGCGGCGATCGAGACGCTGTCGGCGAACTCCCGGATCGTCGGCGCGATCTCCTGCTCTGAGGCCTCCACGGAGAGCATCGCTCCTCCTGGAGGAAGCGCTGCCATCAGCCGACCCCGTGCCGCCACTAGCATCGCGGCGTCGTGCAGCGAGAGCATGCCGGCGACGTGCATCGCCGTCAGCTCGCCGATCGAGTGGCCGACGAGCAGGTCGGGCTTCACGCCCAGCGAGCCAAGCAGGTGGAACAGAGCGACCTCGAGCGCGAACAGCGCGGGCTGGGCGACGTCGGTCGCATCCAGCGTGCTCGTGCTCTGCTCGTCCTCTGACGCGAACAGCAGCTCCCGCAGCGAGTACCCGACGTGGTCGTCGAACTCGGAGCAGACGGCGTCCAGCGCATCCGCGAAGGCGGGAAACGCTATGTAAAGCTCGCGCCCCATCCCCGGCCGCTGTGTCCCCTGGCCGGAGAACAGGAAGGCGACCTTGCCTGCCTTCGCTGTGCCTCGTAGGACGCCGGGCGCGTGCTGGGCGTTCTGCAGCGCGTCGAGCCCAGCCATCAGCGCCTGACTGTCCTGCCCGAGCACCACCGCCCTGTGCTCGAAATGCGTGCGCGTGCCCGCACAGGAAGCTGCGAGGTCGAGCGGCACGAGGTTCGGCCGTGCCTGTAGATGCACGTGCAGTCGTTCGGCTTGACCAAGCAGCGCCTGCTCGCTCTTGCCCGACAGCAAGATCGGCAACGTCGCCAGCCTGCCGGGCGTCCGCACCCGTGGAGACGCCGGTAGGGCAATCGGTCCCGGAGGTTCGCCGATGATCACGTGGGCGTTCGTGCCGCTGATGCCGAATGACGAGACGCCTGCGCGTCGCGGACGGTCCCGCCGCGGCCACGGCTCGTGCTCCGCCAGTAGTCGCACGTCACCGCCCGACCAGTCGACGTGCGGTGTCGGCGCATCGAGGTGGAGCGTGCGCGGTAGCAGCCCGTGTTGCATTGCGAGCGCCATCTTGATCACGCCCGCGACGCCGGCTGCCGCGACGGTGTGACCGATGTTCGACTTGATCGAACCAAGTCGCAGCGGCTCGTCGTGGCGCTCGCCGCCGTAGGTAGCGAGCAGCGCTCGCGCCTCGATCGGGTCGCCGAGAACGGTCCCCGTCCCGTGCGCCTCGACCGCGTCAACATCGGCGGGAGCGATCCTCCCGCTCGCCAGCGCCCTGCGTATGACGTCTTCCTGCGAGGACTCTTTCGGCGCGCTCAGCCAGGCGCTCGCACCGTCTTGACTGGTCGCCGAGCCTTCGATGACGGCGTGGATCCTGTGACCGTTGCGACGCGCGTCAGCAAGCCGCTCCAGCACGAGCATGCCCATCCCCTCACCCCAGCCCACACCGTCTGCGGACGCCGCGAATGACTTGCACCGCCCGTCCCGCGAGCCGGCCCGATGGCGCGAAAAGGCAATGAACAGCGCGGGCGTAACGAGCACGGTCACACCTCCTGCGAGCGCCAGCGGGCACTCCCCTTCGCGTAGTGACTGACAGGCGAGATGCAACGCCACGAGCGAGGAAGAGCACGCGGTGTCGACTGACACCGCTGGACCCTCGAAGCCGAACGTGTACGCGATGCGACCGGACGCGACGCTCGTCGTCGTCCCACTGAGCATGTGCCCTTCGAGCTCCGGCGGAACGTTCAGGTAGATGCCATAGGCCGACGACGTGACGCCGACGAACACCCCCGTGCGGGTTCCGTGCAGCGTGTCGGGGACGATCGCCGCATGCTCGAGCGCCTCCCACGCGCCTTCCAGCAGGAGCCGCTGCTGCGGGTCCATCGCTCGCGCCTCCCGCGGGCTGATCGAGAAGAACGGCGCGTCGAACTCGGCAACGTCGTAGATGAAGCCCCCGTGTCGCGTGTAGCAGGTGCGCGGATGGTCGGGGTCGGGGTCATACAGGCGCTCCAGCTGCCAGTCGCGGTCCGTCGGGAAATCCGATACCGCGTCCTCGCCCCGAACTACCAGTCCCCAGAGATCCTCGGGACCGCGCACGCCGCCCGGATAGCGGCACGACATCCCTACGATCGCAATCGGTTCACGCTCACTACCCGCATGCCCATTCTGCCCGCCCTGTTCTCTGGAAAGTGTCAAGTTATACCCCGTCTGCCGTGGCATGTGCGAGTTCAACTAGCCGACCGAGCCCTACCTCGACTGATTCAAGCGAGGGGCGCGGCGCTTGGCAACTCAGACCCTTCGCGCCCTCGACGAACGGCGTCAGACGACCTGCCGCTGCCCGCGATGCCCGTCGCACGCGTCCCGCCAGCCTCCGCGATCGCGGCCCAGGGCAGCTACAGCAGAATGTGCACGCGCCCGTGCTCGTCGCGAAAGTACCTGCTGAGCTCCGCAGGCTCGGAGTTCGACACCTGCGGCGGCGCAGCATCACCCCGCAGCTCGTGTGGGGCCGCCACCCCTACGGCGCGGTCCTCCGTCTTTGCCCGCGAGGCCGACAGGGCCCGTCGCAAGCGCTCCTTGAACGAGCTAAACCACAAGGTCGTTACCGCCTCCTATCGGTCGCATCTTTCCGAGTTCCGAGCGCGAGCGCGGCTTGTCAGCGCCACTGGCGACTAGGGACATATACTCAGCCCTATCCCCCTGGCCCGGTGAGCCCATGCTGCACTTTCCCACTCCGCGGAAGCCACCAGTTCCATCGGCCTGCGAGCACTACAAACGCAGGACTCAATATCCACCTCACGAGTGTGATGTCGAGCAAAACACCAAAAAGCACCGCCACACCGAGCTGGCTAACGGCCGGGAGCGCCGACAAGCTGAACGCCGCGAACACCGCCATCACCGCAAGCCCGGCAAGGGTGATCGGACGACCGGTGCGAGCCAGGCCCTGCGCTACAGCGGAGTCCGTCGTGTGCCCTGCAGCGACCAGCTCCCGCATTCGGGTCAGCAGAAACACCTCGTAATCGATCGACAGCCCCAGCACCAACGCAAAGGTGACGACGGGCACGAAGAACGGGATCACAGCGTGTTCGCTCGGGGCCGGAAAGCAGATCTGCAGCAGGCCGAGCGTCGCCATGACCGAGAGCGCGCTGCAGACGACCGCCTTGACGGGAACCAGAAGCGACTTCAGACCAATCGATAGCGCAACAAGCACGATCGCAATCGCGGCCGTCAGCACCAGCGGCATTCTCGCCCCCAGACGGGCCGCCAGATCCATTTCACCGGCAGAGGCGCCGCCTACCGCACTGCCGGCACCGTGGAGCTCGCTCCGCAGCTGTGCCACTGTTTGGTGCGATTCCCGGCTTTCGGGCGCCGTATCCAGGAGGACATCGTACTCATCCCATAGGCCGACGCCGCTTATGATACGCCAGATTGAGCGCACGTTTGGGGTTTCGCCCAAAATCGACCGAGCTCTGGGATCGTCGGAGACCACTTTGACCAGACCGCTGGCACCCGCTCCCAACGCCGTCGTCAGATCCGCCACCTCGCGTGTGGCTGCGCTATGGGCCGGAAGTGTCACAGCGCCGCCATAAGCGAACCGCAGGGACACCGCCTGGGTAGCCAGCGCCAGCAGCACAAGCACGCTTGCGAGGGCGGCGAGCCGCGGATGTGTCGTCACAGCTGCCGCAAGTCGGCGCCAAAAGGTCCCTCGACGGGACGCGGCGACGGCAGGTTTGAGCGACAGTAGATCCAAACGATCGCCGAGCAGTGAAACTGCGGCCGGCAACAGCGTGCAGGCGGCAGTCACTGCGGTGAGACTGGCAATGATTCCCCCTACGGCGATCGATGTGAACAGTCCGATGCCGATGATCGCCAACGCCGGCAGCGTCATCGCGATCGTCAGTGCGGATAGCACGATCGCGCGACCCGCCGTATTCATCGCGCGCGCGATCGCGTCACCGATCTCGCAGCCCCGCTCGTGCTCCTCGCGGAAGCGCGTTATCAGAATGAGTGAGTAGTCGATACTTAGGCCAAGAGCGATCGCTGGCGCGGTGCTGAGGATAAAGACGTTTTGCTCGAAGGCAAGACTGAGCAGGTGCACGATCGCCAGCACGTATACAAGTGAAACCGACGCCAGCAGCACTGGCAGCAGGGCCGCGACGACTGACAGGAACGCGACCACAAGCACGCATGCCGTTGCCGGCAACGCGATCAGCTCGGCGCGGCGCAGATTCTGCTCGATTATCCGCGCATACTGGTATGAGATAGCGGCTTCGCTAAACAGCCCAAACGACATGTAGCGGTCCGTTCCGCGTTTGATGGCCGCTTCAATCGTCGGGGTTCGTTGCTCGGCGGCGGCATATGGCAGCCCAACGCGCACGAAATACACCGTGACTGACTTGACGGCGCCGCTTTCGGCCTTCTCCTCGCCAGATTCAGCACGTTCGACGTCCCGTACGCTAGGCAGTCGTTCTAGCGGGACCATCGCGGCGTCATTTTCTGCGATCTGCTGCGATCCGCCGACGTTGGGCCGACCGTTCGTAAGCACCACTGTGACCGTCGTCCCTGGCGTACGCGCGATGTAGCGGCGTGCCAGCTCTTCGGTCCGCGACGTCTGCGAGCCTGGAACGGAGTAGCCGATGTTGGTGATATCTCCGGGCGTAAGTATGAGTATCAGTCCGCACGCGAGCAGGCCGCACAGCCATGTGCAGAGCGTCATGCGAGGGTGCGCTACGGCACTGCGGGCAAGCCGATGCCGGATGTCATTCGGTAGGAGCAACAACTGTGGTGAACCTCGGATGGTCGCTTACGATCATGGGCGTGCGGGCCGGGTCAAAGACATCGCCGTGGTTGCGCGAAGACTGGCCGGTTAGGCGCGAGTCTGAATTGAGCAGGCTTCGAAGTCAAAGCCGACGAGTTCGACGAGAGAGACGGTGGGCGGCATGCCGAACGCCCGGTCAGGCGTGTCGCGGGTAGCTCAGCTCATGCCCACGCGATCTTCGTGTCGTCTACGCGGAAGCGCAGCGCTGCGAACACGAGGCAGACAGCAGCGAATGCCAGCAGCACCGCCACGCTGACCAGGGGCTGTCCGTATCCCAGGATCGCCTCGCGGTAGCCGCTCATCGTCCAGTAGCTGGGTACGGCGGGAGACAGAACCCGCGCCCATGATGGAAGGAAGGCGTGCGGCACGAGCGCCCCGCCGAGACCAGCTATGAACAGAGCGCCAACGTTGGTGATGGCATTCGCTTGCATGTATGTCTTGCATGCCGCGGTCACCGCCAAGCCCATGCCGACCAGGTACAGGCTGTATGCCGTGCCGACGGCCACGAGCAGCCCCCACGAGCCACGCACCGTGAGACCGAGGCACAGCACGCCAAGGCCGAAGAGGAGGGCGAACTGGCCCATCGCCTGAAGCAGCGGCACGACGATCTTGCCAAGCAGGATTTCATAGTTGCTGGCGGGACTGGCGCGCAGGCGATCCCACGTACGCCAGGCGTGCTCGCGGAAGAAGCCCATGCTGGAGTTGCCGACGAGGAAGAACGCGAACGTTACGTCCATCGCCGGGACCGCCTGGTCGGCACCGGCGGTGTGCCTGATGTGTTCGGCCACGAAGCCGAGCCGAAACGCCGGCTCGGCGAATGGAATCAGCAGCAGCGGCAGCACCACTGGCACGATCACCGGGAATGGATCCCGGCGCAGGATTCGCCAATCCTGGCGCGCGATCGCGATGCTGCGCCTAGGTATCACCGGCCACCTCGAGCGAGGGCTGACGCTTTGTCTAGGATTGTCTTTGCTGCGGCGACGTCCTCAATTCCCAAGCCGACGGTGCTGGCGACGACCCGGTCCCATGTGTTTGATCGCGCGCGAGTCAAGCCTGCGATCACCGCTCCGAGTTCGATGACGTCGTGAGCGTCGGTTATAAGCCCCTCGCCTAGCAGTCGATTGCCATACCGCCCGTGGTGCTGTGTCTCGTGCTGCCAGTCATCCACGACCAGGCGATCCGTTACGTCATGGAGGCTGGTAGGAGCGTCGAGGCGCGAAAGGAGGCACACCGTCACTCCTCGACGAAGATCGCTTGGGTTGAACGACGGGCCACTCGCCGTAGTCGCTACGACCACGACATCGGCCGCCCTTACGGCCTCACCGCCGTCGCCTGCCACGGATGCGTCCCAGCCACTGAGCCTAGCCCTAGACGCCAGGCATCTGGCCTTCTCGGTGTCAGGATCGAATACGAGAAGCTCTGACATATTTGGCGTGCTCTCTCGCAGGCCAAGCAGTTGTGTCTCTCCGATAGCTCCCGCGCCGAGAAGCGCGACGACGCGGGCTCGCGTCGATGCACAGTGGCGCACCACGAGTGCCGTGACCGCAGCGGTTCGCATAGCGCTGATGAGCGTCCCGTCGATCACCGCGAGTGGGAGCCCCGTCTGGCGGCTGCTGAGGATGATCAAGGCGTTGGCTCGTGGGAGGCCGCGCTCGCGGGGGTTGGACGGTACGCTCGAGATCCACTTCACACCGGCGACGTTGAAGCGACCTCCCACGTACGCCGGCATGGCCATCACCCGTCCCGCGCGCTCGACCGGCGCGTTCTGGTCTGGCCACCGCAGCTCGATCTTCGGAGGGCATACCACTGCGCCGGCCTGCTTGAGGCGAAAAGCTTCTTCGACCGCCTCAATGTACGTAACCATATCCGTACCGCCGGCCCTAACGACGTCTGCATGGCTTAGGTAGAGCATCGCGGCGTCCTCTTACGCTGCTACGAAGACGGCCTGCGACGTTCGAGCCCGGAACGGGCCAAGATCTTCGGGTACGTGCTCGGCGAGATGTGCCCGCCCCAACGACGCCGCCACATACTCGCGGACCTCACGCGACCCTGGGAAGCACACGCAGGCGTCAACATCGTGGCGTGTGACATCGCCGAAATGGCCTGCGAGGATTGCTCGTCCCGACTCTCTAGTGAAGGTGTAGTCGCTCATGTCCGGCGGCGCCCCAATAAGCTGCCACAGCTCTAGGAGGTTTTCGACACCCAGTGTCGCGGCGACCAGAGCGCCACCTGGCCGCAGTAGCCTCACGATCTCGCCGAGCGCGCTATTGAGGTCGGTCACGTGGTAAAGCATCCAGTTGGCGATCACGCAATCGAACGAGGCGTCGGGAAATGGTAGGGCAATGGCGTCACCGATGCTTGTCGTGAGGCCGCGAGCGCGGGCCAGCTCGACCATGCGGGGGGAAATGTCGATCGCCGTTACGGGGTGCTCGAGTCTGGCCTGCAGGCGCTCCGCAAACGCGCCGTCGCCGCACCCGATCTCTAGGACGTGTTTGGGGGCAAGGGCGAGCACAGCGTCTAGGGCGACATTTGCAGCATTCGGACCCTCCAACCAGCGCACAAAGGCAGCCCTCCTCGTGTTGTGGCGGCTCTCATCGCTGTACTCCGCCTCCACGGCGATTAGGTCGGTCAGGTGCAATGTGTTGCTCCTGCTGAGCTGACGGCCAGCGTGCTCATGTGCTCAGACCAACGTTGGCGCGTTCGCCCGAGGCAGAACGGCGTCGCGACATGGCCGTAGAAGCCAGAGTACCGAACCACTGCCACCTCGTCCTCGGCGATCAGCCGAGCCATCACCGCGCACAGGTTCTCCTCATCGGTCCCCGCGTCCAGGACCGATCTGCGAAAGACACCCACGCCCGTATACACCCATGACTTTTCACGGTCAGCCTCTGTGAGCGTGGGTAGCCGTGCACAGCCATCCACCGCGCGAACCGAGAGATGGGTGCGAGCAGCGTATGGGCTTGCAGTAACGGCCACGGTAGCGCAGGGTAAGAGCCGCCGATGGTGGGCCGTGAGCGAGCTCACCAACGAAGCGTAGTATAGAATATTGGCGTCGGAGACGAGGAACTCCGCACCCAGGTGGGGGCGTGCTTGGCGGAGACTTCCCATCTCGCCGTGCTGAGCCGGGTCCGTGACAAGGGTCATGGGCACCTCACGCGGAAGCGCTGCACGCACGCAGTTCTCGGCAAGTTCATCCGAGGGGCCGGCCACGAGGATGACATGTGTCAGCGTCGCGTCTAGCGCCAGTGCGCCCGCTACATGCTCGACCAACGGCTTGCCGCCCACGCGCAACATGCACTTGGGAACCTGCGTTGCAAGCCGGCCGAGGCGTCTTGCGCGTCCCGCGGCGAGTATCACAGCCTGCACTGGCAGCAGCTCCTTCGTCTAGCAGATCCTTCACGTGGATTGCCTGGAGCCACAGCGGGAACACGACACAGACACACCCATCAATCGTAAGAGCGCAAGCCAGGCCTGTCCATCGAGTCGAGTCGTCCCGACCGCCTCGTCCGCTTACACTCGAAGGTGAGATGGAGACGCTGTCGTCTGTCGATACTGAGTCAGCTACCCTGTTCGAGCGGTACCTCACCGGCGTGGGTGCTCCGGTCATCCCCAGGACTACGTGCCCGTTCGACCCGGGCTACGACCCCCTCACCGTCGAAAGCCATCTGTGGCAGTCCGGACACCTGATGGCCACGCTGAAGCTCTCGATGGCGTGCTGGATCCTCGGCCGTGCTGACTCTGCGCGTCGCAAGGTCGACGCTGCCGGCCGCGCCGGCGTTCCGGTAGTGGCCGGAGGAGGGCCATTCGAGATCGCCGCCGCGCGCGGCGTGCTCCCGGCATATCTTAACCTCTGCGCCGAGGTTGGATTTACGCGCGTTGAGTGCGCGGAAGGGTTCACACGCACAAGGCTCGCGCCAGCCGAGATAGTCGCAGCCGCGCACGAGCGGGGCATGGAGGTGGAGTTCGAGCTCGGCAGGAAGCACGCCGGACGGTTCACCCCGCGTGTGACCGATGCGCTGCTTGCCGCCGGTGAGCGGTGGCTCTCGGCTGGCGCCGTGCGCCTCGTGCTGGAGGGCAGGGAGAGCGCACATAACGTTGGCCTCTTCATCGAGCCCGGTCGTTTCGACGTGGTCCAGTCCGAACGCTTCGTCGCCACTTTCGGGCTCGATGCGCTGCTGTTCGAGGCGCCCGACAAGGCCAGCCAGTTCGCGCTGATCGACCACTACGGGCCCGGCGTCCACCTTGGCAACGTCAGGCTCGAGGAGGTCCTTCGAGTCGAGGTCTACCGGCGAGGACTGCACGCCGACACGTTCCGAGTCCCCACGCCGCGGCCACGCATTGGCACCGGGCAGCGAATATGAGCTGGCGTGCGGGTTCGAGCCCGACGGTTGCGATCGCATGCCTTCCGGAGCGCCCGTCAAAACTTGATGGCGAGACCGCAATCGTCGTGGTTGACGTCATCCGCGCCACCACCACCGCGATCACAGCTGCGGTAGCCGGGCACCGCATCTTCCCCGTGTGCTCGCCCAGCGCCGCGCTGCGAGCGGCGGCAGGGCTGGTTGAACCGATCCTCGCCGGTGAGATCGATGGCATTCAGCCGCTCGGGTTCGACCTGCACAACAGTCCATCGCAGGTGCTGAAGCTCGCGTCCTCGATCAGGCCGATCGTGCTGCTGTCGAGCTCGGGCACCAGGCTGATGCTCGAAGCCTGGCATAACAGCCCGACTTATGTTTGCTGCCTGCGCAATGTGACAGCGCAGGCAGACCATCTGGCCGCTTTGTATTGCAACGTGCTGATCGTCGGCGTGGACAGGCACGGCGAGTTTCGTGAGGAGGACCAGCTGTGTGCTGCCCGCATTGCCATGAGACTGCTCGAACATGGATACCGCGTACTCGACTCGCCAACCATGGATTTGATCGTCCGGCTCGGCGCCGCCCCTGACCACCTGATGGTTCGCGGCCGCAGCGCCTGTTACCTGCGTGAGACGGGGCAGGATGAGGATCTAGTCTTCGTCCTCGATCACATAGATGACCTCGATGTCGTGCTGCGTGTCTGCGAGCGAGCGATCCCCCCGGTGTGCTCCATCCGCTGAGCGATCCGACGCATCTCCCCGCTCTGCAATCGCCACGCCATATACGGCCAGCCAGCCCAGTGTAGGGGGTGTTTCTCAATCCAGTCGCTCGCGGCGGCGACCAGCGCTGCGAGCTCTAAAAAGACCTCGCAGCGCACGTTCCAGGTATTGCCCAGGCCCTGCTCGGGCCAGACGAACAGGAGCTGCGCGCGTCCCGCGGCGGCTAGCGAAGCGATGGCCGGCGAGACAGGCATCTTCGCTCGGCCCACCTGTAGCGAGGCAGTTGGCGCCCGTCGTGATTCCAGAGGCGTATCCAGTGCGAGTAGGATGCTGCCTCCCCTCTTCACATGCGCCAGCGCCTCAATCATCCAACTGGGGCTGGTCACGGACAGCCATCTGTCGGCGATCGAGTTGGGCACCCCCCCGGCGAGATAGAGAGCACGCTCGCCCTCCCATCGCAGCGGCTCGTTGGGTTGTGTTGGGAAGACCACCCAGCGCAGATCGCGCCTAGGGTTCCTCGCGAGCAACGTCAGCTGAACCAGGGGATCGATCGCGTAGTGGAGATAGGTGACGATACAGGGCACCCCTTGCGGGCTGTCGAGCGTGCACGGCGTGACGAGGGTGCAGTCAAGGCCGGCCCGCGCACGGGCCATGTACGTGATGCTGGTGGCCAGAGCATCAGCGCGCATCCTCACCAGTTGTGTCACGAACTCGCAGGCGTCCTCATGGGGGAACGCACGTCCGTATGCCTCACGCGAGAATCGTCGACGGTCGCTCTCCTTAGACCAACCCCAAAGACGCGGGCAAACCCTCAGGGTCTGGGCGAGGGCAGTTCGGCTCGAGCTCTCGGGTAGGTAGGGCAAGACACGCCCAGCGATCGGCACTATGTAGCGCCGGGCCCGCAGCAACTGCGGCCTCATATCCACGCAGCCTTCCTGCCTGCGCACCGCCGGCGAGCTGCCAGCATCATCGCGAGCACCGCCAGAATCCATTTGGGCGCGTCGGTCCACATGCTGCTCGTGCAATCGCGATGCTGCGCCTAGCTATCACCAGTCACCTCGACCAGCTCGCCGTTGGACGATGATGCCTGCCCGGTGAGAGCGAGGAACACGCTCTCCAGGTTGGGCTGAATCAGCCTCACGTCGCGCAGCTGTGTGATCGAGTCACCGAGCGCGGCGAACAGCGACGCCATACTGTGCGCAGGGTCACGATCGGTCGCAAGCCGCAATGTGGCCTCGGATCGCTGGACGCCGGGGATGTCGATGAGTTGCGGTGCAGGCCCGTCGAACCGCAGCTCGATCGCCGACCGGCCGTAGGCGCCGATCAGCGTCTGCAAGCTGTCGCGCGCAACCATGCGCCCGTGGTGGAGCACCGCGACCGACGCGCCGAGCTGTTCGGCCTCGACCAGGTAATGCGTCGAATAGCAGACCGCCGAGCCGTCCATGGCCACGTCACGCACTATCTCGAGCATACGTGCGCGCGCACCGACGTCGACACCGGTCGTAGGCTCGTCGAGTAGCAGCAACGGCGGTCGGCGCAACATGATCATTGCTGTGTGTAGTCGACGCGTTTCCCCCACCGACAGCACTCGTGTCTCCCTCTCGAGCACGGCTGACAGCCCGAACGCCTCCGCCACGCTCTCCACTCGCTGATCGAGCATCTTGCGCCTCAACCCTACGAGTTCGCCGAAGAAGCGGAGATTGTCGCGCACCGAAAGCCTCGGATAGACGCCCGTCTCCTGCGTCGCCACACCGAGGCTGCGCCGTCCCCGCTCGGCGTGGGTGAGCATGTTCACCCCGTCCACCCACACACCACCAGCGTCCGGCCGGCACAGCGCGGCGGCGATCGATATCAAGGTGGTCTTGCCGGCGGCGTTCGCGCCGAGGAGCGCAACGACCTCGCCGGGCTCGATCTCGAGGTCGACACCGCGCAGGGCGCTGGCGTCGCGGAAGCTCTTGTGTACGCCCGTCATCGCCAACATGGAACGGGGACGGTACGGCGCGCTCGTGGTGCGCGCGAAGCCACGCGCCCGCCGCGTGGTTGCGCTCGTGGCATCCACAGGGTCCCGCTCGAGCCTCGTCGCGGACAGGAACACGGTTCGCCAGCTCAGCCTGGCCGACGACCGGATCGGGCGCCGGCGGCAAGCTTGACCTCGTGATAGCCCGGACCACCCGGCACCGACAGACACACCAACGCACCCTCCGCCGGCACGTAGGTGATCCCACTCCTGCGCGAGCGCTCATCGCGCTCGTGCCCGCGCGCCGGCTCCAGCGCGAAGCGCCGCAGCAGCTGTGCAAGCACGGTTCTGATCTCGAGCAGCGCCAGGCGGCCCCCCAAACAACGTCGAGTACCGCCGCCGAACGCGACGAACGAATGGGCGCGCGACGGTTGTTCACCGAGGAAGCGATCTGGCACGAAGCGCTCGGGATCGTGAAAGACGTCAGGATCGTGGTGCACGAGATAGATGGAGACAGCCACGACCGTGTTCTCGGGCAGGAGCCATGAGCCGAGAGGCAATGGCCTCGTCAGCTGCCGCACCGACCACTGCAGCACCGGTCGCGTGCGCAGCAGCTCGGAGATGAACGCGTCGACGTGGTCCTCGTCGCGCTCGTCAGCAAACGAGGCGCGAAGGCGTCGCTGCAGCGCCTCGTCTCGGCACAGCCGCTCGGCGGCCCACGCGAGCGTGCCAGCGGTGGTCTCTTGTCCCGCCACGAGCAGCGCAAGCAGCTCGTCGACGACAGCATCGTCCATTGCCGGCCGACCGGACCGGCCACGCTCGTTCAGGAGTGCCGTCAGCACGCGTGTTTCTCCTCCACCCGCACGGCGCGCGTGCACGACGAGCTGGCTCAGCCACGCACGCGCCTGACGCCTCGACGCGTCACGCCTGATCTCCAGCAGCTCAGCCTTCAGCTCGCGCCAGATGCCGAGCTCGTCCTCACCAAGGACCACGCGCAGCATCACCTCCGCTGCAAGGTCTCGAAAGCGCGGATGCAGGGCGACCGGCTGGCCCAACGGCCAGGAGTCGAGCTCCTCCTGCACGAGCTTTTCGATCAGACCCAGATACGACCGCAGATTTGTGTCCTGAAACGACGGCCCTAGAAGACGGCGACGGGACAGGTGATCTTCCTCGTCCAGGAACAGCACAGCGTTTGGCCCAGACGCCGGTTCGAGGATGCGATTGGCGGCGCCAGCGTGGAGCGTCGCCGGATCTCCCGTAAAGATCGCGCCTATGAGCGCTGGATCGCAGACGACCACAAATGCCGGCGAGTGAAGCGGGCGCAGAGTAAAGATGCCCCCGTAGCTCTCCCGCAACTCGCGCAGGTAGCTGCTGGAGTCGCGCAACAGCCTGAGCGTCTGCAGTGATGCGGAATCGCACGGGCCCTCGGGCAGCGCGGGCCTAGAGGACATCATCGCATGCGCCCTCCGCGATTCTAATTCCCATGTTGGCTGCCCAGTGACTCTCGAACGCCGCAAGCTCGGTGGCATCGACAATCTGCTCGAGCAGGCGACTCAGCTTTGCGATCGAATCGTATTGAGTGACATCGTGTGCCATGACGATGTCGATGTTGAAGTCAACTTCGAGCGCCACGATCATCTCAACGATGTCCAAAGAGTCGAGCACGTAGGTACCTATGTAAAAGCCCGTAGGGGCGAAGAAGGAAGCGTCGCAATCGATTGCCGCCGGGTCCACGGACTCGCCGTCGTACATGTGAGCGAGGCGTCGCGCTACTGCCTGCTCAAGTGAACCGGTCGAGGACGCAACCAGCTTGTCAGTCATTTGCCGGTCCCTCGACTGGCGCACTGACCGCGTTGGCTCTCCCCTGTGAGACTCGGTAGCCACACCGGGGACAGATGAAGCCGGATACGTCCTCCGCTGCCGGCTTGACATAGGCACGTTCCTGCGCGCCGCGCCGCCGTTCGACGTTGCGCAGCTCGATGCGCAGATCTGCGACCGACAGTCTCTCGGTAGCCGCCATGTCGAGCCATCTGTCCTGCTCGTCCGAATCGAGCGCCGCGACGACAGCGTGGTGACTCCAGCTCAGATTGTCACGACGTCGTGACATTTCAAAGCAGGCTGCCAACGTCGCGATATTGGCCAGGCTGCGCACGTCATAGCCCGTGATCCTGGACGCCTCCACATATTTTTCTCCCCATTTCGCGATGCCGTAGCGCAGCCAGTCGCCGAGCCACCATTGGTTGCTGCGACTGATTCCCCCAAGTCGCCGACCGACCGCGACCCACCGTGGATGATCCATGTGATCGTGCGGCGGTACCCACCCCACGGGCGTTATGCCCGTGTTCGCCCCACGACGTACGCCATCATCGCTCGGTCGAGGGTCAACAAGTCTCTTCGCATTGCTGTGGGTCTGAGGGAGCGACATTGACCGCCAAGCCTTTACCGTTCACCAAATGCCCGCGGGCCACCCGAGCCGACGCCTCACGCTCTCGCATAACTCGTGCGACTCGTCCGGTGCTGGCCCGTGCTGCTGGTCCTGCGGTTGTGACACTTCTTTGTTGCCGTGGTCCTGCATCTTTCCTCCGAGCGACGAGACGGGTGTCTGCGTCCTTGTCGTTTGCAAGCTTGGAGTTGGCTTGCATGACGCTACTCTGGTGCCTGCAGAGAACGACGCTACCCCAGCTGCCGGTGTGCCGCCTGTGGGAAGCTCCGCTGGTAGAAGTTCCATTAAGTGGATTTTCTTATTCTGCAGCCAGAAACGAACTGCCTGACACGAGATATAAAGCGGAGGTATGTTTCTTACTACTAATTTGGACTTAGCTTTTGGTGCTGAGATGGTCGCCAGCATGACGCTGAGAGCTCGTCGTGATCGACCCGTCGCGTCGATGGCCCCCGCAAACCTTGGGAAGCGAAGAGCCCATAACATTGAGCGCTACACACCCCCAGACAGCCAGGCGATTTACCGCCGCGGTTTTATTTTCGACCATTCCGCCTTGTGCACGCGCTTGGCGGCCTGGTACTCGACGAGCGCCTGCCGCGAGTCAACGTCCCCGAGCGTGGGGTGACCCGGCGCCAGCTCGGCGGCGACGGCGACGGCGAAGCGTTTGGCCAGCACCGCGCCGAGCGACTTGACCTTCATCTCGCCGAAGCCCGGTAGTGCGGCGAGGTTGGCGCGCAGGTCGTTCGCGTCGGCCGCGTCGGCCCAGACGCGCGCGGCGTCGCCGTCGTAGTGGTCGCGCACGTAGACGGCGAGCTCGTGCACGCGCTGGGCCATCGAGCCGGGGAAGCGGTGGATCGCCGGTTTTTCCCGGAACAACGGCTCGAGGTCGGCTGCCGCGAGCGCAGACGCATCGAGCGTGCCGAGGCGCTCGCGCAGCACGAGCGGGCCGGCAAACGCCTTTTGCACCGTGACCTGCTGATCCAGGACGAAGCCGATCAGCAACGCCATCGGGTCCGACGCGATCAGCGCGTTCGCCTCTTCGGACTCAGTGAAGTACAGGCGGTCGGGCACCTGCCGATCCTATCGGCGGCGCGGTCGGGCAGTTCCCGCCTTTGGACGCACGGCCAGTTTTCAACTGGGGGCGCTCGCGCCGATCATCCGCCGGCGAACGATCGCGATGTGCTTGCGGCGGCCACATAAAGGACGGCCTGCACACGCGCAACGGCGCCGACGGCCGCGTCCGGGGGCAGCAGTTCGGGGTGATGCAGGGGGCGCACATCGAAGCCGTCGGCCCCGTCTAGGCCGACGAACGCCATCGCCACCGGCGCGAGCGAGCCAAAGAAGGCGAAGTCGTCGGATCCGCACGAACGCCACTCAGGGGCCACGGTCAGGCCCGCGTGCACGAGCAGCTCGCGCGCGCGCGCGACGAGAGCGGGGTCGTTCTCGAGTGCCGGCTCGCCGGGCACGAGCTTGACGCTCGCGTGGCAGCCGTGCGCGGCCGCCACGGCGCCGGCCACGTCCTCGACGAGCTGGCGCAGCTCGAGCCGGTCCTGCGGCCGGTGCGCGCGCAGCGCTCCGCGTGCGTGCGTGCGCTGCGGGATCACGTTCTCGGCGCTGCCCCCCGCGAGCACGCCGACGGTCAACGACGCCGGGCTCAGCGGGTCGATGCGCCTGGAGGCCTGGGCGTGCAGCGCGACCACGACCTGGGCGATCGCGAGGATCGGATCGCGCCCGTGGTGCGGGTAGGCGCCGTGCGAGGGCTCGCCCTCGACCGTGATCTCGAACGCGTCGCACGACGCGTTGACCGTGCCGGGATCCAGTGCGACCGCGCCCCACCGCACCTCGGGGTGCACGTGCGCGGCGACGACCGCCGCCGGCGCGCGCGCCGCGAGCGGGCCCTCGGCGAGCTGCTGGGCGCCCGACGGATAGGCCTCCTCGCTCGGCTGGAAGACGGCGAGCAGCGGCGCCGGCAGCGCCTCGGCGAGCCCGTGTGCGGCGCGCGTGAGCGCGACCAGCGCAGCCATGTGGACGTCGTGCCCGCACGCGTGCATCGCCTCGCCGGTGGCCGCGAACGGCGCGCCCGTGCGCTCCTCGATCGGCAGCCCGTCGAGCTCCGCGCGCACCGCGATCGAGCCCGGCCGCCCGGTCCCGTCGCCGACGCTCGCGAACAGCCCCGTGCCGGCGACACGCTCGCACTCGACCGGCAGCTCGGCGGCGACGCTCGAGGCCGTCTGCTCCTCCGCGTGCGCGAGCTCGGGCTCGGCGTGCAGGCGCCGGCGCAGCGCGATCGCTCGCGGTAGCTCGTGCTCGATCGCCTCCAGCAGGCGCTCCAGAAGCGCGTCGTCAGTAGATCGCGGCATAGCGCCGGCAGAGCTCCTCGAGGTCGACGTCCGTGGCGGCGGCGAGCTCGGCTTGCTTGACGCTCACGTATGCGTCGTACAGCAGCGGCGTCATCCAGCCGCGGACCGTGTCGTCGTCGGCGAGCGCCCGCAGCGACTCGTCGAGTGTTGCTGGCAGCGCGCCCACGCCGAAGCGCTCGGCCTGCGCGGCGTCGAGCTCCGCGGGGTCGCGGTCGAGGATCGGCGGCGCGGGCAGCTGCGCTCGTACGCCCTCGAGGCCCGCCCTTAGGATCGCACCGAGCGCGAGGTGGGGGTTGGCGGTGGCATCGGCGCCGCGGTACTCTAGGTGCAGCTGGTCGGCGGCATCGGCGTCCGCCAGCTCGACCACGGGCGGGATGCGCAGCAGCGCCTCGCGGTTTCGCTGGGCGATGCACACCGCTCCGGCGCTCCAGCGATGGGGCTGAAGGCGCGCGCCGGAGACGGGGCTCGCGGCGGTCACCGCGCTGAGCGCGAGCGCGTGACGCAGGATGCCCGCCGCGAAGTGCCCGCCGAGCTCGCTCAGGCACGCCGGCCCGTCGGCGTCGTAGAGCAACGAGTCGCCACTTGCCCCGAGCAGGCTGAGGTGGACGTGCACGCCGTTGCCCGCCTGCTGCGGGTCGAGCAGCGGCGCGAAGCTCGCACGCATTCCCTGCCGTCTGGCGATCTCGCGCACGACCTCCCGCAGCAGCACCGCGCGATCGGCGCTCGCGAGGCCCGCGGCGGGTGCCACCGGGATCTCGAACTGGTGTGGCGCGTACTCCGCGAAGACGCGCTCGGGCTCGACGCGAGCCTGCGCGAGCGCGCTCATCGCCTGCTGTGGGAACGGATCGGCCTGACGCAGCGCCTCCAGCGAGAACGGCAGCGCCGGTGACGGTGATGGCGCCGCCGAGGGCGCGGATCCCGGGATTGCGGGCGCAGGGCCGCGATCGCTGCCCTCGAGCAGTTGAAACTCGTGCTCGAAGCTCGCGAGGACGCGCGCGCCCAGCTCTCGCTCGAGCGCGCCCAGCGTCTCGCGCAGGAAGCTGCGTGGACAGCACTCCCACGGCCTGCCGTCGGTCTCGACGATGTCGCACAGCAGCAGCTCGAGCGCGCTGCAGCTCCCGTCGGACTCGACCAGCACGCGCGTGTCCGCGTCGGGCAGCAGGCGCAGGTCACCGGTCGAGCCGAACGGGTTGGGCTCGGCGACCGGGCCGAGCGGCGTGAGCGCGTGGTTGGCCGGTACCCAGCCGACGCCGGCGCGCAGGTACTCGCCGAGCTCGGCGGCGAGCACCGCGCGCCCGCGCACGATCGCGCCGAGGTCGCAGCAGACGAGCGCGACCAGCTCCTCGGCGCTCAACGCGGTGTCTCGCCGGTCGCGGTCCCGTTGTCCCACACGCCCTCGCGCAGCCCGAGCCCGCCGGCGCCCGCGCGCAACGCGGCGGCGTCCTCCGCGGACACGACCACGAGCATCCCTCCCGCAGGCATCTCGCGGCGCTCGAGCGCCGCCGCCAGACGCTCCTGCGGCTGCATATGCACGCCGCCGTCGCCGAGCGCCGGGTAAGTGTCGGCGACGGCGTACAGGCTGCCGGCGGGACCGCGCACGCGCCCGACGACGCACGCGAAGTGCCCGACGTCCCAGTCCGGCGGCGGCCCGTCCAGCTCGCCGTCGTACAGGTAGGCGAGCAGCTGGTCGACGCCCGCGTGCCCGCCCCACAGGTGGCGGGTGGCGAAGTTCGCGACGAGCGTGACCGGGCACTCAGATGCGCAGCCGAGCTCGAACAGGCCGGCGAGCGTGCTCGCGTTCCATGGCCCCGTGTATGGGATGGCCACGAGCGCGTCGGCCGACAGGCGCACGATCGCCTCGATCAGGCCCGCGGCGGTCGTCCCGGAGAGGTCGGAGTCCTCGATCGAAGGCAGCGCCAGGCGGTAGTCGCGGCGTCCGCATTCCCCATGCGGAAGCACGCCGGCCTCGCGCACCCCCGAGACGACGCTTCCGGCCGCGAGCGCCACCTCGTCCTGGTCGAGCGGTGCGCCGTCGTGCTCGTCGATCCCGGCCGCGCGCAGCGCCAGCGCGCCACAGAACGCCCCGCACAGATCGTCGCGCTGGGGCAGCTCGCGCGCGTGTACCGCCAGCAGCTCGCGCGCCCCCGGCAGGAGCGTCATCTTCAGTGGATCGGGCCTTGACATGGGCTCAATCTACAGCGGCCACGGGGTTATCCGCCCGGCGTGCGCGCGAGATCCGTCCGGCGTCCGCGGGACCATCGCTCAGCCCTGTGCAAGGGCACCATCAGCTGGCTGGAGGGAGGTAGCGCTGCACGCTGCAAACAACTGTCTGCCTGTGTTCGGGAGACACCGTGCTCGGTTGCAAACAGTTGTCTGCTTCTGCTTGACAGAACCCGAAGGGTCTGTGATAGTACGAATCGTACGGCCCAGGGAGCCGAACCCTCCTAGGCAGTGACAATAATGTACGCGTGCGTCTTCGATCAACAAACTCGACATCCTGACGCCGGTTACCAATCGACAAAGGAGCATTGAGACACGATGCAGCGCATTACGCTTTTCGGAATTGTCCTACTGACAGCGTTCGCCGTCGTTAGCGTCGAGGCTGTCTCCGTCTCTGCGTCGGGCCACGAATTCATCGCGAGCAAAGCCGGCAACACGAAGAGCAAAGAGACCAACGTGCAGGTGTTCAAAACCAGCGCAGGCTCACTCGAATGCACGGAAGCGATCGGGAGCGGCAAAATCGAAGAAGGCCATTCGATCACTCACAAAGAAGTGTTCACCTACAGCGGCTGCACCGCCTTCGGCACCAAAGTGACGGTCACGGCAGCCCACTTCGAATTCAACGCCAACGGGCCCGTGAAGCTCGAAAACGAAGTCGTCATCGAACCGACCAACGGCGAATGCGCGGTCATGATCGCGCCGCAGACCCTCGAAAAAGCGACCTACAAAGACGAAACCGGCGGCAAGGTGGCCGCGTCGGCGTCCGCCACCAAAGTCCACTCCAAAGGCACCGGCGAGAGTTGTGGGAGCGGTGAAAGCACCGAAGGAACCTACAAAGGGGCGGTACTCGGCGAACTCGAAGGCGGCACGCTCTCCTGGGAATAGCCCCTGAGCGGGTGTAAGGGCCGGGAGCGAGGCTCGGGGGCCGCTGCAGGGCGGCGGCTTCCGGCCTCACGCCGGGGCTCCGATTTGGGCGCGGCGGCGGCGCGGCTGGGCGAGCGCAAAGCTAGACTACGGCCCGGAGAGGAGGCGCGATGCTGGGAAAGCCGCTCCGCGGCCGATCTATCAGCAGTTGGCCGTGCGCGTGGGGGGTGTGCCTGGCCGTTCTCATCGGCACCTGGTACGCGGGGCCGGCCGTCGCGTCCGCGCCCGCGGACGCTTGTCCCAACGCCCAGTTCCGCTCGGGACCATCCGAACGCCTCCCGGATTGCCGCGCCTACGAGCAGGTGTCGCCCGCCGAAAAGAACGGTCTGGACGCTGTGACGATCCAGGCACCGGGCGATTCCGAGGCATCCGCGTGCGAAGCCGGCGAAGCATGTACGGTCGTGTACATGAACAGCGGTGCGGCCTTCAACGGCACGCTGGGCAACGAGTCCCCCAACGCGTACCTCGCCACGCGCACGGCCGGTGGCTGGCAGACGACGACCCTGACGCCACCAACGCTGCAAGCTCCGGCGAACGGCGCGGCGAAACTTGCATATGCTTTCTCGAGCGACCTATCCCAGGCCGTGCTGCGCGTCCCGCTGCAGCAGCTGACCGAAGGCGCCCCGGCCGGCGTCTACAACCTCTTCCTGCGCCGGCCGGGCGGCGGCTACTCGCTCGTGACCCCGATCGTGCCGTCGCCGTCACCGCAGGCAGGCTGTGGCGACTGCTTCGAAGGCGAAGACGTGCCCGCGTTCGCCGGCGCATCCAGCGACTTCAGCCGCATACTCTTCGAGACGAACGACAGCCTCGTCGAAGGCGCGCCCGGCGGCAGCGTGGAAAACCTCTACGAAATCGGTGCCGGGCACGTGCGGCTCGTCGGGATCCTCCCCGACGGCACGATTCCCGCACAAGGCGCGAGTGCCGGCGGCGGCATCGACGCGGTCAACGAACACGCTCGCGATCTCGACCACGCGATCTCCCAAGACGGCTCACGTGTCCTGTTCGAGGCCGTGGCGGACGGTGGCGCTCCGGACCCTTCGCAGGACGGCAAGACCGAGCTCTACGACCGCATCGGCGGCATTTCGACGGCCGAGGTCTCCGCCCCAGCCACCGGCGCCGAACCGTCTGACTGCGAAACCCGGGGAAGGGTCTGCGCTCCCGGCTCAGCGCGGTTCTGGGCGGCGTCGGCCGATGGCTCGCTCGTGTACTTCACCAGCAAAGCCGCGCTCACCAGGGAATCGAATACGGGCCCGGAATCGGGATCGGGAGCCGAAGATCCGGGAGACGACCTCTACCGCGACGACGTCGAAAGCGGCGTCCTGACCGATCTGACCGTCGATAACAAAGACCCGAACGGCGCGGGTGTCCTCGGTGTTGCCGGCAGCTCCGAAGACGGCTCCTACGTCTACTTCGTCGCCGACGGCTACCTGGGTGGCGACGCCATCAGCGGGCAGCCCAACCTGTATGTGTGGCACGGCACGGCTGAAGGAGCCGGCACGCTGACGTACATAGCGACGCTCCAAGCGCCCACGGAAGAAGAAGAAAGACGCCTCGAATCGATGCGGGGAGGAGGGTTCGAAGGTCACAGCGACGTCACGGACTGGACCAGCCGCCCGACCGAGTCCCAGGCATACGTGACGCCCGACGGCAGGTATCTGGCCTTTATGTCGGTGAAGCGCCTCACCGGCTACGACAACGAAGATCAGGCCACCGGGGAAGCCGACCACGAGGTCTTCGAGTACAGCGCCGAAACAGGGCAGCTCGCGTGCGCCTCCTGCGACGCCAGCGGCGAACGGCCGCTCGGCAGCGCGTTCATCGGCGCCACGCTGATCCAGCGTGTCAGCACTCCGTTTCACCAGCCGCGCAGTCTCAGCGATGACGGCAGCCGCCTGTTCTTCAGCTCACCCGACCCGCTCGTGCCCGGGCTGTCAGGTGGCAGCACGAAGCTGTTCGAGTACGAGGACGGCACCGCCCAGCTCATCTCCGGCACGCAGGGTGGCGGCTCCGCCATGTTCCTCGATGCGAGCGCCAGCGGCAAGGACGTGTTCTTCGCGACCCGCGAACAGCTGGCCGCGACAGACACTGACGAACAGGTCGACGTCGACGACGCGCGCGTTGACGGAGGCCTCCCGGCGCCGTTCGCCGCGACGCCGTGCCAGGGCAGCGTATGTCGCGAACCGCTCGCCTCGCCTCCACCCTCTCCCACACCGGTGTCGGCGTCGTTTGCCGGTCCCGGAAACCGCGCATCCTCGCCGACCGTGAAGCTCACGCGTGGGCAGCTGCTGTCACGGGCGCTCTCAAGATGCCGGAGACTGAAGAATGGCAGACAACGCGCGGCGTGCTTCGACGCGGCGAGGCGGCGATACGCGCCCAAGGCCAGGCGGGCTCGGCCAAGCGTCGTGCCTGCCCGAAGGTGAGCCGCGTGTACCGCCGGCGGGATGGCGGCATCCGACTCGAGCTCCTGAAGCTCTCGCGGGCCGCATGGCTGCTGGTGGCTGTGCTAGTCCTGGGCAGGGCGTCCCCGGCGCTGGGGCAGCCCGCCGCGCCGCATTGGAGCATCGTCTCCCAAGCCGAGCCGACCTTCTTCAAGGCCGGCGACGCCGCCGACGCCTACCGGCTCGTGATCCGCGACGACGGCGCGCTGCCGACGACGCGGGGCAGCACGGTCGTGGTGACCGACACACTGCCAGCGGGAGTCACCGCGACAAAGGTCTCGGCCCGTGGCGAAGCCGCCAATAGCAGCGGCTCGCCCGAATACGAAATGACATGCCCGGATGCGCCCATCCCCGAACCGGTCACATGTACCTACACCGATGGCGTAGAACGAGGCCCGATTCTGGCTGGCGCGACCATCGTCGTGACGATCGCGGTGTCCGTCTCGGCCAACACGACGTTCCTTGGGCCCAATGTCGCGACCGTCTCCGGAGGCGGCCCGCCGAGCGCGTCGATCGAAGAGACGACGCCGATCGACACGGAACCGGTGCCGTTCGGACTCTCGCTCTTCGACATCGATCTCGCTGACGAAAACGGCGACTCCGACACACAGGCCGGCTCGCACCCATACGAGCTGACCACCAGCCTTGCGTACAACATCGGCGCCCGCGAATCCCAGCCAGCCGAAGCGCCGCTCGCGAACGCCGCTCCGAAGGACCTGGAAGTGGTGTTTCCGCCGGGGCTGGTCGGCAACCCGAACGCCGTTCCACAGTGCAGCCAGCAGGCCTTCCTGGAAGGGGAACAGCTCAGCTGTCCGCTCGATACTCAGGTCGGCACCGTGAAGCCGTTCTTCTACGGCTCGTTTCACTCGGCGGTGTATCCCGTCTACAACCTGGTCCCGCCTGCCGGCCAGTCCGCCGAGCTCGGCTTCTCGGTGGCGGGAATCGGCCACATCCCCCTGTACCTCCGCGTCGTCCGCCGTAATGGAGCGTACGAGCTGGCAGCGTCCCTGGATGACATTCCCGAGAGCGGTCCGGTGCAAGGCGCGATCCTGACGCTCTGGGGAGTGCCCGCCGATCACAATCACGACCTCGAACGTGAAGGCACGTTCGGCCAGGGTCGCCAGCGGGATGAAGAATTCTGCAAGCCCTCGGTCGAAATCGAAGAAGGAGTCGAAACGCAGCACAGCTGTCCAAGCGGTATTGCGGCAAGGCCGTTCTTGACGCTGCCGAGCAGGTGCCAGACGAGCGGACTTCCCGTCGGCGTGCAGACGGACTCCTGGGAGAACCCCGGGCCGCCGTTCCAGTCGCCAGCCGGCGAACCGGTCGCCGCCGAAGCGATCACCGGCTGCGAACAGCTGTCGTTCACCCCATCGCTGGCGCTTGCTCCGGAAACCACGCAGGCGGGCGCGCCGAGCGGCTACACGATCGACGTGCACGTGCCACAGAGCGAAGACCCGACCGCGCTTGCCACGACCGACCTGCGCAACGCGGTGGTCAGCCTCCCAGCGGGCGTCGTCGTCTCGCCGTCGGTCGCCAACGGACTGCAGGGGTGCTCGGAAGAACAGTTCGATCCGCAGTCGCTCACCACCGCCACCTGTCCCAGCAGATCGCAGATCGGGACCGTGAAGATCGCCACGCCGCTGCTGTCGAGCCCGCTCGAAGGCCAGGTCTTCCTCGGCGAACCCGACTGCGCACCCTGCACTCCCGCCGACGCGCACGAAGGCAGGCTGATCCGCCTGCTGCTGCAGGCGCAGGGCTCTGGCGTGACCGTCAAGCTCGAAGGATCCGGCTCGATCGACCAGAGCACCGGCCAGCTGACGGTCACGTTCGACGAAAGCCCCCAGCTGCCCTTCGAAGAGCTGAAGCTCACGCTCGACGGAGGCGCGACCGCGCCGCTCGCCAACGCCTCCGCCTGCGGGGTCCCGCTCAGCGCCAGCTCGCAGCTGACGCCCTACAGCAGCGAAACCCCCGCCGAACCCACGAGCGAACCGTTCGAGCTCGGCGGCTGCCCGGCGCCGCAGTTCGACCCGTCGTTCCTCGCCGGGACGACCAACAACCAGGCCGGCGCCTTCAGTCCCTTGACGGTGACGCTGTCGCGCACCGATCAGGACGAGGACCTCGAACGGCTCTCCGTGCAGCTGCCTCCCGGGCTGCTCGCGACGCTCTCCAGCGTCGCGCTCTGCGCCGAAGCCCTCGCGCAGGCCGGCAACTGCGGGCCGCAGAGCGAAATCGGCAGCGCGAGCGTCGGCGCCGGTCCGGGCCCCGACCCGGTGTTCCTCGACGGGCACGTGTACCTCACCGGACCCTACGAGGGCGCGCCGTTCGGCTTGGCGATCGTCGTGCCCGCCATCGCCGGTCCGTTCAACCTCGGCACGATCGACGTCCGCGCGCGGATCGACGTCGACCCGCGCACCGCCGCCGTCACCGTCACCAGCGATCCGCTGCCGCAGAGCCTCGACGGGATTCCGCTCCAGCTCAAGGCCGTCAACCTGGACATCGATCGGCAGCGCTTCGTCTTCAACCCCACCGACTGCCAACCGCTTGTGATCCATGGGACGCTCACGAGTAGCGACAACGCTCAGGCATCCGTCTCATCACGTTTTCAGGCCGCCAACTGCGCGACGCTCGCGTTCAAGCCGAAGCTCACCGCGCTCGCCCATGCGCGCACCAGCAAAGCCGCTGGCGCCTACCTGCACATGCGGCTCGTCTCCTCGCCCGGGCAGGCCAACGTCGCCGCGGTCAAGGTCGACGTGCCCAAGCAGCTGCCCGTGCGTCTGAGCACGCTGCAGCACGCATGCGCCGCGGGCGTGATCGACGCCAACCCAGGCGGCTGCCCGAGCGCGTCCATCGTCGGCAGCGTCACCGTCCTCACGCCCGTTCTGCGCCAAGCGCTCGTCGGGCCCGTCTATCTCGTCTCAAACGGCGACGCCGCGACCCCCGGCCTCGAGTTCGTATTGCAGGGCGCCGGTGTCAGCGTCGACATCGTCGGGCAGGCGATCATCAAGCACGGCGTCATCTCCGGTGTCTTCAGGTCGCTCCCCGACGTGCCCATCTCGACGCTCGGTCTGGTGCTCGACGTCGGCCCGCACTCGCTGCTTACCGCGAACCTGCCGGCGGACGCGAACGGCAGCCTGTGCGGGCAGAGCCTCGCCATGTCGACCGCCATCACCGGCCAGAACGGCGCCGTGCTCAAACAGCAGACGAAGCTCGCCGTCCTCGGCTGCCCCAAGCGAGTCACCGCCAAGCGCAGGGCGTAGCTGGGCGACGCGTCGCTCGAGGCGTAGGCTTCCACTTGACGATAAGCCCGCGGGCGATCCCGCACGCCGACCGGAGGGACGCGACACATGAGCTGGGACTTCTCCACCGACCCCGACTTCCAGGAGCAGCTCGATTGGATGCGCGAGCTCGTGCGCGAGGAGATCTGGCCGCTCGAGGCGATCTGGCACGAGCTCGGGCTCGACGGCCTCACGCGCGCGATCGCGCCGCTGCAGGAGCGCGTCAAGGAGCGCGGGCTGTGGGCCACGCACCTACCGCCCGAGCTCGGCGGGCAGGGAATGGGCCAGGTGCGCCTCGGCCTCATGCACGAGATCCTCGGCTCCTCCCCGATCGCGCCGCTCGCATTCGGAAACGCCGCGCCCGATTCCGGCAACTCCGAGATCCTCGCGCTCGCCGGCACATCCGAGCAGAAGGACCGCTGGCTGCACCCGCTGCTCGCCGGCGACCTGCGCAGCGCGTTCAGCATGACCGAGCCCGACACGCCCGGGTCCGATCCCACGCAGCTGCGCACGCGCGCCGTGCGCGACGGCGACGGCTGGCGGATCGACGGGCGCAAGTGGTTCTCCTCCAACGCCTCGATCGCCGACTTCCTGATCGTCATGGCCGTCACCGACCCCGACGCGCGCCCCTCGCAGCGGGCGTCCATGTTCGTCGTTCCCACCGACACTCCCGGCGTGAACATCCTCCGCGACGTGCCCACCATGGAGCATCCGTGGGAGCAGTTCGGCGCCTACGGCGGGCACGCCGAAATCTCCTACGACGGCGCGCTCGTCCCCGCCGAGGCGCTGCTCGGCGGCGAGGGCGAGGGCTTCCTGCTCGCCCAGCACCGGCTCGTCCCCGGCCGCATCCACCACTGCATGCGCTGGCTCGGCGTCGCGCGGCGGGCGTTCGACATGATGTGCGAGCGCGCCACCTACCGCCACGCGCACGGCTCGGTGCTCGCCGACAAGCAGACCGTCCAGAACTGGATCGCCGACAGCGCCGCCGAGATGCAGGCCGCGCGCCTGATGACCCTGCACGCCGCCTGGGTGATGGACACGCAGGGCGCCAGCGCCGCGCGCACCGACGTCGCGCTGGTCAAGTTCTACGGCGCCAAGGTCCTGCACGACGTCGTCGACCGCGCGCTGCAGGTGCACGGCTCGCTCGGCTACTCCACCGACCTGCCGCTCGAGCAGATGTACCGCTTCGCGCGCGCCGCGCGCATCTACGACGGCCCCGACGAGGTCCACCGCCAGTCCGTCGCCCGCCATCTGCTGCGCGGCTACGCGCCGCCCGCGCATGGCGTTCCCAGCGAGCACCTGCCCACGCGCCGCGAGCACGCGCGCGAGCGCTTCAGCGACCTGCTCGAGGCGGTCACAGCGAACGACTGACGTCATCCCTTGACAAAAGTCTAATATGCTGCATAGTTCTGGGCAGGGGGACACTTCCATGTGGGTGGGGGTTACTCGCGACGACGCGCAGCATCGGCAGGTGCCGCCACTCGGGCGCGACCTCTCACGACGATGTCTGCAGCCGCGAACCCCTTCGACCACTTCGAATATCCGCCAGCGGAGGGCGGTAGCGGCAGACATTCGGCCGCGGGGGCGCATTGGGCCGCGCGCGCGCCTCAGCGCCCGAACGATCGCTTCGACCTGAAGCTACTGCCGCGATCGCCCACCTGGCGGGACGAGGCGCCAGCACGCGACGCCCTCGCGCGTGTCGAGCGCGAGCCGTGGGTCGACCGCATGGCGAACGTGGACGACGGCGTGGAGGTGCGCCTCGCCGATCGCTGGCTCGAAGCGGCTGGCGCGCAGCTGCAGGAGGCCGACGCCGGTGACGAGCGGCTCGCGGAGCTCGCGCACGGGCAGCGCTTCTCCGTGCAGTTCTGCGACGTCGGCGCCAGCCAGGCGCTGCACGTGGGGCACCTGCGCAATCTCGCGCTCGGCAACGCGCTCGCCTCGCTGCTGGTGCAGGCCGGAGCGCAGGTCGAGCGCCGCAGCCTGATCCTCGACGAGCTCTCCGCGACGTCGCGGGCCGATGTCGACCGGCCGCTCGCGCGCGAGCAGACGCTGCAGCGATTGGGGATCGCCTTCGACAGGGTCTTCCTCGCGTCCGACTACCGTGGCGTGGCCGCCGAGCTCAGCGCTCGCGCGCTCGCACTCGGCCTGCAGCCGCTCAGCACCCACATGAGCGCCGTCGCGTATTGGCTGGAGGCGCCCGGGCTCCGGAACAGGACCTCAGTGCACATCTGCGGGGAGGAATGGATCTCGCAGGTCGTCGCCACGCGCGAGCTGATCGCTCAGCTGACCGCCGACGGTCATCCCCTGGCCGACGATTACCGCGAGTCGCATCCGACTCACGACGTCTTCCACGGGTCCGTATCCATGAGCGAGCTCGGAATCGCCTCCGGCGAGCAGAGCGAGCTGACGATCGACGAGCTCTGCGAGTGGATCGAAGCGGAGATCGATGCCGACCCGCGCTGCGAGCGCGCGCTCGCGCGCTTCGGATCGCCTCGGAGGATCGCCGCGCAGGTCGCGCTCGGCTACACGTTGGTGCGCCCGGCCAGGGAGCGCGTCAACCTGTTCGCCGAGAAGCTGCTGCGCACGCGCGAGAGCCCCGGATGGGACCTCGTATCCGCTCGCGCGCGAGACGGACGCGCGCCGTCGTCCGGCCCGCCCGCGCACGACCCCGACTATCGCTTCGCGGTCGTGCAGTCGGAGCTACACCGCCAGCAGCTGCGCCTCGCCGTCGAGCGCCTCGACCCAGGTCCGCTCGCACGCCACGTCGTCGCGCTCGCGCGCTGGTACCTGCGGCGCGATCGCAGCGACGCCGTTGCGCGTGTCGTGTGCGCCGCGCTCGACCGCGGCGCCCGCGGGCTGGGCCTGGAGTAGCTGGGCGACGCTCTAGGCTGTCCTCCAGATGGCAGCCGACGCCAAGCAGCTCCCGGCGCTCTTCGACCCGACCGCGTTCCGGACGTTCCGCTTCATCGATCGCGAGCTCGACGCGCGCGGACACGTCACGCTCCGCTATGCGCTCGACGAGGCGATCTTCTTCGTCGAGCAGTTCGACCTACCGGTTCCCGCCGGCCGCGTGCCGGAGGCCGACCGCGACCGCGTCGACGGCCTGCTCTCGCTGCTGCACTGGGTCGCCGGCGTCAGCTACTTCAAGACCGCACTGCCACCGAGCGTTCTGTGCGAGTCCGGTACGCCCACGCCGGACGCCGCCGCACTGCTCGACGCGCTCTACTCCGAGGGTCTCGCCGAGCTCGCTTACACCAATAGCCTCGCCGGCCTGCCGCGCCCGCGCTTCCCCAGCGCGCCGGCGCCCGTGCAGGCGCCGGTGTCCGACGACGCGCCCTCGCGGGTGCTCGTTCCCGTCGGCGGCGGCAAGGACTCGGCGGTGGCCCTGGAGATCGTCAGGCGTTCTGGCTGCGAGCTCGCGCTGTTCTCCGTCGGCGACGCCGCTCCGATCGCACGCACCGTCGCCGTCGCCGGGCTACCGCGCCTGCTCGCCACGCGCACGCTCGACCCGCGCCTGCCCGCGCTGGGCGACGCGGGGGCGCTCAACGGCCACGTACCCGTCACCGCGATCGTCTCCTGCGCGGCGCTGCTGACGGCCGCGCTGAACGGCTTCGACGCGGTCGCGATGGCCAACGAGCGCTCGGCCTCCGCCGGCAACGTCCAGTGGGACGGCGTCGATGTCAACCACCAGTTCAGCAAGGGATTGCGCGCCGAGCGCCTGCTGAGCGCCGCCGTCGAGGAGCTCGCCCCCGGGATGCGGCTGTTCTCGGTCCTGCGCCCCGCCTCCGAGCTCGCGATCGCGCGGGCGTTCGCGCGCATGCAGCCCTACCATGCCGCGTTCACCAGCTGCAACGCGAGCTTCCGGCTCGATCCCGCGCTGCGCGCGAGCTCGTGGTGCTGTGACTGCCCCAAGTGCCGCTTCGTGTTCCTCGCGCTCGCGCCCTTCAGCACGCCCGAGCACCTGAGTGCGGTGTTCGGGCGCGACCTGCTCGACGAGGACAGCCAGTTCGCGGGCTTCGCGCTGCTCACCGCGAGCGGCGGTCACAAGCCGTTCGAGTGCGTCGGCGAGGAGCGCGAGAGCCTCGCGGCGATCCGCCTGCTCGGCGACGATCCGCGCTGGAGCGCGCACCGCGTCGTGCGGCGACTGGTCGCAGAGGTGCTGCCGCAGCATCCCGCCGACGTGGGCGACCCCGACGCGGTGTTCGCGCTCAGCGACGAGCACGCCGTGCCAGCCGCGCTACTGGCGGATGTACGTGCGGTTCTCGGAGCTTGACGGCGCCCGCATCGGCGTGTGGGGCGCCGGCCGGGAGCTGCGCTCGTTCGCCGATCAGCTCGCGCGTCGCCTGCCCTCCGCGCGGATCGTCGTCGCCGCGTTCGACTCGCCCCCGGGGGAAGACGTGCGCGACGCGCTGAGGGCGCCAGACGTGCGGATCGTGACCGCCGCCCGCGGTCGCCACGGCGAGGGCGACGGCGGGAGCGAGGACGAAGGCGGGGGCGAGCGCGACGCCGGCGACGCGCTCGTCGCGGCGCTCGCCGGCTGCGACGTCGTCGTGCGCTCGCCGGGCGTGTCCGTCCATCGCGCCGAGCTGCGCGCCGTGTGCGACGCCGGGACCCCCGTCACGACCGCCACCGCGCTGTGGCTCGCCGAGCGTGGCGGCGAGGGCGTGATCGGCGTCACCGGCACCAAGGGCAAGAGCACCACCGCCGCGCTCACCTGTCACCTCGCGCGCGCCGCCGGGCGCACCGCGGAGCTGGCGGGCAACATCGGCGTCCCCGCGCTCGAGCTGCTCGACCGCGAGCCGGCGGATGTCACCGTCGTCGAGCTCTCCAGCTACCACACCGCCGACCTCGAGATCGGCCCGCAGGTGGCGCTCGTGACGAGCCTGTTTCGCGAGCACACCGACTGGCACGGCTCCGAGCAGGCCTACCGCGCGGACAAGCTGCGGCTGCTGGGCCTACCCGGGGTGCGCGTGGCCGTCGTCAACGGCCGCGACCAGCGGCTCCGCGAGGCGTTGTCCGGCGAGCAGCGGCCGGCGGACGCTGTCGCAGAGGGGGCCGTCGGCTCGGGCGTCGAGACGATCCGCCACGGCGTGCCCGACGGCTGGGACGTTCTCGCTGGTGGGGTAGCGCTGCGGGGCGAGCTGCGCGCAGTAAGCGCCGAGCTGCCGCTGCGCGGCGAGCACAACGCGCTCAACCTGTGCGGCGCGCTGAGCGCGCTCGAAGCGCTCGGCGTCGCGCCCCCGTCGCCACTGTCCACGGCGCTGGCTGGCTTCCGCCCGCTCGCGCACAGGCTCGAGACGGTCGCCGAGCACGACGGCGTCACGTGGGTGGACGACAGCATCTCGACCACGCCCGAGTCGACGCTCGCCGCGCTTGCGAGCTTTCCCGGCCGTCAGATCGTCCTCATCGCCGGCGGCCAGGACCGCGGCCAGGACTACGGAGAGCTCGCTCGCACGCTGGCCGCCACCGGCGCGAACGTCATCGGCGTGCCCTCCACCGGCCCGCGCCTGCTGGCCGCGACGCTCGACGCTGGCATGCCCAGCGAGCGCACGATGGCGGCAGGCGACCTGGGCGAAGCGGTCGAGCGTGCGCGCGTCCTTGCCCGCGACGGTGCCGTCGTCCTGCTCTCGCCCGCCGCACCCAGCTACGACAACTACCGTGACTTCGAAGAGCGCGGCGAGCGCTTCAAGGCGCTTGCCGATCACCGCGCGCCGGGCGCGCGTTAAACCACGGCGCCGCCCCCTTCAGGGAGCGGCGCCGTCCATCACAGCGGTCGTTCGACCGCCGTTGGCCTACCGCCTCACGGACACAGCGGGTTCGTCGGCACGCCTTCGCATGGGTCCGGCATCGTCGGCTGGGCCGGCGGAGGTCCGACCGGTTCGATCGTCGGCCTATGTTCCGATTCGGCCTGCAGCGCGAGCAGGTATTCGAGGAACGGGAAGCCGCCGCCCGGGTTCGGGGTCGTTTTGTTCTGACAGCCCCATTCGCCTTCGATGTCGGCCGGATAGGTCGCGTCCGCGAACGAGTTGCCCGTCAGGCAGTTATTCGTCGACGTGTAGGTACCGAAGATGCCACCCTCAAACGCCACGTCGCCCGAGAACGCGCCATCGAGATAGCCGTTGCCCGAGAACGTGTTGTCGGCGACCTTGTTGCCGGCGTTCTGGAAGTACACCGTGTCCGCTTCCGGCGGGTACGGGTTGGGGTACTCGAAGGCGAGCACGCCGTCGCTCGGGTTGTCCGTGATTATGTTGTGTTCTACGAGGTCGCCGTAGTCGCCCGGCAACTCGACGCCAGCGCCCCACGGCGCGGCCGCGGCGGAGGTGTTGGCCGGCGCGGTGAGGTCGTTGTTTTCGGTGATCAGGTTGTCACGGATGATCGTGCAGTGCGCGAATTCGGTTGAAGTGAATTCGGGCAGCGTGCCGTGCCACGGCGCTTTGTGATCGCGCCCTTTCAGCGGTTTGGAGTGTTCGCACGCGCCGTTCTGCGGTGGCGGGCCGTCACCCGGATTTTCGGAGTTGGGGGCGACTCCCGCCGTGTTGTGGCGGAACACCGAGTTTTCGATCAGCAGGTTGCCGCCGGAGTTCGAGCCCGAGTAGCCCAGCGCGTTGTATTCCATCGTCGCGTCGTCGATGCGCGCCTTGCATTCAGCGCACGCTCCGAGGTAGATGCCGGAGTCGTTGAAGCCCGAGGCATAGATGTGTTCCCATTCGCCTTCTGTCTCGTTGTCGGTGAAGATGCCGTAGCCGCCGTTGAGGCCGGTGTCGTAGGCGGTCAGGTAGCGCCCGTACCAACCGCGAGCGCCGATTTTCCCTGACTCTTCGCCACCGTTCCACCAGATCTCGTTGCCGCCGGCACCGTTGAGTTCTTCGCGTTCGAAGTTGCGGACCGTGAGGTTTTCGACCCACACGTTGTTCGCCTTGTAGATTTCGATGCCGTTGCGTCCGCCGGCGACTTTCAGGCTCTGGCCGTCGACGATCACTTCGTTGCGGTTCATGCCGCGGATGAAGATGTCGTTGTGCGGCTTGGTGACCTTGACCTCTTCGTCGTAAACGCCCGGTTCGATCAGCACGTACGCGCCGTGTTTGCACGCGTTCACCGCAGCCTGGATGGTTTTGAAGTAGTGCACGTACCTTGGCATCGTCGCCGGCGGTTCACCCTGGCTGACGATGTCGACTTCCTTGGCGCTCGCGACGCCCGCGGCGGCGCCCAGCGCCAGCGCCGCGAACGCGACGACGGCCGCAAGGCGCGGCAGCGTCAAGGCGCTCCTGAAAGCACTTCGAACGGAATGCATGCTCGACAGTCTCCCCTCCCTCGGTTTGACCCGCACGGTACACCTGCTGAAGGGCGAGGTCAAGCTGGCCGGCCAGCCAGCTCAGGCCCGCTCGACGAGCGGGAACGCGCGGTTGCGTCGCGGCGGCACGAGGAAGTTCTGCCTACGTGTGGCCGTCAGGAAGCGCTCGAGGCCGAGGTTCTGCGCGGGCACGTCGTATTTCTGCGCGAGGTCGAGCGAGGCCTGGCTGCGGCGCATCGTCGCGAAGAACGCGGCGGTCGGCACGAAGATGCTGAAGTGCAGCTTGGGCTGCTGGGAGCCGTCGGGGACATCGAGCGAATCGAAACCGGGGCCGTCGGCGCGGATGTGCATCGGCTTGCGATCGGGCGCCCTGCTCGTGCGCTGCAGCGCCGTCGTGTGGGCGATATGGGGCTGGCCGTCGAAGGTGGAGGTGCCTTCGGCTTCGCCCATCGCGCGCAGCGGATTGCTGAAGATGTTGGGGATCGCGGTCGGCCCGCCACCGTTTGCGAACTGGTTCGCGTTGCCCGGCCTCGGGACCGGGTCGGCGCTGAACATCGCCGCCTCGCGTCGCACGTACGTTTCGTCGGGCCTTTCGTAGAACTGCGCGAGGTCTTGGATCACGTGGGAGAGGTGCATGACCGAGCCGTGGTCGAAGTAGTCGCGGTTGCGTGCGGTGGTGAGCCTGGCGGACCCATTTCCCAGGAAGGTGGTGATTGCGGGCGCGCCGCTGGTGCCCACCTGCTGGGAGACGAACCCCATCCACATCGGTGACTCCGGGTTGATCGTTTCCCAATACGGCAAGCCCTGTTCTTCGGCGAGCTTGCGCGGCAGGCCAATCTGGGTGAACATCAGCCGGCGCGAGGTGACCGTCAGCAGTTCACCGAGTTCCGAGCTGCCCACCTCCTCGCCGGCCAGGGTCGTGCCTTCGCCCGACAGCCACGCGAGCACGTCGTCCACGATCTCGCTCGAGTCGCTGCGCAGCGTCACGAGCATGTCGTTGGACTCGATCTGCACGGGGATGTCGAAGTTCAGCTTGCTGACTTCCGGATTCTCGGGGGAGACGTCCGTCGGTCCCGGCACGGCCTCTTCGAACGCGTACTGCTGCGGTTCGGAGGCGAGCCTCGGCATGTGGCCCGAAACCAGGTCACCGGCCATCCCGCCCGCGAGTCGTTCGAAGTAGGGGACGCCGTAGGCGACCGTCGTGAACACCCCGCTCGGGCTGAACTCGTAGCTCGCCTCGATGCTCGCCAGCGCTCGCGCGAGCGTCGCCTGGTCAGCCTGCGTCGGCGTCCGCGCCAGGGTGAAGGTCGCGAACGTCGTGTAGACGGGCGCGAAGCGCACGCGTACGCCTTCGATCTTGAATGCGGGAGCGATGAACTTTTCGATCTGAAACTGGATTTCCGGCAGAGCGGAGCTCGTCTTCGCGCTGGCCCGTGCCGGCGCGAACGCGAGCAGGTCCAAAGCGCTCATGGTCGATGCCGCCACGCCAAGCACCGCCGCCCTGTGCAGCAGCGCGCGCCGCGTGATCAGGTCCCCGTCGTTCATCGGCGCAACTCCTCCTCCGTGAGCTCTCCCTCGGCCGACGCCAAGCCTATGTCGATGATACGGGCTTTCGCGTGCCTGTTGTCAACCCTGCCCTGGCCGCAGGCTCAGGATTGCGCGTTCGGGTCGCCCGCGGGCGGGTCCTCCGGCGCCCGAGGCGCCGTCGCTGGCAGTGCCTCGGGGTCCGGGAGCGCGTCCGCGGGCGGAAGCGCGTCCGCGGCCGACGGGAGCGCGTCCGCGGCGGCCGCGGCCGCCGCGCGGTTCTCCTCCTCGACCGCCAGCCAGATCTCCTCGCGGTAGATCGGCACGCCCGCGGGCGCCGCGATCCCCAGGCGAACGGTGTGGCCGCTGACGCCCATCACGGTCACGAGAATGTCGTCGCCGATGACGACGCGCTCTCCGGGACGACGCGTCAGGATCAGCATCGACGCTGATTATGAAGCAATCTGCGACTGCGCGGCAAGCGTGAACAGCGGCGCCTGCAGCAAGGCGTCCTCGTCCATGTTGAGCACCTGGTAGCCGCGGCCCTCGAGGATCACCAGCGGCGCGCGCAGGTTGGCCGTGATGTCGAGCGGGTTGGGTGTCGCGCGCACGGTCACGTACAGCGTCGCCGAGGTCGTGTCCTCGATTCCCGTGCGCTCGCGGTCCTCCGGCGCGATCTCGAGCGTAAAGCCGGAGAAGAACTGGTACGGGCTGACCACCGGCAGCGCCAGCGCCGGGTCATCGACGGCGTGCAGCCAGAGGAAGCCGGTGCCCGGGTTGCGATCGATCAGGGCATAGCGCAGGCCGCCGAGGCCGATCAGCCCGAACGGGAACTCGATCACATCCTCGGCGGAGATCTCGACGGTCCCGAAGCGGATGCTCTCGAATGTCACGGACATGGTGGGTCTCCTTGGTGTTCGGCTACTGCAAGAAGTTGATCAGGGATTCCTGGACGATCGTCGCGCCCGCGCGCAGCGCCGCCTCGTAGGCCGCCTGCTCGTTGGCGTATGCGATCGACGTTGCGGCGACGTTCGTGTCCTCGGTGTTCGACAGGCTCTCCGTGAGCGAGGTCTGCAGGTCTTCGTTGCGCGTGAGCGCGACGCGCAGCTGGTCGGTTGCGCTGCCGGAGACAGCCTGCAGCTGGCTCAGCGTTTCGAGGTTCGTGTCGAGGTCCGTCAGGTCGGTCGTGCCGAGCGCTTCGCGGTCTTCGGCGGTGCCCCCGCGCAGGTGCTGCGCGATCGTTCGCAGCGTGTCCAGCAGCTTGCCGTCTTTCGCGGCTTCGCCGTTGCCGAGCAGCGTCGAGATGTTGGTGCTGACCGTCACCGACGCGCCCGGCCCGACCGCGCGGCTGACGGTTTCGGCGTTGCCCTTGTATTCGTCTTCCGGCCCCGACACGTACGGTGGGGTCGTCGTCGCCGTGCCCGAGAATATGTACTGGCCGGCGTACTGGGTGTTGGCGTCCTGCTTGACGCTTTCGGTCAGCTGTTCGACCTCCAGCGCGATCGTGTTGAGGTCGCTCTGGTTGTTGGTCCCGTTGGCGGACTGCACGACCAGTTCGCGCACGCGCTGGGCGATGTCGTTCATGTTCGACATCGCGCTGCTGGCTATGTTCTCCCACGAGATCCCGTCCTGGGCGTCGTCTTCGTAGGCGCCCAGCCCTTCGAGCTGGCTGTTGAGGTCGATCACGCGGCTCGCGCCGTACGGGTTGTCCGACGGTTCGAGGATCGTCCTGCCGCTCGAGAGTTCGTTGGTGGTGCGTTCCAGCGAGGCGAGCGAGGACGTGAGGTCGCTGAGCGTCGAGCTGGTGACCATCGCCGGGGTGATTCGCTCGCTCATAGCTACAGTCCCACCGCGCCGGTTTTCTCGATCAGCGTTTCGAGCATTTCGCTCATCACCGTCAGCGTGCGAGCCGAGGCCTGGTAGCCGCGCTGGAAGCTGATCAGGTTGGTCATTTCTTCGTCGAGCGAGACGCCCGAGACGCTCTGGCGCTGGTCGTTGATCGCCGTGACCGTGCCCTGCAGGGTCGTCTGGTCGTCCTTGGCACCGCGCACATCGCTGCCGACCTTCTCCACGAGCGTCGCGTAGCCCTGTTCGGCCGCGCCGCCGCGCAGCCCCGCGACCGCCAGCGCCACTTCGTTGCCACCCGCTGCTTTGGTCCCCGAGGCCTGGACTTCGGACGGTTCGACGGCCACCGCCAGCGTCGCCGCCGTCGCTCCCGAGAAGAACGGTTTGGCGAGCTGTCCGTTCACGGTGCTCGCAAGCGTCGCCGCGACTTCGTCGAGGCCGGTGCCCAGCGCGGCGAGCGCGCCTTTCGGCCCGGTCAGGTTCAGCAGCGCGCCGAGCTGGCCGCCGGACGCTTCGGTCAGTTCCTGCGGCCAGTTGACGGTGGTCCCTTCGACCAGCGGTTTGGCCGCTTCGCCGAAGCTCACCGTGTCGGTGTGGTCCGGCTGTTCGCTGACGGTGATGTTGGCCAGCGCCGAGAGCTTGTCGAGCAGCAGATCGCGCCGGTCGAGCATCGCGTTTGGCGGCTGGCCGGCTTCTTCGGAGAGCTTGATCTGGCCGTTGAGCTGCGCGATCTGGTTGGCGTAGTCTTCGACTTCTCCGGACGGCCCCGTCAGCGAGTTGTACTGTTCGCTCGCCTGGCTTGCGACCGTCGAGAGCTGTGCGCTGAGCTGGTTGAAGGTGGCGGCCAGCTGCTTGCCAGCCGCCGCGACGCCCTCTTTCGCTTCTTCGCTCGTGGGCGCGTTGGCGAGGCTGTTCCACGCGTTCCAGAAGTTCGACAGCTGCGTCGCGATGCCCGCGTCCGACGGTTCGTTGAACGCCGTCTGGGCCGACTGCAGCACTTCCGCCTGGGTGTTGGCGGCGCTGAGGGCGCTGTTCTGCGTGCGGTACTGGGCGTCGAGGTACTCGTTGCGGATGCGGGTGATCGTCGCGACGGTGACGCCCGTGCCGAGCTGGGCGCCCTCGCCGGTGTGACCCGAGATCGCCGGGATCGGCAGCGGCGTGTTCGGTTCCAGCAGCGCCGTCTCGCGCGAGTAGCCTTCCGTGTTCGCGTTGGCGATGTTGTTGCCTGTCGTATCCAGCGCGGTCTGCTCTGAGATCAGGCCGCTCAGCGCGGTCTGCAGTCCTTGCAGGGTCGGGATCGACATGGCTAGGCGTGTAGATCGAGTACGTGCAGGCCGCCGTGCGGGCGCGCGCGCGTGATGGACTTGGACGAGCCGTGGGTGTCGTAGCCGCTGACCCCGTCGAGCGAGAGCATGCTCATCAGGTGGTCCAGGAAGCCCAGCTCGATCTGCATCAGCGCGCGGTTGCACGAGTGCTCGCGCTGGAGCTCGTGCAGCAGGCCTCTCAGCTCCGCGCTGCGCGCGCTCGCGCGCTCGGCGGTCACCGCGTCCATCAGCGTGCTCAGCAGCGCCAGCGTGACCGCCTCGGCGGGCACGCCCAGTCGTTCGCCGCTGCGCGCGAGCAGGCGCGTGCGCTCCTCCTCCAGCAGTTGCCTGCGACCCATCTCCCCGCGCAGGATTCCCGCCAGGCGCACGACCGTCTGCACGTCGCGCACGCGGATCGCCGCGCCCTGCTCGAGCACGACCTCCAGCAGGCTTCGCGCCGACTCGATCTGCGCCTCCAGGTGAGCGAGCACGTCGGCCGCGAGCGCGCGGTCGCGCTGGCTGGCCTCGTGGGGGATCAGCGCGGCCGGGCTCACGAGCCGGCGCCTCCGGTAGCGGCGGCGATCGCGGCGTCGGAGGACGGCGCGGGCGCGGTACCGTTGCTCGCCTGCGTCTGTGCGGCGCCTTCCAGCTGGCGCGTCATCTGCGCCGCCATGCCCAGCCCGCCGGCGTTCATCACGCTCGCGCTGAGCGCCTGCGGCAGCATCGAGGAAAGCTGCGAGTTGCCCGCGCCGCCAGTCGAGGAGCCGCCTTCTTCGGCGCCCGCTTCGCCTTCGCTCGAGGATTCGCCCCCGAGCCCGCTCGCGTCCGCCATCGACTTCGAGAGCTGTTCGACGAGCGTCTGTTCGAATGCCAGCGCGCTGTCGTAGGCCCTCTGCGTCGCCGCCGAGCCGCGGCGCACCCACTCCGGCTCGAGCGCCTGGTTGACCGCCGGCAGGCCGGCCGCCGTGGCGGCGTTGGAGGTGGGTTGGATGCTCATCCGGTGCGCAGCTGGTTGGCGATCGACATCATCTGGCTCTCGTCCTGGATCGCGGTGCTCGTCAGCTGGTAGTTGCGCTGCGTGCTCACCATCTGCGCCATCTCGCTCGCGATGTTCACGTTGGACGCCTCGAGCGCGCCCTGGCGGACTTTTCCCGTGGCCGGATGCGGCGCGCCGCTGCTGGCCGTCGGCGTGAACTCCCCGCCGCCGTCCGCAAGCAGGTGTTCTGGTGATGTCACCGTCACGAGCTTGATCTGCCCGAGCTTGCGCGTGCCCGCCGCCACCGTGCCATCTGGCCCGATGCTCACTTCGCTGGCCGCGACGCCCGCGGGTAGCTTGATCGGCGGCGAGAGCTGGTTGCCTTCCGAGTTGACGATCGAGCCGTTCGCGTCGATCCCGAATGTGCCGTCGCGGGTCAGCGCCGTCTGGCCGTTGGCGCGCGTCACCTCGAAGTAGCCTTCGCCTTCGATCGCCAGGTCGAGCGGGTTGCCGGTTTCCTGGATCGACCCCTGTGCCTCGCTGCGCCCGATCACCTTCGCGCTCGCGCCCGCGCCCGCCGTCGTTTCGGTGCCCGCGACCTTGATCGGGTTGTACAGCAGGTCGCTGAACGCCACCCGCTCGGACTTGTAGCCGCTCGTCGACAGGTTCGCGAGGTCGTTGCTGATCGCGTCCAGTTGTTCCTGCTGTGCTGCCATGCCTGCTGCTGCGGAATAGAGACCTTCGAGCATCAGCTCCCTCCGTTCAGCGAGCCGACCTGCGAGGCAGCCTCTTGCAAGGTCTGGCCGATCGCCTGGATCGCCTGCTGGCCGGACTGGAAGCTGCGCAGCGAGGTGATCATTTCGACCATCGTCTTGGCGGCGTCGACGCCCGAGCCCTCGAGCGATCCCTGTCGCACCGTCCCGCTCGGTTTGCCCGCGGCCGTGCCCGTGTACAGGTTTTCACCCTGCTTGGCCGCGCCCGGCACTTCAAAGACGCCGACCGCGCTCGCGGGCACCGTGCCGGTGGCGCTGACTTTGATCTGCGCGCCTTTGGCGTCGAGCACAGGGTCGCCGCTCGCGTCTGTCAGCACCCCCTGGGCGGAGGTCGTGAACTGGCCGTCACGGGTGTAGCGAACGCCTTGGGGCGTCTTGACCGCGAAGAAGCCGTCGCCCACGATCGCGAAGTCGAGCGGTTCCCCCGTTTCCTGCATCGTGCCCGGCGTCATGTTCGTGAACGCCTTGCCAAGCTGCACGCCCTCGTTGACCGATCCGACCGCTTCCCCGCCCTCCGTGTTCGCCAGCAGCACCGCGCCGAAGCTGTGCTGCGGCGTTTCGTCGGGCTTGAAGCCCGGCGTCGAGGAGTTGGCGAGGTCGTTCGCGAGCTGGTCCTGGCGAACCTGCTCGGCGACCATCCCCGAGGCGGCGATGTCGAGTCCGAGATCCATTCTTAGCCCTGGTGGTCGGCCGGGTGTCGGGATTCTTGATAGTCGCCGCGCGTCGGCCGTATAACCATGGCTATACGGGCTCCGTGAAAAAGGTATCGGCGCCTGTCGCCGGTGGCCTGTCGCCCGAAGCGGGCCGGCTCAGCGCACGGCCGTGAACAGCGGCAGCTCGCCGGAGAGCTGTTCGTAGAGGCGACGGCGAAGCTGGGTGTGGATCTGCGAGACGCGGCTCTCGGAGACGCCGAGGCGCGTGCCGATGTCGCGCAGCGTCCAATCCTCGACGTACAGCAGCACCGCCACCTCGCGCTCCTGCTTGCTCAGCCGCGCGAACGCACGGCGGAACCGCTGCTTGGCTTCGCCGCGCTCGGCGCTCGCGATCGGGTCGCAGTCGTCGTCGGCGCTCTCGAGCGTGTCGATGCGCTCGATCGTGGCGCTCTCGTCCGAGCGCACGATCCGGTTCAGCGAGCCGACCTCCGCGAGCGCGACCTGGTCGAGACGGTCGGCCAGCTGGCGCGGGGTCATGCCGACCGCGGCCGCGAGCTCCTCGCGGCTGGGCTGGCGTTCGTGCAGCGCGAGGAAGCGCTCGCGGGCGCCGTTGATCGTCCGCTCGTCGCGGCGCAGCGAGCGTGGCGCCCAGTCGTGGCGGCGCAGCTCGTCGAGCACCGCACCATGCACCCGCGTCCACGCGTACTGCTCGAGCGATGCGCCCTTGTCGGGGTCATAGCGCTCGATCGAGCGGATCAAGGCCTCCAGCCCGCACGAGAGGAAGTCCTCCACGTCGCACTGAGCCGGCACCTCGCGGACCTTGCGGTAGACGATGTAGCGGACCATCGGCATGAACATGAAGATCAGCCGGTCGCGCAGCTCGCGCTCGCCGCTGCGGTTGTATTCGTGCCAGGTCGCGAGCACCTCTGCCGCCGGCGCCCTGGCTGCGCGCTTTCCGATTATTTCCATTCTCCTGCTCTGGTATCGAGGGAACTGACAGGGGCATGGCTCACCGCTTTCGCACCGTGCTCGCGTCCGAGCTTTGATCGTGGCGGCGGTCTAACCGGCAGTAGATTCGCGGCCGCGACGATATTCCCTGCCCCGGTCATAACCGGCCATACGTCAGGCGCGCGCGATCGGCGCCCGCGCGCATCGCGCCAGCGCCGCGGCGGATGCACGCACACCGCCCGATCGTCGCCAATTCGCTCACAGATCGTCGGGAGCGGTCGATCACCCGGCCAGAAATGACGCTCCGCTCCACAGGCTCAGCGATGCGAGATACGCCGGTCTCGGCCACCGAGCTGCCGGTGCAAGCCCAGCGGTTGCTGGCCGCCGACGACCTCGAGGGCTATCGCGAGCTGTTTGCGCGGCTCGAGGCGATCGAGGACCCGCACCGTCGCCACTGGGCGGCGCTGCAGCTGATCGAGCGGGGCCTGGCGGCTGGCGCACGCGCCCCGGCGGCGCTGGCACCGGCGTTGAACGTGGCGCTCGCCGCGTGCGTCCTGGAGCTGCTCGAACGCGAGCCCCGCGAGCCGCGGCTGCTCAACTACGCCGGCGTCGTGCTGGCGGAGCTGTGGAGCGCGGACGCCGCCGAAGCGCTGTTCGAGGCTGCCGGGCGGCTTGACCCGCAGCTCGAGGACGTCGATCGCAACCTGCGCGAGCTCGGCGTGCGACGGCGGCTGTTGCGGGACTCCAAGGGCCGGGCGCCGCTGCGCGCTGCGCTGCCCGAGCTCGCCCGCCACGCGCTCGAGCTCGCGGCGCGCGCCCAGCCGGCGACGGGGCTGACGCTGAGCCTGTGCATGATCGTCCGCAACGAGGAGCAGATGCTGCCGCGCTGCCTGTCATCGGTTGCCGGCGCGGTCGATGAGATCGTGATCGTGGACACCGGCTCGAGCGACGCGACGATCGAGATCGCCCGCTCGTTTGGGGCGCGTGTGATCGAGCACGAGTGGACGGGCTCGTTCGCCGACGCGCGCAACGTGTCCTTCGACGCTGCCGGCGGCGACTGGATCATGTACCTCGACGCCGACGAGCAGCTCGTGCGCGAGGACCTCGAGCCGCTGCGCGCGCTGACCGGGCGCACCTGGCGCGAGGCGTTCTACCTGCCCACGACGCACTACACAGGCGATGCGGACGACGGGGCGGCGCTTGCGCAGAACGCGCTGCGCGTGTTTCGCAACCGGCCCGAGTACCGCTTCGAGGGACGCCTGCACGAGCAGATCGTCACCAGCCTGCCCACGTACCTGCCCGAGCGCATCGAGGCAACCAGCGTGCGGATCGAGCACCATGGCTTTCTGGGGGTCGTCAGGGACCGCCGCGAGAAGTCGCGGCGCAACATCGAGCTGCTGCGCCAGCAGCAGGCCGAAAGCGCGCCGTCCCCGTTCCTGCACTTCAACCTCGGCTCGGAGTACGCCGCGGCCGGCGACGCGCGCGCGGCGCTCGGCGAGTTCGAGCGCTCGTGGGAGCTGCTGCAGAGCCGCCACGACCGCGACGGCTTCCAGTTCACGCCGGTACTCATCAGTCGCCTCGTCAAAGCGCTGCGTGTCAGCGGTCGCCCGCACGAGGCGCTCGCGCGCGCCGCCGATGGGCTCGAGCGCTTCCCCGACTTCACCGAGCTCGTGCTCGAGCAGGCGTTCGCCGCCGTCGCGCTCGGGCAGCAGGAGCGCGCGATCGAGCTGTACGAGCGCTGCATCGAGATGGGCGACGCGCCGCCGCGCTACACCGCCAGGGTCGGCTGTGGCACCTACCTGCCGCGCGTGCACCTCGCCAGCCTCAGGAGCGCTCAGGGGGAGCTCGAGCAGGCGATCGATCTGCTCGAAGTCTGTCTGCGCGAGTACCCCGCGTTCGCCGGCGCCGTGCTGCCCTACGCGAGCGCGCTGCTGGCAAGCGGCATGGAGCCGGACGCGGTAGTCCGCGAGCTCGCGCTGGCGCTGCCCGATCCCTCGCCCGCCGCGCGCTTCATGCTGGGCACCGCCCTGTATGAGTGGGGCGCGACGAGTCTCGCCGAGACGCAGTTCAGGATCGTGCTGATGCGCCAGCCGCATTCCGGGCGCGCGCGCGTGGCGCTCGGGGAGGCGCTGCTGGCACAGCGGCGCTACGCCGAGGCGGCGCAGGAGGCGGCAAGGCTCCCGAGCCACGATCCGCTCGCGCCGGCTGCCTGCCGCACCGAGCTGTTCGCGCGCATCGCCGGCGCCGATGCCCTCGCCACGGCGGGTGCGCTCGAGCGGGCGCGCGTCGCGGGCATGGACGCCCAGGAGCTTGACCTGTTCGCAGCCTGGGACGAGCTCGTGCGCGCTGGAAGGACGGAGATAGCGCTCTCCCGCGAGGCCGTGGCACCGCTCGCGGTGATGCTCGAGGCGCTGCTGCGCGTACACGACTTCGACGGCTTCGAAGCACTGCTCGAGCTGCTCCAACGCTGTCCGGTGGGAGAGCGCGAGCGGCGTGAGCTGCTTGCGGAGATCTACCTGCGGCGCGGGTTCGTCGCGGCGGCGGGGGAAGAGTGGATGGCGGTCTGCCGCCAGCAGCCCGACGCCAGGGCGCTACTGGGTCTAGCGCGGGTTGCGACCGTGGGCGGCATGCACCGCGAGGCCGGTGAATTCGCCGCCGCGGCCCTCGCTCACGACCCCGACAACGAGACGGCGGCGAGCCTGCTCCTGCAGGCCGCGGCGGCGTAGCGATGCCCGACCCACCCGGGCTCGCGTGCCACGAGCGCAAGGCATGTCGCAGTTGCAGGAGATTCTTCAAGTTTCCGAGAAGGGCGTCGATTACGAAGGTGCACATAAAGCGCGGGGCGGCCCATGGATTGGACCGCGTCACATGTTTTCAGGGAGAAAACGCAATATGAACTCGCCGATCATGCCCATTCAGGGCCCTGCAGACCTGTCCACAGCGACCCCGGCCGCCGGCAGCGATACGGCCGACTTCGGCACGTTCGTGTCCGAGCTGGCCGCCAGCGAAACGATGCTCGCGCCCGTCGCCGCCAGGGGCGCACCACCGGAGGAGGTCCTCGACCAGATGGCCGCCGCCGGCAGGATCCACGAGCGGCTGCGTGAGAACGGACAGCAGCTGCGCTTCATCACCGCCGCGCCCGCAGGCCCGACGCGGATCGAGATCCACGACCGCGATGGCAACCTCGTGCGCAGCCTGTCCACGGTCGAGGCGTTCGAGCTCGCCGCCGGCGCGCGCTCGAGGTAGGTAGCGGCCATGTCCACCTCAGCGGTTCAGGTCGGCTCCGCGGCCGGTGCCCCGATCACGATCTCGGGCCTGGCCTCGGGTCTGAACACGAGCTCGATCATCGCCGCGCTGATGGGGGTCGAACGTGAGCCGGTGACGCACCTGACCGACGAGCAGGCGAAGCTCTCGGCGCAGCAGACACAGCTCCAGAGCATCCAGAGCAGCCTGCAGCAGCTGTCCTTCGCGGCCGCCGAATTCATCCTGCCGTCGCTGTATGAAAGCTCGCAGACGGCCACCTCCAGCGAACCGACGCGGGTCGAAGCCTCCGTCAGCGGCGGCGCCGGCGTCGGTGGCTACGAGGTCGAAGTCACGCAGCTCGCGAACTCCGCGCAGCGCACGTTCACCTTCACGAGCCCCTCCAGCGAAGAAACGATCTCGATCGACGGCCAGGAATTCCAGGTCCAGGTCGGCGAGAGCGCCAAGACGCTCGCGAGCGCGATCAACGCGAGCGGCACCGCGACCGTTTACGCGGCGGTGCTCGAAGGCGAAACGATCGTGCTGTCGGACCGCGCGACCGGCAGCACCGGCGGCGAATTCATCAAAGTCACCGGCGCGGCTCTCGCCGAAAAGGCGGGAACCGCCAAGGAAGGCGTCGACGCCGAATACGCTCTCGACGGCGTCAAAGCGACGTCCAGCTCGAACATCGTCACAAACGCGATCGCCGGCGTCACGCTGACCCTCGCCGGCCTCACGCCGCAGGGCCCCGTCACGATCGACATCCGGCCCCCCGGCGTCAGCCCGAGCGCCGTCGAAGCCCAGGTGCAGGCGTTCGTCAAGCTCTACAACTCGACCGTCGGGGCGATCCAGACGCAGCTGAACAGCAAGTCGCCGACGCGGCCGCACACGACCGCCGAATTCGCCACCGGCACGCTGTTCCAGGATCAGGAACTGTCGGGTCTGCTCGACAGCGTGCGCGCCGCGATGTACGAACCCGTTGCCGGCCTGCCCGAAGGAATGTCGAGTCCGTATGACATCGGCGTCAGCACCGGCGCCCCGACCGGCGGGGATTCCTCGCAGTCCTCGCTCGAAGGGCAGCTCACGCTCGACCCGACCAAGCTCGCCGAAGCCATCAAGAGCAACCCCGAAGGGGTCGAGCGGATGCTGCAGCAGTGGTCGGGCAACCTCCAGAGCATGCTCAACGACGCGGCCGAGCCCGGCGGGTCGATCGAAGTTCGCGCCAACGGCGACGGCGAACAGGTCAAGCAGCTGACCACGCAGATCAACAACCTCAACGAACTGCTCGTCCAGCGCGAAAAAGCGCTGCAGGCGACGTACGCCGCGCTCGAAGGCGTGATCTCCAGGAACACCGCGCAGAGCAGCTGGCTGACGCAGCAGAGCGAAGCGCTCACGAAGTCCGACGGCTGAGCCGCGCGGCGTCTCGCGCAGCGCTCAACTTTGCCCGGCGGCGGTCGATCAAGGAAGAGATGAACAACCTCACCGCATCGCACGCCGCCTACCGCAGGGGCGAGGTGCTGGCCGCGACCCCCGCACAGCTGGTCGTGATGCTCTACGACGGCGCGCGACGCTTCCTGCGCCAGGCCGTCGCCGCGATGAACGCCGGCGAAGTCGAGCGCGCGCACACGAGCCTGCGCCACGGCGAACGGATCGTCAGCCACCTCGACGGCACGCTCGACTTCGACCAGGGCGATCTGCCCCAGCGCCTGCACATGATCTACGCGTTCTGCCTGTCGCAGCTCAACGCCGCGCGAATCACCCAGGACCCGGCGAAGGTCGAAGAGGTCAGCCGGCTGCTGGGCGAGCTGCGCGAGGCCTGGAGCCAGGTCGCCGCTGAGGTCGATGGCCCCGCGCAGGTCGTCTCCGGCGTGGAGTATGGGTGAGACCGGCCGTGGACGGCGCCGGGCATGAGGCCCCGACGGCGCCCTACGAGGCGATCCTGGAGCACGCCGAGCTCGAACTGGAGCTCGCCGGCAGAGGTGAAGTCGAGCCGCTCAGTGCGCTGGGCGCGCGCTGGGAGGAGTTGACCGCGCAGCTGCCCGCGCAACCCCCCGCCGCCGCGCGCGAGCTGCTCGAGCGCGCGCAGCTGATCCACCGGCGCACGCACATCGAGCTCGTGCGCCTGCGTGAGGCGCTGCTGTCGGAGGTCTCTGCCGCGAGACGCGCGAGGCGGACATCCGACGGCTACGCGGGCCAGCTGCCACGCCGCCCGCGGCTCGATCGCAGCGCGTAGCGCGTCTCTTGGCGAGCGGACACCGGGCGCGGCCCTTGCCGCCGGCGCTCAGCTCACGTCGAAGCTCGAGGCGCTGCTGACGGCGCCGACCGGCGAGGAGGTGTTGGTCACCTCGAGCGCTCCGGTGCCAGCCCCCACGGGGACGGTCGCCTGCAGCTTCGTCGCCGAGACATGCGTGACGCTGCTCGCTTTGACGCCGTCGAAGCTCACCGATGAGCCGCTGTTGAAGCCGAGTCCCGTGATCGTGACGACCGCGCCGACCGCGGCCTTCTTGGGGGAGAAGGACGACACCGACAGCGTCGGCGTGAACTTGGTGCTGCTCGTTCCCGTCTTCACCGGCGTCGTGACCGCGATCGTGCCGGCGAGCGCGCCGTTGGGCACCGTCGCTTCGATCTGCGTCGAGGAGTGCACCGTGAAGCTGGCCGCCAGCCCGTCGAGCTTCACCGCGGTCGCTCCCGTGAATGCCGTGCCGGTGATCGTCACCGAGCTGCCCGTGATGCCGCTGGTAGGCGTGAAGCCGGTGATCGTGGGCGCGTTTGAGATCACGCTCGCCGTCTGCGTCGAGACCGCCGGCGAGCTCGAGCCCGAGGCGTTGCTGGCGATCTCCTGAACGCGGATCGTCTTGCCGACCGCGCTCGACGCCAGCAGGTACGTCGACGCGCTCGCGCCGGCGATCGCCGTGCAGGCGGCGCCCGACGCGTTGCACAGGGTCCACTGGTCTTTGTAGGAGCTCGGGCTGTTGCTCCATTCGCCGTGGGCCGCCGTCAGCGTCTGTCCCTGCTCGGCGGTGCCCGAGATGCTCGGCGCGGTCTCGATCGACGGGCTCGTCGACGGGGCGAACGCGCTCAGCCCGATCGGGCTGCCGACGCCGGTCGGTCCGTCGTAGCCGCTGGTCGCCTCGCAGGCGGTGGCGCCGCTGCAGGAGCCGTTGTGCCCGGAGACCACGTCGTAAAGCGCGTGTTTGTCGCCGAGGTAGGAGTAGAGGGTCGACGCGGGGAACTCGACGCCGTGCGCCCCACCCGCGAGCGCGAACTCGGAGGCGACCACCGGCGAGGCCAGCGAGGTTCCTCCCCAGACGCCCCAGCCGGTCGGGTAGCCCGCGGGATTGGGCGTGCTGTCGTAGATGTTGACGCCCGTGTAAGGGTTGGCCACGGCCGACACGTCCGCGACCGAGCGGTTGCCGTCGCACGCCGTCGCGGAGAAGCTCTCGACTTCGCTCTGCCACAACGGAGCGCTGAAGGCCACGCTGCAGCCGCTGCCGCCGCCTTCCCACACCGTACTGCTCCACGAGCCTTCGCCGTCGGTCAGGGTGGTTCCGCCGACCGCGACCACGTCCGGCGAGCTGGCCGGGAAGTTGGCGGCTTCGACGCCGCCGCAGCCCTCGTTGAAGTAGCCGCAGTCGCCGGCGGAGGCGGTGATCACCACGCCGGGGTGGTCATACGGGGCGTTGTACATCGAGTACGAGGAGTCCTCGGCACCGCCGTAGGAGTTGCTCACCTCCGTCGCGCCGGCGCTGACCGCCGCGTCGACCGCCGCACCGAGGGCGGTAAAGGACGTGTTGTTGGCCTCCACGAGCATCACGTGACAGCTCTGGCAGATCGCGTGAGCCATCTGCACGTCCAGCGAGATCTCGGTCGCCCAGCCGCCTTCCGTGGCTGGCAGCGGGCCCGTGCGTCCTTCCTGGTTGAGCTTGCGAAAGCAGCCGTTGGCGGTCGTGCATTCGGGCAGGCCGTACTGCTTGTCGTAGACCGCGAGATCCGCTTCCGCCGTGGGGTCGTTGAACGCGTCGACGACCGCGATCGTCTGCGTCGAGGACGGGAACGTCGCCGTCGGCAGCGAGTACGCGGCGTGCAGCAGTTCGGGTGTCAGCCCGCCGGGGTTCGGCGACTTGTTCGTCACCGCCGGGCGCGCGCCGTGGGCCGCTTCTGTGGCCTGCCTGACGGCGTTCGCCCTGAGGTCCGCGTTGGTCAGCGACACCGACACGAGCCTGACCCCCAGGCATCCCGCCGAGCCGGGGGGCGGGGTCGCGCACACGTTCTGCGCGCGGAAGGCCGAGCGCGACAGCGACGCGGAGGCGGCGGGGCTCGTCGCGAGCGCGAGCGCACAGGCTCCGAGCAGAGCGGCTGAGGTTTTGGTGAGTGTGCTTGACATTCTGTGGTTCCTGCCGATCACGGGGGGTGGCGATGTCTCGCCTGCCGTGTCGGCCCGGCGCGATCCGCGCGTGAGCAGCGGCCCGAGCCGGTGGACGCGTGGGCGAGGCTGCCGTATGCGGCTTCAGGGCAACTATGGCCCGGCCCCGCGCCGCTGCATTGCTCTGGGTCGGCGAGCTTTTGCTTCTGCCAACCGCGATAGCCTAGTAGCTGCTTATCAGGCGTTTCGGGGGTCGTTCCCTCGCTTCTCGACCCGTCCATCGAGGCGGGTCGAGTCGTTAAGGCCAAAGCGACCGTCGCCGTTCGTTTCGCAGAAGCCTCCTAGCGAGAACGGGAGTCGCGTACGGCAGCACTGGCTCTGTGGCCGTCGTCGGGGCGACTCCTAAAGATCGCGCTGCATCGGCCGATCAAGTGGGCGGCCCCTCGATGGCCACGAAGTCAGCGACCTCAGGGAGAGCGTCGGGTTCAGCCCAGGGAGGGCGGAACAGACAGGGAGAACGGCACTCCAAATGGCTCTCGTCGATTCGACCCAGCAGTTGCTGGAGGCTGCGATGCGCGGCTCCTGGCAGCGCGAGACGGCGCTGACGAACAACGTCGCAAACGCGGACACCCCCGGCTACCAGCCACAGGAAGTCAACTTCGAGGCCGCGCTGCAGGGCGCGATGAACGGCGCGGAATCACCCAGCGAAGTGCAGTTCGCGACGATCACTCGGCCTGAGGAAGCGGGACCCAACGGCACCGGCGTGAGCATCGATCAGGAATCCGCGAAGCTCGCCGAAAACGGCCTCGACTACCAGGCGCTTACGCAGGTCGTCAGTGCGCGCGACAACATCATGCGCTCGGCGATGGGTGCGGCCGCCTGATGGGCATGTTCGATGCGATCGGGATCGCCGGCAGCGGCCTCACGGCCGAGCGCATCCGCATGGACGTCACCGCCGAGAACCTCGCCAACGCGGACACGACCAAAGCCGCGAACGGCCAGCCCTACCAGCGTCAGGAGGTCGAGCTCGCACAGGTCGGCAGCAGCGACTTCGGCGGCGCGCTCACCGGGGCGCTCGCACAGGCGAGCACCGCGTCGGCGCCCGGCGGGGTGCAGGTGACCGGCGTCGTCTCCGACGCCACGCCCGACCAGCAGGTCTATGACCCGGGCAACCCGGAAGCCAACGCCAAGGGCTACGTGAAACTGCCGAACATCAGCACGGTCACGGAAATGACCGACCTGATCTCCGAGTCGCAGTCCTACCAGTCGGACGTGACCGCGATGCAGACCTCCAAGTCGATGTTCACCGCGACGCTCGCGGTGCTCAAATGATCATCCCGCCGGTCGGAGGCCTCGGTGTGCAGCTCTCGGTCAGCGGCGCGGAAGGGCTGGCGCAGAGCGGCCAGTCGGGCGCTGCCGGCGGCGCCGCCGCGGGCGGCGGCTCGTCGGGGTTCGGCGGCGAGCTCACCGAAGCGATCTCCTCGCTCGAGCAGACGCAGGACAGCGCCACGAGCGCCTCGCAGGCGCTCGCCGCGGGGACCGCCAGCGATCCCGAGAGCGCCGTCGTGACCGTCGAGGACGCGCAGCTGGCGATGGAACTGGCCTCGCAGATTCGCACGAAGGCGACCGAAGCGACCCAGAACATCTTCCAAACACAGGTCTGATCGATGCCCCCCGCAGCCCAGCTCGTCTCCAGGCTCACCCCGCGCGGATGGCTGATCGCCGGCGGCACACTCGTCGGCGCGATCCTGTTCGTCTACCTGTTCCTGCACATGGTCTCCGCGCCGAGCTACACGACGATCGTCAGCGGCATCGCACCCTCGCAGACGAGCAAGATGACGAGCACGCTCAGCTCCCAGGGCGTCAGCTATGAACTGCAGAACGACGGCACCGCGATCGGCGTGCCGTCCAACCAGGCCTCGAAGGCGCGCGTCGCGCTCGCCGGCGCGAACCTGCTCGGCAACACGCAGCCGGGCTTCACGCAGCTGTTCGAACACCAGAACCTGGGCGAAAGCAACTTCCAGCAGCAGGTCACCTACCAGCGTGCCCTGCAGGGGCAGCTCGACGAAACGATCGACAGCGTGCAGGGCGTCTCCGGCGCGCAGGTCACGCTCGTGCTGCCGAGCTCCCAGAACCAGATCTTCGGCGAAAGCCAGAACGCGTCCTCGGCAGCCGTGCTGCTGTCGGGAACCAGCGCGCTCGACCAGGCCTCCGTGCGCGGGATCGCGCAGCTGGTCGCCTCCAGCGTGCCCGGTCTGCAGCTGAACAAAGTCACGATCACCGGCGCCTCCGGGCAGCTGCTGTGGCCCGCGGCCGGCGGCGGCGGCGGCGCGGGCGGCGGCGGGGAAGTGCAGGAAGCCGAGCAGCGCTATGACCAGAGCATGGAGGCGAGCCTCGACGCGATGCTCGCGCAGACGCTCGGAGCGGGCAAGGCGCAGGTGCTCGTCTACGCCAACATGAACGTCAACCAGACGACCAAGGAAGCGCTCGAATACGCCAAGACGGGCACGCCCACGCAGCAGAGCAAGAGCACCGAAACGCTCACCGGCAGCGGCAGCGGCAGCGGCGGAGTCACGGGCACGGCGAACCTGACCACCGCGGCGACCGGCGCCGGCGGCAAGTCCAACTTCAAGCACGAAACCACCACCTCTTCGCTGGGCGTCTCCAAGACCGTCACGCACTCGACGATCGCCCCCGGCACCGTCGAAAGCCAGCACGTCTCGGTGCTGCTCGACAAATCGGTGCCCGCCGGCTCGCTGCCCGCGATCCGCGAAGCGATCACCAATGCCGCCGGCATCCAGACCAAGCGCGGCGACACGATCTCGATCGGGCAGGTCGCGTTCGCGAAGTCGAGCACGACGGCGCCCGCCGCCAGCCCGCTCGCCGACGCCAAGTACGTGCTGCTCGGCCTCGGCGCGATCATCTTCCTGTTCTTCACCACGCGCACGCTGCGCAAGCGCGAACGCGAGACGATCGACGAGCCCGTGTGGCTGCGCGAGCTCGAGGTGCCGATGCGCCTGTCAGAGCTCGAACGCGAGACCGCGGTCAGGCCGGCGCCAGCGATGGCTGGGGTCGCCTCCGGCAACGGCGGCGGCGGCGGTGGTGGTGGCGGCGGTGAGCCGCCGCTGACCGGCGAGAGCGCGCGCAAGCAGGTCGAGCAGCTCGTCGACAGCAACCCCGATCGCGTCGCCCAGCAGCTGCGCAGCTGGATCCAGGAGGGCTAGGCGCGGATGGCCGGCGAGTCCTCCGCGGAGACGCTCCCGGCGCTGCCGGGCGCCCCCGGCGAGCAGCTGCCGGCCACGATCGACGACCTCTCCGGGGCGCGCAAGGCGGCGGTGCTGATGGCGGCGCTCGGCTCCGAGCGCGCCGCCAACGTGCTGCAGCGGCTCGGCGAAGAGGAGATCGAGCACCTGTCGATGGAGATGGCCAGCCTCAACTCGGTCGGCGCGGAGACGACCGACTCGATCTTCACCGAGCTGGCCGTGCTCGCCAGCGCCGACGCGGGCGTCGCCGGCGGCATGGACTTCGCCCGCGGCGTGATCGAACGCGCGCTCGGGCCCGAGCGCGCGGCGGAGGTGCTCGGGCGCCTGTCGGCGCGCACGGAGCGCCCGCCGTTCGACTTCCTGCAGCGGGTTCCACCCGAGCGCACCGCCGCGCTGCTGCGCAGCGAGTCGCCGCAGACCGTCGCGCTGATCCTCGCCAGCCTGCAGACGACGCTCGCCGCGCAGGTGCTCGCGCGCCTGCCCGAACGCCAGCAGCCGGACATCGCCGTGCGGATCGCGCGCATGGGCGAGACCAGCGCGCAGGTCGTCCAGCAGGTGGAGGAGGTGATTCGCCACAAGCTGACCGCCGTCGCCGAGCGCGAGTACTCGGCCGCCGGCGGCACGAAAACGCTCGCCGAGATCCTCAACCACTCCGATCGCACGACCGAGCGCGCCGTGCTCGAGCAGCTCGCCGAGGCCGACCAGGAGCTCGCCGACGAAGTCCGCGGGATGCTGTTCGTGTTCGAGGACATCGTCAAGCTCGAGGAGCGCGCCGTCCAGCAGGTGCTGCGCGAGGCCGACCAGAAGGATCTCGTGCTGGCGCTGCGCGGCGCGCCCGAGAACGTCAAGGAGATCGTGCTCACGAACATGTCCGAGCGCGGCGCCGAGATGATCAAGGAAGAGATGGAGATCCAGCCGCCGCAGCGCAAGCGCGACATCGACGCCGCGCAGAGCCGCATCGTCGCGGTCGTGCGCAGGCTCGAGGAGGCCGGCGCGATCGTGATCGCAGGCACCGAGGAAGAGGAGAGCGAAGCGGTTGTCTGACGCGGTCGTCAGCTACGACTTCGAGCAGCTGGAGCCCTCCGAGCCGCCGCCCCGCGACGCCGGCGCGCGGCTGCTCGCACAGGCGAGCGCCGAGGCCGAGCGCATCCGCGAGCTCGCGCGCGCCGAAGGCTACGAGCAGGGCCGCGCCGAAGGGCACGCGCAGGGCGCCGGCGAGAGCGCCTCCGCGGCGTCCGCGCTCAGCGACGCCGTCCACGGCATCGAGCAGCTGCGCGCCCAGGTGGCCGACGCGGTAGAGGCGGACGCGATCGAGCTGTCGCTCACGCTCGCCGCCAAGATCCTCGCCGGCGCCTTTCAGGCGCGCCCCGAGCTGGTCGTCGAGGTCGTGCAGGGAGCGCTGCGACGCATCAGCGACCGCCGCAGCATCACCGTGCTCGTCAACCCCGCCGACCTCGCCGCGGTGCGCGCGGCGGTAGGCGAGCTGACCGCACAGGGCAGCGGCGTCGAGCTATGCGACCTGCAGTCCGACGCGCGCGTCGCGGTCGGCAGCGCGATCGTGCGCACGAGCGAGGGCGAGGTCGACGCGAGCGTGCACACGCAGCTCGAGCGCGCGCGCGAGGTCGTCGCCTCGACGCTCGAGACCGGCGAGCGCGCGGCGTGAGCGAGCCGCGCGTGCGCGAGGCGCGCCCGCCCGGAGCGCTGCTCGCGCAGGCCGCCGAGGCGATCCGCGAGGCCGACCTCGCCAGGCGCCACGGCTTCGTCACCAACCTGATCGGGCTGATCATCGAGGCCACCGGCCTGCAGGCGGAGGTCGGCGAGGTGTGCCTCGTGGGCACCGACCGCAACCGCGAAGCGGTCTCCGCCGAGGTCGTCGGCTTCCGCGAAGGACGCACGCTGCTGATGCCGCTCGGCGAGCTGCACGGCATCGGCCCCGGCACGCGCGTGCTCGCCAGCGGCGCGCCGTTTCGGATCGCGGTCGGCGACAGCCTGCTGGGGCGGATCGTCGACGGGCTGGGGATCCCCGAGGATGGCCGCTCCGCGGCCGACGCGTCCAATCCCGCCAGCCTCGGCCCAGAGGGCGCGCAGCAGGTGTTCGCCCGCTCAACGATCGCCGCCCCCCCGAGCGCGCTCTCGAGGCCCCGCATCCGCGAGCGCGTCGGCCTTGGCGTGCGCGCGCTCGACGGCCTGGTCCCGTGCGGTCGTGGCCAGCGACTGGGCATCTTCGCCGGCTCCGGCGTCGGCAAGTCCTCGCTGATGGGCATGATCGCGCGCTCGACCAGCGCCTCGATCAACGTGATCGCGCTCGTCGGCGAGCGCGGACGCGAGGTGCGCGAGTTCATCGAGCGCGACCTCGGCGACGCGCTCGAGCGCTCCGTCGTCGTCGTCGCCACCTCAGACCAGCCCGCGCTCGTGCGGATCAAGGCCGCGTTCACCGCCACCACGATCGCCGAGTACTTCCGCGACCAGGGTCACGACGTGATGCTGATGATGGACTCGGTCACGCGCTTTGCGATGGCCCAGCGCGAGGTCGGGCTCGCGATCGGCGAGCCGCCCGCCACGCGCGGCTACACGCCCAGCGTGTTCGCGCTGCTGCCGCGCCTGCTCGAGCGCGCCGGGACCAGCACCAGCGGCTCGATCACCGCGCTGTACACCGTGCTCGTCGACGGCGACGACATGAACGAGCCGATCGCCGACGCCGTGCGCTCGATCCTCGACGGGCACATCGTGCTCACGCGCTCGCTCGCCCACGCCGGGCACTACCCCGCGATCGACGTCCTGCACAGCGTCTCGCGGCTGATCGGCGAGATCGTCTCACCCGACGTCGAGCAGGCCGGGCAGCGGCTGCGTGCCGCGCTCGCCGTGCTGCGCGAGAAGGAAGACCTCGTCGCGATCGGCGCCTACCAGCCGGGCAGCGACCCCGCCCTCGACACCGCGCTCTCGCACCGCCCCCAGATCGAGCGCTTCCTGCGCCAGCCCGTGCGCGAACGCAGCGACCCGCAGCAGACCGACGCCGCGCTGCTTGCGCTCGGCGCCTCGCTCGCGAGCGAGCTCGAGCAGCGCAGCGGCGAGATCCCCGACGCCGAAGAGGTGATCCCCGAGTCCGAGCCCGATGGGGGCGCCGATGTGCGCGCCGTGGCCGGCGCGGACGCGGGCGCTGGCTCAGTCGCGGGTGCGGTCGATTCGTCCGGGGCGCCCGCCATTCCCGCCCTCGGGCTCAGCCTCTGAGCCGAATGCCCGCTCAAGAACCGCACACCGCGTCCGATAACCGGGCCGTGACCGGTCCCTCGTTCCGCTTCCGCCTGGAGCGCGTGCGCGCTGTGCGTGAGCGCAAGGAGAAGCTCGCACAGCGCGAGCTCGCGGAGGCGCTGTCGCGCCGCTCGAGCAGCGTCGCCGAGCTGCGCACGGCGGACGCGCGCGTCGAGCACGCGCGCGCCGAACAGCGCACGGCGGTCGCCGAGCCAACCCCGGTCAGCGCGACCGACCTGCTTGCGCGCCAGGCGTTCCTCGAGCGCGTGGAGGCGCAGCGGCGCGTGCGCGCCAGCGAGCTCGCACAGCGTGAGGCGGAGGTCGCCGAGCGCGACGCCGAGCTCGCGACGGCCGCCAGCGAGCACGAGATGCTCAATCGTCTCAGGGAGCGCTACCGCGGCGAGCACGACCGCGAGCAGGCGCGCGTCGAGCGCAACACGCTCGATGAGATCGCAGTCACCCGCTTTCGCAGGAGCCCCGCGTGAGCGCGCAGGCGCTCGGCGGCGTCTCGACAGGCATCGCCGCCGGCGAGGCCGCGGTCGCCCAGCGCGTGCAGCAGCTGCAGGCGCTGATCGAAGCGGCGGGCAAGGTCGCCGCCGGCGAGCTTCCCACGAACACCCTCGCCAGCCCCGCCGGCGCACAGGGCTCCAGCGGCGACTTCGCCTCGGCGCTGCAGGCTGCCACAGCCGACGACACCGCTTCCGGCGTCATCGGCTCGGCTCCGAGCGGCTATCAGGCGCTCGCCCAGGGCGCCGGCGCAACCGGCGCAACCGGCGCGAGCGGCGAAGCGGGCGGGGAATACGAAGCGCTGATCGACCAGGCGGCGTCGCGCAACGGCCTCGACCCGGCGGTGCTGCACGGCCTGATCCAGCAGGAGTCGGGCTTTGACCCGAGCGCGACGAGCAGCGCGGGAGCGTCCGGCCTGACGCAGCTGATGCCCGGCACCGCCTCCTCGCTCGGCGTCGCCGACCCGCTGGACCCGAGCGAATCGATCGAAGGCGGCGCGCGCTACCTGGGCCAGCTCACGAGCGAGTTCGGCGGCAACACCGAAGACGCGCTCGCCGCGTACAACGCCGGGCCCGGAGCCGTCGAGCAGTACGGCGGCATCCCGCCGTACGCCGAAACCCAGAGCTACGTCTCGAAAGTCCTCGGCTACGCCGAAAGCTACCGCCAGTCCCACGCCACGACCGTCACGGGAGCGCTCGCATGAACTTCGATCCGGTATTTCTCGCACCTCCACCGACAGCGCCCGCGCCGGCGTCCGGCGCGCCACCGGGGCTGTCCGCTCCACCGGGCGCGCCGCCCTTCGACAGCGCGCTCGCCGAACACTGGGCCCGGACCGCACCCGCGGAAGGCCAAAGGCAGACAGGCTCCGAAGCGAGCCAACGAGAAAGGTCGATCGCCCGCCAACGCGAACGCGCGGGGGCAGCGGACGACGGCCGTCAGCCTGGCTCCCGCGTCGGCGCCGCGGCTGCCATGAACGCAGCCGGCGCTCAGACGGCAAGCTCGGCAGGCTCCTTCTCCTCGGCGGCGGACGGCAACGCACACGCGAGCGGCGCCAGCGCGAGCGGCGGCGAACAGGCGACGGGCGCAGCGGCCACCGGTGCGGGCACCGCGACGAGCGGCTCCGGCACGCCGGGTGCGACGACGGCGACAACGACGACGACGGCCAGCGGCGGCGCGAGCGCGTCGCCGCAAGGCGCCGCCACTGCGTCCGCGTCGGGCGCGGCGTCGCAGGCCTCCGAAGCGCAGGCATCCGCGTCGTCGAGCACTGGGACAGCCAACGGCGCCACAGCCTCGCTCGCGGCCGCAGGGTCCGCTCGCGCGGGCTCGGCGGGGCAGAACGCGGGCGGCCACGGCGCGTCCGCCGCCGGCACACAGACCCCAGCAGGGGAGTCGAGCAGCGCTGCCGGCGAGTCTGCTGCCGGCACGGCGGTCCCCGGGGCTGGCCCCGCCGCGACCGATGCCGCGATCGGCGCCACGACCGGTTCCGCCGCGAGCGGCGCCGCGGCGAGCGGGGCGTCCGCCGTCGCCACGGGCACACCCGGCACGACCGGCCTAGCCGCCGGCAAGGCTTCTGCCGCGGGTGTCCAGCAGTCGGCCTCAGCAGGTGCGTCCGCGTCCACGGCGTCGGGCGGCGCGGGCTCGTCCGCCGGGGGCCTCTCCGCCGCGACGCAGGCGCAGGCGCAGGAAGCAACGTCCGCGTCGGCCACTTCCGTCGCATCCGGTGCGCCGGGCGCGAGCACGGTGTCGGACCCCGGCGCCGCAGCACAGACGGCGCAGACGGGTCAGCCGGCGCAGGGCCGCCAACAAGCGGCGACGGCGCGCGGCGAAGGTGGCCTGTCCGGTTCGAGCTCCGCACCCGGCGCACCCGGCGCGGGCGGCGCAAGCGGCGGCCAGGCTGGCGCTCAGAACGACGCGGGCGCGGGCGTGCGCGGCTCGGCATCGTGGGCGCACGGCGGCGCAAGCGAGGCGAGCGCGGCGGCTGGCTCGGTGGGCTCGCAGGGCGCGGCGGCTGCACAGCCGGGCGCGCTGCAGGGGGCGCTGGCGCAGACGAGCTACGTGACGAGCGGCTCGGAAGCGAGCCCGCTGTACGGCGCGGCGGCCGCGCAGGCTGGCTCCGCCGCGGCGGGCACCGGCGCTGGCCCCGGCGCGGCGCCGACGCTGGCGAGCGGCGTGGCGATGCAGGACATGATCGACTCGATCCGCGCGACCGTCGAGATCGCCGCGCGCCAGGGCATGACGCAGGCGCGGATCGCGCTACAGCCGGAAGACCTCGGGCACATCAGCATCCGCCTCAGCCAGACCAGCGAGGGTCTGCTCGCGCGCGTGAGCGCCGAAACGCCCGCGGCGGCGCAGGCGCTGATGGCGGGGCGCGCGGAGCTGCACCAGTCGCTGAGCTCGCTCGGCCTGTCGCTGCTGCGGCTCGACATCAGCTCGTTCGGCCAGTCGCAGACCGGCGAACGCGATGGCAGCTTCGCGGGCGACACCGGCGAAGGTGGCGGCTCGGGCACGCCGGGCGGCTCAGGTGGCGCCGAAGAGGTCGAGGGCGCGGCGCCGCTCGGCGCGGGTGAAGAAGGCGCCGCGGCGAGCGCGACCATCTCTGGCGGCGAGCTCGTCGACGTGCTCGCGTGAACCGACGAAAGGACAAACGACCATGACCGCCAACCCACTCACAGCCACGCCCGCCACCACGCCAGGCGCCCCGTCGGGCGGCGCCACGCCTGAACGCGCGAACAGCATCCTCGGCCAGAACGACTTCCTGAAACTGATGGTCGCGCAGCTACAGGCGCAGAACCCGCTGGAACCGGGCAACAGCAACGAATACATCAACGAGCTCGCGCAGCTGACGCAGGTCGAGCAGACGACGAACCTGGCGAACGCCAACGAGCTGTCGAGCGCGGTCGGGCTGATCGGGCACAAGGTCTCCTACAACAACCCGTCGGGCGTCGGTGCGACGGGGGTCGTCCAGAGCGTCCAGTCGAGCGCGTCGGGCACGACGGTGACGGTCGAAGGCGTCCCCGGCGTGGCGCTGTCGGCGATCACGGAAGTCGAATGAGCCAGATCGCCAACAACCCGGCGCTCGTACCGCCCGGGATCGGACCGGCGCACCCGGCCGCGCCCGCGGGCCCCGCGAAGGGCACGGGCGCCGCGACCGGCGCGCAGCGCGCGGCCGCCGCCGCGCCGCAGGGCCCGTCGTTCGCCGACACGCTCGCGCACGCCGGCGAGCAGCTGCACTTCTCCAAGCACGCGCTCGCGCGCGTCGAGCGCCGCGGGATCGAATTGGACCCGGGCACGCTCGGGCGACTTTCACAGGGGGTGCAGCGCGCCGCGAGCAAGGGCTCGCGCGACTCCCTCGTACTTGTCGACGGCAACGCCTTCGTGGTGTCCGTCAGCAATCGCACGGTCATCACGGCCGTGGGCTCCGAGCACATGAAGGACAACGTGTTCACCAACATCGACAGCGCCGTGATCGCATGACGCGCGCGGCTAACGACTACGGCTGGACCTCTTCGAGGAGGCCGCGAAAGGAAGGGCAGTCAGGATGATGGCTGGAATGTATGCCGCGATCAGCGGCCTCGACGCGAACCAGGCGATGCTCAACGAGACGGCCAACGATCTCGCGAACGTCAACACAGTCGGCTACAAGGCCGCGAGCGTGACGTTCGCGGACTCGCTCACGCAGGTGATCCGCGGGGCGTCCGCGCCGACGGTCACCAACGGCGGCACCAACCCCGAGCAGATCGGTCTGGGGGTGCAGGTCGACGCGACGATCAACGAAATGTCCGAGGGCTCCTTCCAATCAACCAACAACCCGCTCGACGTCGCGATCGAGGGCAACGGTTTCCTGCGCGTCGGCCCGGGCTCGCCAAAAGAAGGCGAACTGACCGTCGGCCTGCCGGCAAACGTGTCGTACACGCGAGCGGGCGACCTGACGACCAACACGACCGGCTTCCTCACCACGCAGGGTGGCGAATACGTGGTCGGGCGCAACGCCGAAGTGACCGCCGAATCGGAAACCGGCGACACGTACGCGCCGGGCAAAGAAGACAGCTACATCAGGATCCCGCCCGGCTCCAGCAACGTCTCGATCGGCCAGGACGGCTCGGTCAGCTACACCGACGAGAACAAAGAATCGAAAACGTATCTGCAGCGCGTGACCGCGGGCTACATCTCGCTCGCCACGTTCCCCAACGAAACCGGCCTCGAACGTCTGGGCGGCTCGCTGTGGGCGCGCACCGCCAACTCGGGCGCGCCGATCGTCGGCACGCCCGACACGCCCGGCTTCGGCTCGACGATCGGCGGCGAGCTCGAGATGTCGAACGTCGACCTCGCGACCGAGATGACCAACATGATCACCGCCGAGCGCGGCTATCAGGCCAACTCGCGCACGATCACCACCGCCGACGAAATGCTCGGGACGCTCGTGTCCATGATCCAGTAGCAGCGGATCGCCAGAAGGAAGGACGGTGGTGAGAAGCAGGACAACTCCGAGGAGCCCGGGGTGGGGCGGCTGGCGACGGCGAGCCGTCTCACCCTGCGGCTAATGTGTCGTTTGAGGGGGAAAGCCGATGATCACACTCAACAGGCTCGGCCACAGCGACGAGCCATTCCACTTGAATCCGGACATGATCGTGACCGTCGAGTCGACGCCGGACACCGTGATCACGCTCGCGACCGGCGCGAAGGTCGTCGTCGCGGAGACGCCCGCGGACGTGGCCGCCGCCGTCCACGAGCTGCGTGCGGAGGTGCTCGCCGAGGCGTTCAGGCGACGCGGCAGGTCGGGCGGGCAGCCACCACCGCCGCCGCCCGCGCCGATCCGCGGCGACTCCCCGCGCGAGTCGCCGCGGCTGTCCGCGGTCGAGGACGATCCGGCGTAGAACCCGTTCGTAGTTCGCGCGCGATCGTCGGTGTCGCGGTGTCCCATACGCGCTCGACCGCGATCGATAAGCGATCCCGCGTGGTCCCAAACGGGCAGCTGACGTAGCCCGCTTAGACCGTTTGTGCATGCGCGCTCGCCAAGATTGAAGGATTTTGCTGGGCGGCCGATGTAGGCAAGCAATGAAGGCTGCAACGGCGATCGGTATCGGGCTGGCGTTCGGCTCCCTGCTGCTGAGCTCGATGATGGACGGGACGAGCCCCGCCTCGTTCATCAACATCCCCGCGCTGATGATCATCATCGGCGGGACCGCGGGCGTGACGCTCGCGAGCGTCGGCATGCCGTCGATGAAGCGCGTGCCGAGCCTGTACAAGCTCGTGTTCTCCGCCGAACCGCCGGACATGCGCGGCCAGCTCGACCGGCTCGTGGCGCTCGCCGACAAGGCCCGCCGCGAGGGCCTGCTGGCGCTCGACGCGATGCTCGGCGAAATCGAGGACCCCTTCACCCGCAGCGCCCTGCAGCTGGTCGTCGACGGCACCGACCCGGAGATGGTGCACGCGATCCTCGAGGCCGAGGTCGACGGCATGGCCGCGCGCCACGAGTCCTCCGCCGCGCCGTTCGAGAAGGCCGGCGGCTTCGCGCCGACGATGGGCATCATCGGCACCGTGCTCGGGCTCGTGCACGTGCTCCAGAACCTCGCCGCGCCCGCCGCGCTCGGGCCGTCGATCTCCGCCGCGTTCATCGCCACGCTGATGGGCGTCGGCTCCGCCAACGTGATCTTCCTGCCGATCGCCAACCGGCTCAAAGCGATCTCCTCCGAAGAGATCGAGCTGCGGACGATGACGGTCGAGGGGATCCTCTCGATCCAGGCGGGCGACAACCCACGGCTGGTCGCCGAAAAGCTGATGTCCTACCTGCCGCCCGCCGAGCGGCCCGACGACGACGAAGACAACGTCGCGCGCATCGACGTCGAGGCCAGGGCAGCCTGATCATGGCGCGCGGGCACGGTGGCCGCCGCCGTCACGGAGGTGCCGAGGAGGGAAGCAACGAGCGCTGGCTGTTGACCTACGCCGACATGATCACGCTGCTGATGGCGCTGTTCATGGTGCTGTTCTCGATCTCCTCCGTCAACATCTCCAAGTACGAAACGCTGCAGAAGTCGTTGAAGGCGGCGTTCTCCGGCAACATCCTGCCCGGCGGCAAAGCGATCGCGCGCCAGGGGGCGACCGCCAACTCCGCGCAGGTCCCCTCGAGCGTCGAACTGCAGGCGATCGAGCCCGTCGCCACGCAGGGCGCGGCCAGCCAGGAGAACGGCAGCGCGCACAGCACCTCCAGCGCCTCGAGCTCCTCCAGCGCCGGCGCCAGCAGCGCCCAGCAGGCGGCCGCGCAAAAGGAAGCCGCCGAGTTCGCGCACATCAAGCAGGAGCTCGACGACTACGCGCGCGCCCACGGGTTCGCCAAAAGCGTGCAGACCTCGATCGAAGCCCGCGGGCTCGTCATCAGGGTGCTCACCGACGACCTGCTGTTCGCCTCCGGCCAGGCCTCGCTCGACCCGCGCGCCACCGGGCTGCTCGAAGAGATCGGCGCGCTGCTCAACGTCGACCAGACACACCCGATCTCCGTCGAAGGCAACACCGACAACGTGCCCATCCACAGCTCCCAGTTCCCAAGCAACTGGGAGCTCTCGACCGCGCGCGCCAGCACCGTCGTGCGCTTCCTCATCGGCCACGGCGTCGGCGCCAACCGGCTGACCGCCTCCGGCAACGCCGAACAGCGCCCCGTCGACACCAACACCACCGCCGCCGGGCGCGCGCGCAACCGGCGCGTCGAGATCGTCCTGCGCCGGATCAACGGAGCCGGCGGCTCAAGCGAAAGCGAACCCTAGCCGAGAAGGATCGACAAGGACCAACACCATGCTCAAGAACAAAAAGCTAATGCTTGCGGTCGCCCTGCCGATTCTCATACTGGGAGTCGGCTACAAGATGACCCGGCCCAAGCCCGTCAACAAGGACAAGATCAAAGGCACGATCTACGTGATGCCCGCGCCCTTCCTGCTCAACCTCACCGACGGCCGCTACGCGCGGATCACCGTCGGGCTCGAGCTCGCGCCCGGGCAGAGCGACGGCGCCTCCGCCACCGCCGCCGCCGCCAGCGGCGAAAACGCCGTCGGCACGCTGCCCGAGGAACCGCTCGTGCGCGAAATCGTCACCAACGTCGTCACCAACCAGAACGGCGAAACGCTCGTCACCAACGGCGGCCGCAACGCCGTCAAGCACCAGATTCTCGAGGAGATCGACAAGACGACCGACGTCAAGGTGCAAGCCGTGCTGTTCCCCGACCTCACAGTGCAATAGGAGAGCGTGTGACCGAGGCGATCGAGTACCAGCAGTTCGAGCAAGCCGACGACCGATCCCCAGGCGCCGGCAGCGAGGTGGACCTCAGCCGCCTCAGCGACATCCCCATGGAGCTCAGCGTCGAGATCGGGCGCACGCACATGACCGTCGGCGAGACGCTCGACCTGCGCGTCGGCTCCGTCGTCACGCTCGAGCGCCTCGCCGGCGAGACCGCCGACCTGCTCGTCAACGGCAGCGCCATCGCCCGCGGCGAGGTCGTCGTCATCGACGAGCAGTACGGCCTGCGCATCACCGAGATCCTCGACCAGCCCGACGCCGAGCCCCCCCAGCACCCCGCCGTCGCCGGCGGCCGCGAGGACGCGGCCGAGCCCGCCGCGGACGCTCCCGCCGACGAGGACTGACCGCATGCCGGTAAGCCAGGAGGACACAGCGGTCGAGGACCTCGAGCAGATACGCGCGCTCGACTTCTCCCAGCCGACGAAGTTCACCACCGAGCTCAGGCGCCGGATCGTCCGTTCGCTCGACCTCTTCTGCGAGGGGCTCCTCGGCTGGATGGCCGGCGAGCTCAAAGCCGAGATCGAGCTCTCGCTCACCGACATCAGCCAGCACACGTGGGCCGCCGCCAAGGCGCAGCTCCCCGCCGACTCGATCGCCGTCGCCGTGCACGCCGAGGCGATCGACCGCCAGATGCTGATGAGCGTCGAGCGCCCGCTCGTCCTGCAGGCGCTCGAATGCCTGCTCGGCGGCGAGGCCTCACAGGCGTCCGCCGAGCGCCATCTGACCGAGATCGACTGGGTGCTCACGCGTGGCACGCTCGACGCGGTCGTGCACCAGCTGTCGGTCGCCTGGGACGAGCTCGGCGGCCCCGAGCTCGTGCGCGGCGAGGTCGACACCGAGGGCGACGCCGGCGTGCTCACGCCGATCGGCGAACCGACGCTGTCGGTGACGCTCGAGGTCAAGATCGACGGCCTCGTCTCGACGCTCGCGCTGCTGATCCCGTGGGGCGCGATCGAGCCGATCACCGAGCGCATCCGCGGCGTCGGCAGCGAGCCGACCAGCGCCGACCCGCGCGGCGCCGACGCGCTGCGCCGCGGTGTCGCCGGCGCGCAGGTGCTGCTGCGCGCCGAGGTCGGCTCCGCACAGATGCCGATCGAGCACATGCTCGAGCTCACGCCCGGCGCGCTGCTCGCGCTCGAAGACCGCGCCGAGGACGGCGTGCTGCTGTTCGCCGAGGGGATCTCCATCGGCCGCGGGCACCCCGGGCGCAGCGGCTCCCGGCGCGCCGTCAAGCTGTCCGCCACCGGCGAGCCGCCGACCCGCGCCGACACCTACGCCAAGCTCGGCCGCGCCGAGCTCGAACGCGCGCGCGCGCACCTCGAGCAGACGCGCGAGGCTCCCGAGGACCGCGCCATCCTGCGCAGCATCTTCGTGCGCGTGTGGGCCGAGCTCGGCCGCACCCACCTGCCGCTCGGGCACGCGCTCGAGCTCGCCCAGGGCGTCGTCGTCGAGCTCGACCAGCGCGCCGACGCGCCCGTCGAGCTGTTCGCCAACGGCCTCTGCTTCGCCAACGGCAGCCTCGTCGTCACCGGCGACGGCGCCTGGGGCGTGCAGGTCGCCGAGCTGCTGCAGTAGCTCAAGACCCGGGAGGCAGGGCCGATAACGAGGACGACTCTTCCTCGGAGTCGTCCCTCGATGATCAACCGTATATCGCTTTCCCGTGCGGTCGCGACGGCGACCGCGGCGCTTGGCGCCTGCGTGCTCGCCTGTGTCCTTCAGGGCGTCTTCGCGGGCCCCGCGTCGGCGTTCTCGCCCGCCACCACGACGGGCAGCGAAAACACGCCGCTGAACTTCAAGACGCCCGCCAGCTCGACGTCCGCCACCGGCGGGGGCGGCGGCGCGAGCATCGTGCGCACGATCGTCGGCCTCGCGATCGTCATCGCCGTCATCTGGGGGCTCGCGTGGATTCTGCGCCAGGTCAAGGCCGGGCGCGACCCGAACGTCTCCAGCGCCGGCCTCGCCAGCGTCGCCGCGCTCACCCTCGGCAGCGGGCGCTCCGTACACCTCGTGCGCGCCGGCAACGACTACGTGCTGCTCGGCAGCACCGAGCACGGCGTCGCCCCGATCCACCGCTACAGCGAGGACGAGGCGCGCGAGGCGGGCCTGCTGCCCGGCAACGCGGGGGCGCTCGCCGGGAGCGAGCAACCCGCCCCGCGCTCGCGCCTGCTCAGCACCGCCACTCAGATCGTCGCCGGCACCGGCCGCGTCGCCACCCACGCCGGGCTGATCGGCCGGCGCGAGCTGCCCGCTCCCGGCGAGTCCTCGTTCCCCGGCGGTTCCTACCGCCCGTTCGAGTCCTCCGCGCACAGCCCCATCCGCGGCCAGCGCCCCGACCCCATGCGCATGCCCTCGCCCTCCTCCGGGCTGATCGAGCGCCTGCGCGAACTGACGGTGCGCCGATGAGCCTCGCCGCGACGTTGCCACTCGGCGCCGCCGGGGCGCTGCCCGGGGGCGCCGGGCTGTCCGTCAACTCGAGCAACGCCGTGCAGATCCTGCTGCTCGTCGGCGGCCTCGCGCTCGTGCCCGCGATCCTCTTCACCGTCACCGGCTTCAGCCGCATCCTGATCGTGCTCGGCTTCATCCGCACCGCCGTCGGCACCAACACCGCGCCGCCCAACCAGGTGCTCGTCGGGATCGCGCTGTTCCTCACGATCTTCGTCATGGCGCCCGTCGTCGGCGCGATCAAGACCGACTCCGTCGAACCGCTCGAGGCGCACCGCATCAGCACCACCACCGCGCTCGTCCGCGCCGAGCAGCCGCTGCGCGAATTCATGTTCCGCCAGACGCGCGTCGAGGACATCTCGCTGTTCGTCTCCCTCGCCCACGCCAAGCAGCCGCACACCCGCGCCGAAGTGCCCACCGAGGTGCTGATCCCCGCGTTCATCGTCTCCGAGCTCAAGACCGCGTTTCAGATCGGCTTCTTGATCTTCCTGCCGTTCCTGATCATCGACCTGATCGTCTCCTCCGTGCTCATGAGCATGGGCATGATCATGCTCCCGCCCACGTTCATCTCGCTGCCGTTCAAGATCCTGCTGTTCGTCCTCGTCGACGGCTGGGACCTCGTCATCAAGGCCCTCGTCCAGAGCTTTCATTAGAGCCCACCCACCCTCCCCCATCCACCATGAACCAGGACACCGTCGTCAACCTCGCCTCCCAGGCCATGAGCCTGGCGCTGAAGATCGCCGGGCCGCTGCTGCTCGTCGCGCTCGTCATCGGCCTCGTCATCAGCATCTTCCAGGCCGTCACCCAGATCCAGGAGCAGAGCCTCTCGCTGATCCCCAAGATCGCCGGCGTCGCCGTCGTGGTCGTGGTGCTCGGGCCGTGGATGCTCGGGCAGCTCGTCGCCTACACGACCGCGCTGTACACCGCGATCCCGACGATGGTCGGCTCGTGACCAAGCTCCTCAGCGAACTCGCGGGCAACAACCTCGCGGGCTTCATCCTCGTGCTCGCGCGCGTCACGCCGCTGTTCGTGATCGCGCCGCTGTTCTCCTCGCAGATCATCCCGCCGCACGTGCGCGGCATCATCGCCGTCGGGATCTCGATCGGCCTCGCGCCGATCGCGCTGCACGGCCAGCACATCCCCAGCGACCCGCTGACGCTGTTCGAGCTCGTGATCGAGGGCATGCTCGTCGGCCTCGGCTTCGCGTTCACGCTCTCCGTGCTGATGGCCGCCGTCGAATCCGCCGGCTCGCTGATCGACGTGCTCTCCGGCTTCTCCTACGGCGAGCTGATCAACCCCATGAACAGCCAGCAGTCAGCCGCCATCACCCGTTTCTACTCGCTCGTCGGCACGCTCATCTTCCTCGTCATCAACGGCGACGCGTGGACGCTGCGCGGCCTCGACCGCACCTTCCAGCTCGTGCCGCTGACCAGCGCGCCGCAGCTCTCCTCGCTCGTCGGCGGCGCCGAGCAGGTGTTCAGCACCGTCTTCGCCGCCGCCCTCGAGGTCGCCGCGCCCGTGCTCGTCGCGCTGCTGATCACCGACGTCGCCTTCGGGGTCGTCTCGCGCGTCGTGCCGCAGCTGAACGTGTTCGCCGTCGGCTTCCCCACCAAGGTCGCCGTCGCGCTGCTCGTCGTCGGCGCGTCGCTGCCGTTCACCGCCAACTGGATCTCCAACCAGCTCTCGCTGAGCGTCGGCAGCGCCCTCGGGGCACTGCACGTCGCCTGACACATGGCCCGCGACGACCGCACCGAGCAGCCCACCCCCAAGCACCGCAAACGCGCGCGCGAGAAGGGGCAGGTCGCGCGCAGCGCCGACCTCGGCGGCTCGATCGTCGTCGTCACCGGGCTGCTCACGATCAGCATCGCCGGCCCGCAGATCGCCGACGCCGGCGCCAACACGTTTCGCGCGATGTTCGCCGACATCGCGCAGTCCGGCCACGCCACCAGCGGCGCCGGGCTCAACAGCCTGATGCACACCGCGCTGTCGGCGATCCTGCTCGGCGTCGCGCCCGTCGCCGGCGCCTGCCTCGCCGCCGGCCTGCTCGCGGGCGTCGCCCAGGTCGGCCTGCGCCCCACGCCGCAGCCGCTCAAACCCGACTTCCGCCGCATCAACCCCGCCTCCGGGCTGAAGAACCTGGTCGGCCCGAACGCCGTCTTCGAAGCGCTCAAGACGATCGCCAAGGTCGCCGTCGTCGGCGCCTTCGCCGCGCTCGCGCTGCTGCCCGGGCTCACCGGGCTCGCCGCCGAGGTCGGCATCTCGCCGGGCGCGCTCGGCGCGCTCGCCGGGCGCAGCGCGCTCGCCGTCGCCCAGCACGCCGCCTTCGCCTACGTGCTCGTCGGGATCCTCGACTACGCCTGGAAGCGCCACCGCCATGAGAAACAGCTGAAGATGACCAAGCAGGAGGTCAAGGACGAGGCGCGCCAGTACGGCGTCTCCGCCGAGGTCAAAGCCGCGCTGCGCCGCCGCGCCATGCAGGCGGCGCGCGCACGCATGATGGCCGCCGTCCCCGACGCCGACGTCGTCGTCACCAACCCCACCCACTACGCCGTCGCGCTCGTCTACGACGGCACCCGCACCGCCCCCCAGGTCGTCGCCAAGGGCAAGGACCTCGTCGCCGCGCAGATCAGGCGCATCGCCGAAGAGAACGACGTCCCCGTGATCAGCGACCCGCCGCTCGCGCGCGCGCTGCACGCGTCCGTCGAGATCGGGCAGATCATCCCCGAGGAGCTCTACGCCGCCGTCGCGCGCGTGCTCGCCTTCGTCTACCGCCTCGCCGGCCGCGCGCGCATGACCGGCAAACCCGGCGGGCCGGGCGTGCGGGGCGCGCGGGGCGGGGTGGGCAGGCCTTCGTCGTTGGGCGGGCCGCGTAGGAGGCTCGCGTCGTGAACCAGCCCGGCCTGCGCAGGATGCTGCGCCACACCGACCTGCTCGCCGCGGTCTCCGTCGTCACCGTCGTGACGATGCTCGTCGTGCCGCTGCCCTCGGCGCTGTTGAGCCTGCTGATCACGCTCAACATCGCCGGCGCGCTCACGATCGTCTGCGCGACCATGTACCTCGGCAAGGCGCTCGACTTCGCCGCCTTCCCCAGCCTGCTGCTGCTGACCACGATGTTCCGACTCGCGATCAACGTGTCGGTCACGCGGCTGATCCTCACCTCGGGCGACGCCGGCAGCGTCGTCAAGGCGTTCGGCGAATTCGTCGTCGGCGGCAACGTCGTCGTCGGCCTCGTCATCTTCCTGATCCTCGTCGTGATCCAGTTCGTCGTCGTCACCAACGGCGCCGGGCGCGTCGCCGAGGTCGGCGCGCGCTTCACGCTCGACGCGATGCCCGGCAAGCAGATGGCGATCGACGCCGACCTCAACGCCGGCCTCATCACCGACGACCAGGCGCGCGCACGCCGCGCCGAGATCGCCCAGGAGGCCGACTTCTACGGCGCCATGGACGGCGCCTCCAAGTTCGTCAAAGGCGACGCCATGGCCGCCGTCATCATCACCGCCATCAACCTCGTCGGCGGGATCGTCGTCGGCATGCTCCAGCGCCACCTCGGCTTCTCAGAAGCCACCCACCAGTACTCGCTGCTGACCGTCGGCGACGGCCTCTCCGCGCAGATCCCCGCGCTGCTGATCTCCGTCGCCACCGGCATCATCGTCACCCGCGCCGCCTCCGACCGCGACCTCGGCTCGGACATCGCCAACCAGGTTCTGCGCCAGCGCAAGGCGCCGCTCGTCGCCGCCGGCGCGATCGGGCTGTTCGCGCTGATCCCCGGCCTGCCCAAGCTGCCGTTCCTGCTGATCGCCGGGATCTTCGGCGCGATCGCGTGGGCCGTGCGCAACGGCATGCCCGACGCCGGCGCCGAGGAGGCCGCGCGCAAGGCCGCCGCCGCCCAGGCGGCGCTGCCCAAAGCCAGCGACGAACCGATGTCCGAGGTCGGCGTCGACGCGCTCGAGCTCGCCATCGGCTTCGGGCTCGTGCCGCTCGTCGACGCCGGGTCGGGCGGCAGCAGCTCGCTGCTGCGGCGCGTCAGCCAGGTCCGCCGCCAGATCGCCGGTGACCTCGGGCTCGTGATCCCGCCCGTGCGCATCCACGACGAGCTCGGCATGGAATCGCACGAGTACGTCTTCAAGGTGCGCGGCTCGGAGGTCGCGCGCGGGCGCGTCATGCCCGGGCACCTGCTCGCGATGGACCCAGGCGACGCCAGCGGCAAGCTGCAGGGCGTCCCCACGCGCGAGCCCGCGTTCGGCCTGGAGGCGGTCTGGATCCAGGAGTCCGCGCGCTCGGAGGCCGAGGCGCTCGGCTACACGGTCGTCGACCCCGAGTCGATGATCGTCACGCATCTCACCGAGACGATCCGCGCCCACGCCGCCGAGCTGCTCACCCGCCAGGACGTGCGCGCGCTGCTCGACAAGCTCAAGGAGACCAACGCCGCCGTCGTCGAAGAGGTCGTCCCCGACGCGCTGTCGCTCGGCGAGATCCAGCGCGTGCTGCAGTCGCTGCTCGCCGAGGGAGTGCCGATCCGCGATCTCGGCACGATCGTGGAGGCAATCGGCGACAAGGCGCGAACAACACGTGACACAAGCCTCCTATCGGAGTACGCTCGCCAGGCGCTGGGCCGGGCGATCACGGCTCCACACCTGGACGAGCAGTTGCGACTGCAAGCGATAACCCTGGACCCCGCAATCGAGCAGGAGGTCTCCACCTCGATCACGCAAACGACCGACGGGGAGTTCCTCGCCATGGACCCGCCGCGCGCGCAGGCGATCGTCAACGCGCTGCGCGCGCAGGTCGAGCACGCCACCGCGCGCGGCGCGCGACCGGTGCTGCTGTGCTCCGCGCGCATCCGCCGCCACCTGCGCCGGCTGATCGCCCAGGCGCAGCCGCACCTCGCCGTGTGCTCCTATAACGAGATCGCACCCGGGATCGATGTCGAAACAATTGGGGTGATACACGCGTGAAAGCACATGCGCGCGGATCCGCGGAGAGTGAGCGATGAGTACCCCAGGCGAGCTGCTCGAAGCGCTCGGGCGCGAGGCGCGCGCGCGCTTTGGCAACGGCGGCGATGCGCAGACGCGCGTCTACCGCGGACGCTCCGTCGAGGAGCTCGTGCCGCAGATCCAGCGCGAGCTCGGCGCCGACGCGATCATCGTGCGCCGGCGTGAGGGGCTCACCGGCGGCGTCATGGGCTTCTTCCAGCGCGCGTTCGTCGAGATCGAGGCGATGCCAGGTGGTCCCGGCGTCGACGTCTACGACGAAGACGCCGCCGGCGCGACGCCCGAAGCGCAGCCTTCGCCGCACGCCAGCGCGCGGCTCGCATCGTCGCTCGCGCCGTCGCCCGCCGCCACCGCCGCCGCCGCGCTCACCGTCGAACTGCCCGCAGTGCCGCTCGCCGAGCGCCCGCCGGCGCCCGAATACCGTGCCGACGCGCCGGCGCCCCCGCCGGTCGCCCCCGCCGAGCCGCCGCTCGCAGCGCTCGCGCCCGAGCAGTTCGTCCCCTCTGCGCCGAGTGCGCCCCCAGCGCCGCCTTCTCTCACGCCGCCCCCGGCCGCGCCACCGCGGCCGATGCTGGGATATGCGCCGGCGCCGCCCGCGCCAGAACGTGCGGCTGGGTCCTCGCCGTTCGGCGCGCGCGGGTCCGCCGTGCCCTCCGCGGGAGCGGGCAGCGCCTACGTGACCGCGCATCTGGCCGCGCTCGCGCGAGCCGACCGCTCGCGGGTCGCGCCGCGCCCGTCGAGCTCCGAGCGCCCCGGCGCCTCCAGGCAGCGGGGCCTTGACTTTGCCGATGCGGGGGGGCTTCGTGGCGAAGGGGGCGTCGAGGAGCGCACGCGGGCGGGCGCGGAGCTGAGCGCGCGTGAGCTCTCAGAGCCGTTTGCGCCCGCGGCCGAGCGGGCACCCGCGCAGCCGTGGACGCGGAGCGAAAGGCGCGAGGTCGCGCCCGGCTCGCAGGGTCGCGCGCGCACCGGCGTCGCCCGCAGCCTGCAGCGCTCGGGCATCGGCGAGGAGCTGGCACGCGAGCTGATCGACAGCGCCAGCGCGCACGCGCTCGCGCTCGCGCCGCGTGCCGGGCTCGCGCAGGCGGTGCGCGCGACGCTCGCGCAGCGCATACCGGTCGCGCCGCCGCTGCCATCCAAGGGCGCCGCGATCGTCGTCGTGGGCGCCGGCGGCGCCGGCAAGACGACCTGCTGCGCGGCGCTGCTGGGCGCCTACCGCAAGGGCAGCTCGCTGCCCGCGAGCTTCGCCACGATCACGCGCGCGTCGGCATCGTCCGCGAAGGAGGAGCGCGGCGAGCTGCAGATCGTGCTCAGCCCGTACATCATGAAGCCCTCGCCAGCGCGCGCGCCGCGGGCGCTGCGCGCCGTCGGCAGGGCGCGCGGCGACGGCGTGACCGTGCTCGACACGCCCAGCGTCTCGCCGTCCGATCGCACCGGCATCCGCGAGCTCGCGCGCCTGCTCGGCGAACTGAAGCCCGAGCGCGTCGTCGTCGCGCTCCCCGCCACGCTCGGCGCCACCGCCGCCGCGCAGCTGCTGCAGGCGCTGAAGCCGCTCGGCGCCAACGCGCTCGCGATCACGCACGCCGATGAGACCGACCAGCTCGGCGTCGCCGTCGAGGCAGCCTGCAGGTTCGGCCTCGCCCCCGAATACATGCTCGAGGGCGCACGCGCCGGCGGCTGGCGGCTGCGCCAGGTCGGGCCGAGCGCGCTCGCGGAGAGGCTCTTGCCATGAAGTTGGGACGCGGAGGCGCCGCCAAGTCAAAGCCGCCGACGCTGCCAGAGCGCGCGCAGACGGTGACGCTCGTTCCCGGCGGCGGCGCGAGCCTGCCCGCGCGCGTGCTCGAGCGTGGGACCGACAGGCTGCTCGTGGCCGTGATGGTCCCGATCGAGCCGTTCAGCCAGCGCCAGCTCGACGGCATGGTGCTCGAGTTCGTGGGAACCCAGGGGCGCGTGCGCCTTAGCGGGATCGCGTCCCTGGAGAACCCGTCCGAGCCGGACGTCGTGCGCATCGAGCAGCCGCGCTCGATCGAGGTGCTGCAGGAACGCGAGTACGTGCGCGTCAAAGTCTCCCGCCCGGCGGTCGTCTCCAGCCGGCGCGACCCCAACCCGATCGAGAGCTTCACGATCGACCTCAGCGGCGGCGGCTTCCTGCTCGCCGGCCCCGCGACGCTGAAGATCGGCGACGAGGTGCGCTTCCAGCTCAACGTCACCCCCGGAGAGCTCGTGATCGCCGGCACCGGCAGGGTCGTGCGTGTCGACAACATGTCACACCGCGCGATCGCGTTCGAGTCGATCAGCGAGCTCGACCGCCGCCGCCTGATCCGCTTCCTGTTCGAGTGCCAGCGCACGGAACGCCAGCGCGGCCTCGCGACCGAAGACCGCCATGGCAGCTGACACCGCAACAGAGGACGCACCCGTCGTCGCCTCGCCCGAGCCGCCGGCGCCGGAGAAGGGCGCCAAGGGCGACGCCAAGGCGAAGGACGCCAAGAAGGGCGGCAAGGACGCGAAGGCCGAGAAGGGCAAGGGCAAGAAGGGGGCCAGCGAGGCCGAGGGCGACGCGGACGGCCCCAGCGTCGCCGCGCACCCGCGCGCCGTGCGCGCGGTCGCGCGCGCCAAGAGCTGGGGCGGACTGGCCGGCTTCCTGCTCGGCGGCTACCTGTCGCTGCCGACCAACACGCTCGCCGGCGCCGGCCTGCGCGCGCTTGTCGCCGGCGTCGTCTGCTACGTCGTCGTGTGGGCCGGCGCGGTGTTCGTCTGGCGCCGCCTGGTGATGCTCGAGATCAAGAGCCGCGAGCAGCAGCTCGCCACCGCCGTGCAGGCCGCCCGCGCCAGGCGCGAGCTACCCGCGCCGGCTGAGCGCCCCGGCGCGAGGGTCGCTTCCTAGGAGTGAGATCCGGCCATGGACCCGATACATCCGATCGCCCCCGGCCCACCGCGGATCTCGCCCGCCTCGGGGCTGCCCGTCGATCCGCTCGAACGGATCACGCGCGAGCGCGACCGCCCCTCCAAAGACGGCCAGCAGCGCAGACGCCGCGAGCCGCCGCCCGCGCCCGATCTGGGCGAGGACGACGGGCACCCTCACGTCGACGTGCGCGCCTGAACACCGCCGCTCGCGCGCATGAGCACCGCTGCTCGCGCGCCCCAGGGTCCGCGGCCGCGCTCCCGAACAGTCGATTTGGCGCCCCTGAGGCCCGGCGTTCATGTGCAGGAATCGGCGCTCTGAAGGGGAATCCCGTCGTCAAGAGGAAATCACCCTCAAGTTTCCCGGTGCGCTGACGATAATCGGCGTGGGTCGACACGGAGTCGGCCCGGGACCTAACCAAACAAACGTCATCAAGGAGATGAACGCATGGGCCTCACGATCAACAACAACCTGGAGGCGTTGAACGCCAGCAGGAACCTGAACAACACCGAGGGTATGCTCTCGCAGGCGATGCAGCGCCTGTCCTCGGGCCTCAAGATCAACTCGGCCGCCGACGACGTCGCCGGCTACGCGATCAGCCAGAGCCTGCAGAGCCAGGTCAACGGTCTCAACCAGGCCGGCGAAAACATCCAGGACGCGGTCGCCCTCGCGCAGACGGCACAGGGCGCGCTGAACGACGTCAACGGCATGCTCCAGCGCGTTCGCGAGCTGAGCGTCGAGTACGCGAACGGCACGACCTCCGAAGAAGACCAGAAGGCGATCATCTCCGAGGTCACGCAGCTGACCGACGAGATCAAGCGCGTCGGCGAAACGACCAGCTTCAACGGCAAGAACCTGCTCAACGCCGCCGAAGAAATCAAGTTCCAGGTCGGCGCCAACGACGGCGAATCGATCGGCGTCAGCACGATCAAGCTCTACTCCGCGATCGAAGAAGACCTCGAACCGAAGACGCTCGGGGAACGCCTCAGCACCGGGCTGGGCGAAGCCGAAAAGGAAGAAGTAAAAGAAATCAAGGTGGAAGTCGAAGAACAGGAAACACTGATCAAGGAAAAGAAGGAAGAACTCGCCAAAGGCGGCCTGACGGAAGCTGAAGTCACGGCTATCAAGAAAGAAGAGACCGAAGCCAAAGCGGAAATCACCAAACTCAACGAAGGCATCACCAAACTCAACACGGAACACCCGCCGACGGGTCTGAAAGAACTCGACGAAGCGATCGCCACCGTGTCCGGGCTTGCTGGTGAATTCGGTGCGGTGCAGGACCGTATTCAGTACACCCAGTCCAACCTGGAAGTGTACAGTCAGAACCTGACCTCGGCGGTGAGCGCACTCGTCGACGTGAACATGGCCACGGAAATGACCAACTTCACGAAGGACCAGGTGCTCCAGCAGGCTGGCGTCGCGATTCTCGCGCAGGCCAACCAGCTGCCTGACGCAGCGCTGCACCTGATCGAATAAATCAGGTGGCAGTTCCAGACCTTCCTCAGCGGTGGCGCCTAGAGGACGCCACCGCTGTAGTGAAGCCCAGCTGACCGCCGGCCGACGCATTGCATCGGCCCCATGCGGGCAGTCGGGTCATAACGCTTCGGGCGGTCCGGGAAAGGCCGACAGAAGCCATATACCGCCGCTTCATCGAGGGAACGGTGGTGGGCGGGCGGCGACGGCCGCCCGCCCTTTTAATCGAGCTGCTAGGTCGTGTTAGCCGCGAGATCACCATGTCTATCGAGCCAAGGACGTGCTCAGCATAGGACCGCCCTGACGGCCGAGCGCGCCAAACGCCGACGCGCCTCTGATGGCCCGGCAAGACCTGGCTGTTGGATGCCAATCATGTGTCTGACTGCTCGCCCTGGATAAGAAACCGTCCGAAAACTCTCGGCGGGCTGGCAGGAGTTATGTAGAGCTGGGTTGAAGCGGCAAGGCACACCACCCGTCGAAAGGAGTGTGCCTTGCCTGTCACTGAGCCTACCCCTGCTCGCCCGCTGGCGACGATCTGGGAGATCCCGGACGATCTCTGGGAAGAGATCCAGCCGATCCTCGATTGCTTCTATCCCCCCGCGCGACCGGGCGTCCGCGCGCGGATCTGCGCCTGGTGCTGGACGGGATTATCTTCCGGCTGCGCTCGGGCTGCCAGTGGGCTCAGCTGCCCGATTGCTTCGGGCCTTCCTCGACCGTTCATGGCTGGTTTCAACGGTTCTCCGCCGATGGCTTCCTTGAGGAGATGTGGGCGTATCTGGTGCGGGAGTGCGATGAGCTCGGGGAGGTCCGCTGGGAGTGGCAGGCCGTTGATGGTGTGATGGGCAAGAGCCGCTTCGGTGGCGCCAAGACCGGCCCGAACCCCACTGATAGAGCCAAGATGGGGACCAGAAGAGTGTGCAGGTCGAGCAGCACGGCGGGCCGCTCGCGGTCGAGATCGACGGCGCCAACGTGCACGACACCAAGATGCTGGAGCAGACGATCGACGCGGTCGTCGTTCCCCGGCCCGACCCCGAGAAGCTCGTTCAGCACCTGTGCTTGGACAAGGGCTATGACAACCCAACCGGGCACACGGCCGCCGCCAAGGGCGGGTACGTGCCGCACATCCGCCGTATCGGCGAGGAGAAGACCGACGGCTGGGGCGAGAAGACCCACCCCGCACGCAGATGGGTCGTCGAGCGCACCATCGCCTGGCTACAACGCTGCCGCGCGCTGCTCATCCGCTACGACAAGAAGCCCACCAACTACAAGGGCCTCATCCAACTCGCCTGCGCCCTACTCTGGTACCGCCGACGCCACCACCGGCTACACCCAGCCTAAAAGTTTTCGGACGGTTTCTAGCCTAAGTGCTGGCGCCCGAATCCGCCGCGCCCGATCGGACGCGGCGAGCAGGACCCGGAATCGACAAAGGCGCGGTGAACAGCGCTTGCCCGTCGACCGTGCGGACGTCACATGGGTATGTTCTGCCCACTCGTCTCTCACCCGAGTGTGTGTCTTTCCATGAATGGGAAAATTGGGTTTGCGGGGGTTTGCCGCTGTTTGTCGTCGCGGAGGGGCCTGGTGTTGGGAGTGTGCGGCGGTTGGTTGCTTGACGACATGGGCTGCTTGACGCATAGTGGCCGTGGCCTGATCGCTCGGGGGCGACCCGCTTTGGTTGGGCGTCTGTGGTCGGTCGGGCCGTCTAGTTCGGTGTGCTGGGCTCGCCGGGGTTTCTTGGTGGGTGTGGTGCACGACACGTTCATGCCCTCATATGGGGGCGTTTGGAGGCTTTAGCTTTATGTCTCGTATAAAGTTGCTGTTCTTGAGTGCTTTGGCTGTGTTCGCGGTGGGTGCTGTGGCGGCGTCGGCGGCGTCAGCGGCGGCGCCGAAATGGGTGATCAACGGCACCGCGCTCACGACCGGCAGTGAATCCGTGTTAGGCTTATTGTCCAACGGCACCGCGCGGCTCGTGTCAAAGATCGGCACTGTCCCAACCGAAGTCGTATGTAAAAACGCTGATGCAACAGGCTCGATTACCGGGCCGAACAAAGACGAAGCGCCGAGTGGGATCAGTTTCACTGGCTGCGAAGTCGCGACACCCAAAGGCTGCACCGTGAAAGAACCGATCACAACGGTCGCGTTGACGTCGGAACTGTTATCGAATGAAACGGTGGGCTTAGACACGTGGACGCCGAAATCGGGGACGGAATTCACATCCCTGACGATCACGGGGACCGCATGTTCGGTCGAAAGCAAAACTCCGGTGAGCGGTCAGGCGCAGTGCGAAGGGGCGCTGAACACCGAAGCTGAGACGTACGCGTGCTTATTCACCGACGCAAGTAGTAAAGGACTGCTCAAACTCGGATCAAACGAAGCGCAATTCTTAGCGCATTTCTTATTCTTACTGAAGGGCACCAACGACGGCAAAAACTGGGGGGCATGAGCAGTTGAGGTCTAGGCGCCCGTGGGCGTTTGCGCCCGCGAGCGCCTAGTGTTGTGGTTCCCGGGGTGCGGGTTTGCCGCTGTGTGGCGACCCGAGCCCCGGGACTTGTTTACTTAAAGGGTAATGGCGTGGGCTCCCGGCTGCGGTTTGGGGGTGGGCTTGGCGGGAGCGGGCGGGAGTGGGAGACGAGGGTTGTGTTGTGTTGGGGGTTGGAGGAGCATGCTTGGGTATGTCGTTGTTTCGAGGGTGTCTTTGGGGTTTTGGGCGTCGTGTGCGGCTTGCCGTGCAGCGGCGGCGTGGGCTGGGCGGGGTTGTAAGTGTGTTGGTGGGTGTGGTGGTGTGGGGTTGTGTTGGTTGTGTGGGGGTTGCTGTTGCGGGGGTGACGCACTCGTTTGTGTCTTCGTGTGCGGGTTTGGGCACGCCGGCGGGGGGGTTGTTGTTGGCGGAGGGTGTTGCGGTGGATGAAGCGTCTGGTGAAGTGTTTGTGATGGACCGGCATGGTGGTCCTGGGGAAAGCTCGGGGGTTGACCGGTTCTCGTTCTCGGGCGGCGTGTGTTCGTTTGTGGAACAGATCGACGGGGAAGCAACGTCAGCAAAAGACATCTTTGGTAGCGACTTGGCGTATGACGCAGCCTCGAAGCGACTGTTCGTGACGGATTTGGTGGATCGTGTGGTGGATGTGTTTGAAGTGGGTGTGGGGGAACATTTTCTGTTTGCGATTTCGGGTGCGGGGACGCCGGCGGGGTCGCTTGTGCCTGGTGGGGTGGCGGTGGCTGGGGGTGTGGTGTATGTGAGCGATCTCGCGCATGGCGTGGTGGATGAGTTTCGCGCGTCTGCGGGCGTGGAAGAATATTTGGGTGGGTTCCCAACGGAACCGTATGGGCATGAACCGCGGCGGCTGGCGGTGGATGCTGGGGGGGACGTGTTTGTGGCGGTGCAGACGGGTGTGCCGGTTGTGACGTCGCAGGTGGTGGAGTTTGGTAGTAAAGGGGAATTCAAGGGAGATGTTGGTGGTGTGGGTGGGAGTTCGGTGTCTGTGGATCGTGGGGATGGTGATGTGTTTGTGGGGTTTGGGCTGTTTGTGGAGGAGTTTGATTCGGGGGGGGGTTTGGTGTCGCGGTTTGGTGGGCCGGTGCTTAGGGGGGTTGGTGGTTTGGCGGTGGATGAAGGGTCGGGTGAGGTGTTTGTGGCTGATGAGGCTGGGCGGGCGCTTGATTTGTTTGGGGTGGCGTCGGTGGCGCCTGGTGTGAGTACGGGTGAAGTGTCGGGGCTGTCGCAGACGGGCGCGACGTTGGAAGGGGTCGTGAACCCGGAAAGCGGGTCGTTGGCCGCGAGCTATGAGTTTGAATACGCGACGGAAGCGGAATACAGTTCGGGGTGTGGTGGGGAACCGGAAGTGTTGTGGGAAGAGTTGTGCGGGCGTTTCACGCATGTGGAGCCTGTATCGGCGGTGGGTGTCGGGACGGGCGTGTCGGGGGTGGCGGTGAGTGTGGCGGTGGCGGGGTTGTCGGCGGATACGGGCTACCGCTACCGGATTGTGGGGTTTAACGCGAATGCTGATGGTGTGAATGGGCGGGTGGAAGGCGAAACGGGCTCGTTTATCACGCCGGGGCCGCCGGTGGTTGGTGGGGAGCAGGCGGTTGTCCAGGGCGCGGGTGAAGCGGTGTTGCATGCGACGGTGAGCCCGGAGGGCTCTGACACGCACTATTATTTTGAATACGGGACGGGCGTGGGGTATGGGTCGCGGGTTCCCGCGAGCGGGGTGGATGTGGGGGCGGGCAGGGTCGTGGTGTCTGTGAGTGAGCCCGTGAGTGGCCTTGCGCCGGAAACGGAATACCATTTCAGGGTGCTCGCGTCCAGCAGCGAAGGGACGACCGATGGTGGGGATGCGAGTTTCCGGACGTTCGGCGCGCCGGCGGGAGGGCTACCGGATAGGCGGGGGTATGAGCTGGTTTCGCGGCTGGCTGGGTCGGGGGATGATGAAGACGCGAACGCGTACTCGGCGGGGGATTTGCCTGGGCGTTCGACGGTGCCGAATGCGCAGGCGTTTGAGAGTAGCCCGGAAGGGGGTGTGATGAGCTATGGGGGGGATCCGTCGGGGGAAGGCAACGGTCTTTTGAACAATGAGTATCTGGCGACGCGGGGCGGCGGGGGGTGGGTGGCGCGTGATATTAGCCCGCCGACGGAGGGCCCGTCGCTTGCGTGCCCGGGGGGGATCGTGTCGATCTCGGCGCCGTATGAGTTGTTCTCTTCGGGGCTTGGGGTGGGGGTCGCGGTGATGGTCGCGACGCCGCCTTTGGTCGCGGCGACGGGCGCCCCGGCGTGCTATTTGAACGTGTTCGTGCGGGAAACTAGCGTTTCGCCTTCGGTTGCGGGTAGCTATCGGGCGTTGATCACGAGCAGGCCCCCGAACCGGCCCGCCACAGAATTCGGGTTCGCACCCGTCTTGGGCAAAGGGCTGGTCATCGAAGATGTCGTGGGGGGTGGCTCGAGTGATCTGGGGCGGGTGTTCTTCGCGGTGAACGATGCGCTGGTCGCGCCCGCGGTGAATGGTGGGTTCTCGCGTAATGATGTGTATGAATGGTCGTCGGCGGGGGGGGTGGCGCTGGTGAGCGTGCTGGCGAACGGGACGGGGGTTTCGGGCGCGTCGATCGGCTCGGCCAAGCCGGTGGAACCGTTTGAACCGTCGCATCAGACGCACGCGGTTTCTGGTGATGGTAGCCGGGTGTTTTGGACGGATTCGGCGGGTAGCCCGTCGCAGTTGTTTGTGCGTGAAGACGGGGAAGCGACGATCCCGGTGGATAAGGCGCGTGGTGGGCCGGGTGCGAGTGGTGGGGGGGTGTATTGGACTGCGAGCGTGGATGGGTCGCGAGCGTTCTTCACCGACTCCTCGCAGCTGACCAGGGAAGCGGATGCGGGTAGCGGCGCGAACCTGTATCAGTTCGAAGTGGAAGGTGAACATCTGATCGATTTGACGGGCGGGCAGGCGCATGCCGGGGTGGTGGGTGTGCTCGGCGCGAGCGAAGACGGGTCGGTGGTGTATTTCCTCGCGGAAGGCGTGCTGACGAGCGGTGAAACCAACGCCGCGGGCCAGACCCCGGTCGAAGGCGGGGATAACCTGTATGTGTATCACGCTGGCGCGGCGAAGCCGATTGAGTTCCTCGGCCGCCTGAACCCCGAAGATGACCAGATCAAGCCGGGCGAGGACAACGCGAACTTTCCGTTGGGTGATTGGCGGGGGAGTGTGGCGCAGGAGACAGCTAGGGTGACGGGTGATGGTGGGTCGCTGGTGCTGGTGTCCCGGGAACAGCTGACGGCCTACCAGAATGAAGGTCACGATGAGGTGTACCTGTATAGCCTCGCGGGGGGTGGGTTTACGTGTGTGTCGTGTAACCCGACGGGTTCGTCGTATGGGGAAGCGGTGCTGATCCCGGATACGACGAATGCGTATCAGCCGCGGTGGGTCAGCGAAGACGGGGACCGGGTGTTCTTCGACACGACCGAAGCGCTGGTGGCGGGGGATGAAAACGAAACTTGGGATGTGTATGAGTGGGAGCGCGAGGGGACGGGGAGCTGCGGGACGCCGGCGGGCTGCGTGTATTTGATCTCCAGTGGTAAGACGCGGGATGGCGCGTTGTTTGATGACGCGAGCGCGGATGGTGGTGATGTGTTCTTCACGACGCGTGGGCGGCTGACCCCGGAAGACATGGATGAACAGGACAACGTGTTCGACGCGCGGGTGGGCGGCGGGTTCCCCTACACTACCCCGCCGGAAAACTGTGGTAGCGAAGGCGCATGCCGCGCACCGCAGAGCGCCCCGCCGGCGCTCCCGTCCCCCGCCACCGGCGGCGGGGTGCTGCCGTCGGATTCGGTCCAAGGGGTCTCGGAAAGCCATGTGAGCGTGCTCTCTGTCAAACACGACGGGGCGGTGCTGATCGTGCGGGTCAGGGTCTCCGGCAAGGGGCGCCTCACGATCACCGCCAGCGGCCTGACGGGCTTCTCGCGCCAGTTCACCGGGGCGGGCCTCTACACCCTGCGCATAAGGTTGAGCGCCAAGGGCAGCCGCCGCGCGCACACCGCTGGCGGGCTCGCGCTAGCGCTGCACATCCACTTCACGCCACCCGTCGGGCAGCCAGTTAGCAGCACCCGGAAACTAAAGGTCAAGATCAAATGAGCCCCCTGCGCGCCCTGAGCCCTCATACCCCTGGCCCCCTGCGTGCCTTGAGCCCTCATACCCCTGGCCCTCATATCTCTGGTCCTCGTGTTCCGGGTCCTGGGTTTGGTGTGGGTTTGTGGTGGCGTGTGTTGTTGGTGGGTGTGGTGTGTGGTGTTGTGTGGCTGGTGGGTTGTGGGGTTGCGTGGGGGGGGGCTGGCTGGTGGGTTGGTTCTGAAGCGGTGCCGTCGAGTGTGTTTG
>Ga0302324_100000622_pt1 | contig 90678 bp, 68 predicted proteins | sample Palsa_T0_1_FD_201949 | JGI IMG/M metagenome (GOLD analysis project Ga0302324, IMG submission 201949) | Peat permafrost microbial communities from Stordalen Mire near Abisko, Sweden - Palsa_T0_1 | ecosystem: Environmental > Terrestrial > Soil > Palsa > Peat permafrost | place: Sweden: Abisko...
GCCTGAATCCATTGCCCATCAACAGTTCCGACGCCAGCATCATTCGCGGCGAACTGATACCTGACACCTGGGGAGACGGCCTTAACAAGCTCCCCTATCCTCCGTCGGTTCGCGAGAGCTTTAAGAACTTCAAGAAAGAAATGCTTGCGATTGACGTGGAGAAGCGGGGCAAAGAACTCTACAACACGCGATTTTCCGATCTTATGAAGGGGTACCCGGAGGAGCTCAAGCAGTGGTGGGATGCTTACGGGCCGTCCAACTATGGAGCGGAGAGCGACGACGCAGCCGCCGCGGTCGGCATTCTTGAACTGCAAAGCATGGCGCGAGAGAGCCACGCAGACGATCGCTACACCTGGCCTGGAGGCCTGGGAGCGATGGCGGGGAAATTAGCGGAAATTCTGCAACCGCAATATGGCGATCGGATGCGAACCGAGCAACCACAGTCGCCGTGGTGAGCAATAAGGAAGATGTGCAAGTGACTTACATCGAGGCGGGCCAGCCCAAATCCGTTGCCGCGAAAGCCGTGATTATGGCAACGCCCAAGTTCATCACCCGGCGAATCGTTGACGGCCTGCCTGACAACCAGAGCGACGCCATGCATCAAATCCGCTATATCCCGTACCCCGTGGTCAACCTGATCTTCGACAAGCCTGTTTTCAACCACGGCTACGACACTTGGTGCCCGGGCAGCGCGTTTACGGACGTCGTGGTGGCCGATTGGGTTATCCGCCACCAGCTCAGTTACAAACAGAAATTCAACATCCTGACGTGCTACACGCCGATGAAGGAAGAAGACCGCGGCTATCTGCTCAACGAAATTGGCGCGCGTAGAGTCGCCGCCAACGTATTGCGCGATTTCCAGAAGCTGATGCCGGGACTCAATGTCGATCCGATCGAGGTGCACATCTTCCGCCGCGGACACCCTCTTTATGTGTCCACCCCAGGACTCTATACGGAAGTGCAACCGCTAGCCCGCCGCTCGCTGGACCGCATATTTTTTGCCAACACTGATTCCGAGGGGCCGGAATCCACGATCAACGAGGCCGTCCTCGCGGCGCAGCGTGCGGTGAAGGAAGTGGAAGCGCGGCTGGCGGGAAAACCGATGCCGAAGGAGCACGCGGTCGCAGGCTAGCCTTTGTTCTACTCGGGCGTATACCCCGGCCGGAAGAATCGAGCGACTCTTTTTGCTCTCCTGGGTTAGAATCTGCAAAGGAGATCGCCATGAACCGGTTCTGGGCCTTCATCGTCCTCCTGTCCGCAGCTTCCTTAACTCTGCTTGCGGAGGCAGCGGCAGCAATCGCCAGCTTCAATCCATCACCATCAGTCCGGTCGTGAACGGTGATCAGATTCAGTTCATCGCGACTGGCACTTTTTCCGCGCCACCGACCACGGTCAGTCCGCTCCCGGTCGATTGGGGCATTGGGCCTTTTGCGCCGCCCCCGGGGAATGTGCAATATACGCTGACGACCCAGCCCTTCCCGTTCGACTGCACCGGTCCGGGACCCTATTTGCCGGTCAGTACTCTTGCTCCCTTGGATCCAAACGCCCCGACCACCGGCTCTTTACCGTTCGCGGAGATGGTTACGGCGACGGCGACTATTCCCTGCCCTTGAGAATAACGGTACGTCTCAGTCCAATAGTGCCCGGCCCGATTCTGTTTGCTCGTGGCTTGCACGGAAGTGCGATCTAATCTCCTGAGAAACCATCGCACATAGTAAAGTTATAGATGGGGCAATACAGCCGACTGACGGCTGCATGCGGCCATCGATCTGATTCGTCAATATTGGTCAACAAAGGACAAACCATACTTTGAGTTTGAGCATTCGCAACATCGCAATCATCGCGCACGTGGACCACGGCAAGACCACGCTGGTCGACGCCATGCTGCAACAAAGCGGCACGTTTCGCTCCAATGAGCACCACGTCGAACGCGTGATGGATTCGAACGAACTGGAGCGCGAGCGCGGCATCACCATCCTGGCCAAGAACACGGCCATCTTTTATCACGACGTGAAGATCAACATCGTGGATACCCCGGGCCACAGCGACTTCGGCGGCGAGGTGGAACGCGCGCTCAAGATGGTGGATGGCGTGATGCTCCTGGTGGACGCGAGCGAAGGTCCACTGCCGCAAACCCGCTACGTGCTGACCAAGGCGCTGGAGGCGAACCTGCCGCCCATCGTGGTGATCAACAAAATCGATCGGCCCGATGCGCGCCCGCAGGAGGTGCTGAATGAAATCTACGATCTGTTTATCGATCTTGACGCGAAGGAAGATCAGCTCGACTTTCCGGTTCTTTACACGAATGCGAAAGAGGGGACTGCCTCGACCGACATCAAGGGCGGCGGTGAAGACCTCCGGCCGCTGTTTGACGCGATCCTGAAAACCACCCCGCTGCCTCAGGGCGATCCAGCAGGGCCGCTGCAGATTCTGGTCGCGAACCTGGACTATAGCGACTTTCTCGGACGTCTGGCCATCGCGCGTGTGTTTAACGGCACGATGTACACCGGCGAAGATGTGGTGATCGCCAAGCTCGACGGATCGATGCACAAAACCAAGATCACAAAACTGTTTTCTTTCTCCGGGCTGAAACGAACCGATATTACGGAAACTGTTTTGGGTGACATTGTCGCGGTGGCCGGAGTGGAAGGAATCACCATCGGCGAGACCATTACGGATGCCCTGAATCCCGCGCCCTTGCCGCCCATTGTGATCGATGAGCCAACCATCGCGATGACCTTCACGGTGAACACCTCCCCATTTGCGGGACGCGAAGGGACCTACGTTACCTCGCGAAATCTGCGGGAGCGTCTGGCAAAGGAACTGCTCACCAACGTTTCCCTGCGAGTGGAAGACATGGGCACGACCGATTCCTTCAAAGTTCTGGGCCGCGGCGAGCTTCAGCTTTCGATCACCATTGAGATGATGCGGCGCGAGGGCTATGAGCTGATGGTCGGAAAGCCCGAGATCGTCACCAAGCGTATCGACGGCAAGCTGATGGAACCGGTCGAGCATCTCACTGTGGACGTGCCGGAGGGGTTCGTGGGCGTAGTCATGGAGCAGTTGGGATCGCGCAAGGGCGAGGTGGCCAACATGCACAACCACGGCTATGGGCGGGTGCGGATTGAGTTCCGCGTGCCCAGCCGCGGATTGATCGGCCTGCGCAGCCAGCTGCTCACCGATACGCGCGGGACGATCGTCATGAACTCACTGTTCGATGGATACACCGAGTGGCAGGGGGAAATCCCGCACCGGCTCACCGGTGCGTTGATCGCAGACCGGGCGGGCACTTCGACGGCCTACGCGCTGTGGGGCTTGCAGGAGCGCGGCGAGCTTTTCGTGGGCCCCGGCGTTGAACTGTACGAAGGAATGGTCATTGGCGAGAACGCGAAAGACGACGATCTGGACGTCAACGCCGTGCGGGAAAAGAAGCTCACCAACATGCGGGCATCAACCGCCGATGAGGCCATCCGCCTGGTTCCCTTCCGGCCATTGAATCTGGAGCAGGCCATCGAATTCATCGCCGATGACGAATTCGTAGAGATCACTCCAAAATCGCTGCGGCTGCGAAAAAAAGTTCTGCAATCGAACAAGCGCAAGAAGAAAGCGATGGCGACGGTGGAAGAAGCGTGAAGGTCCGCAGTCAATCCACAAAATCAAAGGGCAATGCTCCGCTGCGAATGTTCCTAGTCCCCTGCAGTTGCGGTACAACATTCGCCGTCGCGGAAAACTACGACCGGCGCGGGACGGCTTGGAGCCGCTATCTGATCTGTCCGGCCTGCGGCAAGCGCCACGACCCCAAGAACCGGCTGTTACAAGTTGGATACCACCGTGAAGGATATTGGCGAGTGGATGAGTGTTAGCGGAATCCGCCTCCCGCAGCCTCCCGTTCGATTTCGCATGCCCGGTTTGACAAACCTGTTATACTTCTGGCCGCATTCGACTGTTCGCCAGCTCCGGTCTCGATTTTCAGGAAGGTTTCCCCGACCTGCCAGTCCGCCGCATCGAGCTCGCACTTCGACAGCTCAATGCAGAGGACGACGCTTTGAAGAATATTTTTGTAGGCAACTTGAGTTTTAACACATCGGAAGACGAACTGCGGCAGATGTTTGAACCGTTCGGCCAGGTCGATCGGGTCAGCATCATGACCGACCGCGATACCGGACGCTCGCGCGGGTTCGGCTTTGTGGAAATGGCCAGCAATGAAGATGGAGAGAAGGCCATCACTGCGTTGAACGGCTCGCAGGTGGGCGGACGTACGCTAAACGTGAACGAGGCGCGCCCCAAGACCGAACACGCCGGAGGCGGTGGCCGCGATCGCGGTGGCCGCGGCGGCGAACGTGGCGGCCGTGGCGGTGGCGGCGGCGGCCGGGGCCGCTGGTAAGAATCCAGGAAACACGTTCGAACGGGCGCAGGCTCCCGCGACGCAGTGGCGTGGCTGCGGTGTGGCCATATTGCCGCGTTCAAACTCACAAGCCGGTGATTACCGCACCCACGGCGTTGATGCTGGTCAACCTATCCATGTAAACTGAACCTACCAGTGCGCGCCCGTAGCTCAGATGGATAGAGCGATTGCCTCCGGAGCAATAGGTCGGGAGTTCGAATCTCTCCGGGCGCACCAGATTTTCCCCGTACTCAAAGCGCGGCCACCCGCCGTTGCACCAGCAGGAAATAGAGCGCCAGAAGAACCAGCAATAGTCCGTTCACGCCCAGCACTACCGGCGCCGTAAATACTGGAACCAGCCATCCCGACAGCAAATTTCCCATCGGCATGCCGCCGCGGAAGGCGACGTTGTACACACTCATCACCCGCCCGCGCATTTCGTTCGTGGTGATCAATTGCACCAGCGAGTTCACGGTGGCGAACACCGCCATCATGGAAGCGCCCACCAGCACAAGGATGGCGCCGCTCGCCGGCACCGACTTCGAGAGCGCGAACCCGGAAATCCCCGCTCCCAGGCACATCAGCGCTCCCAGTGCGACGCGGCCCTTTTTTCTTATGTTGCCCAAACCGGCGATGGTCAGCGAGCCCACAATCGAACCCAGTCCCATCAGCGATAGCAAATTGCCGTAGGTTTCCGGGCCGCGATGGAAAATATCCTTTACGAACACTGGAATGTAGGTGCGCATCGGCATGCCCAGAGCGGTCATGCAAAAAGCCAACAGGATCAGTGCTTCCATGGAACCCTGCTTGCGGGTGAACTGGATTCCCTGCTTGAGGCTGGTGAACATCGATTCCGCGGTCTTCGCCGGAAAAAAGCGGGCGGTAATGATGGTCAGCGATATGATCGGCGCCAGAAACGAAAGCGCGTTCAGCCCAAAGCACCACTTCTCTCCCAGCTTCGCCAGAGCCTGCCCCGCCAGCGCGGGCCCCACCATGACCGCAACGTTGAACTGAATCGAATTCAGCGCAATCGCGTTCGGCATGTCTTCCTTCTCGACCAGCGTGGGAATCAACGCCTGGTAGGCTGGCCCGCCAAATGCCTGCGCGAAGCCAGAAATGAACGAAAGGCAGAGAATGTGCCAGACGTGCACCAGGCCGGTCGCGACAAGAATGGTAAGCGTGCCCGCGGTCATCATCTGCACGTACTGGGAACCCAGCAGAATTCGCCGCCGCTCAACCCGGTCGGCCACAACGCCGCCGATCAGGGAAAAAAGAAAGATGGGAATGCCGCCGAGAAACTGGTCCAGCGCCAGCAAGAAAGCCGAATGGCTGAGGCGGTAGATCAGCCAGCCCTGCGCGACGATTTGCATCCAGGTGCCGATGCTCGACGTACACGCGCCCACCCACATCAGGCGAAAATCGCGGTATTGAAACGCTTTGAAGACCCGGCCGATCACTCTTGGCTTCTCCATAGGCTCCCGCAGAAGCCTAACATGCGGAGTTATTTGCGCCCGCGAACCAAACCCATTTGCCCGGCCCGATGCACACGAGTGACCGGGACAGGTATCATGGTTCCACTCTACCTTTGACTGGATCGGCGCGCAGAAGGTAGCGGATGCAAGCCGTTCTCGATGTATGAGACGAACAGGAGCGGACCATGAGAGGTGGCAAGTTGTCGAATGCTGTCAGCGTTGCGTTGCTGGCGGCCGCGGTGTCGGCGGGTTCCGTGCTTTGCGCCGCCGCGGGTAGTGAATCGGCGGCCAACTCGCAAAATCCGGCCTCCCCGAATTCGAGCCTCTACGTGAAGGTACAACTCAATAGCCAGTTGAAGCTTTCGAAGCTGAGGCCGGGAGACGTCGTCGACGGCAGCCTGGCGCGGGATGTTTACTCCGAGGACCGTGAGTTGTTCCCCGCGGGGAGTCACGTGCGCCTGACGGTGGACCACCTGGAAAAAAGACGAAGGGTTCCCAACGATCACTGGCCTGGCGTCATTAAGCTCTTCACACCTCGCCATGAGAACTATCCGGCCTTCAAGATGGCTGCCATCGCCGGCGCAAATGGCGAGAGCACGTTGCAAGTCTCGTTGATCTCCATCAGCCGGCTGCGGGAGGTTCGCGCGCAGGCGAAAAAGAAAGGATCGGGTCCGCAGTCCGGCAACGTCGAGGTCAGTACATCGAACGCCGCCGCAGGTGCGCAGAAAGCGGCGCCGCCGACAATGATTTTGGAAGCCTTTCAAACCGAAAACCCGGGATCGTCCTCCGCCGGTGCGAACGGCGCCTCTTCCTCCGTGCCCGATTTATCCGGCATCGAGGCGCTTCCCGCCGGGACAACGTGCAAGATCCTTCTGCTGGGGAATGTCAGCGCATCCAAGAACAAGCCCGGCGATGCGGTGCAAGCGCGTGTCATCGAGCCTGTCCTCATGAACTCGCGCGTGGTCCTGCCGGCGGGCACGCTGATCGAAGGCAACGTAGTGAAGAAAACTCCGCCACGCTGGGGAAGCCGGGCGGGATCCCTGGCCCTAACTTTTACTGGTTTGACCCTCCCCGGCGGAAATCTCATACCCATCGCCGCATCGCTCACCGGCGCGGAATTGGACCGGAGATCGCACACCAGAATTGATCCGGAAGGCCAGCTCCGCGGCGAACGTCCCGGCAAGGCGTGGATGGCGATTAACATCGGCGTGACCGCCGGCCTCGCCAAAGAAGCCGACGACACACTTCAGTTGATTATCGAGGCCTTCGTATCGACGGCGACAGACGCTTCCACTGCGGGTGTGGGACGAATCGCGGCCAGCATCGTCTCGGGAATATACATAGTCTCGCGTAAAGGACGCGACGTGGTGATCCCCAGGTTCACCGAGATGAACATTGCGTTGGATCGGCCGCTGTCCGTGACCACGAATGCGGAGTTGCCGGTTCCCGCGGCAATCGTTCACGGAAACTGATCGAGCCTCCATCTCTCGATATGAACTACGACGCTATTCTGGTGGTTTCCTTCGGCGGACCGGAATCCCGCGAAGAGGTGATTCCTTTCCTCGAAACCGTGTTGCGCGGTCGCAACATTCCCCGCGCACGCATGCTTACGGTCGCCGAGCACTACTACCACTTCGAGGGCAAAAGCCCGATCAACCAGCAAACCCGGGAGCTGATCGCGGCGCTGCGAGCGGAGTTGGAGCGAAACGGCCCGAAGCTGCCCATCTATTGGGGAAATCGCAACTGGCATCCGTTTTTGTCCGAGACCCTGCGAAAAATGAAGCAGGACGGCATCCGGCGGGCTCTCGCTTTCGTGACTTCGGCGTACAGCTCCTACTCCGGATGCCGGCAGTACCGCGAGGACATCGCGCGAGCCCAGAGCGAAGCCGGTCCCGGCGCGCCGGAAGTCGATAAGCTGCGCCCATTTTTCAACCATCCGGATTTCATCGAAGCCACAGTGGAGCGTGTGCATGACGCACTGCAAGCGATTCCCGCCGACGCGCGGGGAAATGTTCAGATCGTGTACCTCGCGCACAGCATCCCGCTTTCCATGGCGAACACCAGCGATTACGTGAAGCAACTGGAAGAAGTGCGGCGTCTGGTGTCGGAGGCGCTCGGTCAGAAGAACGATACCCTCGTCTACCAGAGCCGCAGCGGATCTCCGGGCCAGCCCTGGCTCGAGCCAGACATTCTCGACCACCTGCGCGATGTGAAAGCGCGGAACTTGGCATCGGCTGTAGTCTTGGCGCCGATCGGCTTCATCTCCGATCACATGGAAGTCCTGTATGACTTGGACGTCGAAGCGCGGCAACTCTGCGATTCGCTCGGTTTGCCGATGACGCGGGCGAAAACGGTGGGCGTTCATCCCAAGTTCATCAGCGTAATTCGAGAACTGATTCTGGAGCGGATGAGTCCAGAGTTGGAGCGGCGGGCGCTGGGAGTGCTGGGGCCACGACCGGATGTGTGTGCGGAGGATTGCTGTCCGGCGCGGAAATCAGTGGTCAGTGGTCGATGATCAGTGGCCAGATCTGGATTACAGATCGCCCTGCGTAAAATCTCTGGAATCAGTTAGTTGCGAGTTTCCGATATGGGCTGAATCCGGCCAAGATATTGGAAACAAACGAGTTACCCGCAAAATATTACAGATAAACGACTTAGCGGGCTTGCCGTAGGGAAAGTGCCGCAAATCGAAGGGTGCGGCTCGCAAAATATTGAGTTCGCTGGAGTTATCTTGCTGCTATTAGGATTTCAAAGAGCCAATGCGTAGAGCAATATTAGGATTGCAGCTTTGAGGGTCGAAGTCAAGGGAATTGTGCGGGATTATGCCTTTGACAAACTCATCAATCGCTCTTCTCGACGACAAATAGCAACAAAGCTGCCCTTCCCGAACGCACTTAGCGGCACGCATGAATGCGTGCCTGATACGAATCTCACTTGCGCCACTCTCTGCTAGATGGAACTTGGGACTTTGGGGCGTTCGTAGTCCGTGGCTTTCGGACGGCCTTCGACCAGATGCATGGTGTGGAGAATCGTTTCGATGACCGATTCATCTCCCACGGCCGTGTTGATCATGACGTGGTAGAGAGAGCGTGTGGGCCAGTCGGCGTTGAAGTAGTGCTTGGCGAAAGCGATGCGCTCACGATCGACGGTGTCGACGAGATCCTCCGCCTTCGATTTCGTGCAGTCATCCAGCAGCAGGCGGCGCAGTTTTTCGGCGCGGGGCGCGTAGAGAAAGACATGGAAGGCGTCGGGCTGCTCGCGCAGGAAGTAAGGCGCACCGCGGCCGACCACGACGGCATTTCCTTCCTCGGCAATTCTCGGAGCGATTTGCTCCATCAAGGAGACCATGCGGTCGGTGTCGAATGCCTGATCGCCTAGAGGAGAATTGCGTTCGTGGCTGCCGCGCCAGAAAGTCTTTGCGAGGCGGTAGAAACTGCTGTCCATGCGCTCGTCGCACCGCGAGACGGCGGAAAAGTCGACGTTGGCGAGGCGGGCAATTTCTTCGGTCAGAAGGCGATCCCAGAGCTTCCATCCAAGATGCTCGGCAAGCTGCGCGGCGATGGCGCCGCCGCCGCAGCCGTACTCGCGTTCGATGGTGACGAGCCGAAACATGGCTACCTTCTAGTTTACCGCGAACTAGTGTACCGCGATTCCGCCGCCGGGCTTGCCTTTTTTCATCAGGAACACCAAGGGCACCATGGCCAGGATGGATATTCCGAGAAGCCGGAAGTCATCGATGTAGGCGAGCATGGTGGCCTGGCGCTGAATTGTACCTTCAATCAGGGCATAGGCCTGACGGGTGGCATAGGCGGCGCTCGCGCCGTGGGCCTGCATGGCTCGCGTAGCGCCCTGCAACATCGCCCGGAATGCGGGGTTGGCAGCGCTGAGATTGCGGGACAAATCGCTGGAATGAACCTGGGTTCGCCGGTCGAGCATGGTGGTGACCAGGGAAATTCCGACGCTGCCGCCGATATTGCGGGCCAGATTCATCAAGCCCGAGGCGGCGTTGTTTTTTTCCCGCGGCAGAAATGCGTATGCCGCGGTGTTGATGGGAACGAAGAGAAACGCCATTCCCGCAGCCTGAAAGACGCGCGCCATGGCGGCGGTGCGGAAATCGATTTCCAGATCAAAGCGGGCCATGTGAAACAGCGCCCCGGAAAGGACAACCAACCCAAAAATCAGGAGCCAGCGCGGGCTGTAACGCGAAAGCAGGAATCCCACCAGGGGCAGCAAGAGCATGATGGTGAATCCGCCGGGCATCAGCGCCAGCCCCGCCTGCTCTGCGGAATAGCCGAGCAGGGTCTGCATGAACAAAGGCAGCAACAGCGTGCTGCCCAACAAAGCAAAGCCGAGCATGAACATCAACAAATTGGAGACGGCGAAGGTGCGATCACGGAACAGGTGCAGGTCGATGATGGGATCTTTGCGCGTCCACTCCCAGAAAACCACGAATATCAAGGAAGCGGCAGCAATCAGAGAAAGCGTCACAATGAAGTGGGATTCCAACCAATCGTCGCGCTGCCCCTTGTCGAGCACGATCTGCAGGGCTCCCAAGCCGAGAGCTACAAAGCCAAGTCCGATGTAGTCGATGCTGGTCTCGCTGAGCTTGCGGCGTTTGAGATAGGGCGGGTCTTGAATGAGGCGCGAGGTCAGCAGGAGGGAAATAATGCCGACCGGAATATTGATAAAGAAAATCCAGCGCCAGGTGAAATTGTCGGTGATCCAACCACCCAGAGTGGGGCCAATGGCGGGAGCGCTAACCACTGCGATGCCGTAAACCGCGAAGGCCATGCCGCGCTTGGCGGGCGGAAAAGTATCGGCGAGTATGGCTTGTTCGCTGGGCTGCAGACCACCTCCGCCAGCGCCTTGCAGAACGCGGCAAACGATGAGCGTAGCCAGATTCGGCGCCAGCCCGCACAAGAAGGAACTGACGGTGAACAACGCCACGCAGCTCATGTAAAAGTTCTTGCGGCCCATGATGGACGACAGCCAGCCGCTTAGCGGAAGCACGATAGCGTTGGAGACGAGATAGGAAGTAAGAACCCAAGTGCTTTCATCCTGACCGGCGGAGAGGCTGCCCGCGATGTGCGGCAGAGCGACGTTGGCGATGGATGTGTCGAGCACCTCCATGAAAGTCGCCAACGTGACCGTTATGGCGATGATCCACGGATTGATTGCCGGACGCCAAAGGTCGGCATTCTCGAGCGGGGGCGCGGCAGCGCTCATTGCCGGATCCAGACCTTAGGAGTGACGGACATGCCCGGCCGCAGTGACTGATCCTTGTTCTCTCCGGGATCGAGCACGATCTTTACTGGAATGCGCTGCACGACCTTCACGTAGTTGCCGGTAGCATTTTCGGGAGGCAGCAAGCTGAAAAGGGCGCCAGTGGCGCCGGCGATGCTATCGACCTTGCCCTTATAGCTTCTTCCGTTGGCATCGACCTCCACCGTGACTGATTGACCCACTTTCATCTCTCGCAGCTGGGTCTCTTTGAAGTTGGCGGTGATCCAGACATCGTTGAGTGGAACGACCTTCAGCAGTTCCTGCCCTGGGGCAACGTTCTGTCCGACTTCGACGGTGCGGTCGCTGACTACGCCCGAAACCGGAGCCACGACTCTGGTGTACTCCAAATTTAGCTGCGCCTGATCGAGATCGGCTTTCTTGCGCTGCGCGTCCGCCTGCGCCGACGCGGCCCTGGAACGAATGACCTCCATTTGCTGAGGAGCGGTCTGGGCGGTGCGCCAATTGGCTTCCGCCTGCGCGAGCTTTGCCTGGGCTTGGGACACCTGCGACTGCACAGCGTCGGCATTGGCGTGGGCCGCTGCAACGGCGGCAGCGCTAGCTGTGGCCGCAGCCACGGCCTGATCGTATTGCTGCTGAGAAATCTCCTGCTTATCCACGAGTTGTTTGTAACGGACGAGATCGTTCTGAGCCTTGACGTTATTGGCCTCGGCCTGGTCGCGCTGAGCTTTGGCTGCCGCAAATTGCTGTTTGGCAGCGGCGATTCCAGCGCGAGCGCTGGACACATCGGCCTCGGTTGACGACACCTGGCTGACCGTGTTGACAGAAGTGATGGGAACATTGACGCCGGCTCCGGCCGCGGCAGCCTGCGCGCTGTCAAAGTCGGCCTTGGCTCGGTCGCGTGCGACCTGGTAGTCCGCCGGGTCGATTTCCACCAGCACGGTGCCTGCCTGCACATACTGGTTGTCCTCGACATTCAGTTTCACAACATGGCCTGAAACGCGCGTACTGATGGAATTGATGTGGCCGTCGACCTCGGCGTCATCGGTGTTTTCGTAACTGGTGACGTAACGGTAGACGAAGAATCCCACCACTAGCAGGACGACAGCAGCGATGATGACAGCGATGCGAAAGCCGGGACTGGCGGTGCGCGAGGGACGAGTATGGAAGTCTCGTTCCGTCGACGGCAAAGGCTTGGTGCGGGTGTCGGGCTGATCCGGCGCAGCGGCGGGCGGGCTTTGTGTCGTCGGTTCCATAAACTTGAGTTAGTGTTCGCCTTTCAAATATCGTTTGACTCCCTGTTCGGCATCTCCGATGGAGTACGCCAATTCCACTTTGGCCAGATTATGCGCGTACAGGCTCTGAATGTAACTTTCGTGAGCACTGGCAACGGATTCCTGCGCCTGAACCACTTCGAGGTTGTCGGTGACCCCGGCTGCGAAACGATCCCTCGATTGGGTAAAGGCCTCTTCCGCTAATTCCACGGAACTGCGAGCGACCTCGACCTGCTCGGCTGCGGAGCTCAAATCCAGCAATGCGGCACGAACCTCGTAGTCGATTCGTCCGCGCAGATCGCCCAACTGAGAACGCGCCTGCTTCAACTGAGCATCGGCTTCGAGAATGTCGCTGTGAACTTTTCCGCCCGCGAAGATGGGGATATTGAGGCCTCCGTCGACCTGCCACGTCCCATTGGAATGGGCCGGGGTTACCCCGATGTCGCCGTAGTTGGCATTCACGTCCAGGGTGGGATAGCGTCCGGCGGCAGCGGCGCGGTGGGAGAGTTCCGCGGCCCGGACTTGCGCCTGCGCCGCCTGGAAGTCGGAGCGCGAGGCATAGGCGCGCTCCAGATAGACCTCAATGGGCAATGGGGTCAACGCTTGATAGGGGGCTTTCTCGGTCAGCAGAAACTCCTGGCCCGGCGCCAGGCCGATGACCCGAGCCAAAGACAGCTTCTGCTTGGCAAAATCGTTGCGCGCGGCGATTAACTGCTGCTGGCGCGTTTGCAGTTCGACTTGAGAACGCAGAGTATCGATGGCTGGACTTAGGCCAGCCTTCTGCTGGTCAATCGCCTTGTTGTACAACGCCTGGGCATTGTTAACCTGAGCGTCCGTGGTTTCGATGCGAGCGGCGGTGGCGATCGCCAGCAAGTAGGAGTTGCCGACAGCGAGCACGACCAACTCCCGGGCATCCTTATAGCTGTATTGCGCCGACTTCAGGCTCTCGGAAGCAGCGCGCTCCTTCTCGAGGTCCCTGAAGTCGAGCACGGACTGGCTGAAGGAAGCGCGCGCGTCGAAGTAATTGAAGGCAGGGGTTACAGGGGGAACCGCGCCCTTTAGACCAAGGAGCGGGAAGAGCTTTTCGAAGCCAAGCGCGGCCAGACTCTGAGTCTGCGCGTTTTCCTGCACTCGGGCCGAAACGTTCGGCAGCAGGTTGCTGAGTTCCTTCCATCTCTCGCCCCGGGCCATGATGGTCTGATCGCCAGAGAGCAGCAAGCCAAGATTGTTGCGGAGCCCGCGATCAATCGCCTCTTGAAAACTCAGTTGTAACACTTCCGAGGTGGCTTTGCCCTCGGGCTCGCTGCCGGTGAAGGGACTCTGCGATCCGGGCAGAGAGATTGAGGGCGAGGGGGTAGACGTTTGCGCCACGAGGCTCATCACTGGCAAAAGGAGCGTCAGGGTGAACGCCAGAACTTTGAGGCATGGTTTGGTCAGCAAGAGGGGCATTTCCGGTTTTGAAAAAAGTCCCATTGTGAACGAAGGGTTCGGATGACCTTATCTCACTCACAGCATAACGTTTGTTATTGATTCGGTTAAGCCCTCCCGCGATGCAAAAACCGGAAATTGCCGGTTTGGAAGCGGACGCCAGGCAATGGCTCGCGGAGCCTGCATCTCACCCAGAGGTGCGGCAAAGGACGTCACGACAGGGCCTGGCATCGATTGTTCGCAACCAGTAGAGGTACATTTGGAACCCATCACTTTCGACACTTTCCACCTGCGGCGCCCGAGGATAGAGTGAGGGACAGGTGCACCCCCATGCGTCGAGTTGGCGGTCTGATCGTTGCGATGACGCTGTCCGCCGGGCTGTTGGCATGGGCCAACGCGGCTCAGGCGCAGGACCGCTCAGAAAGAAAGGTGATCAACAGGATTGCTCCGGTTTACCCGGAGCTCGCGAAGCGCATGCATGTCAGTGGTGTGGTGAAGCTGGAAGTTGTGATTCGGGCAAACGGGAACGTTAAGTCCACAAAGGTGGTGGGAGGAAATCCGGTGCTGATCGGGCCGGCCACGCTCGCGGTCGGCAAGTGGAAGTTTGAAGCTGCACCCGAAGAAACCACCGAGGTTATTCAACTCACATTCGTGCCCCGTTGAAAACAGCCGAGGGTGCCCCGGAACATTCGATCCGAATTACCACCTGGAACATCACTGCTCATGTCATGCCCGCTTTGAACCCTAAGCCCGTTAAGAAGCCGATTCGACCGATTAGCCCGGGGCCTCTCGCGGGAGGTTCTGAGACAGTATTTGGGGTGACTTCCGTCATCTTGCCGATGGGTGACGTGTGGTTCAATCTGAAACCGGGGATTCGTCCACCAGAACGAGCGGGAACTACCACTTCAATGAGTAACTCCAAGCCAAACGCGGTAGCGGGAACGGACTGGACGGGGCTGCTGGCCGATCCGGAGCTGGCAAGAAACCTGGGAAAACTGCTGCTGGCTTATCGCGATGCGGCGCCGGAGCACAGAGAAGAAGCTCTGCTGACGGCCATGCGCGAGATCAAGCAAGCGGGTTCGAACACCGCAACCGTGGCAGCTTCAGCGGGAGTGGAGGCAACACTGGCGCCGCAGCCTCTACCGATCCCGGCTTCAACGACTCCTCCGTTTGAGCCGGACGTCTTCGGCCCCAACTGGGCAGAAGATCGACGGCTACATCTCCGCATTAAGTGTTTTGTGGCAGTGGAATTGCGCGTCAATGATGCGGACGCACCCATTTGGGGCAATCTCTCCAACACCAGCCGGGGCGGATGCCAAGTAGAAACCGCCAGCCCTATCAGCGGAGGCGCCAAAGTCGAGATTGGACTCTGGGTAGCGAGCGGCAAGATTTGGGTGAAAGGTCTCGCGCTTAACGGCGTGGTCACTCGCAGCGCCGCCGCGGGAGTGCGGATTCGCTTCGCGGGAATGGAGCGCGCCGAAAAAGAGAATCTCCGCCAATTCCTTAAATACGTTCAAGAAAGCACAAGGGCGGCGCACAGCGAAAGCCGCTACCTGCAACTGCTGAAATAGGCCGTCGATTTTTCTGCAAATTTCCTCTGTTTCTGCCGATCCTCCGCAAATTTTCACGGTCCAGCGACATTGATGCGCAAGAAATTGATACACTCGGGGCGTATCTGAAACCCTTTCTGTCCTGGGAACTCTAATAAGATTAGCCAGTGGAGCGACCCAAGCGAGAGCAGAGGTGTCCCCTGGCAGGAGAGCGCATCGCATGGTAGCCAGTGAACAGGCGTTGGTAACCGGAAAACAGCTGGACACGCTTTGCATTAATACGATCCGCACTCTCGCGATTGACGCTGTACAGCAGGCCAACAGCGGCCACCCGGGCGCGCCCATGGGACTGGCGCCGGTGACTTACTGCCTGTGGCAGGAATTTCTGCGGTACGATCCCGAAGATCCAAAGTGGCTGAATCGCGACCGGTTCGTGCTGTCGAATGGCCACGCCTCCATGCTGCTCTACGCCATGCTTCACCTTGCGGGCGTGCGCGAAGTCAACAAGAACGGGGAAGTTCTGAAGGAGTTGGCAATCCCGATGGAGGAGATCAAGCGCTTCCGGCAACTCGGAAGCCGGACTCCGGGGCATCCTGAATCGCACCTCGCGACCGGCGTGGAAACCACGACGGGGCCGCTCGGTCAGGGCGTGGGAAATAGCCTGGGAATGGCTATTGCGAGCCGATGGCTAGCGGCAAACTTCAATCGTCCCGGTTTTGAGATCTTCGATTTCAACGTCTACGCCATGTGTTCAGACGGCGACCTGATGGAAGGCATCGGCGGCGAAGCCGCGTCCCTGGCGGGGCATCTAAAGCTTTCGAATCTGTGCTGGATGTATGACCATAACCACGTCACGCTGGATGGACCAGCCGATTGGTCATTCAGCGAAGACGTCGCCACACGCTTCGTCGGCTACGGCTGGAACGTAACCCGTGTTGCCGACGCGAACGATCTGGAGATGCTGGCGCGTGCTTTTGAGACCTTCCAGAAAACGACGGATCGTCCGACACTGATCATCGTGGACAGCCATATTGGCTATGGGTCGCCGCACAAGCAAGACAGCAACGCGGCACATGGCGAACCGCTCGGCGAAGAGGAAGTGCGGCTGACGAAGAAGTTTTATGGCTGGCCGGAGGATGCCAAGTTTCTCGTGCCGGAGGGCGTGCGCGAGCACTTCCAGGACGGAATTGGAAGACGCGGCCGCGACACGCGGGCGCGGTGGGCGAAGATGTTCGCGGAGTATTCGCAGAAGTATCCAGAACTGGCCGACCGGTTGCATCGCATGCAACACCGCGAACTTCCAGAGGGCTGGGAAAAGAATTTGCCCGCATTTCCGTCGGACGCGAAGGGAGTGGCTACGCGTGAAAGTTCCGGAAAGGTGCTGAATGCGCTGGCGCAGAACATTCCATGGCTGATAGGCGGTTCAGCCGACCTGGCTACCTCGAACAAGACGAACCTTACAGGCGCAGGAGACTTTCAGGCGGGCGAGTATGCCGGACGCAATCTGCATTTCGGTGTGCGCGAGCACGTGATGGGCGCGAGCGTGAATGGGCTTACGGTTTCTGGAATCCGCGCGTTCGGGGCTACGTTCTTTAATTTCAGCGACTACATGCGGGCCAGCATCCGGCTTTCCGCGCTGATGGAGATTCCTTCCATTTTCGTTTTCACGCACGATTCGATCGGGGTAGGAGAAGACGGGCCGACACATCAGCCGATCGAGCAACTGGCGTCGCTGCGTGCGATGCCGAATCTGGTTGTGCTTCGTCCCGGGGATGCGAATGAAGTGGTCGAAGCGTGGAAGATCATCGCGCAGCTGCAACATCAGCCGGTAGCGCTGGTATTGACGCGGCAAGCAATTCCTACGTTTGACCGCACCAAGTATGGCGCCGCCTCCGGCACGGCAAAAGGAGCCTATGTTCTGGCTGACGCGCCCGGCGGGAAACCTGATGTGATCCTCCTGGGCACGGGCAGCGAGGTTTCGCTGTGCGTCGAGGCCTACGAAAAACTCAAGGCGGAAGGCATTCGGGCACGAGTGGTGAGCATGCCGTCGTGGGACATTTTCGAACAGCAGGATGCGGCTTACAAGGAAAGCGTACTGCCTTCTTCGGTGACGGCGCGAGTTTCGGTGGAAATGGCGGCGACTTTTGGCTGGGAGCGATATGTTGGACTCAGGGGACGAAAGATCGGGATGCACCGCTTCGGCGCCTCGGCGCCGCTGAAGGATTTGCTGAAGTTTTTCGGTTTCACCGCAGATGCGGTAGTTGCGGAAGCGCGCAAGGCGATTGCGGAAAAATAGCAAAGATTCGCTTATTTACCGCGAGCGGGCATCCGGATTGGACAACGTTTAATCGAACCGTGACGTTCGCCGTCGGTTCATCAGGGAGGAAATCATTATGCAACCAACTGGAGTTCTGGAATCCTCGAAAGCTACGAATCCTCTCAAGGCACTGCTTGACTACGGGCAGTCGATGTGGCTCGACTACATCCGGCGCGACCTGATCACGAGCGGCAGCTTGAAAACCATGATTGAGGAGGATGGCCTTCGAGGGATGACTTCGAATCCCTCCATCTTCGAGAAAGCGATCGGCGAGAGTTCGCTCTACGACGATATGCTGAAGGCGCTCGCTTCGCGCAATGACCTCGACACGACCGCCCGCTACGAACAGATTGCGATTCGCGACATTCAAGGCGCCGCCGATCTGCTGCGTCCCGTGCATGAGAGTTCGAAATTCCGGGACGGGTATGTCAGCCTGGAGGTTTCTCCGCTGCTCGCTCAGAAAACACAGGAGACAATCGACGAGGGACGCCGTTTGTGGAAAGCGGTGAATCGCGAGAACGTGATGATTAAGGTGCCGGGCACGGCGGAGGGACTGCCAGCGATTCGTCAACTGATTAGTGAAGGCATCAACATCAACGTCACGTTGTTGTTCGCGCAGGAAGTTTACGAGAAAGTTGCCGAAGCCTACATCCTTGGGCTGGAGGATCTGGCGAAGCGCGGCGGCAACCTCAAGAAAATGGCGGGAGTGGCCAGCTTCTTCATCAGCCGCATCGATACCCTGGTGGATTCGATGATCGGCGATAAGTTGAAAACCGCCACCGATGCCCAACAAGAAGCGCTTCTAAAGAACCTGCTCGGCAAAGTTGCCATCGCAAATGGCAAGCTGACCTATCAGCGCTACCAGCGTATTTTCAGCGGGACGCGCTGGGACGCGCTGGTTGCCAAAGGAGCGCAGACGCAGCGTGTGCTGTGGGCGAGCACCAGCACGAAGAATCCCGCCTATCGCGACGTGATGTATGTCGAGGAGTTGATCGGGCCCGACACGGTGAATACGATGCCTCCGGCCACGGTCGATGCGTTTCGCGATCATGGGCGGCTGCGCAACAGCCTCTCCGAGGACGTTGCCGGCGCGCAGAAGGTGATGGAGGATCTTTCCAAGGCCGGCATCTCAATCAAGGAAGTCACCGACAAGCTGACCACCGACGGCGTGAAGTTGTTCGCCGACGCCTTCCACAAACTGCTGGATGCGGTGGAAAAAAACACCCAGCGCAAAGGACCGAACGCTTGAGGCGCATGAAATCTTCGCTGCCGAAGCCCTGGCAGCACTCCGTGACGCGCTGGCGCTACAGTTAAGGAGCAAGGAATGCAATTGGGAATGGTAGGTCTGGGCCGAATGGGCGCGAATATGACGCGGCGCCTGATGCGCGGCGGGCATCAACTCGTAGTTTCGGATCTGAGTGCGGACGCGGTGAAGAGTCTTGCGGACGAAGGGGCAGGCAGTTCATCTTCTTTGGAAGACTTGATCGCAAAACTCGCGCCGCCGCGCGCTGTGTGGGTCATGGTGCCAGCGGGGAGTGCCACCGAGCAAACCGTGCAAAAGCTAGCGCAGCACATGCAAGCCGGGGACGCCATCATCGACGGCGGCAATTCCTATTTTAAGGACGATGTGCGCCGCGCAGGTGAGTTCAAAGGAAAGGGCATTCATTACGTGGACGTGGGAACCAGCGGCGGCGTCTGGGGGATCGATCGCGGTTACTGCATGATGATCGGCGGACCGAACGAAGCGGTGCAGAGGCTCGATCCCATTTTCAAGACGCTGGCTCCCGGTGTGGGCGACATTCCACGCACTCCCGGCCGGGAAAAACTTGGCGGGACGGCGGAGCAAGGCTACATCCACTGTGGCGCGTCAGGTTCCGGGCACTTCGTGAAAATGGTACACAACGGTATCGAATACGGCATCATGCAGGCTTATGCCGAGGGCTTCGACATTTTCAAGAACGCCACCAGCAAAGACTTGCCGCAAGATATTCGCTACGATCTCAACTTGCCCGATATCGCCGAGGTTTGGCGGCGGGGCAGCGTGGTCAGTTCGTGGCTGCTCGATCTCACGGCTATGGCTCTCACCGAAAATCCCACGCTATCCGAATACGAGGGCTACGTGCAGGATTCCGGCGAAGGCCGGTGGACGATTCAGGCCGCGCTGGAAGAAGCCGTGCCGGTGGATGTGCTGACTGCGGCTTTGTACGTGCGCTTCCGCTCGCGGCAGCAACACACGTTTGCGGAAAAAATGCTTTCCGCCATGCGACAGAAATTCGGCGGGCACATCGAAGCCGGCACGGCCAAGGCAAAGTAAAGACCGGGCGCATAGCTGCAATCTCATTGGCAAGAATCCAGAGGATCCAGACATGGCTCAATTGGCGGAGAAGCCCACGGCAACCGCACCGCGAATCGGCAAACAAGGGGATCCGTGTGTGATGGTGATCTTCGGCGCAGCCGGAGACCTGACGGCGCGGCTATTGATTCCCGCTTTGTACAACCTGGCCCGCGCGGACTTGCTGTCGAAGGAGTTCGCGGTTCTGGGCGTGGCCCGGGCCCAGATGACGGACGAAGATTTTCGCAAAAGGATCCTGGACGATGTAAAAGAATACTGCGGGGACTGCATCGAAGCCCAAACGTGGGAGAACTTCTCACGCCGCTTTTATTACTTTGCGGGCGATTTCAAGAACGACAACCTATACCCCCAGATTAAGGACCGCCTGGCCAACATCGACCGCGATCACTCCACCCATCAAAACGTATTTTTTTACATGGCGACGGCTCCGAGTTTCTTCGGGCCCATTGTTGAGAAGCTCGCCGCCACTGGACTGATGGAACAAAATAACGACCACTGGCGCCGAGTGATCATCGAAAAGCCCTTCGGCCACGACTTGGATTCGGCTAAAGCCCTCAATCAGCAACTGCTCAAGCTCGCCGAGGAAAAGCAGATCTACCGCATCGACCATTATCTGGGCAAAGAAACCGTACAAAACATCATGGCGTTCCGCTTTGCCAACGGAATCTTCGAGCCCATTTGGAACCGCCGCTATATCGATCACGTGCAGATTTCCGTGGCCGAAACCGTGGGCGTGGAAGGCCGCGGCAGCTATTTCGAACACGCCGGCTCACTGCGCGACATGGTGCCCAACCACATCATGCAGCTCATCAGCCTAACCGCGATGGAGCCTCCCATTTCGTTCGACGCCAATGCAGTGCGCGACGAACAGGCCAAGATTCTGCACGCCATTCAGCCCATCAGCGATGAGGAAGTGCTGAGCCGGTCCGTGCGTGGACAGTACGGCGACGGAACAGAAGGTGCAGAGCAGGTTACCGCATACCGTTCCGAAAGCGACGTTGCGCCGGATTCGCGCACCGAGACCTTTGTCGCCATGAAGCTGCTGATCGACAACTGGCGCTGGGCCGATGTTCCTTTCTATCTTCGTACGGGAAAGCGCATGCCGGCGCGCAACACCCACATCGTCATCCAGTTCCGCCGGGCTCCGTTTGTGCTGTTCCGGGATACTTCTGTGGAACATATGGTACCGAACCAGTTGGTGCTCCACATCCAGCCGGAAGAAGGCATTTCCCTGCAATTCGCCGCGAAAGTTCCGGGCCCGGTCATGCGCCTCGGCACAGTGGACATGAACTTCGAGTATCAGGAATACTTTGGCAAGCAGCCTAGCACCGGATACGAGCGCCTGCTGCACGATTGCATGATCGGCGACCAAACCCTATTTCAACGCGCTGATATGGTGGAGGCGGGTTGGAGCGTGGTCAACCCGGTGCTCGATCTGTGGAAAGCGCTGCCGCCGCGGAGTTTCCCGAATTACGCTTCTGGCACTTGGGGACCGAAAGAGGCCGACGAACTACTGGAGCGCGACGGCCGGCGCTGGAGGAACTTCGAGAAATGATCCTGGCCGGCGATATTGGTGGAACCAACGCTCGACTGGCCTGTTTCCAGCCCCAGAACGGCGCTCTGCGTCTGGTGGCCGAGCATGTTTATCCCAGTCGCGAACACAGCGAACTGGGCGAAATTGTCACTAAGTTCCTGAAGGACTCTGGCGCCCGTCCCGCGGCTGCCTGCTTCGGAATTGCTGGTCCGGTGCACAACGGCCGCGTCGAGACTTCCAACCTCCCCTGGGTCATCGAACAGTCGCGCCTGGCGAAGCAGATTCAACTGCCCGCAACTCTGTTGATCAACGACCTCGAAGCGAGCGCATGGGGCATCGCGGCCCTCAGTGCGCAAGATCTGGTTCCTCTCAACCAGGTGGGACCATCGGTAGGCAATCAGGCGGTCATCGCGCCGGGAACCGGCCTCGGGGAAGCCGGGTTGCTCTGGAACGGCAGCGGACACCAGGTTTTCGCCTGTGAGGGTGGTCACGTGGATTTCGCGCCGCAGGGCGATCTGCAAGTCGAACTGCTGCGCTTCCTGGCATGTCGCTACGGACACGTCAGCTACGAACGCATCCTCTCCGGACCCGGCCTGGTCAACGTGTATGAGTTTCTGCGCGGAAAAGGACCCGCGGACGCCGCGGACCTTGGCCCGGAAGTCTCAGCCGCCGCGATTTCTCACGCCGCTCTCAACGGCAGCAACCGGCTGGCCGAGCAAGCGCTCGATCTCTGGGTCTCGGTTTACGGCGCCGAAGCCGGCAATTTGGCTCTCAAAGCGATGGCAACCGGCGGAATCTATCTGGCTGGCGGCATTTCGCCGAAGATTCTTCCCAAACTCGCGGGCCCGCTGTTTATGAGCGCTTTCCTCGAGAAAGGCAGATTGCGTTCTCTGCTGGAGAACGTCCCCGTCCAAGTCATCACCAACGACAAGGCTGGTTTGCTGGGTGCGGCGCGCTGCGCTGCGACCAACGTCAGCGCGAGTGCGGCAGTGTCATGAGTTCTCGCCTCGATCTGCGCACGCTGTCCACACCGCAGGATCTCTTTCACGCGGCCGCGGAAGAGGTTCTGGCCGCCGCTGCCGAAGCGGTGGCGGAGCGTGGCCGTTTCACGATCGCGCTCTCCGGCGGATCGACTCCGAAGAGCCTCTACGCGCTGATCGCCGCCAATGCCAGCGCCAGCCTGCCCTGGGACCAAATGTTTTTTTTCTGGGGCGATGAGCGCCATGTTCCTCCGGACGATCCGGACAGCAACTACGGCATGGCCAAAGAGACTCTTCTGTCGAAGATCCCGACTCCGCCAGCCAACATCTTTCCCATCCCCGCTGAGAACCCGGATGCTGCCGCCGCAGCGGATGCGTACGAACAGACTCTGCGCAAGTTCTTCGGGTTGACGCCAGGGCAGTTCCCGCGCTTCGATTTGATCCTGCTGGGCATGGGGCCGGACGGACACACTGCGTCGTTGTTCCCGGACACCGCGGCGTTGCAAGAAAAATCGCGTCTGGTAATCGCAAACTGGGTTGAGAAGCTGCAAACCGACCGGATCACCCTCACGCTGCCGGTGCTGAATGCGGCGCGATGCGTAGCGTTTCTGGTCAGTGGAACCGACAAAGCCGCCGTTCTCCGGGAAGTTCTGGAAGGCTCCGCTCCAGCCCAGAAATATCCCAGCAAATTAGTGCAGCCCGGCGAGGGCAAGCTTATCTGGTTTGTCGATCGGGCGGCAGCCAGCGAACTGTCAGCTGCTTCGTGAAGAAACTCCAAACCGCGCGCTGAGCTATCCCCGCCAACCGCCGATTTCTTTCAGACCCTTGCCGCGGCAGTGTTCGAAAAGCCGCACCCGATGGCGGGAGTGTTCAAACTCGTGGATGTCGGCCCAAACTTCAGCCTGCCAGGCCTTGTCGTGGGTGGCCGATTCGCCACAACTGGCGCAACGCGTGTGCAAGCTGATGGAGAAAACCTCAGTCGCGGCAGCACCGTGTAACTCGATGAAAATACAACGGACCTCCTGGATCTGCTCGTTCTCGTCGAGCAGGTGTTCGTAACGGAGCAGGTAACCGAAACCCAGCTTGCGGGCTTCGATTTCGGCCTCGGCCCGGGTATGAAACGGACCATATTCGGCGCGCAGTTGCTCCGTAGAATCGCAAGCCATCCAAAAGGTTTCCGTGTAAGCCATTCCCGCCCCGCCCATGGATGTGCGGACTTGGCTCGAACCTGCTGGCGAGCCCGCTCTCATGGGTCACGATGTCTGATGCAATTTGCAGGCCGACCACTGAAATCCGTAAGTGCCTTTTTTCCAATGTCTTACTTGAACTTTCACAAGGTATGGAATCATCTGAGTGCAAACCCTTTGCAGAGGTTGGCCGGGGCTCCAGCGGAGGCCCCGGCTGTCCCGAGCCACGACCGCATGGCCGTTTTGCCGCCCCGGTTCGGAAATGGTCTGCCGCTAGCTCGCTGCGGCCCGTCCTGGGACGAAGACTTGCCGTTCCGGCGCTTCCAGCCAGCTCTTGCCGCCGTGGCTGGCCACGTACATGGCCAACTCGAGCCGGCTCCAGACTCCCAGTTTGTCGAAAGTGCTGCGCAAATGATTCTTGATCACCTGTTCCGTTGTGCCCATGATCTTGCCGATCTCGCGATTCGTCAGCCCCTCCCAGACCAAGGTAGCGACCTCTATCTCCTTTGGGGTCAAACGCTCCCTGGGAATCATGACCTCACCTCCTCCCGTTCGAAAGCGGCCGTAGCCAGTTTCACTCGCTTGCGCCCGTCCCGAATTCCGGCTCGCAGAAAAAGCGTGCGCAGGTGCTGCTTGACCGTTCGCGGGCTGATGTTCAACTGACCGGCGATTTCCTTGTTGCTGCAACCTTGCACCAGCAGGTTCAACACCTGCTGATCCCTTGGCGTGACTTTCATTCCATCGAGGCCTATCACAGCGTCTTCTCCTCCTGAATCTCGTTTTTTGTCGGTCCGTTCCCGGCCCGCATGGTTGCTAAAGCACATCTTTCGCCAAAGATTCGCCGATTGCCCGGCCGCCTCTAAGAAGTTCGTGTGCTTGCACTTAGGGACAACGACCGTGGCTTGGAGCAGCCCCTCGAAAACTCCGTGCCAAGCCGCTCCGTCCCATATTGGGACCGAGCCCATCGGGCAAATCGCTTGACCCCGACCTATCCGTAGCCTCGGCCGATGATGCGCAAAGCGCTGCATGGGCGAGAGGGTCGACGCGGCAATGAAGCGGTGTCGGATCGAGAAAACCTTTTGCCTTCAGCCTTTTGACTTTGTCCCGGCGACTCGATGCATCGCCCATCGGCTTGGCGGAGTGAGCTGCAGAAATTCATTCGTGCCGCAAGAAAATCCGACTCCCAAATTGGGAAGTGGCAGACCACGACGGTATTCATTTTGGCGCACGTTCATGATGGGCTCCGCCTTTTGCACAGACTTCATTCCGGGCCGTAATGATCTCGCCTTGGCCCCGCTGGCGGGAAACCGTGATCGGGGAAGTTTTGATTTCGATGGCACCGCCGCTAAACATCACGAGACGTGCATTTCTTTTTCCGCGGCAAGAACGCAGATCAAAGCGTGCCATCGATCTGATCGCCACCCCGCTGGCAGCGCAGCACGGATCTTTGGCTTACGAGAGTAACCTCCCCTACGTTCCCCAACAGTACGCAACGCTGCCAAACTTCTCCCGGTCAACCCCTCGAAACCGCTGGATTGGCGCTGGTTTTGTGCTGATCATCCATCTGGTGTCACAGGGCAGGTTGCTCTGCGCGATGTTTGGCGTCAGGCACCCACTTAATAACTTAGGTTCTTTGGTGGAGGAATTGCACTAAAATAGGCTTGGTTCCCCCGCGGACACCTTCGCCCGCACCGGCTTAGCCTCGAGGCGCAGGAAAGATTTGTGAGCGACAAAAAAGACAAACCAGTCCTCGACGAGCAGACTTTCGGAAAGCTGCTGGAAGCCGCGTATGTGCTCCAGGAGCACAACCGCGAGATTCGGGAACTGGGAGAAAGTCTGGAGCTGCTCAGCGAGCACCTCCGGGAACAAGAGCCGGCCAGTCCGATTCCGCTGAAAAGGGCGCCCGAGCCGGCGGAACCGGCCCGCGCAAACGGCGACTACACGCTTACGCTGGCGGAGATTGTCGAAGCGCAGCGCCAGATTCAGAGACACCATTTCGAATTGGATCAAGCGATGGCAGTGGTCGCCGAAAGCGTCGCGCGAATCACCAGCGGGAGCGGAGCGGCCGTCGGAATCCTGGAGGGAAGAACCATCCGTTACCGCGCCGGTGCGGGCGCCCCGGCTTTGCCTCTCGGCAGCGAAGCCCCTCTGCAGACGGCGATTTGCTCGGGCTGTGTGCGCACTGGCCAGGTGATTCGCACCGAGGATGTGAACCTGGAATTTTTGTTTGATCCCGAACCGTGCCGCCAGCGCGGCATCCAATCGCTGATCGCGGTGCCGGTCTATCACGACGGCAGCATCGTAGGGGCTCTCGAACTCTATTTCGACAAGATTCACGGCTTTGCCGAACAGGACATCCATACCTGCCAATTGATGGCCGGCCTGGTGAGCGAAGCGATTGGCCGGGATGCCGAGTCGGCCCTCAAGAAGTCCATGGCCGCGGAGCGATCTTCGATGCGGGCTGCAATCGAGAAGCTCAAACCGAACCCGGCAACTTTGGGGGGAGATCAATCGTCTGGGGCCACCAGCCGTCATGCCGGCACTGCCAGCACTTCCACTGCGGTGGAGAATTCTGTCTGCTGGAAGTGCGGGGTACAGCCGCTCGCAGCGGAGCAGTTTTGCGAGAAGTGTGGCGCTCCGCGCGCCGGCAGCAGCGAACAGGCCATCATGCAGAGCAACCTCCCTTCGGCGTGGCACATGCAACAATCCAGCGCGGGAATTCTGGCGCCCCCTCCCAGCGGAGGTGCGCCGCTGGAGACTCCGGGTTTTGCCGACGCACGCAACGATGTCGCAGCTTCAGGCCCACAAGAATCCGAACATGCTTTACTGGGGCGATTGTTTCTGCCGGAGTTCGACGAGGAGAAAACGTTGCTGTCGCAGCCAGCCGCCGCCAGCATGGACGAGGATGCAATCGAGGCTCCATCCATCGCATCGCAACTCGACCAGGACGACGTCAAAGTTTCCGCGACTGCTCTCGTGAAACCGAAGCCGAAGGACATCACGTGGAGTTCGGCCGCGAAAGCCCGTGATTTCCTGGAAACGCTGGCGGAAACGCGCACTCCCAGCGGGTTGGCTCGATTCTGGCGTTCCCGTCGCGGCGATTTCTATCTTGCGGTCGCGGTCATTCTGGTCGCGGCTGTGATTCGCTGGGGCATATTGTCCAACCACTCGGTCGGCGCAACCGGGCATGGAGCTGCGCTTTCCGGCGTGAATCGCCGCAAAGCACCGGACGCGGATCTTTCCACGTTCGACAAGCTGCTCATCGATCTCGGTCTCGCCGAGGCGCCTGAGGCTCCGGAATACAAAGGCAATCCCGACACCCAAGTCTGGGTCGACTTGCATACCGCTCTTTACTACTGCCCCGGTTCCGACCTCTATGGCAAAACACTGAACGGCAAGTTCGCTACCCAGCGCGACGCGCAGCTGGATCAATTCGAGCCGTCCTCCCGCAAAGCGTGCGATTAAACTTAGCAGAGCCGGAACATGGTCAAGTTTCGCTTTTAGCCTTTCCCACACTCCGGATTTGACAACCTTCTTTGCCGGGAGTGCAATCATAAGCATTGCCGCTTCTCCGGAGAATGATGGTGCCGCAGCCCACGAACAAGTCCGACGAGAGTACGTTGCCGGATCCTGAGTTCAACCCCCTCCTGAATCCGCTGCTGGCAGCGCACATGGGACGATGGGCAGAGGTTTATTTCACCCATCCTCCCGAGAAGCGCGGAGAAGCCATCGCGGAGCTGCTCCGGGAACTGGAGAGCAATGCCTCGCCGGACCCTCCTGTTCAATCCGGCAGCGACCAACACACTGACGATACGTATCAGCGCATCGACGACGGAAAATGGGACGACCAAACCAGAGCGCCTGACGGATGGAGTTCATCTCCTCAGGCAGAGCTTGTCCTCCCCTGCAATTTATGCGGTCAGAACAATTCCGCCACGCAGCGATTTTGTGGGAGCTGTGGTGCGTCGCTCTGCATTCCATCAGAGGCGCAAGCATCCCGAACCGCGGAAACCGTGGCCATCACAGAATCAAGTTGGAGTGAAACCGCGGCTGCTCCCGAGAACAGTCCCGAGCCATACGGCGTTGAACACGGCGTTTACTCGACCACCGCCACTGAGATTCCCGAAGCTCCCCACGATTCACGCTCGTCCATAGCGGAAGAAAATCTTCCTTCCTTCGCGATTGCGCCCGAGCATGATTCGAATCGTTACCGGATCTATATCGGGATGGTGTTCGCGATCCTCTTTGCCGCGCTAATTTATTTGGCGTGGCGCGGCACGCACGCGATTTCGCACAGTGCGGCTCCGCTGCCGTCCGCACCTGAGGCTATGCCGTCGGCGCAGTCTGGGCCGCCAATCCCCGACCAGCCGGGAGCAGCCGGAACCGCCGCCTTGCCCGCGACCGGTCCGCCCGCTTCCGCAGCTCAGATCCCCGGCCCAGCCAATCCAGCCGCACAACAAGAACCCGTCCGGCCGGCGCGGCGCGGCGTCCCCGTGACTGCGAGTTCCGCCAGCGCCGCAGTTGGGCAAAGCGGCTCCGAAGAACTGGTCCTCGCACGGAAGTATTTGAAGGGCAACTCAGGCGCGGTTGGCGACAGCCAGGAAGCGGCCGTGTGGTTGTGGAAAGCCGTAGCCAAACAGAACCTGGCTGCCACCATGCTGTTATCGGATCTGTATCTGCGGGGAGACGGCGTGCCTAAGAGTTGCGACCAGGCGCGTTTGCTGCTGGATGCCGCCGCGCGCAAGGGCGCGACGGGCGCCGCAGAGCGGCTCCGTAACCTGCAGGCCTTCGGTTGCCAATGAAATCGGATTCAAGGAAATCGTCCCGCGCCCGTCCTGCGATTTACGATTGAAGCTGAGCTTCGCCGCGACGCGACTCATACCACAAGGCCAATTCCACCCGGTTCCAGAGTCCGAGCTTGTCGTAGATCACGCGCAGATAATTCTTCACCACGTGCTCGGTCGTCCCGATCTCGTGGGCCACATCGCGGTTCTTCAAGCCCTGGGCGACAAGCTCGATGACCCGGTTTTCCCGTTGACTGGGGGTGCGGTTTCCGTAGCGCTCACTTCCAAACATAATTGCCTCCGATATAACAGGGTTGCGAGTTTCACTCGCTTGATGCCGTCGGTGATTCCGAAACGGAGGAACAACCGGTTGAAATGAGCTTTCACAGTTCTGCGCGCCATATTGAGCTGGGTGGCAATCTCGGCGTTATCGCAGCCCTGCAAAAGCAACTCGACGATTTGCTGCTCACGCGGTCCTAGACGAACGGACGGCTCGTTCATTACTACCCCCTGGAATGGATTCGCCCGTTCTGAGACCTGGGTTGCAACTGGGATGCTTTCCATATTGCGTAGCATCCACAATGCCAACTTGAGACAAAAATTGCTGTGACGAAAGAACATTCATTTCCACAGGCAGTTAGGAGGATCGCGGCGGCTTCCAAAATCCGGAGGCCGATCCCAAACTTGGGCTCCGGCGGCCGCTCCTCGAATCGGAAACCCACGGGGAAGCCGCGAAAAAGTGCCGAAAAACCTCTGGACAAGGCCAATCGCGGAGGCCATCGCCAACGGCCCTTGACGTGATCAGCCTCGCTCAGCGCAAGAATTGGCATCTTCGGAGTCGAAGGTGGCAAAGGGCCTTGGAACTCCGGAACTCAGGTAAACGCCCTAGGTGGAAAATGCCATACCTTAAGGGAAACCCTTGAACAATTTACATGTCTTCCTTGATAGAGCGGGGGATACCGTGAACATTTCCACACACCGCAATCTCGTCTGGGCACACCCGGATGCTCTACACTGTTGCCTTAGCGATGAAGACTTCTTCGTCATACCCTGAAGCTTCCACCCGCAAAAGCCGCAGCGGACGCTTGTTTCCGGGAAAATGCTCCGGCGTTTCCGCTCTCGCGGCGGGACTCTCGCGATGATCCGGCTTTTGAGCATGGTTGGGGCACGCCCCAACTTCATGAAAATCGCACCCATCATCGATGAGTTGAAGAAAACTCCGGAGATCGAGCACTGCCTGGTGCACTCCGGGCAGCATTATGACGAACTTCTTTCCGGCAGTTTTTTCTCAGATCTGGGCCTTCCCACGCCGGACGTGAATCTTCAAGCCGGTTCCGGCAGCCATGCGGTGCAAACCGCCGAAATCATGAAGCGCATCGAGCCGGTCTTGCGCGAGTACAAGCCGCACCTGGCGCTGGTTGTGGGCGACGTGAATTCCACGATCGCGACCGCGCTCACCGCGGCGAAACTCGGAATCCGCGTGGCCCACATCGAGGCCGGGTTGCGCAGCTTCGACATGTCGATGCCGGAGGAGATCAACCGCAAACTTACCGATGCCATCTCCGACCTGCTTTTTGTCACCGAGCAAAGCGGAGTCGAGAATCTGAAACGCGAAGGCGTGCCGGAGGAGAAAATCTTTTTGGTCGGCAACGTCATGATCGACTGCCTGCTGCGGTACCGGGAGTTGGCCGCGCGATCGCCTGTTCTCGACCGGATCGGCGTGCGCCAGAATGGTTCTGCCTGCCGTCCCTACGGAGTACTGACTCTTCATCGTCCATCGAACGTGGATGATCCGAAAACGCTCGAAGGCATTCTCCGCGCGGTGAGCGCGCTGGCGAACGAGTTGCCGGTTTTTTTCCCCATTCATCCGCGCACGCGGAAAAACATCGAGAGTTTCGGATTGGGGCGATTTCTGGCGAAGGAGGCCGAACACAGCGCTGGAGTTGTGCCTCTCGATCCGCTTGGGTATCTCGATTTCCTTTCGCTGAACGATCAGGCGCGCATCGTCCTCACCGATTCCGGTGGAGTGCAGGAGGAAACCACGGTTCTAGGAGTTCCGTGCCTTACGCTGCGCGAGAACACGGAGCGGCCGGCCACGGTTGAGCATGGGACCAATCAAGTCGTGGGCGTAGATCCGGATCGCATTCTGTCCACCGCTCGATCAGTTCTGCGCAGCCACGGGCGCCGGGCACAGCGTCCTCCGCTCTGGGACGGCAAGGCTGCTGGGAGAATTGTAGCGATCCTGAGGGAACATCACGGCCTGAGTGACCAGGTCGCCTGACTCATGGCAACGGTGGAGCGACGCGCGAGTCTGCTCTCGCCTTAGCTGGTAGCGAATTTCACGGCGGCGAAGTTGCCGATCGCGAAGGATCAACCACTTACGGAGAACCGTCAGCCTCTTTTCAGCGGGACTTCGGCCATGTCTTTGCACTAAACTACGATTCATCAGAATGAAACTTTCCGTGGTCATGCCGGTCTACAACGAGCGCGCCACGCTGCGGCAGGTGGTGGAAAGAGTGCTGGCCGTTGCGCTGGAGATCGAATTGATTTGCGTGGACGACGGATCGAGCGACGGCTCGCGCGAAATTCTGGCGCAACTCGAGGCCGAGCATCCCCAGATTCGAATCCTGCTTCAGCCGTACAACATGGGCAAGGGCGCGGCCCTGCACCGCGGCATCAAGGAAGCTACGGGAGATTTCGTCATCATCCAGGACGCCGATCTGGAGTACGACCCCGCCGAGTACGTGGTTTTGCTTGAACCGCTGATCGAAGGGCGCGCCGATGTCGTCTACGGATCGCGCTTCCTCTCCGCGCGCCCTCACCGCGTGCTTTACTTCTGGCATTCGGTGGGCAACTGGATTCTTACTTTGCTATCCAACGCGCTCACCAACGTCAACCTCAGCGACATGGAGACTTGTTACAAAGCCTTTCGCCGCGAAGTGATTCAGTCGATTCCGCTGGAAGAAAAGCGCTTCGGATTCGAGCCGGAAATCACGGTGAAGATCGCCAAGCGCAAGCTGCGCATCTATGAAGTGGGCATCAGTTATTGGGGCCGCACCTATGAAGAAGGCAAAAAGATCAACTGGAAGGATGGCGTGCGCGCGCTCTGGTGCCTGGTGAAGTATTGCATCACCGAGCCCGCGATCGCGCACCAACCGGCAACGGCGATTGATACAAATGCGCTGGCGGCTGGAAACATTCCGCGCAAGTTGCCCCCCTCCGACTAAAGGTCCATTCGACTTTTCTTTTCCGGCAAGCCTCCGCGGGTTACCGAAGGCACTCAGGCCACAAGGGAATGGGGCTTGTAACCTTCTCGAAATGCTGGCAACGTAAGATTAGGACTTTTATGTTTCGCGCCCTCCGAGAGCAAGGTCACGCCGCCAATGGAATCGCGGCAGAGGAGTTCGCCAGTTTACGGATGTTTGGCACTGGGTTCTGTCGCGATGGGTTCTGCCCTACAAGTCGAAGTGCGTGAGTTCTGCAATGTGACGCCGGACTGTGTCGTTCCTGAACTGCACCGAAATGCGGTGCACGTGTGGAACCGGCCGCTGCAGGCCTCGTCCACAAGCGTACAGCAATTTTATACGCTGCTCTCCACGGAGGAACGGGAGCGCGCTGGCCGCTATCATTTTGACGTGCATCGCAACGCCTTCATTCTGACTCGCGCCACGCTGCGCGTGCTGATCGCCGGCTACATCGGAAACAAACCCGAGGCACTTTCTTTTACTTACACTCACTACGGCAAGCCTATGCTCGATGCAACGGACGAATTGCGCTTCAACGTTTCGCATACGGACGGAATGGCGGTGCTGGCATTCGTCAAGGGCCGCGAAATTGGGGTGGATGTGGAAAAGCTTCGGGAACAGCGGGATGCGAGGGCGCTGGCCGAGCGTTTTTTTTCGATGAAGGAGCGTCAGGCTCTGGAGAAGCTTTCCGACGACGAAGTTGACGCCGCTTTCTTTCGTTGCTGGACTCGCAAGGAGGCTTACATCAAAGCTAAGGGTGAAGGTTTGTCGTTGCCGCTCCATCAGTTTGATGTCTCCATTGAGGCCAGCGAGGGCCAGCTTCTGCTGGCGACCAGGCCGGACTCGTCGGAAGCAAGCCGTTGGATTCTGCGCGACTTCCCCGCGGCTCCCGGGTATGTTGCGGCCTTGGCGGTCGCGGAGGCGGGTTGACGGTTAAAAAGTTGGCGGTCATAGTGACAGATTGGGTGTGTGCGGAATGAATCCTGGGGCGATCAAAGGACAAGACGGACTTTTCCCGGAGTGGAACTGGCGTGGCAACTAGCGCATCTTTTTTCACATTCAGATCACCGGGAAAATCCCGATTGGCACCTCGTCCCATAAGACGTTTGCTTACATCTATTTGCGCGAATGGTCCCTCTGAAACTGAAGGACTACCGATTGCTGTAATCTTTGGTCATTCGCGAGGGCGCAAATCTAGTTTTTTACCGCCGCCTCGAAGTGTTACTCTGTAAGTAAAGTTGCGGGATTACTCCTCCCTGAATCTCTGCAAACGGTCGCCCCCAGCGCGATAGAGCTGGGAAGAAATCCAGTCAAATACGATAAAGGTAATAGACAACGATAAACGTAAGAATCCAGGAGGCTTAAGCACTTGACCGCTTCAACCAGCCATCTCATTGCGCCGCACGGCGGTGAACTAGTTCAACTCATCGCTCAACCCGAGAAAGCCGCCGAATTGAAGGCCCATTCGAAAGACTGGCCTTCGTGGGACCTGACCGGCCGCCAGCTTTGTGACCTTGAGTTGCTGGTCACGGGCGGGTTTTCTCCGCTGCAGGGCTTCATGACGCGCGCCGATTACGAAGGCGTCTGCCACAACATGCGGCTGGCCAGCGGCGTCCTTTGGCCGATGCCCATCACGCTGGATGTGACGGAAGAATTCGCCAAGAAACTGACGCCCGGATCGAGCAAAATCGCGCTACGCGATCCCGAAGGCGTAATGCTCGCGGTTTTGCACGTCGAAGAAGTCTGGCAGGCTGACCGCAAGGCGGAAGCCAAGGCGGTTTTCGCCAGCACCAGCGCGGCCCATCCGGGCGCCGATTACACCATCAACAAGGCGAATCCATGGTACGTCGGAGGCAAGATCGAAGGGACGCAAATCCCGGCGCACTATGACTTTCGCGCTATCCGTTTAACTCCGGCTGAGGTGCGTGCCGAGTTTGCCCGCATTGGCTGGCGCCGCGTGGTTGCCTTCCAGACTCGCAACCCCATGCACCGCGCTCACGTCGAGCTGGCATTTCGCGCGGCCAAGCAAGTCGAGGCCAACCTGCTGATTCATCCCGTGGTAGGCATGACCAAGCCCGGCGATGTGGATTACTACACGCGGGTGCGCTGCTACCAATTGCTGCTTTCGAAGTTCCCGCAGTCTACCGCCAAGCTTTCTCTGCTGCCGCTCGCCATGCGCATGGGCGGACCGCGCGAGGCCATCTGGCACGCGCTCATCCGCAAGAATCATGGCTGCACGCACTTCATTGTAGGCCGCGATCACGCCGGACCGGGCAAAGACACCGACGGCAAGCCTTTCTACGGCCCCTATGAGGCGCAGGAAGCCTTCAAAAAGCACGAAGCCGACATTGGCGTCACCATGGTGCCTTTCAACATGATGGTGTACCTCGAGGGCCAGGACAAATACGTTCCCGACGATGAAGTGCACAATGGCGATCGTGTGCTGAACATCTCAGGCACCGAGCTTCGGCAACGCCTGAACGAAGGCCGCGAGATTCCGGCATGGTTCACATATCCGGAAGTTGTGACGGAATTGCGTCGCAGCTTCCCGCCTCGCCACAGACAGGGAGTGACCGTCTTTTTCACGGGACTCTCCGGTTCCGGCAAATCGACCATCGCCAACGTGTTGCTGACGAAGTTTCTGGAGACGGGCGGGCGTCCGGTCACTCTGCTGGATGGCGATCTGGTGCGCAAGAATCTCTCTTCCGAACTGGGCTTCTCCAAAGAGCACCGCGACATTAACATCCGGCGGATCGGGTACGTGGCATCGGAGATCACCAAGAACGGCGGCATTGCTATTTGCGCGCCCATCGCGCCCTACGACGCTACGCGCAAGCACGTACGGCAGCTGATTGAACCCTATGGAGGGTTCGTTCTGGTGCATATCGCCACGACCGTGGAAGTCTGCGAACAGCGTGACCGCAAGGGCCTGTACGCCAAGGCACGCGCGGGAATTCTCAAAGAATTCACCGGCATTTCAGATCCCTATGAAGTTCCGGCCGACGCGGAAGTTACGATCAATACCGCCGATTTGTCCTCCGAAGAAGCCGCGCAGGAGATCATCCTGCATCTGGAGCGGGAGGGCTTCATCGGTACGGCCGCGGAGTCGGTTTAGGCCGCAGCACTGTCATGGATCTGCTGATCAAGAGCCTGGTGGGTTTTGGAGTTGGGACCCTCATCGGAATGACGGGGGTCGGGGGCGGCGTTCTGCTGCTCCCGATTCTCATTTTCGGTTTGCACGTGCCTGCGATGCGCGCGGTGGGGTCGGACGCACTCTTCAACTTCGCCACCAAGATCGGCGCTAGCATTGTCCATCTGCGCAAAGGCACGGTTAAGCGGAAGGTGGTTCTGGCGCTGATCATCGGCAGCGCTCCCGGTTCCTATGCGGGCGTGAGTCTCCTGGTTCACCTGCGCAATGTCTACGGCAATGGCGTCAATCACTTCATCACCATAGCCGTGGGCGCCTTGCTGATTGTCATTCCGACTTTCTTGTTCTTCCAAAAGAAAATCGAAGACCGCGTCCCAATAGCGGTGGTGAAGCCACCGACCATGAAGTCGTTCGTTGGAATGTCGGCGATCGGGCTGGTGGCGGGTTTTCTGGTGGGCATCACCTCGGTCGGCTCGGGCAGCATTATCATGATGATGCTTTTGCTTTTTTTCAGCTTTCCGCCGAAAGTCATGGTGGGCACCGACATCGTGCACGCCTTGCTGCTCACCGGCGTAACCAGTCTGCTCCATTTTCGGATGCACAATGTCGACACCCACCTGGTCGGGGCGCTCCTGATCGGCTCCGTCCCCGGAGGACTGCTAGGTTCTTACCTGAGTACGCGGGTCCCGGTTCCGTGGCTCAGGCGTATTCTTTGCGCGGTGCTGCTGGCAACCGGCGCGCGCATGTTGATGTCTTGAATCAGTTCTCAATTCTCAGTTGTCAGTTCTGACGAAGTGCCTTTGAAGGAAACTGAACCTATATTAAGAGAAACTATGGAATCGAAATCCTACGGACAAATACTGAAACGCATTCACGCCGCGCTGGAAGCGTCTCGCGCAGTTTTTGCCCGCTTCACGCCGGGAGCGATTGAAACGGAATACAAAATCGGACATGATCCGGTAACCGAGGCCGATCGCGCTCTCGACGCTGTGCTGCGCAAGGAACTTCTGCGCGACGGCGAAGGCTGGCTTTCTGAAGAGAGCGCGGACGATCCCATCCGCCTGCAGCGATCGCGAGTGTGGGTGGTCGATCCACTCGACGGCACGCGTGAGTTTGTTCAGGGCATTCCTGAGTTCTGCGTTTCGATCGGCTTCGTCGAAAACGGACGTCCCGTAGCTGGAGGAATTTACAATCCGGCCACTGATGAAACGTTCCTTGGATCGATTGACTCTGGCGTTACGTACAACACCAAGCCCGCGCAGCCCAGCCAGCGCAAGACTCTGGAAGGCGCATTGGTTCTGGCCAGCCGCAGCGAGGTCAAGCGCGGGGAGTGGAAGGCGTTTGAGAACGGCGCTGTCACCATCCGCCCCATGGGATCGGTGGCCTACAAGCTGGCGCTGGTCTCGGCTGGACTGGCTGACATGACTTTCACTCTCACTCCCAAGAACGAATGGGACGTAGTAGCCGGAGCCGCGCTGGTACAGAGCGCCGGAGGTTTTGTAAGCACTCTGGAAAGAACTACGTTGACGGCCAATCGCCGTGATCCGCTTTTGTCAGGCCTGCTGGCCAGCGGACCTTTCTTAAAAGACCAACTGCTTGCTCTGGTTGAACCACACATCGGGATGGCGGAGCAAACTCGGTAGTTCCGAACTCGCAGCGTAGGATTTGCCGCGCACCACCGGTCGGAGAGAAGGCCCTTCCCGCATCGTATAGATATTATGTCATAATAATAGTTATCTCATAGCTTTATGTGACGCCAGCAGAGCCAGACTCTCTGTCAAGCTCGGCTCATCTTGTGAAGTGCACTCGCACACTCGGAATGCATTTGCCCCTGCGGGGATCACACCCCAAATCCTCCTCGATCTCAACTCTCCGCCACCACCTGCGTCTGTTTGACCAGATCGGCCTCGATACGGTGAAGCCTCCGTGCATCCTTTCGACTGGGGTACTGTGGTACGAACTGAGTAGCGAAGATGATCACAATGGCCTTCGTGACGTAAAGGTTCAGCAACTCTGGATTCAACGAGTCTCCATAGCCGTCCAGGAAGGCGGTCGCCATAGCGGTCAGAAGCGAGCGGCTGTAAACCCACCGACCGGCCAGAAGCCTCCAGAACGCAACAGAGTATCCTAGATCTTCGTAGACCACCTCGCGCTTGCGGGAGTCGGCGAAATCGATCACTGCCACGCCGCCAGGATTCACAAAGATGTTCTGCGGGATGAAATCTCCATGCATAACGGTGTAGCAAACTATCCCTGCGTTGACTCTCGTGGCTGAGCGAGCAGCCGTACCCCAGACCGTGCTCGCAGTCTTCCTGTCGAGTCCGGCTTTGATAGCTCGTCTCAACCAAAATGCGAGCTTAGCAAGATAGTTCTTTGCATCGTGCGGAGCGAAGCGCGAGCGATTAAGCTCATGAAGCGTATGCAACCACTGGCCTGACCAGCCAGCAATTCGGCACATCTTCTGGTGTCGAATGGGACCTATGAAGCAATTCGCATTTACCTTGAGAATGGTCGCCAGAGAAACTCCAGGCACCCGTTCATATACGGCAGCCCCAACTTCGGGCAGCAATGCCACGGGCTTGGGGATAGTTGCTTGAAATGAAGCATCCGCACGGCTCCGAAGGTCCTGGATGATGTCGAATTCATGCGTAACGTGCCTCTCGCTCGCTGCCCTCGACAGTGTGGGCATTCGGTGCTTGATCATCAAGGTTGGCGCCTGAGGCTGGTCGCGGCGCTTGTATTCGAGAACTTCGGAATGTCGCGCAAAATGCCGGCCAACGAATTCCAAGTTCCAGTTTCCCAAGACAGGGTGTTTGGAGAGACACCGCTCGATCTGTTGAGAAATCGAAGCACAAGAGGAGAAACGCTCCTCCGTTGCAAAAAAGCTCGGAATGCCGCGGACGAAAGGCCACGATGCACCGCAGTCTGGGCACCTACATTGGTCCCCCGTTGGTTTGAGTTCGCATTCGCACTCCAAGCATGTGAAAGGTATAACGCCGGGCGTCTCAGTTGTGGGTTCGGCTCCAGCTTCCGGTAAGGACGAGTTGCCCCCTCCCTTTGCTTTCTCGCTCTCAGATGCGGTATCTGACGGATTGGTATTGCGGGGAAGCCGCGAGGGTGACGAGTTTCGACGGCCAAGTGGATGTGAAGGTAATTGTTGATTTATAGGAACTAAGGTGGCCAGGGCCCTCACTTTGCCGTTACTTTGGAGCCACGTCCGGTTCCGCACCCGGCTAGCGTTCTTCGTGATCAGAAAACCAAGGAAGATCTCTGCCCGTCCGAGCGCGGATAAGTGATCCGTCTTCCAGGCTTCGGCATACTCGGCTAACAACGGCTCGGCCGACAACCGTCCGAGAACTTGCAGGAGCACCCGGTTCAACGAGTGATATGCAGGCGGACACAGATATTCGCGGGCCCCGTACCAACTCCATCGCTTCCGATAGTCCCAGGTGGGAAGCATTTCTTTCAGCCCTTCGATTCCGTCGGTGAATAGATTCCCGACTGCCAAATCTCCCGTTTCCACGAATAGGTCGTACAACCCGAGCAGGGAGCTCATGAACCCGTCGAGAATCCCTGGAATGGGATAGCCCGGACGTTCGATGTAAAGGGCGCCTGTACTCAACAACTTCCGCACCCCGCCTTCGTGGACATCGAGCTCGAAGATTCGACTTGCTCCTTGCAGCAGTTCGAGGAGGCGAGGCCGCTTCGTGAAGCGATAGCCCCGGACCAGCGCGCTGATCACTAAGCCCTGGTCGTAGGCTGAGATCCACGGAGCCTTCAGAATAGTTTTAGCCTCAAGGTAATCAAAATTGTTCGGCCAGACAACGGAGCCGTCGGTGCGGACTACCGAATTGGCCTCCAGCCAGTTCACCTGCTTCAGGAAAGCTACCCGGCTGGGATCGTCGTGATGACGCAGGAAGTGGCTCAAATTCACCAGCCCCCACCAGGCAATGTAGGAAGGTCTATAGACTGTTCCGGTAAGACGCTCCCAAGCTCGAGGGACCCCCGTGGGATCCATCCGCATCGCGCTCCAAGATAACCTCTCGCTATAAAGGTAGTAATCGAGCGACTCTTTTGGTCCGGCCTCTGGAATGATATCGAGCGAGTAATCGAAGCGGAACTGCAGTGTCTCGCGGCTCAACGCCAGAAGCGCATGCCATGCTGACTCGATAACCTCACTGGATTCTTTGGTCTTGTCTCTATCAGTCATATATGACCGAGATTCCCTTCTTGGATTAGGGCGTGAGAGACGTTTTTTTTGAACCTGCTCGGACAGCTTGCGAAAGGGCTTCTGAATTCACGTGGACCTCGGAGGCCTCTGATCTTAACCGGAATTTCTTTCTTGACTTCAACTAGGTGCCGATTTTACATCCATCCTCCTGTTCGCGACATTGTGAAACAATTTTCATCCGGAGCGCCCCCAACGGTCTGAGATCCGCGCCAGCACCCGCCATTCCGATGCGCAACTTACTACCGACGCGACGACGGATTATGGAAGAACAAAAATAATGGAGAATTTCAGGCATCCCGAGATGTTAGTTACCTCGGGCCACAACCAGTTTACCGCTTCAGCTAACGCCGCTGCATCTGTCGGCGGCGCCAACGTCGGAGATCAGGGCATCGACCGCTGATCCCTTGCCCGATATCTCTATCCTTTCCAAGCGATTCTTTCTTTTCTTGTATATTCCACCGTTGACGATAGTTCCCTGCTCCATATTCGATCCCGTGATAAACAGGCCGCCTTCCCTCAGCGACTGGACAATATTCTCCACGGCCTTCCTTAGCTGAGCCTCGGGAAAATAACTGGCGTTCAGGATATTCATTGCGCGAATAATGTCAAAGCGCTCCGTAGGGCACGACAAAATGTCATAAGTGTCAAAGCGAAACTTATCCTGTTTGCTAATGTACGCGCGACACGCTCGGCAGAGAAGTTCTAGCCTTGTCCGCTCAATATCAGGGCATCCAGCCTTGTAGTCTTCTAGCAAAGGCCGTGCATAGAGGGCTGTTACGAGGTGTCGTATCAGAGGATTTAGAGGATAAGGCGTTATCCTTTCTGGGCGGCCGACGATGAACACGAACGGCGGTGTAATAATCTGCAAGACATGCTGCTGGTCATCGATAATTAGCCGACTCGTGCTGTGCGTCCGTTTCAGAACATACAAATACGGCGCATAATCTGACGCCAAGAAGTCGAGCCGTTCGCCGTACACGTGGTTCAGATGGTCGTAAAGACTGCAGGAGGTACGTCCATCCGATACACCGATGTCGTGAACGCGGATGTCTTGTCCAGTGGAGAAGCTAATAGAAATGGCCGAAAGGCACAACAGGTCGAAGTCGTGGAAGCGCCGTGCGTAGGTGCATTTTAGAACGCCATTCTGAACTCGGAACCACCGTAACATCCGCTCCTGGATTTTGTCCATCTCAGCCTGAGGCAAATCGTCTAGGGAGTTATATAGATCCAGAGCTATGAATTTACGGCTATTAACAAAACCCTCCAGGTGGTCCGGCGTCAGTTGCTCCTTCTTGAATATACCGAGTTTGAACATGCGGATCTAGGGGCCGGTGCGTGAAGTGTCCTATAGACGGGAATTTCCTTTTTGACCCTAAGGCTGCCATTTTCCCCCCAAATCTCTGTTCGCGTCAATGCGAGGGAATTTTCGGTCAAAACCGCCCACTACCGAATTTTCATCCGGATCGCCCACTGCAGTACAAGATCCCGAACCAGCACAGCCGAAATTGCGTCGCTTTGCGGCCCACTTTTGCCGCACCTCTCCTTGACTCCCCTGCGAAAAACTTCTTGTCCAGCGCGCGCACACGCACGCCCCATCTCGCGCATCGCTACGCGGGCTTTTCGCGCCTGCCGCGCGGCTGGCCGAAGTAAGAACCCCATGCAGGGTCATGTCCTCAGACCTTTTACAAGCGGTTGCGTAAAGTCTATACTTCCGAAATAAATTACGTTTTCGTAGGTGCCATCATGGATGTGCAACTAGATCCAGCGTGGCACCTCTTTATCCCAATGCTTTGGGGAATCTTGCGGCGGATAAAGGAAACCGATCCCGTGCGCTTTTGGATCAGCAATCGCGATATCCGATGTTCCCTTTTTTTTCGTACAGGGCATACCGTTTTGCAGCGATGCTGTAGCGGAACAGGCTGGCTAACTCCTTGACCCCTGCTGCCGGTTCTGGAATCTTCAGCTCTGATGCTCTGCGGCTCGCGCAAGAATTCGTCACATTTTAGCCTACGGCCTCAGGACCACACTTGGGAGAAAAGAATCTAGCTGCGGTTCGCGAGGGATAACGAATCTGCGATCTTGCGATGGCTGTGCATTGCGGCCGGACCGTGGCCGGTTGTCCAGCGAGAAAACTGCCGATTAATTTGGTCGATGAACAAACTCCGCGTGGATACAGCATGTCTGAGAAACGTGGTTTTCCGGAAGCTGGACTACATATGGAATTCCTGAACGAGAGAAGCATGACCAAGCTCCGATGTCTGAAATGCGGCGAGACGCTTGATTGTGGCCCGGAAAGATGTGTCTGCCGCGGATGTGGGGCCACATGGCCAGTCAGCGATGGAGTCCCGCGCTTCTTTCAGGCACCCGATCATTATTGGGGCGAAGTTGGCCGCAACCAGGCTCTCGAACTGCTTGCGGACGCACGTCGTGGGTTATGGGCTGATGCGGTACGCGCCCGTTTTCCCGACGGAAACGACATGAGAATTGGGTTGCTCGATCCTCAGCGCGCGTCATGGGCACCTATGGTGGGGATTGATGAGCAGTCGACCGTCCTTGACATCGGGTCCGGCTACGGGGCTATCACCCACTCCCTTTCTCGTTCTGCCGGAGAGGTTTATTCGGTTGAAGCCATACCGGAGCGGATCGACTTTACGCGGGAAAGATTGCGGCAGGAGCGAATCCTCAATGTACATCTCGTTCAAGCGTCGGCTATTGCCCTGCCGCTGGCGGAGAATAGTTTCGATTTGGTGGTGGTAAATGGTGTTCTCGAATGGGTTGGAGAATGGGATCCCACAACCGACCCACGCCTCGTTCAGATCAATTTTCTCAAAAAAATATGCCGCCTGCTCAAAAGTGATGGCGCTCTGCTGATCGGCATCGAAAACCGGTTCGGCCTGGGTTCTTTCCTGGGGAGTGTCGATCACTCGGGACTGCCATACACCAGCCTGGTTCCGCGTCCGCTGGCGAGTTTCATGTTGAGGCATAGTTCCAAACCTCATCACCGCACCCAGTTGAACGCGCGAAAGCAATATCGGACTTACACGTATTCGGAGGCAGGCTATCGCCGACTTCTCGCGCACGCAGGATTTGCGGAGATGTCGTCATACTGGGCCGACCCGGGCTACAACCAGCCCTACTATCTCGTGCCCCTTGCGATGCCCGACTGGGTGCGACAGCACTCGGTGGAGTTACTCGAACATCCCAGTCCCGCGCCTCGGCGGAGCTGGGTGCGGAGGGTGAAGCGAATTGCGATGCCTTTGTCGCAGCGGCTGGTGCCGGATTTCTTGCTGCTAGCCACAAAACAGTCCGGCCGCGACACCAAGCTGCAAAGATGGGTCGAACAGTGCCTGGCGGAATCCGATAAAACCGGCGCAAATCTCGCGACGGGCCCCCGATCCATAGCCTGGGCGCTCCGCACTCGCCCGTTCAAAGAAACTTCCATCGTTCGGATCGGGGATGCGAGAACAGGTTCCGACCTTGCGTATCTCAAGGTTTTCACCGGGGCCAAAAAATGCGCCGGCCACTTTGAAAACGAAGTAACAAACCGGGCCAAAGTACAGCAGACTCTAAATGTTTCCGCCTTCGGGTTGCTGCGGGTCCCTCGCCCTTACGGCACGTTGCAAATCGGCAATACCTCTTATTATATGGAGTCAGCGTCGCGCGGAACCCAGATAAGCGGCATCGTTCGCGAGTTGGGGTACTTTGACAACGCAAAAAGAGTCGAGAGGGATTTTTCTCAAATCTGCGACCGCATCATCGAACTCTCGTCGGCGTTACAAAACGTGGAAGGCGCATGCACGATCCCGCCCACCTGGCGTGAGATTCCTGAACCGCTACGCAGTCGGCCTGACCTGACTCGCGCGCTGGTAGAGCGGAGATACTTTCAGGAAGGGCTTTCGGAGCCCTCCGTGACCTGGATTCAGCATGGCGATCTTTCGGTTGAGAATGCCCATATCGACTGGAAAACGGGAGAATTCGAAGTGTTCGACTGGTGCGATCTAGCGGCTGGCCTACCCCCACTGTACGACTTCTTTCAATTTTTTCATTCGATCGGGTATCTTGCCCGGGCGGACGAAACCGTCCGGTTTGCCTCCGGAGAGGACCGGTGGGTCGCTACCTTTCAGGCAGTGTTCCTTTCTGACTCGGCATTTGGGCGAGTCACCCGACGCCTCATCCTGCATGCCGGTGAGCGTTTGAATGTTCCGCCACGACAGGTTCCGTCGCTATTACTAGAATTTCTCATCATCCGATCTAACTACTATCAGCCGAGGTCCGCCGTGCAACACCAGGTGCAACTCCACTTGCTCGAACTCTGCATTACAGACTTTGAACAACTGCAGTCGGTCTGGGAATAATGCAAGTTTATTTCACCAGGGACTCTCAGGCAAAGGATGGCAGGCCGCCTCATCAGGCTCGGTCGGATTCTGACAGTCGAAGCAAGCAGGCATGGGTGTACAATGTGGTTCGCCGGGGCCGAAATGAACTACCAGATGAAACGTCTTGTTAGGGGCTCCACTCCGTGAGCCTTGCGGGATACCGAGAGGATGCCCTCGGAGCCGCTCTTGACCCAACCCATCCTTGTCATCTCTTGCCAGAAGTTCCTGAAGGTGCCAGGCTGATTCTTGAAATAGGATGTCACGCTGGGCAGATAATCGAAGCTCTGCGGCTCCCTCAAGACTGTCAAGCCATGGGATGCGACATTGATCTTGAAGCACTGAAGCTTGCGCGCCGGCTTGTACCTAGAGCGTACTTTAGCAGAGCGCGAGCCGAAGCCTTGCCCTATCAAGCTTCATCCTTTGACATGTTGTATGCGCGAGGGGTAATTACAGTTCTCGACATTCCCCAAGCGTTGGCGGAATTCAATCGTGCTTTGCGCATTGGCGGAAGGCTTTGGATATCTCTGTACCTCTGGCGAGACTGCTGGGTCATTCTTCGAGGCAGTTTAAGACGACGCCCGGCAAGAACTCTCATGATGACCGCTTATGCGATCATGAATAGCGCTCTGTTCCACTACAGTGGCAAACTCATTCGCTACCCTCTCAACAAATCTCGTATGATGAGCTTCCAGACCGAGTCACGGATGCGTCGGGCCTTACACAGGGCCGGGTTCGGTCAGATCGTATTCACGAAGGGAAATTATTTCATCGTGGAGGCGAACAAGCTCCATTCGGTGTAGTACGAACGGCAGACAATTTCAACTCGCGGACCGGAGACTATCGTAGTTGGACGTGGACTTAATCCCTTTTTCAGGTCCGCCGCCAAGATTTTCACGCTTCGTACCCTTCCGATGAGACACCGATTGAGCCCGGTCGCGCGGGACCGGCCGCGCGACGGCAAACATTGCAACATGCGGCAGCATTAGGCCGGAACACATCGCCAAAAGCGAGCCCTGCAACCCCTTCGCTTATGATAGAGAGACTGTTGAAGGTCTCCGCGTCTTCCAGGCTTAGGTCGAAACGTGAGTCTATGCGCGAGCTGGAAAAACTTCAGATCATCAAGAATGTCGGCTCCAGTTGGTTTGCCCTGGGCATCAACATTCTAGTCGGCCTTTTGATCTCTCCGTACATCCTGCACCACTTGGGAGACGAGGCTTTCGGTCTGTGGGTATTGATCTTCGCCATCACCGGCTATTACGGACTCTTCGATTTGGGAATTCGCTCGTCCATCGTTCGCTATGTCGCAAAGTATGCCACCGTTGCCGAGAACGACGAACTGAACCGCCTGATTAGTACGGCTCTGTTCACTTATAGCGGAATCGGCATCGTTGCGATGCTGATTACCGTTACCGTCAGTTTCTATGTGGGCTCGATCTTTCGCGTCTCAGGGAGTTCCATTCCTCTGGCGCGCTGGCTGTTCTTGATGGTGGGATCGGCCGTAGCCCTGGGTTTTCCTTTAGGAATATTCGGCGGCATTTTGGAAGGTCTGCAGCGATTCTACATATTGAATCTCAACAACATCAGCTCAACCCTGGTGCGGGCGCTGCTGATTGTCATTGCGCTGCGGCGCGGTGGCGGATTATTGACGGTCGCATTGGTCACGGTGTCCTTGCCGTTACTCACGGCCCTGGTCAATGCGGCGGTGGTGTTTCGTATTCTGCCGTTGCGCATCGGCTTCAGGCATCTCAGCCGCGAGAGCTTGCGACGCATAGCCAACTATAGCGGCACGACCTTCGTGATCATCGTGGCCAGCCGCCTGCGTTTTAAGACGGATGCCATGGTGATCGGTAAGTTCGTGTCCTTCGCCGCCATCACGTACTTCACCATAGGATCACGTTTGGTGGACTATGCCGGAGAAGTTGTGAGTGGCCTGTCACAGGTGTTCGTACCCATGTCAAGCCAGTCCGATGCCACCGGGGATTTAGCGGGGTTGAGAAAGATCTTTGTTGCCGGAAACCGCGCTTGCGCCTTGATCATCTTTCCCATGACTGCGATCCTCATCATCCTGGGAAAATCGGTGATCGAGGCATGGGTTGGGGCCCGCTATGTGGCCGCTAGCTATCCCGTCTTGCTGGTGCTGGTGTTCCCATCTACCTTCATGTTGGCGCAGTCTGCTTCCAGCCGAGTTCTGTTCGGGATGGCAAAGCACAAAACTTTCGCGATCGTGACGCTGCTGGAGGGCAGTGCGAATCTGCTCCTGAGCATTTTGCTGGTAAGGCGGTTTGGTATCGTGGGGGACGCGGTTGGCACCGCGATCCCGTTGGCCTGTACCACCCTGTTCTTCATGCCCCGGCATCTTTGCCGCGTGCTAAAGCTCGGAATTGGCATTTACCTGCGCCAGGCATTCCTGCTGCCTCTGATGCTGTGCGCTCCGTTGGTGACTGTTCTGTTGCTCATGCGCCATTGGTTCGTTGCCCACAATTATTTCCAACTGGCCATTCAGCTTCTGGTGGGCTCAGCCGTTTATGGCGTGGGACTGGTGTGGGCAATTTGGACGCGCAAGGCGTGGCAGGTGGAAGGCATTCACGATCAGGACGCCGCCAACCAGGTTGCGACGGTCCTGATCGAAACCCCTCAGCCGGAACAGCTTTGAAAGCGTGCCCAACAGGGAGCGCATGAGCGGCAAAGATGAGCGGCAAATCAGAATCAAGTGTTGATCCTGGACGCGGCGCCCATCATCGACTGACGGACTTTCATAGCCAGACGATTCTCGTCCCCTTTTGGAATCTCGAGTTTTGAGTTTTCAAACCCGGAAGTACAAGGTCCGTTCGTGATGTACTAGTGTGCCCTGAGGGGCCTGTTCCAAGGTGATCTGCCTTTCCCGCCTTCCCTTCTCTACAGTGCCACTTAAGGACTCGAACGACGGTCCCCCCAACTCCGTTCCGAGGTTATTCTCAATGTCTGAAGCCGGGCTACTGGCATCGACCAAAAACTCTCGCGATAGAAAGTTTGTCCCGACCTTTCTGGTCCTTTTGCCCTTACTCAGCCTAATCGGCCTGACCGTGGCATGTGGTGCGGCTCCGCAGAGCGCTGGCTCCACCAGCAATTCCGTGGCTGCACTAACTCTCACACCCAGCAGCGCGACGGTGGCGTCGCAGGAACAGCTGCAATTCGCAGCCAACGTAAGCGGAACTTCAAATACAGCTGTGAACTGGTCGGCGAGCGCGGGAACGATTTCGAGCACTGGATTCTTCACGGCCCCTAGCGTAGCCACGAATACGCTGGTGGTCATAACGGCTACGAGTGTGGCCTTCACTATAGCCATGCCGCATACGATTGATGTGGGGACCACGGAGCCCACGAATGTAGCTAACACCGGTTCGCGGGCTTCCGCAACAGTAACGGTGACGCCCAAGGCTTCTTTGGCGATCGGGACCTCGGCGATTCCGGCAGCCGAAGCCAGCATGCCTTACTCTGTCTCACTTTCGGTAACCGGCGGCGGAACCCCTTACCAGTGGAGTCTCATCAGCGGCACGCTGCCGTCCGGAATCCAGCTGCAAGCCTCCAATGGCGTGATCGCGGGCACAACCGCGGTTTCCGGATCGTTTCCCTTCACTGCAAAGGTGACCGACGCTTCTGGAAGCAGCGCCACGGCCGCCTTCGTCCTCACAGTTTCTCCCGCCTCGGCCAATGGATTTGATGGCCCGGCGGAGTTACCACTCATCTATATCCAAACTGCGATGTCGAATACCCCAGCGCCCGGCAGTACGATCACCGTCAACTCCGGAGGAAATTTGCAGTCCGCGCTGAACAGCGCCAGCTGTGGCGACACCATTCAACTGCAGGCAGGCGCAACCTTTAGCGGAGTATTCACGTTCCCGGCCCTGAACTGCGATGACAACCATTGGATCATTGTCCGCACCAGCGCCAGTGACTCCGTGCTGCCGGCGGAAGGCAGTCGCCTGACTCCCTGCTACGCCGGGGTCGCCTCTCTGCCCGGCCGGCCTGCTTTTCAGTGTCCTTCCACCAATAACGTGGCAGCCAAGCTGTTGTTGGCAAGTGGAGACAATGGCCCCATCGTCTTTGCCGCGGGAGCAAACCACTATCGTCTGATTGGTCTGGAGGTCACACGCCTTGTCGGAACTGGGTACGTGAACGCGCTGTTGTCGGTCGCCAGTGCTGGCATTGCCAATAACATCATTCTTGACCGCGTATGGGTGCACGGCACAGCGCAGGACGAAACAACCCGGGGCATCGATTTCTCGGGTGGCACCTATCTATCCGTCGTGGATTCGTACTTCACGGATTTTCACTGCATCTCGGTCAGCGGCTCTTGCACCGATGCCCAGGCAATTAACGGCGGCTTGGGTGACGATCAGATGGGACCGTACAAGATCGTGGACAACTTTCTGGAGGCATCCGGAGAGAACATCCTATTCGGCGGAGGCGCGGCAACGGCGACTCCGGCTGATATTCAGATCAGTCAAAATCACATGTTCAAGCCTTTGACGTGGATGAAAGGCCAGCCTGGGTATGTAGGCGGAGCAAACGGGAATCCGTTCATCGTAAAGAATTTCGTCGAACTGAAGAACGCGCAGCGCGTTCTGATCGATGGCAACATCATGGACGACACCTGGGGCGGTTTCTCGCAGGTGGGCTTTGCCATCCTGTTATCGCCAAAGAATCCGGGCAGCACCAGCCCCTGTCCGATTTGCCAGGTTACCGATGTGACGATTCGCTATGACTCGATTAGCCACGTGGGAGCGGGACTGCAGATCGCCAACGCTTTGTCGGACTACGGCAACGCGGCTTTCGACGGAGAGCGCTACAGCATTCATGACATTGTGATCGACGACATCAACGGCGTCACCTACGACGGCCCTAGCGAATTTGCGGAGGTCTTGGTAAGTGCCGGCGCTCCGGTTCTTCAGAACGTTACGATCAATCACGTAACCGCTTTCCCCTCGTCCACCATGTTCGTCGTCGGCGATATGGTCGCGGTTAGCACCCAGATGAAGAATTTCTTTTTCACCAACAGCATTGTGAATGCGGGAACCTACCCCGTGTGGTCAAGCGGCGGCGGATCGACCAATTGCGCCTATTACGACAAGCCACTCACGACCTTCAATGCCTGCTTCAGCCCGTATTCGTTCGCCAGCAACGCCGTGGTTGCAAGCACCTCTTCGTTTCCGCCCAGTCTCTGGCCCTCGGGAAACTTCTTCCCCGCCTCGGCCAGCGCCGTCCAATTCGTCAATTACAACAACGGCAACGGAGGGAACTACCAACTGATGAGCACCAGTCCCTACCATAACGCGGGCACGGATGGCCTGGACCTGGGAGCGGATATAGCTGCGATCAACTCGGCCACTGCTGGCGTCGAGTAGGACCTGTGATCTCCTGGATTGATGCCGGAAATGATTGCGACCGGATTGCGGCGAGAACCTTCCACCGTTACAACTCGCTGGTCGCACATCGCGATACGTGTTTCCCTTTGTCCCCTTCATTTGAGCGACGATGAACACGGGGGCGCCGTGGAGCGCGACTTCGGCATGGCTACCGTTCCAAAAACTGAGGCTTGCGCAACGTGCTGAGAACGCATTGACCCGCGGCTCACCAGCTGATAAGCTTTTTGGAGTCGCCCTGCTTGGTTACCCGTGAAAAGCGGGTCTGCGGAGTCCTCAATAGTCATTCCCTGCAATTACCGGCTTGTTAGGATGATCCGTAGGAAAGGGGCGACGAACATGAAGATTACCAGTCGGAGTCTGTCCGCTCCATGTATCGGTTTTCCTTTGCTTATCTTTATTTTGCTGATCCTGGCTTCCCCCCTTCACGCTGCGATTTCGGGTCAGTCTTCCGCGCTGTCCTCTGGCAAGAATTTCGATGGCCCTGCTGAACTGCCGCGGGAGTATGCAAAGAGTTCGTTGAAAGATACTCCTGCAGGCGGAAAGACTTGGCTAGTAAGTTCCGGGCAAAGTCTCGAGCAGACTCTCGCCAGCGCGTCCTGCGGCGACATCATTCAGTTGCAGGCGGGCGCTACATTCAGTGGCAACTTTGTGATAGCCGACAAGAACTGCGACGACTCGCATTGGATTATCATCCGCACCAGCTCCCCTGACTCCAGTCTCCCTCCGGAGAACACTCGCTTGACCCCGTGCTACGCGGGCGTATCGTCTCTGCCTGGCAGACCTCGATTGAATTGCGCTTCCAGCGCAAATGTCCTGGCCAAGATTGAATTCAATGGCAAAGGCGGATCAGGACCGATCCTATTCTCTCCGGGAGCCAACCACTACCGGCTGATCGGGTTGGAAGTAACGCGTGCCGTATCCCCGGCTTGCGTTTACAACCTCATTCAGTTTGACGGCCCCGCTGATCACGTCGTATTCGATCGCCTGTGGGTGCACGGCACATCCCAAGACGAGACCGTGCGGGGCGTCTTGTTGGGCGGCAGCCGATATGTCGCGATTGTGGATTCCTTTTTTACTGACTTCCACTGCGTGGCCAGGAGTGGCTCGTGCTCGGATGCGCAAGCGATCGCCGGAGGTCTGGGCGATGGTCCCATGGGGCCTTACAGAATTGTGAACAATTTTCTCGAGTCGGCGGGTGAGAACATCATGTTTGGTGGCGGCGCTGCCACCAACACCCCTCAGGACATTGAAATCCTCCACAATCACTTGTTCAAGCCTTTAACCTGGATGAAGGGTCAGGCCGGGTACGTGGGCGGGACAAGCGGGAATCCATTCATCGTCAAGAATCTCCTCGAGCTGAAGAATGCGCAGCGCGTTCTGGTCGATGGCAACATTATGGAGAACTCCTGGGGCGGTTTCTCGCAGGTGGGCTTTGCCATCGTGTTGACGCCAAAGAATCCGGGCAGGACCAGTCCCTGTCCGATCTGCCAGGTTACGGATGTGACGATCCGCTATGACTCTATTAGCCACGTGGGAGCGGGACTGCAGATCGCCAACGCCTTGTCAGACTACGGCGGCGCTCCACTCGACGGAGAGCGCTACAGCATCCATGACATTGTTATCGACGATATCGACGGCGTGAAATACACCGGTCCAAGTGAATTTGCACAAGTTTCCGTGAGTGCCGGCGCCCCGGTCCTGCAGAACGTAACCATCAATCACGTAACGGCTTTCCCCTCGTCAAGGATGTTCATCATTGGCGATATGGCCGCAATCAGCACTCAGATGAAGAACTTCGTTTTCACCAACAGCATTGTGAATGCGGGAACCTACCCTGTATGGTCCACAGGTGGGGGACCAACGAATTGCGCGTATTACGACAAACCACTCACGACTTTCAATGCCTGCTTCAGCCCGTATTCATTCGCAAGCAACGCCGTGGTTGCAAGCACCTCTTCGTTTCCGCCCAGTCTCTGGCCCTCGGGAAACTTTTTCCCGGCTTCGGCAGCAGCGATTCGATTCGCTAATTACAATGGCGGCAACGGCGGCGACTATCACCTGCAACGCTCAAGCCGCTACAAGGGCGCTGGGACAGATGGTAAGGACCTTGGAGCGGATGTGGATGCGATCCATTCGGCGACCGCCGGCGTAGAGTAGAAAATTTGGGACTGCGGTGGCGCCCTTGACGCGACAACAAAATGACTTCCGTGACGACGGAGAACTCGAACGTGAGCTTCTGACTCAACCAGCATTCGCGGGCGCTACCCTGAAATTTGTGGGGCGGCTTTCCGCCAAGCACTCCCAATCACTTGAATACAGCCTCCAGTGGCACGACGGGGCAAGATCTATATTTGTTAAGCAACAGGCCCCGGGTCCCGACGCAGAACGGGCGACGCTTCAGGAATTCGCAAATCTCGGCAGGATCAGGAGTTTGCTTGGCCTCGAGCTCGGCGGCAGCGTGCCAGAACCTCTGCTGGCCTTGCCAAAGAGAGGAATCTTGGTGACCAGCAAAGTCCCTGGAATTCCTTTGACAGCGACCCTAAAAAAATACGCCAATCGTCTCTCTGGCCCATTTTGCGTCTCCGCCCTTGCGGAAACGGGGCTACATATAGGGAGGTGGCTGCGAAGTTTTCAGGATGCGACTCCCGCCGAACCGCTTACCTACGATGCGGCTCTCTATCTTGCCGATCTCGAACGGTGGCTCTCACAGATTGAGGAGAAAGGATTCCGACCCGGTCTGGCTCGTGAAATTCTGCAACAGGCGTCCTGTCAGAGTGCGGCTGTGAATGGTAGACTGATTTCCGCCGCTGCCAGTCACGGAGACTTTATAGCTCAAAACATACTTATCGAGGAGGATGGGGTTGGGGTGGTGGACTTCGAAGGATTCAGCGAGCGAGAGGCTGTTTACGATGATCTGGGTATGTTTCTTGGTTATATTTTTATTTTGGCGGCGCGCGCGCCATACTCGCCCCAATCGCTCGATGCCGCCCGCCGGGGGTTTCTGAAAGGTTTTCTAGCGGGAGACGCAATTGACCACGCTCTTTTGAACATTTACATCCTAAAAGGCGCTGTACGTATCATTGCGGATGGCCCGCCCCTAAAAGAGAACTGGCGTAGGCTGCGCACTGTGCGGAAGTTGACAAAGCGCCTCACGGACTTGGCTTCAGGAGCGACCTGAGTTCAAAACGCGGCGTGATCCTACCGTTGCACGGATGCTCCTTCTGCATTCGATATCTGGAGATGAGAAGTTTCATGCGAGAGAGTCACGACAATACAGAGCTAGAAGTAGTTGATTATGAAGTTGGAGCGGAGGGCTATCGCGACGTCGCCAGCTATGACCAGCGATACACAGGCGCACCGAATGAATACCGGCAGAAGGTAATGGCGAACGCCTACCGGGGTCTTATTGGCACGCTGAAAGGCAAGCGCGTTCTGGACGTCGGCTGTGGCTCCGGCCGAGGCATTGTCGGGTTCGCGCCCGAGGCTGAGTTCACGGTCGGCTGTGACGCATCGATTGACATGCTCGGGGTCACGGCCCGCAAGCTCACGGCTGAAACCCGATGGGGGTTGGCGAATGCCTACGCGCAGCAGCTTCCTGTCGCCAGCAACACTTTTGACGTGGTTATTACACTTAATTTTCTGCACTTGTTCAGTCTCAAAACCCAGCGGGATATGATTGCGGAGATGAAGCGGGTCACGAAACCCGGCGGGACGCTGGTTCTGGAATTCGACAACGCGCTCCACGGTCTGGGCCTGGTGGGGTTATTCAAAAGATTCTTTCGGGATGAACGCGGAACACTGCCGTGGGAGGCGCGCTACGTACTGGGCAATGACTGCCGTATCGTCAGAGTGCGGAGCGCAGTATTTCCCATCGTCTGGCGAGTCTTCTATCACGCGCCCGGTATTTTTCTTCCGCTCGAAAAAGTTTCTTATCTCCCATTGCTCAATCGCATTCTCGGACACCGAATCTACTACCAGATCTCAAAGTAATCGCTGGCACTAGAGCGCATCGTCCACATCTACAAAATAATGCTCACGCCGCCGAAAAAGCTCCGTGCAAGACCAGACGGCGGCTATTACCACACAAGGGGCCTCTGCTGATTTCCTGTAGTTCAGTCGGTCGAGTAGGCGAGTTGCCCACGCTTTCGCATCGACAGGAAATGGCCAATGCCGCCGACCCAGCTTTCGAACTCGAGATCGGTGCGACCGGTCGTGTCGACCAATCGCGGCAGCAGCAGAGGGTTCGTCTCAGACGTGGCGAATCCCGTGTCGCAGGTGGTGGCGGAAACAACTTCTTCCTTGGCAAGCCAGCCTAAAAACTCGGGCCGGTAGGCACCGCTCGGGTAACAAAAGTGTTTTCTCTCGCCGCTAACCGCGTTTGCGATCACGATACGGTTGTCCCGGATTTCCCGCCGGAATAGCTCTTCGCTCAACGGCGTTCGGTGGCGGTGGGTGTGCAATTGGAAATCCACGCCCTCCGCGGCAAGTTGCTTCACTTCTTCCCGGTTCATCAATTGCAGGATGCGCTTCTGCCGCAGTTTTTGATAGTCGATTCCCAGCCGCTCTGCCAGCCTCGCCGCGACCTGATCTTTCTCGGCTCCGTTGAGATGTTGCCCGTCCGCCCACTGCACCAGCCGGCTCACCACCTCTTCCCGGCCCTCGACCGAACCCAGCGTGGCTGGGAGACCGATGCCAAACTCTTTCAGGTCGACTCGGACCATGTCCCGCACCTTCCACAGCATGTACGAGCAGATCAATTTGAGGACGGGACGTTGCAACTCGCTATAGTAAGTTGTCAGATACACCGTCGCCTGGAACCCGTATCGCTTCAGCCGCGGCCACGCCTGGCCGTAGAAATCGTAATTGCCGTCGTCAAAAGTCAGCGCGACGCTTCGCGGGGGTAAATCTTTGTGATAGAGCCGTTCCAGAGCTTCGGCCAGCGGCAGGATCGCGAACTTTCCGTCATGCAGGATATCCAACCGGCGTTCGAGCTGCTGGGGGCTCATGTAGAGAAAGGGCCGCCACCGGTTCTCATCTTCAAGGGCAACACCGTGATAGCACAAAATCAACAGTTTCTGCCGCCGCCACTCACTATCTCTCACAAGCCTAAAGAGTCCGCTGCTCTTGAGAATTGTCAGTGCCGCGCGCCGCAGTTGCCTTTTCATTAATTTGGTCTCCGACCCTAACCGGCGATGACTGGCTTCGACGAACTGAGGTGTGCGGCCGCGGCTTCCACCGGCTCTCCATCCAGCATAATCCGTTGCCAGATCTCCAAATTGACAAGACGCCAGATTCGGGTTCCGTGATCTCGCGCTTTGGCCCGGTGCTCGGCAAAGAGCTGCTTCACAGATTCCGCTCGGAAGAGCCGGCGATCCGTGCTCCTCGGTTCCAACAGCATGCGCTCCAGATCGTCCAGTCGTGGTCCAGCGGCGATCCAAGACTCCCACGGAGTGGGGAAGCCCATCTTCTTGCGATAGACGATCGACTTGGGCAGGATATCTTCCACCGCCTGCTTAAGGATGACCTTGCCCGCCATTCCCGCAATGGAATACTGCGCTGGAATTCTCGCGGTGAAGTTCACCAGTTCATGATCAAGAAACGGCACGCGGCTCTCAATAGACGCCGCCATGCTCATCTGGTCCTGCTTCATCAACAGTTCAATGAGGTAGCTGTTGATGTCGGTATAAAGCAAGCGATGCAATAGATCGCCCCGCGACCGATCCCACGCCCCCATCGATCCTGAGTAAGCATCCCCCGCTTGGTTTAGCGCTTCTGAAGTGAGTAAGTCGGGCTGCTCCGATGCCGCAAACGCAGAAAAGAAATTGTCGAAGTAGAAACTCGGCCAAGAATTCCCGTCACGCACCAGGAACGTATGCTGCAGCTTGCGATGAACGGAAGCTGACACTGGGCTCGCCTGGATGGCTTGGCGCACTACGCGACGCAGAACGCCGGGTGTGATGCGGCGATATATCTTATCCATCTGCGAGTTCCGCAGAGTCCAGGCGTAGCGCGTGTAGCCAGCAAGAGTCTCGTCACTTCCCTCTCCCGTCAGTACCACCGTGACTTTTTCTCGCGCGAGCCGAGCCACGAAGTAGAGCGCAACGCTGGAAGGCCATGCGATCGGCTCATCCTCGTGCCAGACCAGCCGGGGCAAGCTCTCGAAGAACTGTTCCCGGCTCATCCTCACTTCATAGTGTTCCGACCCGATATGTGCGGCCACTTCTCGCGCGTAACCGAGTTCGCTGAATGACTCCTCGCCGTAGCCGACGGAAAATGTCTGAATGCGATCTTTACGAATCCTGGACGTCAGAGCTGCGACCGCACTCGAATCCAGGCCTCCGCTGAGGAACACTCCAAGAGGAACGTCGCTCATCAGATGCGATGAGACGGCGCTTTCCAGCAACTCCCGGTATGTCTTGACATAGTAGTCGCGAGGACGCGCCTCTTGATCCACTTGCGTCGCAAGATCCCAGTACTGCTCAATGTCAGGCTGGCCCTGCTCCATTAGCACCAGCGTATGTCCCGGCATCAGCTTTCGGATTCCCGCGAACATGGTCTCGACGCCAGTAATGTAACCGAAGGCCAGATACTCTGCGAGCGTTCCACGATTGAGTTCAGCCAAGACTCCGGGATAGGCCAGGATGGTCTTGATCTCCGAGCCAAACAGAAAAGTGCGCCCGTCCCATCGGTAGTAAAACGGTTTAATCCCAAGACGATCTCGCGCAGCGAAGAGCATGCGCTTGCGCCGGTCCCAAATGGCAAAAGCGAACATCCCGCGCAAATGCTTGACGCAATCGCGGCCATACTCCTCATAAAGGTGAACGATGGTTTCGGTGTCGCTGCGCGTGCGGTAGCGGTGTCCCCGGGCCTCGAGACCGGCGCGCAACTCGGCGTGGTTATAAATCTCTCCGTTGTAGACGATCCAAACATCCTGGTTCTCGTTGGCCAGCGGCTGATGGCCAGTCCTAACATCGATGATGCTCAGTCGCCGCATGGCTAGGCCGACGTTTTCCTCGACGAAAAACCCGTCATCGTCGGGACCGCGATGCACGATGCGCGCGTTCATGCCCGCCAGCACGTCCGCCTTCACGCGCCAATTCCGGTCAGCGAAGAAAATACCGCAGATTCCGCACATAATGGTCTTGAATCAGTTCTTCAATCTTGTAATGAGCTCAGGTCCGGTTTCGGATCGCAGGCGACCGCTTCTTTCCGCAACGCCTCAGGATCAGAGGACAACACCGTACTCCCGCTTCCTTCCCCAACTAACTCGGCCCACGAAACTTCCCGCCGGCAGCGCAACTCAGGGCCACCCTCGATGGAGGCATAACTGCCATAGCACAGGATCAGCATTTCGTTCGGCTTCTGGCTCCGGCAGACAAATGCGGCATCGCTCGAAACCGCACCCTGCCGCCATGGTTTCCCCGGCTTACCGAACAGGAACGAATACTCTGCCTCACTGGACGAATACCGGTATTCTGTAACCCCTGAATCCGGTTGCCGGGACCCAATTCGCACCAAGGATCCCGGGATCGGATGGGCTTCTCCTAATATTACTAGTACGACAGCAAACTCGGCCGGAACGATCGCCGCAGTGCCAAAGTTCAGCACGGTCGACGGCGCCTTCCGACCGTAAGCCGGCGACCAGGCTTCCTTGCGGACCTCTTGCGCCCACCCGTGCCCTTGCGCCGGAAGCAACGCCAAACTCAGCGGCGTATCTTTCACCTGGAATACGTTCTCGGTCAACAACTGCAACTCCTGCCCCAAATGCCAGGAGATATCCAGCTGGTGTTTACCTTGTCCCTCGATGACATCGCGCACCAGGTACAAGCCATTCTTTAAAGACAGCACCCATCGACGATGTATCACTGCCGGGACCAGACGCTCATACCCGTCATGACTGGCGACTACCAAGTCGAAATCTTTACCCTGAATCCATTGCTCGACCTTCGATTGGGGCAACCGCTTCCACGAAAAGGGTGAACTCACCTCGGCCTGATTTACTCCATCCACTCGCAAGGTGTTGTGCATTGCGGTGCTGCGGAACCGGTCGCGATCATCAGCCTCTCCGACATATTCATAGGTCCCGGGATCGAACAACAGCGAGCACCCCTGGCTCTGCAAGCAGAGACTCAACGCGTCAGCATGGCTGTGTCCGCCGCTCTGCGCACCGGGAGGACCGGCGTGGACCACGAGTTGCGTCGCAAGCTGCGGAGCGGTGAGCAGATAGAAACCCGCGGCAGATAGGGCCGCCGAGTCCATGATGGTTGGTGTCGCTTCCAGATTGTCCCACCGGCGCACTCCTTCGATCCCCAGCAGCCAGATGGTTTCCTCCCGCAGATCAACCGCGGCGAACTTGTAGTCGCCACGATGGAAAAGAATTGCTCCGGTTGCGAGAGGATCCAAAAGGTGCTCGCCGCGATTGCGTCGGGGATCGAAAAGCCTCCCGCCATCGTCGTCCCCAAACCGCGGGGGCGAACCAGTCCGTCCGAGCAAGCACAAAGCGGTCAGCATCCTCTCCAGCGTTTCTGTCAGACTCTTCGGCACGGGTATGTTGTTTGCGTTCGCCAGAACGGCGGAGTGCAGGAAAAAATCGAGAGCATATACGTGATAGTAGGTCGACTGCTCGAAGTGGAATCCGTCCGCCTGCACCTGCCGGTCCGCCTCTCGTACAACAATCTCCCAACCCAGCGCCTTCCAACGCTCTGCGGCGGCTAACTCTGGGCACAGAACTCCCAGGAAAAATAGTCCGACACCCTCACCCAGCAAGTGCGTATTGGGAGAGAAATACGTGGAGAGATATCGCTCGATGTGCCGCCCGTGCAGCGCCAGACTGCGCAGCCACTCCTCGTGGAAATCAGGCAGCCCCGCCAAACCTTTCAGCAGGTGGTAGGTCCAGATCCACGACAGGCAGCGGAAGGACACTTCCAAACTGCTCGCCCAATTGATACCCACCGGATAAGGATTGTTAGTCTGCCACTCGTGCCACTGCCGTAGAATCTCATCTGCGTATCGGAGATCGCCCGTCAGCCGGGATGCCTTCGCCAGCGTTACCAGATGTTGGTGACGGTTCAACTCCCACGTGACTTTGCTGTCCCCCACTTCTGTAAAGTCCAGATACCCCACTTGGTGAAAGAGTTTGCGAGGGGCACGCTTCCCGTGAACTGCGTCCAGGTGCCAGTCGATCGGGCTTCCGTAATCGACGTTTTCGTAGCCCAGCAGGTCGAAGCGGTGACGACAAATCTTTTCTGCCTGGTTGACGATTTCTTCCATCCGCCCCGGAAGCCGCTGCCGTATGGTTGCAAGCACGGCATCGACCGAATCTGCGCTGAAGAAAAAGTTGCACGCTTTGATTGGAGTTGAACTGAGTGAATTTCTCCCGAAATCGTGCCCAAGACGCGAGAGCAGCCCATCCTCGCGCTTGGCGAGTTCTTGTCGAATGCGGTCGCGCAGTTCCGCCCGATCCATCCTCGCCAACCGATTCCTGGTCTCTCGCCAGTTTCTAAGTTTCATGCCATTCCGGCGCCAGCACTCGTATCTCGTCCCTGTGACAGCAATCAGTATGGACTGTTTTCGCGGCAATTCCCCCGCGCCGGGAGCATCCCGCCATTACCATCTTGAGGCGCATATGCCAGACCGGTTGATGCTCAGCTTAGGTATTATTAACTGTTCTCTTCGCCATGAAGATTCTCTGGGTAAAGGCGGGCGGCCTAGTTCCTCCGGATTCGGGCGGCAAAATCCGCAGCTATAACATCCTTCGCGAACTGGGTCGCCATCATGCGGTAACGTTCTTCTCATTTTATGGCGCACACGCCCACGATGCGCATCATGAACTGGAAAAGCTTTTTCCCGTATTTTGCGTTCCCCTGAAGCTCCCGGCTTCCAACAGCGCCGCCGAATTGCGCGACTACCTTGCCAATCTGTTTTCACATGAACCCTACAACGTAACAAAATACTGCCGTCCCGAGGTTCGCAAGCAATTGGCCGGCGTACTTCAGCGGGAAAACTTCGACGTAATCGTTTGCGACTTCCTGACCCCGGCCGCTGTCATCCCATGGGACTGGCCTTGCCCGAAAGTTATATTCACACACAATGTCGAGGCTTTAATTTGGCGACGCCACTACCAAGTGGCGCGTAACCCGCTTTGGAAGGCACTCTCCTGGTACGAGTGGCGCAGGATGAGCGCGGCAGAGCGGCACTACCTGCGACGAGCAGACCACGTGTTGGCAGTCTCGGAAAATGATCGCGCCGCCTTCGGCACTTTCCTTGACCCTGGCAAACTTAGCGTCATACAAACTGGCGTCGATGTGGATTACTTCGAGCCGATGCCGGACTCGGAACAACCCAATTCGCTGGTATTCACTGGATCCATGGACTGGCTGCCCAATGAAGACGGCGTCGCCTATTTTTTCAGGGAAATCCTGCCTCTCATCCGGCAGCAAGTACCGGACGTTTCGGTGCGCATCGTGGGTCGGAATCCCTCAGCCGCGTTGCAATCGCTTGCCGCGAGACAGGTACACGTCGAGCTTACGGGATGGGTTGAGGACGTCCGACCCTCTCTTGCGCGTGGCGCAGTTTGCATCGTACCCCTTCGCATCGGCAGCGGCACGCGGCTCAAGATTTTTGAAGCGATGGCCATGGGCAAAGCTGTGGTTTCCACCTCGATTGGGGCCGAGGGGTTGCCCGTTCGGCCTGGGGAGAACATTGTTCTGGCCGATGATCCCGGCGCATTCGCCCAGAGTGTGGGTTCGCTTCTGCGCGACGCGGCCCGGCGTCGCGAAATTGGCCGCGCAGCGCGCAAACTGGTAGCCGAGAATTACAGTTGGGCGAGGATTGCTGAGGATTTCGCAGCCGTGTTAGCCGACGTTGCCGCCAGGGCAAACACCTCAATTAACGCCGCATCTGGCTTATACTCACAGAAATGACGGGGCTTTCCTTGGAGAATGTGGTTGCGGTCGCACGAACCAAAGCTTCCTATGAAATTTGCGATGATCCGAGTTGCGCTCCCGAGATCGGCGGCGCCACCAGTTCCGCTGATGTCGGACTCCACCAACTCTTCCACACTTGGCGCCTGGACCTCGAGCGTTACGGCACATCAGCTTGGAACCCGCTGGCTGCGTTGATCCCCTCCAGCGCAAACATCGTGATTAAGCCGAATTGGGTATTCCATCAGAATCAATCGGGAGCGGGCCTGGATTCACTTCTCACTCACAGTAGCGTCGTCGAGGCGGTGGCGAAATACGCTGGCCTCACCAAGCCTGCCCAGTTGATCATCGGCGATGCCCCGATTCAGGGATGCGACTTCGAACAATTGCAAAGGCTTGCAGGCATCGACAAAATGGACGAGCGCCTGCGCCGGCATGGGCTGCAATTCAGCATCGTCGATTTCCGTCGCACTATCCTCAAAGGTAAGTCTCTAGGCTGCGAAAGGTCTGAGGGCGTACGCGATCGGGAGAACTTTGTTCTTTTTGATCTCAAGACAGACAGCCTGCTCGAATCGCTGAGTGATGATGCGAGCAAGTTCAGGGTAACGATGTACAACCCTGACCTGTTGCATCGCACTCATGGAGCAGGCGTCCATCAGTATCTGATTGCGAGGGAAGTCATCGAAGCCGATGTGGTGATCAATCTTCCTAAACTAAAATCCCACAAAAAAGCTTGCGTGACCGGCGCTCTGAAGAACCTGGTCGGCATCAACGGCAACAAAGAGTACTTGCCCCATCACCGAAAGGGCGGGTCGGAAAGTGGAGGAGACTGTTACGCAGGACGCCCGGGATGGAAGCGTGCTGCGGAGGACCTGTTAGACGCGGCGAATCGCCGCCCGCCTGGCACGACTCAAGCTGCCTTCTCCTGGATGGCTGGAGCCGCCGAAAGAATCGCCATCAAGCTTGGAGCGGATGAGAATCTTGAGGGATCGTGGTACGGAAACGACACGATTTGGCGCACCTGTCTCGACCTGCAGAGAATCCTTCGCTATGGCAAGCTCGACGGTTCCCTCGCCATCACTCCGCAACGAACAGTGATCTCGATCACGGATGCGATAATCGCCGGCGAAGGGGAAGGGCCGCTGGCAAACACTCCTGTGCCCAGTGGTTTTGTTACAGGTGCATTGAATACCGCGGCAGCAGAATGGATCCACGCTCGCTTGATGGGTTTCGATCCCGGGAAGATACCGCTGATTCGCGAAGCATTCGGACACTTCAACTACCCATTAGCGAATTTCTCGCCCGACTCCATTCGTGTTTGGATCGCCGATACGGAGAAGTCCGCGCAGGGCATTCTGCCATTCGAAGGACGGTCCTTCTTGCCACCCCGCGGCTGGCGGGGCCATTGCGAACTAATTGAGGCTGGCATTTCACGCCGTGTGGAATCCACCAAACCGGTATTTAGTCGCGTGACCGAATAAAACATGATACCGCGTGCAATCAGCAGCCTGTGGTGGCACAGATACCTGCGGCGAAACGCAACCTCCTCGGCCGACCTCGACCGCTTCCCTCAGCTTCGTCCCGATCAGCAGCGTAAGGAACTGGGTGAGCGGTTATTGCGGCAGATTCGTTACTTTGGCGCGCGGGCGGATGCCCTTCCCGAATGGCGAGAGGCAGCCCGAATCGACAATCCCGAGGATTTGCTTCGCATCTGGCCCCATCTGCCGGTCATTACGAAGAATGATCTTCGCACCCGCTTTCCCGCCGAAGAGTGTGGGGGACGTTTCAAAATCCCGGGTCGGGTGGACTGCACCGGCGGTTCCACGGGTGAGCCTGTGCACTTCTTTCATGACACGGAAATGCTAAGGAGCATCGCCGCGACAGTCGCCTTCACTTCGGTTCGCATGGGATGGCTTCCGGGGATGCCTACGATCATCGTTTGGGGATCGGAACGTGACATTAAGAAAGCAACTAGCTTGCGCAATCGCATGCACGCTCGGCTCCGGAACCATTTTCTGGTAGACGGTTACAACCTTTCCGACGACACGGTCGATCGCGTGTGCGCGCATATCGGACGCGGACCAGTTGCCATTTACGGATTCACCTCCATGCTGGAGTTTGTGGCGCGGCGAGTGCTTGAAACCAGAAGGCAAATTCGTCCAGGCGCGGTTCGCGCTGCCTGGAACGGAGGCGAAATGCTCTTCCCAGAGCAGAGTGAACTTTTTCGCCAGGCGTTCGGGGTACCCCTTTTCAACCGGTATGGAGGGCGAGAACTTTCGGCGATGGCATGCCAGTTCTCCGAAGGCGGCCCGCTGAACGTATTGCGCCCATGGCTTTTTTTGGAGATCCTGAACGAGCACGGCCGGCCGGCTGCAGCGGGAGAAATTGGCCGCCTTGTGTGGACGAGCACGGTTTGTCGAGGAACTCCCTTCCTGCGCTACGATGTTGAGGACCTGGGCGCATTTCGCGCATGCGATTCGAACGAGTCCGGCGTAGTAGCCATCGGCGCGTTGCATGGCCGGGTCAGCGGACTCCTCGACCTGCCCGGGGGACGGAAGATCAACAACATGTATTGGAATCACTTCTTCAAAGAAATAAAAGAAGTCGCTCAATTTCAGGTCATCTTGCGCAAGGACGGTAGCCTTCAGATCCTTCTACGAGGCAACGGTTTTTCCCCAGAGCGGGACGCCGCGGTTCGTGGGCTGCTTGCCCATTTCCTGGGTGATATACCGGTTCATCTCCAGTGGGTCGAGCGCGTTCCTCTGACCAAGGAAGGGAAATTGGTTCAGGTCTATCGGGAAGTTTGAGGCGGGATCCGCCCGAAGAAGCGTGAGGCCGATCGAGAGGGTATGAACGCAAGGACGAACATCAACTCCGTCAACGTGCCATAAGATTTCTTAATTCTTGTACGCAAGCTTGCTCCAACCTGGCATTGCCTCTAATATGCCATCTGAATAAATATTGACGAATGAGTCACTCCATCAGCATTTTCGGTCTCGGTTACGTAGGAAGCGTCACTGCTGCGTGTCTGGCCCATAAGGGAAACCGCATTACCGGCGTGGATCTGAATCCGGCGAAGGTTGAGGCGCTCCAACAAGGCCGCAGTCCGATTGTTGAAGCGCGGGTTGCAGAGTTGATTGTCGAGTGCCACAACTCTGGCCTCTTGCACGGGACCAGCGATGTGGCTTCCGCCGTTCTCGGGACCGATATCTCCTTCCTCTGTGTCGGCACCCCCAGCTTGCGCAACGGGAGGCTCGACCTCGGACATATTGAACCGGTCTGCCGCGAGATCGGCGAAGCCCTGAGGAAGAAAGATTCCTTTCATCTGGTGGTGCTGCGCAGCACGGTTCTGCCCGGAACGGCGGAATCCGTGGTGATTCCGAGCCTGCTTAAAGCCAGCGGCAAGCAGATGGGAAAAGATTTCGGAGTGTGCGTGAATCCGGAATTCATGCGGGAAGGCACAGCTGTTGCCGACTTTCTGGAACCCACGATTACTGTGATCGGAGCCGCCGATGCGGCTCACAGTTCCTTATTGCGCAACGTGTATGGATGGGTTCCAGGCCAGGTGTTCGAAACTTCTTTCCGTTCCGCTGAAATGTTGAAATATGTCTGCAATGCGTGGCACGCAGTGAAGGTTTCTTTCGCCAACGAGTTGGGGACGCTGGCCAAGGAATTGGAAGTGGACGCCGAAGTTGTCATGCAAATGTTCACGGCAGACACCAAACTCAACATCTCGCCCCAGTACTTGAAGCCCGGTTTCGCCTTCGGCGGATCCTGTCTGCCGAAGGACGTACGTGCGCTGAACTATCGAGCCAAAGAACTCGATCTTCATCTGCCATTGTTCCAGTCCATCGTGCCCAGCAACGACGAACACCTCGAGCGTGCGGTCGAGATGGTGCTGGAAACCGGCAAGAAGAAAATCGGCATGCTGGGCTTGAGCTTCAAGGCAGCTACCGACGATCTTCGGGAGAGTCCTCAGGTCCAACTTGTGAAACGTCTGCTCGGCGAAGGCCGCCAGGTTCAGATCTGGGATAACACGGTCTCCCTGGGCCGGCTAATCGGCTCAAACCGGCAGTACATAGAGGAAGTAATTCCCCATATTGGCTCCTTGCTTTCGACCAGTCTGGCGGATGTTCTTAAAGGCGCAGAAGTAGTGGTCATTGGAACGCGGGGGGTAGATCGCGATGAACTCCATCGCTCACTCCGGCCGGACCATATGATCATCGACTTGGTAAACCTGGAACGGGCATCCAGGCCTGCGACATCTGGTGATTACGAAGGAATCTGCTGGTAAGTAGGCGCTCGGTTCTCTTGGCTTGGCGGTTAGTGTTCGCTGACAGGATTGCCGATGTTCTCGCGAATTTTGTGTGCGAGGCGCGCGGTGAAGATTTCAGATCCCTGAAGGTTCAGATGGAAGCCGTCGCGAAAAAGATCTCTCGGAAATTCACCCGGCGGTGAGAGCACCCACACCGGAACGCCAGCCTTGTCGCCGATCTCCTGGATTTCCTGCGAATGATCCGGTCGCAGCGTCGGTGGAACAAGGAGCACAATCTTGATCCCATAGGTTTGGGCGAGATCGTGCAACTCGGGAAGCCTCTGTTGTGCCATAGCTAATAACACGGATGGATCAGAGATATGTGGGCCATGATCGGCTATTCGGGCGGCTAGTTCGCGGAAATTCGGCACCAACAGGATGAGGACGTCCTGGCGAATGAACCCTTTGTCCGCCAACCAGTTGCTAAAGTGGGCAAATAAGTACGTACTTGCAGTGGTCTGGTCGAGTTTGGCTTTCCGGACGAGCAGAGGAAAGTCGGCGGCGCTCATCTGCCGGCGCGCAAGAGACTCGCCCAAGGTAAGACTGGAAGCGAACTGGTCGGTAGCCAGACTGACCACGATCAGACTCGGACGAGAACCTTCCTAGAGAAGGCGGCGCAGGCCGAAATACCAGTCCAAGTACTGGGCCTGCTCGATGCCGAACCGGCTGACCGCGCACTGCGCGGCCAGACTGTCGCGCAAACTGTCGATCTGAACCCCCTCGATGAGCAGAGAGTTCCCGACCAGAAGCACGGTGGGACGGCCGTCTGGAGTAAGGGGATGGAGCGTGCGTGCGACCTGGTTTTCGCTCTCCTCTCGCCGCTCGATCCGACTGAAACGGGTGAGGATTAAAGGAGATCCCAATTCCAAGCCCAGAAGGATGATGACCAGCCCCGTCAAGAGTGCACTGAGGCCAGTGCGCGCGCTCATGGGGCGACGAGCCGACGGCATACCATCAACACCGTCAGAACTGGAAGTAGATAAAGGCATTTGCCTGATTCGCTCCTAACAAGGCAATCACGAGCGCCCATGCCAGCCCGAAGGCCACACGCGGCTGCGATTAGGAGGAAACGATTCTGGTTGCGGAAGTCCAGGCACCAGTAGCCCAGGACGACCACACACAAGAAGAAGAAGAAAATCGGAGTGTCGAAAAGCATAAGACCATCTGCCGCCCCGTCTGCAGGAGGCGCGGTCGTCATCAGCATACTTCAGCTTATAGTTCGCGAGTATGGCAAGTTGGATTCAACAGAAGTTTCAAGGCAAGCGAGCGAGTGCCGCTTTTGGCTTCCCGGGGCGTGGCATGAGACCGAGGTACACTCTCAACCACTGATCACGAACCGACTTCCAACTGTACCGGCTCGACTCTGCGAAGGCGTTCTGCGCCAGCCGTGTAGCGAGTTCTGAATCACTCAACACTCTGAGAACATTCAGCGCCAAAGCGGCTGCATCCCCGGGATCTGAAAGCAGTCCCGTGCGCTCGTGATCCACAATGTAGCGCAGGCCCTCCGGAGCCGTGCTCACCACTGGTGTACCGGATGCAAAAGCCTCCAAGATCGAAACCGGCATATTGTCCAGGTTGGAAGCATTCACGAAAATATCGGCCCGATCATAAGCGCGTCCGATTTCCTGGCGCGACACCACGCCCAGGAAATTAACTCCCGACAGATTCAGTTGCCGCACCAAACCCCGGATTTGGCCCTCCAACACACCTCCACCCACCAAATCGAGCTGCGCCTCCGGATAAGAGTTTTGAACTTCAGCAAACGCTCGTACCACCACATCTACCCCGTAGTAAGGATGGAATCCTCGCGTACAGACTAAGTGCGGACGCAACGGACTACGCAGACGAAAAGAGAACTGAGATAGATCCACAATGTTCGGGACGATCTGCGCCTTCAGTTCGAACCCCCGCAAAACATCGGCCAGATACCCGGAAGGAACCACGATCTGGTCGCTCTCTTTGAGCACGCGGCGCGCTATGGCGGAGCTTTGCAGGTGATCCCGGCATTCTCCGCTTCGATAGTTGATCAGCGTCCGCTTGCCACGCAGCCGTGCCACCAACCACGCTGGAAGTGGAGCCAGGAGAAATGATGAGTACGAGGCTGAGAATATGTGGACAATATCTACGTCTTTCAGGTTTTGCCATAGCGTCAGAAGATACAGCGGCTCGCGGACGATCGTACGAAGAAAAGGTACTTGCTCGACCCATCGCAGCCCATAAGGCAACAGCGGGTCCACGGCAACGAAGCCGGCTGCGACATCTGGATCGTCTTTCCAATTGCGCACTAACAAGTCGGCCTGCACCGCCTGCCCGCCGACGTAGCGCAAGGTCGGAGCAACGAAGGCAATGCGGATTCTGGAATCTTCAGCGGTCACCGCGCGAGCTTCGCGGCTTGGACCAGTGCGCTTGCCCCGGATCGCAAGCGCCTCGGCATAGAGCGAGCAGTACTGGCCGCGGATTCTCTCCAAACTGAAGTTTGCTTGTGCGAATTCCCGAGCTCGGCGGGAAATTGCCGAGCGAAACTCCCGGTCCGCCAGAACGCGCTCCAGTCCGTCCGCTAACGCTTCCTCGTCGCCCGGTGAAACAAGCACTCCGCGGCCATCACTCGCGAGTTCGCTGTTTCCTCCGACCTTGGTAGCCACCACCGGCACCCCAGCGGCCATGGATTCCAGAAACACATTCGAGAGGCTCTCCGAAGCAGAGGCCACAACAGACACATCAAGGCTGGCCAGCACAGCGGCTATATCGCGGCGATCCCCCAGAAACTTTACACGGCCTTGCAGACCCAGGTCGGATGCTTCACGCTCAAGTTCCAGTCGCAGAGGGCCATCGCCTACCAGCAGAAATTCTACATTGGAGAGCTTTTTTCCGAGGCGCGCTGCGGCTCGGAGGAACTGGCGATGGTTTTTGTAGAAGGCATTCATCCGGGCAATCATTCCTACCCGAAGAATCCCTGGCGCACGCGCCAGGGCGGGAGGAGTCGTTGCAAAGGCCTCTGGCGGCAACGCGTTGCCAATCACAACCACCCTGCGTTCCCCCAGGCCCGCTTGCAACAGCCGGTCGGCAGCCGCTCGAGAATTGCATACCACTCGATCACACCAGCGAAACATCATGAGCTGAGCACGGAATTGCGCCGCAGTGAGCAGGTCCCCGAGTTGACGATGACTGCCAATCACCACCGGGACCCGAGCCAATATCGCGGCCGGGATCATTGTCAGATTGCTATAGAAGTCGAAGGCATGAGCCACCTCAATGTCCAGCGCCTGCAAACAGCGCATCAGGCGCCACCGGCTCCTGATCGACTGCACGCCGTAGAGGCTTCCGCCGAGCCCAAACTGATGCAACTTGCCGAGACCTTCCAGAAACGCGCCTTTCCTTTGTACACAGCCAAGATGTACTGGAAAGTGATCTGCCCTTAGAGATCGTGCCAGTTCTACGAACTGACGCTCGGTCCCACCCACCTCCAGACTGTTTACCATCAGAAAGACAGATCTCTGCGAACCGATAAAAGGAGTTGGAGGCGAGGCGGGAGGGTGACTCTGTACTGGCCCGGTTTGCGGGTTCCCAGGCAAACTCATCCGAGGTTACCCGTCACGCTGCCGACGGAGTTTAATTCCGCTCCCAGACCTGAGCCGGAGATTCTCTCCAGAAAATTGCGATGCCACAATTCGAACATGAGCAAATTCCAGATCTGGTCGGAGTTGTTGCGGAACCCGCGAAAATGCTCGTCCAGCAGATGCCGTACGCCTGTTGGGTTGAAATATCCGCGCCGCATCGTCTTCGGTTCCAGCAGAACCGTCATGATCAGCTCCTTCAGTTCGTTCCGCATCCAATGCACCAGCGGCAAGGCAAACCCCTGTTTCGGCCGGTAGAGTGCCTCACGCGGCACACCAACTCGCTCCGCAAGCTTACGGAGAATATACTTCTGCACTCCACCGCGAAGTTTCCATTCGACGGGGATTCCGGTTACCCATTCCACAAACAAGTGATCGAGAATGGGCACGCGGACTTCGAGCGACGTCGCCATACTCATCCGGTCCACTTTTGTCAGAATGTCGGCTACCATGTAGGTTTTCGTGTCCACGTACAGCATCTGGCTGACAGGGTCCTTTGCCGGGGCCTGATCGAAATAGCGGTACATCACATTTCCGGGATCGCCGTCCCTCCGCGGAACTGCAAGGAACTCATTGGACAGCAGTGGCACACCTCTCTCCAATGAGGGGACGAACGAAATACCATCCACATAGCGCTGGCGCCACGGCAAGGAGACGTTGTACGAGAATTTCCTCGCGCGTATTCTCGGCGGCAGACGAGGATAAACCTGCTCACGATACAGATGCCAAGCCCAGCGTGGAATTCGCTCAGAGAGCTGCCGGCGAAGATGAATTTTATAACGGTCGTATCCTGCGAATATCTCGTCCCCGCCATCGCCTGACAAGGCTACCGTAACATGCTTCCGAGCCATGCAAGAAACGTAGTAGGTGGGCAGCATCGAAGAGTCGCCAAACGGTTCCTCCAGCGAACTCGTAAGCCTCTCAACTGTTTCCAGTACGTTCGGTTCCAGTACTAATTCGTGGTGCTCGGTTCCAAAATGTTTGGCGACAATTCGGGCGTAGTGGGCTTCGTCGAAATCGTTATGAGTGAACCCAATTGAGAAGGTCTTCACCGGCTTGGAACTGGCCCGCGCCATCAAAGCAACGATGGTCGAGGAGTCGGTTCCTCCACTCAGCAGAGCGCCCAGTGGAACATCTGAAATCAAGCGAATCCGTACTGCTTCGGCCAGCCTCCACTCAAGCTCTTCCAAACATTCCTCCTCGCTGCGGGGCTGGTGCGTGCCATATTCCGGCAAGTCCCAATACTGCCGAACGCGAACCCGGCCTGCTTCGAACTCCAGCAAGTGTCCGGGCGGCAGCTTTTGTATGGGCGAGAAGGCCGTGATGGGATCGGGAACGTACCCGAAGTACATATATTGCAGAAGCGCGTCATTATTCACGCTGGCGAGTTCAGGAGCCACGGCAAGGATGGCCTTGATCTCGGACCCGAAGAGTAAGCGCTCGCCGGAGAGGGCATAGTGTAACGGCTTCTTCCCCAGGCGGTCCCGCGCCATAACAAGCTTACGGCGGCGCTCGTCGTACAAGGCAAATGCAAACATCCCTCGGAGTTTGTTTACGCAGTCCGAGCCTAGGTCCTCATACAGATGAACGATCACTTCCGTATCACTGTGGGTATAGAAGCGGTGGCCCCGTTTCTCGAGATCGCTCCGCAGTTCGGGAAAGTTGTAAATCTCACCGTTAAAGACCACCCAGACAGATCGGTCCTCGTTGAAAACGGGCTGGCGCCCTCCAGCCAGGTCGATGATGCTGAGGCGGCGCATTCCCAGACCCGTACCGTCCTTGACGAAGATGCCTTCGTCATCCGGACCTCGGTGCACAATGGACTGGCACATGCGTCGGATTGTGGTGGCTTCAATCCGGTCGTCGGCAGCCGCGCTCACGATACCCGCGATTCCGCACATGGCGTGTTATCTTCTCACCTTTCGCTCGACCTTCCGTGTTGTCAAAGATGCTCGTGACCCAGCACCGGTATCCGGCCAGAACATCGCACGGGCGGGGGGGTCTGTTCATCTGAATCACGGGTTTTGGGCTCGTCTTCCTACCTCTCCAGTCCAACTTCCTACTCCACAAAATTCGAAAGACAGGCCAGATGTTCTGGCATCAGAAAGAAGTAATTTTGGCTCCTTTCACCCTCTAGACTGCGTCGCAGCTTATCTCCGTCAAACCAATACACTTCATAGCCTGCGTCCCTTAGCAGAGCAAAAGTTGCATGCGCAGTGGTCGTGGGGTCGTCTGGATTCGGAGCCACCTCGATCAGCATGGCGGGATGGCACCTCTCGATCAGTCGCTTCGCACCGCGCAGACAGGCCAACTCGTGGTAGTTCGCGTCACACTTGATAAGCGAGACCGTTTGATTCTCAAGCACGGAATCGAGAGTGCCCTTTTTTACCATCACACCCCTCCATTCGGGCCGCCTGGGACCATCCACCCTCGCGTCGTAGTGACATTCTGATCCCCAGCTGTAGCGTGGAATCTTCAGTTCCGCGGAACCCTCCTCGTCCGAAACTGCCCACATAAAGAGCTTCACGTTGGAAAGCTTCAGGATGCCGACGTTGTTCGACAAAAAGTCAAAAGTCGACGGATTGGGCTCAAAGCTATAGACCGTCCCATGCGGGCCAACCTTCTCCGAAAGGTACCGCGTGTAGACTCCAATCGAAGCGCCGATGTCGACCACTGAGTCTCCCGGAGAAACCAGTCGCCCAACAAAGGTTTGGTCGCGTTCCGCCGCGACAACATTTTTCGTCACAAGATAGGCATAGTAGCGTCTCAGCAAAGAATGGAGAGTATTCTCCGGGAGAACTCGCGTCACAACTCTACCTGCCATGACTTTCGGGTTCCAAGGTGACTCCGTTTGCATCAGCTTTCTAGTAATCCACACGACGCCTCCTAGGAGTTGGCGCGCAGAACCCGGTATCGGATTCGCCTATCATTTTCAGCCGACGAGGGTTCCGACACAGCTCCGCGTTCCCATCTGCCGCAAGGCCAACCACCACCGCCCGATGCTCAACCGCCTTGTGAGCGCACACAAGCAGCCTCACTCCCGGCGTCAGCGTCATCAGCAGCTTCTCTACCGCAGCGGTCTTGCGGAAATATGCTCGCTGTTGAGGCAGGACGGTCGCCGTGTGAATCTCCAATCCACGAGTGCTGAACAAGGCGTTCAGCCGACGCAGGGTGTTCGCCCGATAGCGCACGGGGAAGATGTCTTCCGGCTCCCTGCTATCACTCGCGCGAACCAACTCCAATCGCCACTGCTCAGGCAGGACCTTCGACAGGACGGCGTTTGCCAGCACGCCATAATTCCAAAGGTTCGGTGTGTTGATGATCAGCGCGCCCCCACGAACCAGTACGCGGGCAACCTCAGCTACCGCCTTCTCCGGTTCGCCCAAATGCTCCATCACCACATTGCAGGTCACGAGATCGAAACTGCTGTCCGCAAAAGGTAGGTCGTAAATGGAGCCACCAACAAGCGTGTGAATGTTTAAATGCTTGGTCACGCGAACATCCATGCCCACTGTCATCCCGCTGTGCTGAACCAGCCAATTCTCCAGAGCGTCCATATCTTCTTCGAGAATACGTGAACCGGTACCTGCATCCAGCCACCGAGTTTCCGGCGTCAGGTGCTCGGCAATGCACGTCGCATAGGCTTCCGACAGCGCTGCCCATTTTTCGCCGGTGACAGGTATCGCTTGGTTCATTCCTTTGGTTCATTCCTTTTGTGCCGAGCTAATTTCAAACCAGCGAAATGCCTCTTCATATAGACACGCGTACCCAGGGCCCTGCCGGTTCAGCGACGCCCGTCATCTGGGACAGCGCAGCAACGCCGATACATCAATGGACAAGGGTAAAGTCATCCGATTTCCTTTTGCTGGCGCGCACAATTCCATACCGGCTACGCCAGTCTTCTCCAGCCAGGGAAGACTCGGACACCGGCTCACGTTCCTTAATCATCGTTAGCAGAGCCGAGGTGTATGCGACGGAAAAATAAGGAAAGAACTGATAAGCAGCGGGGGCAAAAAGCGCCCCGATAACAAACCCAATCATCGAACCGTGCAATGCGCCGACTAATAATGTCGTCTGAACATCCAGATCCCGCCTGCGCCGTAACTTTCTGAGGTTGCGAAAGCCGCTGGCCAAAAACAGCAAATAGAGGATCAACGAAGGGATACCGCCTTCGACCGCGATTTGCAGGTACGTCATGTGCACGTCTTTCCACACACCGGAATAGGTCTGGAAATTGCGTGCACCCAAACCCAGGATCGGGTAGTGCTCAATGCCTTCGATTGCCCTGATCATTACGTACTTACGCTGTTCGGCCGATGCGTAGGCTCTCGCCTCTTCCTGAGTATCCACCCTGCCGCTAATGGCGGCCATGCGCTTGACCATAGGACCACCGGCAACAGCCAGCAAAACGATTATGGCTAAAACGCTGACTACGATCAGGTAGAAACGCCGCCCTTTCACGCCGAAGTGCCACAAGCAGACCGTCCCTGAAATCAACAGAGCAATGAATCCGGCCCGCGAGGCCGTCATGAACAGGGTGAGTCCCATGATCAGGATTGCCCCAGTCCAGCACAGTCTGACAAGCGCTCGCTTCGCAGTCAAAAGAAAAGCCAGGGAGAAGGGCAGCGTGAGGACGATCGCGAACGCCAGATCATTGCTGTTGGAATAGATGCCTCCAATCACGCCTTCCAACCTCAGCTGGTTGCGCCCGAGAATCATCGACACCAGGCTAATCACCGCCACCGAAGCAGACTGAATGTAAATAATGCGCCGAAGTCTGGCGAAGTCCGTGACCAGCACAAAGGTGAGTATCCAGACGATCCAAACCTTGGCAAAATCCAGAGTGTTGCTGAGCGCGCCGCCTTTCCAGACAGGCGACAGCAATGCCGATATAAACAGCACACCAATCATAGCGAGCAGGTAGTTCGCCTCCCGGGGGAGATCCCGGAATCTGCGCTGCGTCCTCCCCAGGCTACTCAGCAATCCCAAAAGCGCGAAGACTCCTGCGATCTTGGCTAGGGGGATGTATTCGAGGCCGGGGATCCAATCTTCCGGGCGGGCGCAGTAGACGATGTAGAACGCAGTAAGCCAGAAGAAGGCTCCGTCCGAAACTGAGGGCTTTCGCACTTCAACTGCGCGCGGTGCGATCTTTTGCTCTGCTGGTCTCAAGCGTCTCCCGTCCATCCTCAAACTTAGTTCAGCTATCGTCTCAGCGGGCTACTGGCTCACGCAACCTGAATCAAACCATCTTGCTGGCATGCTCACCACCGGTATGTTGTCGATCCCCGCTCGTAGGAACAAAAGAAACAAAGCTCGTGCGCGACGTGAGAAGACAAGCGATGTGCCTCGAAACAACATCGCCTTTCACCTACATGGGAGGCATTCATTGCTTTACCCCGAGGATTCTCACCGAATCCACACCTGCTTTCGGCCAGTCACAAAATTTGCGAAGGCAACCACCGCCGCCGTGTTCAAAACAATGAGCGCGAGCGCCGCGTTGGCGACTCGTGCAAGCGGCCCACGCGGCTGCTTGGCCAGAGCGAAGAGACTAAGCGCATAGAAGGCCAATTGCAGTGCGAAAGCGGCTCGGTACAGAGGCTCAGAAATGGCAGCAGAAGCCACCAGCAAAGCTGCCAGTGCGAACGGCACGGCAAGGCGGAGAAGCTTATGACTAACGAACCGGAATCGTATCGGATTCGTGGGGCTTAGTACCCACGGTGCAATCCGCAACAGCTGGTAATTTCCTGTAAGGGTACGCACCTTCCGGCGAAACTCTTTCTCGGCGCCCAGATCAGGGTCGTCCCATGCCCGCGCACGGCCGTCAAAGACGACGCGGGCACCCTGGCGCAAGACGTGCAGAGGCAAAAGAACATCATCCAGGATGGTCTCGGCCGGAATCGGAACCAATAACGAACACCTGGCCGCGTAGAGAGCCCCTGTGGCACCGACCACCGAACCCGACGCGCTTTCCAGGGCTCGGATCTTCTTCTCCATCCGCCAGTAGATGCCCATGCGTTTCTCTGCTTCGCCCGAAGCGGCATCACCCAGCATCAATTCGCCGCTCACACATCCCACCGTTGAGTCCGCAAAATTCTCCAGGAGCAGGCGCAGGGCGTCCCGCTCGATTTCTTGCCGTGCATCCATGAAGACCGCGATCTCCCCCTTGGCCACCGCCAGCGCTTCATTCAGCCGGCAGGCTTTGCCTTCCGGTTCTCGCGAAACCAGAATATGAAAGCGCTCATCCTTCGCGGCTTCCAAAAGAATTTCCACCGTCCGATCACTCGACCCATCCGACACCACGACAAATTCCAGGCGCTCCGGCGGGTAGTTCAGCCGACCCAGGTTGCTCAGCTTGCGGGGCAGCGCGCCTTCTTCATTGCGGACCACCATTATGATGGAGACGACGAGCTCATTGGCTCCGCGCAGCACCGGCTTCGGACTGAGGCGGCTCCAAACCCACAACCACAGCGCGTATCCGAGATAGGAGTAAAAGACAATCCCCGAGGCCGCCCAGAACACGATCCTCATTGGGCGCCCCGCCCCAGCAGCACGATCTTAATGGTCTGGAACATGATCAGCATGTCCAGACCCGTGGAGGAGTTTTTGATGTAAAACAAGTCGTATTGCAATTTCTCGCGTGCATCTTCCATGGTGTTGCCGTACTTGTACTGCACCTGCGCCCAGCCTGTAATTCCCGGCCGCACCACATGGCGCACGTTGTAGTAGGGAATTTCTTGGCTCAGCAATTCGATAAATTCCGGCCGTTCCGGTCGCGGTCCGACGAACGCCATATCGCCTTTCAATACGCACCACAACTGCGGAATTTCATCGAGGCGCGACGTGCGCAGGAACTTGCCCACTCGAGTGATGCGGGGATCATCGTCGCTAGCCCACGTAGCGCCCGTATCCGCTTCCGCGTCCTGACGCATTGTGCGGAACTTGTAACAGTAAAAGTGGCGACCATTCAGGCCGACGCGCTTTTGACGGTAGAGCACCGGACCAGAAGAGTCCAGCTTTACAGCCAGTACGACAAATGGAAGCAGGGGCAGCGTCAGCAGCAGACCGAACGCGGCCAAGAACGTCGAACATAGCCGCCGGATCAGCAGGAATCCGTTGTTGAAACGAAACCCTTCGGCAAAGATCAGCCAGCTCGGGTACAGCTGCTCGACTTCAATCTTGCCGGAGATTTTCTCGAGCCAGGATGTCGCCTCTTCCACCTTCACGCCTCCGAGGCGCAGATCCAGCAATTCTTCCACTGGCAAAGTGCCCCGGCGGTCCGGCATAGCGACAATCACGCGATGCACGCCCCTGCCCCGCGCCAGCCCCAGCAGGTGCGAGGCCACATTGTCGCGCGTCAATTCCCCTACCACATCCCCTGTCCACCCCACCACGTCCATACCCAGAGCGGAGCGCTCGCGGAGACCTTTTACCAATCGTTCCGCACGGTCTCCTGTGCCGAGAACGTAAAGCCGCTCGCGCAGGAAGGGCTGTTTCACCATCCAGGCATAAGCTGAGCGCCAGCCAAACAAAGTAAAGGTGAGGATGATCAATCCCCAAAAAGCGGAATTGTTCCCCGGCAGCAGGTTGGGATAATGAAAACCCAGGGCGGCCAGCGCTAGCGCCACAAATCCCAGCACCAGCAGAATTCGTAAAACTTGCTCCCACTTGGCGCCCAGACTGGCGGAATCGTAGAGATCGAACCAATACGAAAGCAGAAGCACCACACCGGTGACCGCGAGAATCTTAAGATATCCGCCTTCGACGTTGAGCAGCAGCCAGCTGTCCTGGTTCCGCAACATCGTACCCAGCACGAACGAGAACCAAACGATGAGGGCCTCACCCGCCAGAAGAACCAGCGTTCGCAATGGATAATAGACTTTGAACAGCCGGATCACGTTTCCCTTTTTCCCTAAGACTTGGACTCGGTAACATTCTGCTGGTACGCCTCGTAGTAATAGCGCGTATAAGCCATGGCTTCATTCTCGGTGCCGTTTAGTACGACCCCCACCAAGGATTCGTCTGGGAATTCCAGCCGCGCCCGGCGCGCCATATCGACCGGCGTTGCGTTGGAGCGCGCCACCATGAGCACGCCGTCGCATGCCTTCGCCAGCACACTAGCATCGGAAACCGGTACGGCGGGCGGGGAATCGATGATGATCCAGTCAAACAAAGCCTCGACCCGTTGCAGCAGTACCTTCAGACGCCCGTTCGCCACCAGTTCGGCGGCATCCGAGATTTGCTCGCCGCTGGGAATGAAGAAAAGGCCCTCCATCGGGCCGCGCTGCATGATCGAAAATTCGTCGTTCCGTCCCTGAAGATAGTCGGAAAGACCCGGAGACGGGCCCGTGCCCAGCATCATGTGCAGCCGCGGACCGCGCAGATCGGCATCGATCAACAATACCCGGCGTCCGTGCTGCCGCACCATGACCTGGGCCAGGTTCGCGGCCGTAAAGGATTTGCCTTCTTTGGGCAACGCGCTGGTTATAAGGACCTTCTTCAGCGTCATCTTCTCGCGGGCGTGGTACAGCCGGGAGCGTAGCGTGCGAAATTCCTCTGTGCCGCGCACGGTATCGTCGCCATTAAAAAACAGCATCGTCTTCTGATCCGGCTTCCACTGCAATTGAGGGCAGCGCGCCAGCAACGCGTCAAGGCTGAAGGGGCTGGCAAACGACGGCATCCCTGAGGTAAGTGGAACGCCGCTGGCGGGCGCTCCCGCAAGCACTGCTACCGGAGACTCTTCCCCCATCATCGGCGGATCAACCGCCGGGGTCGCGAAACTGGGCTGGACTGGGCCTCCCTGCGATGCCGCCCGCTCCTGTTCAGCCTTCTTCAACGCTTCGTGAATTCTGCTCATGGTTTCCCTTCCTTGGGGAGGTCCTTATCTTCTTCGCGCAACCGGTCGGCTAAGCTGGCCAGCGACCGCAAGGTTTCCACTAAGTCAAACTTCTCCTGGCCCGCCGGCGGTGCCGTGGTCATGGCCCCCGCCGCAGTGCCGTCGCCCAGATCGAAATCCCGGGCCACGCTGTCCACCACCGCCGGCGCGATCAACTTCTGCTGATCCACGAACGCGCTCACCAGGCAGTGCTCGCATAACAAGTTGATGACCCGCGGAATGCCGCTGGCATGTCGGTGGATCGCAACCAAAGAATCCGGATCGAAAATCTGCTGGCCGTTGGAACCGGCAATGCGCAACCGTTGCTGGATATATGCTTTGGTCTCTTCCAGCGTGAGGGGATGTGTCTTGGCGCGCAGCGTCAACCTCTGCCGCAACTGCCGCAATTGCGGCTGTTTCAGCTTCTGTTCGAGCTCGGGCTGGCCCACCAGTACGATCTGAAGCAGCTTCTCCGTGAAGGTCTCCAGGTTGGTGAGCATGCGGATTTCTTCCAACACTTCATCGGTGAGGTTCTGCGCCTCATCCACGATGAGCACTGCGGTCTCGCCCGCCCGGTAACGATCCAGCAGCCAGTTATAGAGCCGCAACAGCATCTGGCTCTTGGCCTTGGAATCGCATGGAATGCCGAAGTCCGCCATCATGTAGTCGAGAAACTGCGGTGTGTTCAGGCGCGAGTTGAAGATGAAGGCCGTGGCCACCTGCTGCAGACGCAACCACTCCAGCAGCTTATTGATGAGCGTGGTCTTGCCCGTCCCCACTTCTCCAGTAAGCAGCACAAACCCCTTGCGGCTCTGGATGCCGTAAGTCAAGCAAGCCAGCGCCTCCTCGGTATGCCGCGTCAGAAACAAATAACGAGGGTCGGGATTGACGTTGAATGGATTCGCCCGCAGGCCGTAGAACTCTTTGTACATGGTCTTTGCCTGAAACGCTTTAGCCTAAACTCTGGCCGTTTCCTTTCTCCCCCCCGGCTGCTTGTTCCGGTTCCAGAAATGGCCCTTTCCATTCCCGTTGGCCGGCGTCGTTGCAACCACCCAGGGCACTGCCACCAGCATGGGAAGATCCAGCGCGGCCTCGGCGTCCGCTTGCGTGCGGATGCACTTGTCACGCAACTCCAGCCACAGCGCCAGCCCCAAACCCAGCGCCAATCCGGCTCCCAACCCTCCGCCGGCAAACAGCAGCCGGTTGGGAAAGCTCGGCGATTCCGGCAGGCTGGCGGGGTTCAGCAGCTTCATCTGCTCGCCGTACTGCTGCTTGTTCATCTGCACCGTAAGGTCGGCGGTGCTCTTCTTGGCGAGGAGATCCTGGTAGTTCTTCTGAGCGTTTTCGTAGTCGCGCGCCAGCTGCTTGTACTCTTCTTCTCGGTCGGGACTCAGCGCCACCCGGCCCTGATATACGGCGATTTCCTGCTGTAAGTGTTTCTGATCGCGTGTGGCCGCATTGATCATGTCCCCGTACTGGTGGATCTGCAGGCGCAACTGGCGAACTTCCGGCGGCTCCGACGCGGAAGCCTTCTCGCCAGCGGCGTCGCCGGCTGGCGCGGGCGCACTGTTCACCTCGGCCAGCTTTTTCTTTAACCCGGCGATGTCGGCCTTGGCCTTGATCACGTCCGGGTGATCCTCGGTATAGCGCGCCTGCAATTGCACCAGTTGCGATTGCAGGTCGGACAGCTCCTTCTCCAGCGTTTGCGGGTTGCTCGAAGACTGCGAGGTCTTCCACGCCGCCACCTGCTGGGCCAAGAGCGACTCGGTATAGGCCTTATCCTGCGCCGCCCGGTTGAGCGTCTGCGTGTTGGCTTCCAGTTGCGAGCTCAGCCCCATGAGAATCTTCATGTTGTTCTCTTCATCGCCGGGAAGCTGCCCCAGGTTCTGCTTCTTAAAGGCAGCCAGCTTGGCATCCAAGTCGTCCAGCGTGGCCTTGGCATTATCCAGACCTTCGCTCAGCACTTTGCCGGTGCCCGTCGACGCAGCCAGCACCGAGTTAATGTTCTCCGTGATCAAAAGGTCGGTCAGTCCTTCGCAGATCTGTTGCGCCTCGCGCGGGTTCGAATCCGTGTATTCGAGGTTGAATCCGGGTACCGGACTGCCTTGGCCAGGCCTCTTCTTCGCCGTCGTACTGCCGATCTGCGAAAGATCGGTCACCACCGGCTCGACCGCCATATTCAACTGGATGCGGTCGATCATTTCGTCGATGTTTTGCACGCCGAGGCGCGTCAGCATCGGCTGCAAGCGCTCCCGGCTGAGCACCTGCTGTTGCAGCGTCGCAATACGCGCCGTCAGATCTTCGGTGACGACTGGTTGCACCATGCTTTCGGGAACTTTCTGCCCTTCCACCAATACCAACGCCTTGGAGGTGTACTTGGGAGCGAAAGCATAGGAAATCAGCCACCCCGCCAGTGGCGCCAGCAGCGCAGGAATCAGAATCACCCTGATCCGGCGGCGCAACATCGCCAGATAATCGTCCATCGTCAATTCGCGGTTTTCTATCATTTCAGCACCCGTTCCGCCGGCCCTGACGGCCAGCCCAAAAAATCAGTCGAGCCGCATTGGCCGGGGCGTCCAATCCAGTCCAATCGTTCCTACATGTCGTTGTGAAATCCGGTTGCAAGGGCCGGACGCGGTCGCCAGTTGGCAATACGAATTGTCAAAGGTCAGGTAGTTAAACTGATAGCTGGCAAAAGCCTGTAAACTGCGCCCGAACGTCCGGCGAAGGCCCGCGCCCGCAAAACCGAACGTGTAGGTGTTCGCGACAACACCCGGGCATGGAGGAAGACTCTGACCCGCCGATGTGGAGGTAGAGCACGTTGTCAATTGGTCGGGCGTCAACGGGGACACACGGCTGTTTCGCGAGAATCCAATATCAGAATAAGCGGTCCATATCCGGCCAAATGGCCGACTCGCATCCAGGTGCGCAATGTCGCTCTCCGCACCGGCAAAGAAACCGGATCCGCTGGTGATGTAGTGGTCATAGGACAGCTCCAGGCTGACTTTCGGGAACCGGTACCGCAGCGAGGCCCGCCCTGCAGCGGAGATACGAAGGTCATTCGTGGGACATTGCAAGAAAAGCCCTGTTGTCGCGATCTCGTATTCACATGGTGGGACCGTGTCCGCAGAGGTTGGGTTCGTCACCACAATAGGCACGTGGTTGAGTTGCGTGAACTGTGGTCCCGCGCCAATCAGGAGATCCATGCGCCCCGAAATCCGATGTCCCCACATCAACTCAATGATATGACTGTGGAAAGTAATGCCGGTAGAAAATTGGAATCCCTGGTACCCATACACCAGCGCCCCTTGATCGTGCGGTCCCAGCACGCGGTTGTAGCCCAACTGGCCCGAGACTTGGCTGTTGCCGATGAATGAGCTACCGGTATCGGGGTCGTTTCCCAGGAAATGTACAAATCCATATGCTCCGGTGACAGTAATCGAAGATTTGGGGGTCAGATTTTCCACCACGTCCACGAGACTGAGGTTCATAATGCGCGGAACTTGGCCCAACGCACCCAGTCCCGACCCGCCGAAGAACTCGCCCTGTCCCCCCAAGGCCGCACCCGTCGTTGCTACCGACCCGTAGGCGCTGCCGAAGCTGCCCTCGGGCTCGTAACTGAAGGCGTCCCGAATCCCCAACTGCCCTCGCTTCCAGGTGATTTTCTGATTCACGCCCAGTTCCTCTATCTGCTGGAAGCCAATACCGTTTACGTTGTAATAACCCACTCCCCCGAGGTAGTCGAGGGCGAAATCGTAATTACTCCATAGGCGTTGCAACTCCAAACTGCCCATCGCCCGGGAGACGGTGTGAATGCCGGATCCACCCAGAGTATCTTCGACATTGGAATCCACAGATTCGCTCACGTGCGCACCCGCCTGCAGATAACTCAAGGGTGCGGCGTGCGGCTCCAGGTTGGGCATATCCACTCCCGAGATGGGAGGATTCTCGCCGATGGATGGCACGGGGTTGTCCGGACCATAGGCCGGCGCGGGCTGCTGTGGACTGCTGTCAGGCGTGGCGCCCGCCGGCTCCTGTCCGGAACTGTCCTGGCCCCAGGCCGCGCTCAACGCGAGAACCAGCACTACGAGGGCCCCAATGCTATGGCGTTTGCTCATCGCAGTTCCTCAGGGGACCACTACCGTGTCGCCCGGTTTCAGCATGATGTTTTGCTCGGGATGATTCCCCTTCACTACTTCTTTGTAGTTGAACGGCAGCTTCACTTGCAGGCCATTTTCCATGCGCAACAAATAAATGCCCTTCACGTTGGCAAATTGCGTAAAGCCCGCGCTTGAGAGCGCCTGCAGCATGGTCATGTTGGGTAGCAGAGGAATCGCTCCCGTATGCGCCACTTCGCCGGTCACGAAGATTCGCCGGCTGTTCATCGCCGTTACCACCACGGTCACGCGCGGATCAGCCATGTACTTCTTGAGCTTCTGGGTAATCGAATCTTTCAGCTCAAGCGGAGTCAAACCCGCCGCCGCAACATCATTCAGCAGTGGCATGGAAATCTTCCCGTCGGGACGCACCGGCAACGTTTCCGTAAGCTCGGGCTCTTTCCACACCGAGATATGCAGCATGTCGTCGGCCCCGATCACATAGTCCGAACTGGCGACCGACGCAGGCATCGCCTCTACCGCTGGCTTGTCATTCTTGGCCGCTTCATTCGTGCCGGCATCGTTGTGGACGGTATCCGCGCTCTGCGCTAGCATCCCGCAGGACACCGCTCCCACCCACAGCAGCACAGCAAACTTTGCCCCTCTCTTCATACCGTCTCCGCTGAGCTTTAGGAAGCTCGATATCCTTCGTATCCGATTTGCTTCAATTTGTAGAGCAACGCCTTGTAACTGATCTGCAGCTCCTCGGCGGCCCGGCGCCGGTTCCAGCGGGTCCGCGCGAGCGCCCGCAAAATGAGATCCTTCTCGGCCTCGCGGGAGGCGGCACGGGCCACCTGCTTCAGCGAAACCCGGCTGCCGCTGCTCCCTGGATCCGGCCGGCGCAGCATGGCGCGCAAACCGCCCATCGCGATGGTTTCATCTCCGAGGGCCATAATCGCCTTCGCCGCATTTTCCAGTTCTCCCACGTTCCCCGGCCACGAGTATTCCTGAAACAAGCGCTGCGTCTCTTCACTCAGTATGGGCACCGGCCTCTGGAAGTCGTGCCCCCATTTCCGCAGAAAGTGTTCCATCAGCACGGGGATGTCTTCCCGGCGCTGCCTGAGCGGGGGCAGGCGCAAGCACACGCCGCTGATCCGGTAATACAAATCCTCGCGCAGATTCCCCGCCCGTACTTCCACTTCCAGGTCGCGGGCACTACCGCAAATAAGCCGGGCCAGCGATGGAGGCCGCTCTCGACTAGTATTCACCCGGGTCAAGGCCTGAAGCAACCCTGCCTGCCCCTCCACACCCAATTCCGCCAACTCTTCCAGAAAGACAGTTCCTGCGCCCAGTAAGCCGTTCTTGCCCGCTTCATCCCCAAACTTGTCGGATTCCAAGGTGGCACACGAAACCACGCGGAATGACTGCCCTCCGCGCCGCGATAACTCGTGAACGCGCCGGGCGGTCGCCTTCTTGCCCGCCCCACGTTCCGCCAGCAGCAGCACGGGAACTTCGCTCTGTGCCACCTCCCGCATCACCGCTTCCACGCTCCCCATGCTGGGACTCACACCCTCCACAAACTGCCCTGTCTGCTTGTGAGTGACAGCCGTCTTGTGGTTTTCCAGACTTTGGCGCAAATCGCAATCCATCTTTCGGACCTTAGTTCACAGGCGAAGAACACACTGAACCGTCAGTGTTCAGTGTTTGGAAGGCCAGCACTAATGCAAGCACGGCACCTGCCACCTCAGATACCACGGGACTTACGAGCTTAATGCCCTGTTTTAAATAGTTTACAAGCCAGAACTCATCTCGACGAGGAGATACACCCACCGGTCCTAACCCTACATCTTTCGGTACAAAAGGGAAAGTATTTGCACATCGACGGTAACGGGATTTGGTTCCGACCCACCTTAATGAGGAAATAGTTCCCAACTCGTTTACCCCAAAAGAGTGGCAGTTATGCAAGAGTTCGGCGTCCGATCTCCCGCATTCTTCTAGAGACGTAATTTCACCGCCCCAGCGGCGCCAGTTTTGATTGCACGGACTTGCCAGTTCGCATATGCTGGACTTCGATCCCCGTAGCCGGAATTTGTTCTATTGAGCCAAGTGTTGCAAGCCGAGCAACCAACAGCGCAAGCGCTTGCCGCTGATTCAGCCTGGCCCTCCCTGTGGCAGGTGGCCCTGCTCACGGGTCTATTGCTCTGGGTATACTCGCCTACGCTCATTCACCTCGTTGAACAGTGGTGGAATGATCCCAATTTCTCTCATGGTTTCTTCGTGCCATTATTTTCCGCCTTCGTGATCTGGCAGGAACGGTCCAGATTGGCGCGTTTGAGCGTGCGACCCTCATGGGCCGGCTTGTTGCCCTTGGGGTTCGGATTGTCCGTTCTCATTGTCGGTCAGATGGGTGCCGAACTTTTCCTTTCCCGTATTTCATTGCTGGTTGTGCTGGCTGGCCTGATCGTGCTCTTTCTCGGTTGGAGTTTCTTCCGCGCCCTTCTGTTTCCCTGGGCATTCCTGCTTCTGATGATTCCCATCCCAGCCATCGTGTTCAACCAAGTCACGTTCCCGCTTCAGTTGCTGGCGTCGAAGGTTGCGAGCACCGCCTTGCCCTGGATGGGTGTGCCCGTCTTGCGCGAAGGTAACGTGATCAACCTTCCAGCCATGGCTTTGGAAGTAGCAGATGCTTGCAGCGGCATTCGATCCCTCATGTCTCTCGCCACCCTCGCCATCATCTATGGCTACTTGATGGAGCGCAAAATCGTGGTGCGCGTGCTGCTGGCCTTGTCCTCGGTACCCATCGCTGTTGCCGCCAACAGCCTGCGCGTCGTGGGCACGGGACTGCTCGTCCAGTATTGGGATCCAGATAAGGCGCAAGGATTCTTCCACGAATTCCAGGGCTGGCTCATGTTCGTCTCGTCTCTGTTCTTACTGTTTGTTCTCCACCGGATTTTGCAGGCGCTCTGGCCCGAGAAGGCGGTCGCATGATGCCGGTGAATCGCTCCGCCTCCCGCTTCGTTCTCGCCGTCCTGTTAATCGGTACGACCGCGCTGTTCTTGCAGGCTCGCGGGCGCAACGAGGTTTTCCCGCCGCGTCTACCGCTTCAGTCATTTCCGCTGCGCCTGGGCCCGTGGACCGGCACCGATATCCCCATCGATAAAGAAGTTCTCGAGGTGCTCGGGCCGGGCGATTTCCTCTTGCGCGACTACCACGCGGCAGATGGAGCTGAGCCTTCAACGAATTTGTACATCGCCTACTTTCCCAGCCAGCGTGCCGGCGACACCATTCACTCCCCTCAGCACTGCCTGCCCGGCGCGGGTTGGATGCCGGTGGAAAACAGCCGAGTCGCGCTCACTCTTTCAGGTCACAGCCCCTTCCCCGCCAACCGCTATGTCATCTCCAAGGCCGAAGCGCGCCAGTTGGTGTTGTATTGGTATTGGGCCCATGATCGCGGCGTGGCCAGCGAGTACTGGGCCAAGTATTACCTGGTGAAGGACGCGATCCGCATGAACCGCAGCGACGGCGCTCTGGTGCGCATCTCGACTCGGATGTTCCCCGGCGAAACACCGGACGCCGCGCAGCAGCGCATTCTGCCCTTTACTTCCGACGTCGTCCCGCTCCTCGATGACTACATCCCGCGCTGATCTTCCTTCCTCGCAAAACGAAGATCCTAACCGCCCGAGGCGTGTGCTCGGCTTCCGCGACCTCGTTTTGTTCTACGTGGTCACCGGCATCAGCCTGCGCTGGATCGCCACCGCCGCCGCCGCCGGTCCCAGTTCCATCGTCATCTGGATCGGCGCCTGGCTATGCTTCTACACGCCTCTCGCGCTTTCCGTGCTCGAACTTTCTTCCCGCTATCCCAGCGAAGGCGGCCTCTACGTCTGGAGCAAGCGCGCCTTCGGAGATTTCTCCGGCTTCATGTCAGCCTGGACTTACTGGACCAGCAACCTTCCCTACTTCCCTGCCGTTCTCTACTTCGCCGCCAGCAACATCCTCTTCATGCGCCAAACCGCGTGGGCGCATCTGTCGAACAACGCCACGTTTTACATCGTTTTTTCCCTGCTCACGCTGGCCGCCGCCACGCTGATGAACATCGTCGGCCTCGACATCGGCAAGTGGCTGCACAACATGGGGGCGCTGGCCATGTGGATTCCCGTCGGTATCGTCATCGTCCTGGGACTAATTGCCTGGCATCGCTACGGCTCGGCCACTCAGTTCACTCTGCACTCGATGAAACCCAGCACTCACTTGAATGACCTTATCTTCTGGTCGGTGCTGACGTTTGCCTTTGGAGGATGCGAAACCGCTTCCTTCATGGGGGAAGAAATCAAAAATCCGCGCCGCTCGATTCCGTTTGCGTTGTTATTCGGCGGCGTAACCGTGGCCTTTTGCTACATCGTAGGAACGGCGGCCATCCTGCTGGCCTTGCCCTCGGCCGAAGTCAGCAGCTTGCAAGGATTAGTTCAAGCGATCTCAAAAACCGCATCCCGCGTGGGTTTCCCCGGAGTCTTGCCGGTCGCAGCATTTCTGATCGCGCTCAGCAACATCGGCGCCGCCGGAGCATACCTCGCCGCCGTCGCCCGCCTACCTTTCGTCGCCGGCATCGACCGCTTCTTGCCGCCAGCTTTTGGTGCGCTGCATCCCCGCTGGAAAACTCCTTGGGTCGCGTTGCTCACCCAGTTCATTCTCGGCGTGCTCTTCATTTTTCTAGGTCAAGCAGGAACCAGCGTCAAAGGCGCATACGACGTACTGGTCAGCATGGGCGTAATTGTCTATTTCATTCCGTACCTGTACCTGTTCGCTGCGATGATCAAGCTGCAGCGTGAACCTGCCGGGCCGGAAGTAATTCGAGTGCCAGGAGGAAGCACGGTGGCGAAGTTGGTGGCGACCATCGGATTTGTCACGACCACGCTGACCATCGTCTTATCTCTGATTCCGCAGCCGGATGAACCCAACAAGCCGCTGGCGCTGTTCAAGATTGTCGGAGGAACGGGAGTGTTGGTGCTGGTGGGAATGGCGGTTTATCTTGCGGGAAAAAGAAGAGCGGCAAAGTACTCGCAAGAAAGGTGATGGATCCCTGGCAAGAACCATGTGGGGACAGCCGCCCTCGGCTGTCCGCCGGGCGACGCCTGGCCAGTTACCACGAAACTACACCGGCACGACCGTCTTCCGCGCCGGATTAAAGAACGGCAGCCCCGTCACCTTAACATTCGTCTTCAGCCGGATGGCCTCAATCGTGATCTCCATCTGCAACTGCGTCCCCAGCTTCGAATGCTCAGTCTCCACGCTGGCCAGCGCGATCATTTTCTTCAGAATCGGCGACCAACTTGTAGTCGTCGCCTTGCCAACCTGCTTTTCTCCAGAGTACAAAGGCACGGCCACGCGCGAAGCCTGGCTCGGCGCAGCCGGAGTCAATCCATAGCGCTCGTAAAGCGCTTCCACATCGGTCCAGTCCACTTCGACGCCCACGAGTTGCCGCGCCACGCCATTCTTCAAGTCCTGCTCCAGCGCTCGCTTGCCAATAAAATTCTCTTTCTCCAGATGCACCATCTTGGCGAAGCCCAGCTCATACGGCGAATACTTCTGCGACGGAATCAGCGCCTTCTTCGAACTCGAGTAGTCCACTTCAATGAGCAGCAACCCAGCCTCCACCCGCGCCACATCCAACGCCAGCATTCCAGCCGCATGCAAGTCGAACTGCTTTCCTTTCTCCCACAGCGCATCCCAAACCTTCGCAGCCTCATTCCACGGTACCCATATCTCATATCCCAGATCGCCGGTATACCCCGTGCGCGAAATATCCACTGAAACGCCAGCAATCTTCCCATGCGTCACCCGAAAATATTTCAGATTCGCAATATCAGCCTCGGCCACGGACTTCAGCAGCTTCGCCGAAGTCGGCCCCTGCAGCGCCAGCGCCGCAACTTTCTCGGAAATATCCTCCACCTGCACATCCATGTTCAGGCCATTCTGCCGAAACCAGCGCAGGCTCGGGTCAGCCGCCGTCCAGCGGTAAACATTTTCCTCCAGCCGCGAAATCGTCCCGTCGTCGATGACCTTCCCTTCTTCATCGCACCAGCAGCAATAGATCACCTGCCCCACTTTCACTTTATTGATGTCGCGCGTGATCACGCGGTTCACCAGCCGCGTCGCATCTTTGCCGGCGATCAAATATTTGTAAAGCGGAGAAATATCGATCAGTGCCGCCGCATTGCGAATGGCGTTGTACTCGTGCTCGTGATGCACCTCATACACACTGACCGTGTAGTATCCCGACCACTCGCGGTAATTCAGGCTGTGGCAAAGCGGAAATGTTCTCTCGTGAAACGCGGTTCCAATGGGCAATGGAGTGGCCTCGATAATTATTCGACTCGAAGACGGATTATACGCCGGAGTCTTTTCGGAGAGCGTTATCCCGATAGGAATCGAAGCCTGGAGAGCAACAATAATGGCGCGCCCCAAGATGCCGCTTTCGGTGTCTACTCTAGTTATGAATCTCAAAAGGAAATGGTGGTGGCTGCTAATCACTCTCTTTCTTATCGTTATCGGTTTCTACCTCTTCCTGATCGGCGCAAATTGCTATTATGCAAGACGAGCGGCGTACGTTTTGCAGCAGATTCGAGCCCTCAAACTTGATAATTCGAGCATCGAAGGACTGAAGCGCCTAGGCTCCGAGCACGGACTTCGCTACGAGGTGCCCGCCAGTTGTGTGAGCACGCCATGCATCATGGTCTCGCCTAATAACTGGTGGATGCGTTCGCTTTTGATACCGTTGGCGCGAACCGGTCTAGGACGGCGCATCGGTCTGAGAGCCTGGCAAGTTGCGGGCTATATCGTGATTGAGAATGGGCAGGTGACGGGCAAGATCTATGGACTTGAAATTCTCAACGGCAATGTCTTTCCCGAAACACAGGTTTCGACATCCGACCAGCGACATTCCGAATACAACTCGTGCATATACCGGCCCCTGAAGCGCCATCCCGGATACGAGATTCATGAAGCCAGTAATGTTCGTGCCCTCAGAGTTATCGTTTCCGATGGGGTGTCGGAGGAAAATCGAACGCGCGCCTTTCAGTTCAATGTCGATTGCCTAAAATCCTGGCGTGGCTGCGATCAACTCTCAGAGTTTATGCCTGCGGCCTGGGCTGACTACCGATCCGATCAAGAATGGATGCGAGAGCACCCGGGCGAGCATGACGCACTCTGCGAATAGCGGTTGTCCAAGCCACGCACAAACGTCCAAACATACGCTACAATCAATTGCCCATGCACAGGCTTATCCAATGGAGCGTTCTTCCCAGCGGGCTCTAATTTTTCCGCCGTGGCATTCTTGCGAGTATCATTCCGTTTCCGATCAGTGCCCTTCCAATCTGCACGCTACCAACTAAAGGCTAAGATCTCATGGCTAATTCTTACGACGTAATCGTGATCGGCGGCGGCCACAACGGACTCGTCAACGCCGCCTACCTCGCGCGCGCCGGAAAGAAAGTTCTCGTGCTCGAACGCCGCCACGTTCTCGGTGGCGCCGCCTGCACCGAAGAAGTCTTTCCCGGCTTCAAGTTCTCTGTTTGCTCCTACGTAGTGTCGCTCCTGCGGCCGGAGATCATCCGCGACCTCGACCTCCCGCGCCACGGCCTCGAAATCCTCCCGCTCGACGGCACGTTTACGCCCATGCCCAGCGGCGATTACCTCTGGCGCGTGAACGACCACGGCAAGACTCATCGCGAGATCGCCCGCCACTCCCGCGTCGACGCCGAAGCCTACGACGAATTCGGCAAAGCCATGCAAGCCATGTGCCGCTTCGTAAAGCCGATTCTCAGCATGGTCCCGCCCGACCCCAACACGCTCAACCCACGCGAACTGATGAAGCTCCTCTTCATCGGACGCCGCTTCCAGGGCATGTCGAGCAACGACAAATACAACCAGGTTCAGCTCATGACCATGAGCGCTATTGATTTTCTCGATCAGTGGTTCGAGACCGACGTGCTCAAAGCGACGATGTCGGCCTCCGGCATAATCGGCACATTCCTGGGCGTCCGCTCGCCGGGAACCGCCTACGTTCTGCTCCACCACTATATGGGAGAAATTGACGGCGCATTCCGCGCCTGGGGATTCGCGCGCGGCGGCACCGGCGCAATCTCAAACGCCATCGCAGACGCAGCCCGCGAAGCCGGAGCAGAAATCCGAACCCAATCCGCCATCGCGAAAATCATCGTCAAAGATGGCAAAGCCAAAGGTGTCGTCCTCGCCAACGGCGACGAAATCTTCGCAGAAACCATTTCCTCCAGCGTCGATCCGAGACTCACGTTCAACAAATTCATCGAAGCCGACCAACTTCCTGCCGACTTCCTCGAAGACATCAACCGCTTCAAGTACCGCGGCTCCTCCGGCAAAGTAAACATGGCGCTCGACGCGCTGCCGAACTTCAAAGCCATGCCTGGACCCGGCGCACACCTGCGAGGCGCAATTTCTATTTCGCCAAGCGTCGAATATATGGAGCGTGCCTACGACGATGCCAAGTACGGCAACTTTTCGCGGAAGCCGTATATCGACATGGTGATCCCTTCACTCACCGATCCCTCGGTCGCCCCTCCGGGCAAGCACGTGCTCTCCTGCTTCGTGCAGTACGCGCCCTACAAACTGCGCCCGGGCTTGAACTGGGATGACCAAAAGGAAGCCTTCGGCGATACCGTCGTCAATACCATCGCCGAATACGCGCCCAACATCAAAGACATCATCCTCCACAAGCAAGTCATCACCCCACTCGACCTCGAACGCGAGTGGGGACTGAGCGAAGGAAATATTTTTCAAGGCGAACTGTCGCTCGAGCAGCTTTTCTTTTTGCGCCCCGCCCCCGGCTACGCCCGCTTCCGCACTCCAATTCAAAATCTCTATATGTGTGGCTCGGCCACGCATCCCGGCGGCGGCATCATGGGCGCACCCGGACGTCTCGCGGCATTGGAAATGTTGAAAGATAGTAAAGGAGCCGCGTAAGAATATGCCCTGTCATCCTGAGCGAGGATTGCCCTTCGCGCGAAAAGCGCGAAGGGCAACCGCAGTCGAAGGACCCCTACGTCCTTTCCCGCACTCGGCCGCCGCAGGGAGTTCTCCCCGTGCATCCGGGGACTTCACTATATGAGCACAAATGGAAAATCCGGCCAGCGCGACATCGTCGTCATCGGCGGCGGCCACAACGGACTCGTCACCGCGTTCTACCTGGCGAAGGCAGGATTCAAGCCCTTAGTCCTCGAGCGCCGAGCCCAGGTCGGTGGCGCCGCCATCACCGATGAATTCCATCCCGGCTTCCGCTGCTCCACGCTCGCGCACACTGCCGGCCCCATTCGCCCTGACATCGTCCGCGACATGCAACTGGAAAAACACGGCCTGAGGCTAATCACGCCAGAGACGTGCGTCACCGCGCTCTCGCCCGACGGCCGCGCCCTCTCGCTCTATCAGGACGAATGCAAATCTGCGCAAGCCATCGCCGCCTTCTCCCAAAAAGACGCAACCAAATATCCCGAGTTCAACCAGTCTCTGGGAAAAATCAGCAAAGTAATCGCGGAAGCGCTCGCCACTACTCCACCGGACATCGACCACCCCAGCGGCGGAGATCTCTGGAGCATGCTCAAAACCGGCCGCGCCCTCCGCAACCTCGGCAAGCGCGATATGTACCGTGTCCTGCGCTGGGGCCCCATGGCCGTAGCCGACCTGGTCGCGGAATATTTCGAGACCGAATTATTACGCGCAGTCATTGCCGCTCGCGGAATCTTCGGAACTTTTCTCGGCCCATGGTCGGCAGGCAGTAGTTTGCAATTGCTGATTCGCGCGGCAGGCGATTCTCATCCCGCAGGCTCAGCATTTTTCGCCGCCGGCGGAATGGGCTCACTCACCGAAGCCATGGCTTCAGCCGCGAAAGCCGCCGGAGTGGAAATTCGCACCGCCGCCGAAG
>Ga0302324_100000625_pt1 | contig 90473 bp, 77 predicted proteins | sample Palsa_T0_1_FD_201949 | JGI IMG/M metagenome (GOLD analysis project Ga0302324, IMG submission 201949) | Peat permafrost microbial communities from Stordalen Mire near Abisko, Sweden - Palsa_T0_1 | ecosystem: Environmental > Terrestrial > Soil > Palsa > Peat permafrost | place: Sweden: Abisko...
GCCGCTGAGCTGGTCGCCCGCTTCGGTTCCTGAATGCAATGACGGTCTGGTGGGCGGAGCACGCCTGGCTCGGAGGTGCTCGCACCACGGCGGGCGTCCTCTTGGAGGTAAAAGAGGATCGCTTCGGCGCCGTCACTCCGGGCGTGACCAGACCACCCGCCGGCGCCCTCCGGATCGAGGGCCTGACGCTGCCCGGGCTGGCCAATGTTCACTCCCACGCCTTCCACCGGGCCCTGCGGGGCCGGACCCACGAGGGACCGGGGTCATTTTGGACGTGGCGCGACCTGATGTACGGCGTCGCCGACCGCCTCGACCCCGACACCTACCTGCGGCTGGCCCGGGCGGTCTTCGCCGAGATGGCCGTCGCCGGGTTCACCGCGGTCGGCGAGTTCCACTACCTGCACCACGGCGCCCGAGGCGTCCCCTACCAGGACCCCAACCAGATGGGACGGTCCCTCATGGAGGCAGCCAACGGCGCCGGAGTGCGCCTCACCCTGCTCGACGCCTGCTACCTGGAAGGTGGGTTCGGTGTTCCCCTGGATGGCCCGCAGCTGCGGTTCGGCGACGGCAGCGCCAGCGGGTGGATCGAGCGCGTCCAGCAGTTGCAACCTGAGCACGGCACCCGTATCGGCGCCGCCGTCCACTCCGTGCGGGCGGTCCCGCCCAAAGCCATCGTGGAGGTCGCCGAGTGGGTCGAGGGTCGCGGTTGGCCGCTGCACGCCCACGTCTCCGAGCAGCGCCTCGAGCAGACCGAATGCCGCAGACACCGCGGCACCACTCCGCTCGGCGTGCTGGCCGCCGCCGGCGCCCTGGTCCCCGCGTTCACCGCGGTGCACGGCACCCACCTGTCGAAGAAGGACATCTCCGGCTTGGCCGCGGGCGGCGGCGGCTGTTGCCTGTGCCCGACCACCGAGGCCGACCTGGGAGACGGCATCGGCCCGGCCGCGGCCCTCGAAAGCGCCGGGGTGGCGCTCAGCATCGGAACCGACTCCCACGCCGTGATCGACGGTTTCGAAGAGGCCCGGGCCATCGAGATGGGCGCCCGCCTGGCCTCCGAGCAGCGGGGCGTGGTGGCCACCCACACCCTCCTGGAGGCCGCCACCAGCAACGGCATGAAGGCCCTCGGCTGGGACGCCGGTGCCCTCGCCACCGGGAAGCTGGCCGACTTCGTCAGCGTCCGGTTGGACAGTCTCCGCACGGCCGGCTGCGACCCGTCACTGGCGTCGACCGCCATCTTCGCCGCATCGGCTGCGGATGTGGACATGGTCGTGGTAGGCGGCCGCCCCGTCGTCGAGGGGGGCGCCCATCTGGCCGTCCCTGACGTCGCCGGCGAGTTGGCCGCGGCGATCGCCACGCTCTACCCGTGACGTCGCTCGGCCTGACCGGCATTGGCGTGCTCGTCACGTGCGATCCCGAGCGGGGCCACGGCCCCCTCGGGGCAGTCCACGGTGCAGCCCTCGTCGTCGACGACGGCGTGGTCGTCTACGCCGGCCCCGAGTCGTCCGCTCCTCTCGATGTCGACGAGGGCGTCGACCTGGACGGGCGCTGCGTCCTGCCCGGCTTCGTGGACTCCCACGCCCACCTCATCTTCGCCGGCGATCGCGCTGACGAGTTCGCCTTGCGTATGGCCGGCCGCCCCTACCAACCGGGCGGGATCCTGGAGACGGTCGCCGCCACCCGGTCGGCTACCACCGCGGCCCTCGAGGTCAACGCCCGCCGGCTGATCGGCGAAGCCCGGGCCGCGGGCACGACGACGATCGAGATCAAGACCGGATACGGGCTCACCCCCGAACACGAGGCCGCCCACCTCGGGATCGCCCGATCACTCACGACCGAGGCCACCTACCTCGGCGCCCACCTGGTCCCGCCCGAGTACGCCGGCGACCGGGACGGATACCTACGGCTCCTGACCACGACCATGATCCCAGCGGCCGCGGCCTCGGCGAGGTGGTGCGACGTGTTCTGCGAAGCGGGCGCGTTTGACGTCGACGAGTCGCGTGCCGTGCTGGTGGCGGGGCGCGCCAATGGGATGGGCTTGCGGGTGCACGCCAACCAACTCGGGCCGAGCGGCGGGGTCGCCCTGGCGTGCGAGCTGGGCGCCGCTTCCGCCGACCACTGCTCGCACCTCACCCACGCCGACATTGACGACTTGGCCGCGTCGAGAACGGTGGCCACGCTCCTGCCGATCAGCGACTTCTGCACCCGCCAGCCCTGTCCGGACGGCCGGGCTCTTCTCGACGCGGGGGTCATCGTCGCCCTGGCCAGCAATTGTAACCCCGGATCCAGCTACTCGACCTCCATACCGTGGGCGTTGGCGCTGGCCGTGCGTGACGCCGGCCTGACCATCGACGAAGCCATACTGGCCGCCACCCGGGGCGGTGCGGCCGCCCTCCGGCGCCCCGACATCGGCCGCCTCACACCCGGCGCCCGGGCTGACGCCATCGTCCTCGACGCCCCCAACCCGCATCATCTCGTCTACCGGCTCGGTGCCCCGCTCATCTCCGCCGTTCTCGAGGACGGGGCCTGGGTCGTCGGACCGCCCCCGGTCTGAGGGCCCGCTGAGCCACCTACTCGGCGGCGTCGGCGAGGGCTTCGGAGAGCGTGGGGTGCGCCAGGCAGCTCTCAACGATGTCGGTCACCTTGAGATTGGCGGTGACGGCCAGGGCGATGACGGAGATGAGCTCAGCGGCGTGGCGGCCGACGATGGATCCTCCGAGCACCTCCCCGGTCGCCGGGTCGGAGAGGATCTTGACGAAGCCGGTCGGGTCGCCGTTGATGAGGGCCTTTGGTGTCGCCGCGTAGGGGACCTTGGTGACCCGGATCTTGCGCCCGGTGGCGAACGCCTCGGCCTCGGCTAAGCCCACATCGGCGATCTCCGGTTCGGTGAAGATGGCGGAAGCAGCCTTCTCGTAGTCGATGTGGCGGTGCACCCGGGTGTGGATGCCCATGGCGTGCTCGGCGATCTTGCGGCCCTGCATCGCTGCCACCGAGGAGAGCGGCAGCTTGCCCGACACATCGCCGGCCGCGTAGACGTGGGACACGTTGGATTGGCAGTGCTGGTTGATCGGGATGTACCCGGCTCCGTCGACCTCCACGCCGGCCGATTCCAGGCCCAGCCCGTCGCTGTTGGGAATGGACCCGATAGCCAGCAGAGCGTGGCTCCCCCTCGCCATTCGACCGTCATCGCAAGCCACCACGATCCCGGTGTCGGTGCGTTCGATCCGTTCTGCCCGGGCCCCCTTGAGCAGCCGCACCCCGCGCCGCAGCAACTCGTCCTCGAGCGCCGCGGCCACCTCGGCGTCCTTGCTCGGCAGGACCTGCTGGCGGCTGACGATCAGCGTCACCTGAGCCCCGAACGAGCTGAACATGTGAACAAACTCCACTCCGGTGACCCCCGACCCGATCACGACCAGGTGGTCCGGCATGTTCCTCGGCGGGTAGGACTGCCGGGTGGTGAGGATCCGGTCCCCATCTGGTTGCGCCCAGTCCGGGATCCGGGGCCGGCTGCCGGTCGCGATCAGGATGGCATCGGCGTCGATCTCCTCGATGCCGTGTTCGGTCTCGGCCACCACCTCGTAAGGGCCCTTGACGCGCCCGGTGCCGTGGATGATCCGCACCCCCTGGCTCTGCAACAGGGTGGTCACCTGCTGGTTGAGGTGGGCCTCGATGGCGGCGACCCGTTCGCGTTGGGCGTCGACGTCCAGGCTGGCGTCCTGGTGCGACAACCCCATCCCCTCGACACGCCGGGTGAAGCTCATGGCCCCGCCGGTGGCGATCATGGTCTTGGACGGGATGCAGTCCCACAGGTGGGCGGCGCCACCGACGATATCGCGCTCGATCACCGTTACCTGGGCACCGAGGCGGGCTGCGTTGGTGGCGGCCGTGTTGCCGCCCGGCCCTCCGCCGATGATCACCAGCCGTGCCGGCATGTCAGCTCCCTCAGCGGTTCGGTTGGTACACGCCGAACTCAGCCCGCAGGACGTCGCTCACCTCGCCGAGGGTGGCCCGGCGACGGAGCGCTTCCCGCATGGAAGGCAAAAGGTTGTCATGGCCGCGGGCCGCGGTGGCCACATCGACCAGGGCGGCGGACACCGCGGCCTGGTCCCGCTCGGCCCGGGTCCGGCGGATCCGCTCGATCTGATGAGCCTGCAGGGCCGGGTCGATGGGGAAGACCTCGGTCACCTCGGGCTGATCATCGACATACTTGTTGACGCCGACGATGATCTTCTCGGCCCCGTCGACAGCTTTGGCGTAGGTGTAGGCGGCCTGCTCGATCTCCTCCTGCATGTAGCCCGCCTCGATAGCCGAGACCGCCCCACCCATACCCTCGATCTTGTCGAGGTAGGTCCAGGCGTCGGCCTCCACCGCGTCGGTCAACGACTCGACGAAGTACGAGCCGGCGAGGGGATCGACCGTGTCGGTTACTCCTGATTCGTAGGCGACGATCTGCTGGGTGCGCAGCGCCGTGCGGGCCGCCTTGGCTGTTGGCAGGCCCAGGGCCTCGTCGAAACCGTTGGCGTGCAGGCTCTGGGTACCGCCCAGGGCGGCCGCCAGGCTCTGGAGGGTGACCCGGACGATGTTGTTCTCCGGCTGCTGGGCCGTCAGGGTGGAGCCGCCCGTCTGGGTGTGAAAACGCAACAGCTTGCTCCGCTCGTCAGTGGCGGCGAACCGCTCGGTCATGATCTTGGCCCACATGCGGCGGGCCGCCCGGAACTTGGCCACCTCCTCGAAGAAGTTGTTGTGGGAGTTCCAGAAGAAGCTCAGCCGGGGAGCGAACTCGTCCACCGGCAGGCCGGCGGCGACGGCCGCTTCGACGTAGGCGATCCCGTTGGCGAGGGTGAAGGCGATCTCCTGGACAGCGGTCGAACCGGCTTCTCTGATGTGGTAGCCGGAGATGGAGATGGTGTTCCAGGTTGGCAGGTTCTCGCGGCAGTAGGAGAACGTGTCGGTGATCAACCGCATCGACTGGCGGGGTGGGTAGATGTACGTGCCCCGGGCGACGTACTCCTTGAGGATGTCATTTTGGATGGTGCCGCCCAGCTTCGACGCCGGCACCCCCTGCTCCTCGGCGACCAGCTGGTACAGCAGCAGCAGGATGGCAGCGGTGGCGTTGATGGTCATCGAGACCGTGATGGCGTCGAGGGGAAGGCCGCCGAGCAGGATCCGCATGTCGTCTATGGAGTCGATGGCCACCCCCACCTTGCCTACCTCGCCCTCGGCCCGAGGATGGTCGGAGTCGAAGCCCATCTGGGTCGGCAGGTCGAAGGCACACGACAACCCGGTTCCGCCGCCGGCCAGCAGCAGGCGCCAGCGTTCGTTGGTCGACTCGGCGGAACCAAAACCGGAGTACTGGCGGATCGTCCACGGCTTCCCCCGGTACATGGTCGGGTAGATCCCGCGCGTGTACGGATAGGAGCCGGGTTCCCCCAGCTGCCGCCGGGCGTCCCAGCCGGCGAGGTCCGCCTCGCGGTACACGGGTTGGATCTCGATACCGGAATCGGTGCGGCGTTCATCGGTGGCCATGCCCCCCAGGTTACGAGCGCCACGCGGTGACGGGTAACGGGGCGTGGATCGGAGGCGGGCGACAACCCTCCGGCGGGTGCGCGGCGCCATGCGGCCGATGCCGTAGCAGCCCCGATCGACTCGCACCACTCGACCCTTTCGGGCCTCGTAGGCCAAGGCGTCGGCGACCACCTTCGCGGGCCGGACGCCCCCGACTACCAAGCCCCGCGCCGCCAGGGCGGCTACTAGATCAGGGATCGATCGCGGGCCCGGAGCCCGAGCCAGGTAGGCCAGAAGGGCGTGGCGGAGGTCGATGCCCCACAGTTCGGGGGGTAGCGGGCCTTCTGACATGACGAGGGACGGTAGCGACGGGGTGTGTCGGTGTTGCGGCCGCTTCGCACCGACACCGGGTTGTCGGTGTCAGGTGGCCGTCTGACGACATCGAGAGAGCGGCCGAAGGCACTCAGGCTGGCCACCTTGCACAGACACCGGCGTGTCGGTGAGAGGCGGCCGCAACCCATTAGGGCTGGAGCGGTCCCGGGTGGCGGAGATAAGGGGTAAGGCTGACAAGGGGAAAGGACACCGTCCCCGCGGGAAACGTCACTTCCAGCGAATCAGGGGTGAGTGCCCACGCCGAGAAGTCGGTGGCGACCGGGTTGGTAACACCGTCCGCCTGCAGCTGGGCGTCAGCCGTCGCAGACAGGTACGCCAAGTATCCCCCGACGAAGAGATCGGCCAGTGTGAGTCGGAGCCCGTCGCTCAGGGAGAACGTGGCCGTCGAAACAGTCCGGGTCCCGCACACCCAACGAAAGGACGCCAGGGTGGCGTCGTCTCGCAGGGTCGACACCGAGCAGCCGGAAGGGGCGAGCTGTCTCAGCTCGGTGTTGATGGCGGCCTGGCCAGCCACCTGAGGAACGTCCCCGGTGACGGTCACCGCCGGCCCGGTCAGGCCTGCAGAGGACGACCCCCTGATTGTGGATTCCGGGCCCGACAGCGCCGGGTTGTCCCCGCCCGTCGCTCCGCAGCCGGCCAGCACCGGCGCGAGGAGGGCGAAGACGGCGACGGCCCTCCTCCTTTTTCCTATTTGGGGCCCTCGATCGGATGCGGCATACACAGCTCGTCATACTCGGCGATCACGAGCTGCTCTTTGGGGATGCTGCAGGCCGCGCAGTCGGGGTCGCGGTTGACCTTGAACGTCCGGAAGCTCTCCTCGAGGGCGTCATAGGCCAGCAACCGGCCTACCAGCGGTTCGCCGATGCCGAGCAGCAGCTTGATGGCCTCCATGGCCTGGATGCTGCCGATGATGCCGGGCAGGACACCGAGCACCCCGGCCTCCGCGCACGACGGCGCCAGCTCGGCCGGGGGCGGCTCGGGAACCTGGCAGCGGTAGCACGGCCCCTGGTGCGGCAGGTAGACGCTGGCCTGGCCTTCGAAGCGGAAGATCGATCCGTGGACGACGGGGATATCCAGCTTGAGGGATGCGTCGTTGACGAGGTAGCGGGTCGGGAAGTTGTCGGTCCCGTCGACGATCACGTCGTAGCCGGCGAAGATGTTCATCACGTTGTCGGCACCGAGGCGCACGTCGTAGGTCACCACGTTGACATCCGGGTTGAGGGCCGTGAGGGTCTTCTTGGCCGAGTCGACCTTGCGGTCGCCCACCCGGTCCTGGTTGTGGAGGATCTGGCGCTGCAGGTTGGATTCGTCGACGACGTCCATGTCGATGATGCCGAGCGTGCCGACGCCGGCGGCGGCCAGGTAGAGCGCCGCGGGTGAGCCCAGGCCGCCTGCACCGATCAGCAGCACCTTGGAAGTCAGGAGTTTCGCCTGGCCGGCCACGTCGACCTCGGGGAGAAGCAGATGGCGCTGGTACCGGTTGCGCTGCTCGGGGGTGAGGCTGGCGGGAGCGCTCCAGGGGCGGCCCTCGTCCTTCCACTTGTTGAAGCCGCCCACGACCGAGACCACGTCGGTGTAGCCGAGCTGGCCCAGAGTGTCAGCCGCGAATGCGGACCGGGTACCGCCCGCGCAGTACACCACCACGTGGGCGTCGTGGTTGGTGACGCGACCCTCCACCTGGCTCTCGAGGTGGCCCCGTGGGATGTGGATGGCCCCGGGCAGGGCGCCCTGCTCGTACTCGTCGGGTTCGCGGACATCGAGAACCACGGTGCCGGGCCGATCCAGATCTTCGGCCGCGGCCGAGGTGTCGACCTCGCGGATCCGGGCTTTGGTGTCACGCAATAGGTCGCGGAAGCTCGCCATGAGGTAAATGTTACCGTGCCAGTCGGCATTCAGGGAGGGGCACCCACCGCGTAGCGTCATCACGGTGGACCTCGATTCGGCCATCCGGCGGCGCCGCATGTGCCGCAACTTCCTGAGCCGGCCGGTGCCGCCCGAAGTCCTGGACCGGCTCTTCGAGGGGGCCCGGCGGGCCCCGTCGGCCGGGCGCACCCAGGGTTGGGCGTTCGTGGTGCTGGAGGGGCACGACCAAACCAGTCTGTTCTGGTCGACCGACGCCGATCCGGCGTGGGTGGCCCAGCCGGATCACCCCGGGGTGCTCAACGCCCCGGTGATCGTCCTCCCGTTCTGCAACCGCCAGGCCTACCTGGACCGCTACGCAGCACCCGACAAGGCGGCGGCCGGGCTGGCCACTGAAGAAGCCTGGCCGGCGCCCTATTGGTTGATCGACACCGCCTTCGCCACCATGTTGCTCCTGCTGGGGGCGGTCCAGGAGGGGTTGGGCGCCCTCTTTTTCCGGCTACACGGCGACGCGAACCAGCTGCGCCGGGCGTTCGGCGTCCCCGACGGCTGGGACCCGATCGGGGCGGTGGCACTCGGCTGGCCGGCGCACCAGAACCGACCCACGAGACCGCGGCCGTTGCGGCCCTTCGGAGAGGTAGTGCACCGGGGAGGCTGGTGAGAGCTTTGCGGTGGGCGCTGAGAGGCTACGACGGCTCGACCAACCGGGGCAGGGTCTCGCTGATCGGCTCCCGAACGACGGCCGCCGCCAGCTGGTCGTACGGGGTCGGCTGGGCGTTGACGACGACGACCGTGGCGCCGGCCCGGGCCGCCAGGGGAACCAGGCCCGCGGCCGGATGGACAGTGAGGGTGGACCCCACGGCCAGGAGCAGATCGCAGGCCGCGGCGGCATCTTCGGCCCGCTCCAACACTGCTGCGTCCAGAGACTGACCGAAGCTGATCGTCGCCGACTTGAGCACCCCGCCACAGACCTCACAGTGCGGGTCGGGGTCGCCGGCGCGCACCCGCGCCAGGGCCGGTTCCATCGGGCCCTCCTGTCCGCAGGTCCAGCACCGCACCCGCCACATGGTGCCGTGCAGCTCGTGCACGAGGTCAGGATCGCTCCCCGCCCGTTGGTGCAAGCCGTCGATGTTCTGGGTGACCAGCGCCCGCAGGCGACCTTGCCGTTCCAGTTCGACGAGGGCCAGATGCCCGGGGTTGGCCTGCGCCGTCCACGCCGGTGAGGCCAGGCGGTTCTGCCACGACTGGCGGCGCACCTCGGGGTCGCTGAGGTAATCCCGGAGGGTCGACGTCCGCTCGGCGGCCGGGTCCTTGGTCCAGACGCCCTGAGGGCCGCGGAAGTCGGGGATTCCCGAGTCGGTCGATATCCCGGCCCCGGTCAGGGCAGTGATCCGGCGCGCCGCGAGCACCAACTCCCTGGCAGTCGTGACCCCGTCCACCACAGCCTCAGTGTCGCACGCCAAAATGCTGCCCTACGAAAGCAGCTCGCCTGCCTCCTGCGACGGAGCCGGACCATCGACGTTGACGGTCGGAATGCCATGGCCGCACCGGACCACGACCAGGTGGCTCTCCTCGTCGCTGTCATTGCTTTCCCGGTGGATGGCACCCTTTGGGACGTGAAGGAAGTCTCCGGAAACCGCGGTGATCACCTCCGACCCGCCTGGACCTGAGTCCATGCGCAAGGTTCCTCGAGCGAGGTAGATAGCGGTTTCGTACTCGCCGTGGTGATGCCAGCCGGACGTCATGCCCGGCGCCGTACGGACGAGTCCTGCCCACACGCCCTCCGCCTCGAACGCACGCTCGCGGATCATCCCGGGCGTGGGATCGGCCTCGGTCCGATCGGTCGGCCGCACCACACGCACCCGATCCGATGTGCTCATACCGTGATTCTGCCGCAAATGTCGGGACCCCTTGCAAACTAGGAAAACCACCTGATATACATAGAATACTTCTAGAGAGCTAGAGAGGTGGTAGAGTCATGCAGCCCTTGGTGACCTTCGAGTGCGACACCCTGACCGTGCGACCCTGGCCCGACGAGGTCATCGACTCGCTGGGGTTCGACCCGCGCTCGCCGTACGTGGAGCAATTCTGGTTGGGCATCCTGGGGCCGTCGACGACGTGGCTCCTGCGGCGCATCGGGGCCGGCTTCGACGCCGCCCCGGACGGATTCGAACTGCCTCTGGGCGAGACCGCCCGGGCTCTCGGGCTCGGCGATCGCGGCGGTCGCAACTCCCCGTTCCTGCGGACGGTCAACCGAATGATCCAGTTTGAGTTGGCCCTGGTGGTCAGCGCCCGTGACGGGGAGCTCGCCGTCCGGCGCCGGCTGCCACCGCTCAGTCGGCGTCAGCTCATCCGGCTCTCCCCCGACCTACAGGCCGCCCACGAACGCTGGCAGGCCGACCAGCTTCGTGAGCCACCGGTTGAGGCCCAGCGCCGAAGGGGCCGGCAGTTGGCCCTCAGCCTGCTGGAGCTCGGTGAGGACCTCGAGGAGGCCGAACGCCAGTTGTTGCGCTGGCGCTACCACCCGGCCCTGGCCCGAGAGGCGGTCGTCTGGGCGGCCGAAGCCCACCGCAGCGCCGAGGCCGCCGAGGCCGCCGCGCTGTAGCCAGTCTTTGTGTGATCCTGGGAGGGACAGAAGGACAGAAGGAGAGGCAACAATGGCTTCAGGGCGCCTGATCTTGCGAGCAACGGTGGGCGGACTCATGTGCGGACACGGACTTCAGAAGCTCAACGGCAGCTTCGGCGGTCCCGGGCTGCAGGCCACGGAGCAGACGATGCGAGCCATCGGGATGGAGCCGGCGAAGCTGCAAGCGTGGGCCGTGGCCTTGAGCGAGACCGTGGGCGGCGGTCTCACCGCCGCCGGTTTTCTCAGCCCACTGGGGCCGGCCATGATCACCGGGACGATGGCCGTGGCGATCAAGAAGGTCCACGCCAAGAACGGCCTGTGGCTCTCCAACCGGGGCTACGAGTACAACCTGATCCTCATCGCCGCCGCCTTCGCGGCGGGGGATGGACCCGGACCGCTTTCGATCGACGGGCTGATCCGCAAGCAGCGCTCCGGGTTGAGATGGGCTATAGCGCAGCTCGCCCTCGGTCTCGGCGTGGCGGCCGTAACCATGGCGGCGGCAGACCGTTTGGCGCCGGCGCAGACCGCACCCGCCGAGGCACCCCACAACGGGTCCGTCAGCTCAGAGTGAGAATTCAGCCCGCTCAGGCGTCCCGACGGACCAGGATGGCCCCGGCGATGACGAGGGTTGCGACCGCGTAAAGGCAGAACACGGCGAAGCCGGTCCACGGCGACAGCTGGGCCACGGCGCCGCTGTGACGGGCTCCGTTCTCGATCAAGGCTTGGCCGGCGTTGCTCGGCAGGAACTTCTGCTCTGCGTTCATGGAGCTAGGGAGCAGGCTGGCGACGGCCGGCAGGACGAAGATCAGACCGAATACCGCCGCGATGGCCCCGGCGGTCTTGCGGATGATGGAGCCGAGGCCGAGCGCCAGCAGCCCGAGAACGGCGAGGTAGAGCCCGGTACCGACGACGGTGCGAAGGGCGCCGCGTGAGCCCAGGGAGACGCCAAGGCCGTTGGTCGACAGAATCATCTGGCCGACCAAGAAGGCGATGACGGAGGCTGCGGTCGTGACCACCAGGGTCACACCCGCGAACACCGTCGCTTTGGCGCCCAGCACGGCGAGGCGGTTGGGAACCGCGGCGAGGGTGGCCCGGATCATGCCACTGCTGTATTCGTTGGTGATGACGAGAACGCCGAGGACGGCAATGGCGAGTTGGGCGAGGAAGCTCCCGGTCAGGCTGAACGAGACCGGGTCGAAGCTGGCCTTGTCGCCGGCACTCACATGGGTGTACTGGGCGACGTAGATGGCGCAGATGATCGCGGACAAGCCGATCATCGCCACCACGGCGGCGAAGAGCGTCCAGTACGTCGAGCGGACTGTCCGCAACTTGGTCCACTCGGCGCGGATGATGTCGGGCGCAATCCGCCCGGTGGGCTTCGGGAGCGCCGTTACCAAGGTGCCGGGCATTTGGGTCACGACCATTTCAGGCCACCTTCGCCGTCGGTGGGACAGGGAGGGGCTGCCCGGCGCGGTACTCGACGCTGTCGTGGGTCAACTCCATGTACACCTCTTCGAGAGAGACTTCCTGGGGTGAAAGTTCGTGCAGGATGATTCCGTTCGACCCCGCCAGGTCGCCGATCGCCGCCGCGCTGATCCCACTGACGGCGAGCGCGCCGTCCGCCTCCGGGCGGCTCGACCCACCGTTGGCGCCCACCAAGGTGGCCAGCCGGCTGTCTTGCGGCGACCGGACCCGGACGTAGTTCTGCGAACTGCCGCGAACCAGATCGTCGACGCTGGCCTCCGCCAGCAGCCGGCCCCGGCCGATCACGATGACATGGTCGGCCGTCAAGGCCATCTCGGCCATGAGGTGACTCGAGACGAACACCGTCCGGCCCTCGCTGGCGAGCGACCGCATGAGCGTGCGGATCCATACGATCCCCTCTGGATCGAGCCCGTTGACCGGCTCGTCGAAGATCAGCACTCCCGGGTCTCCCAACAGGGCGGCGCCGATACCAAGACGTTGACCCATGCCGAGCGAGAACAACCCGGCGCGTTTCTTGGCGACGCTGGTCAGCCCGACGATCTCGAGCACCTCCTCGACCCGGCGGCGTCCGATGCCGTTGCTTTGGGCCAGACAGAGCAGGTGGTTGTAGGCACTGCGCCCCTCGTGGACCGCTTTGGCCTCCAGCATGGCCCCGACTTCGAACAGGGGCCGCCGAATTGATGCGTAGGGTCGACCGTCGATGGTCACCGACCCGCCGGTGGGCGTGTCCAAACCCAGAACCATTCGCAATGTCGTTGACTTACCTGCCCCGTTGGGGCCGAGGAAACCGGTCACCCGCCCGGCCTGAACCTCGAAAGAAAGGTCATCGACCGCCACCGTCGATCCATAACGCTTCGCGAGTCCGCGCGCTTCGATCATGAGCAACATCTCCAAATCTGCTTAGCCGTAGGCCACCAGGGTCCGGAGCCATGCTCCAAGAGGCTGCCCAAAGCTGCGAAGCAGAGTCCGACACGGTCGGGGGTCTTCGCCGCGTCAAGTGCACACTACCCCACGGAGAGACGTCTTCCCCCCAGAACCGCCCAAAGGGCGCAAATACCGCGCCTGGAGTGGGCAGGCCTGGTAAGCCAAAGTCCCAATGGGGTTGGGTGACCGTAGGCTGGCAAGGTGGATGCGCCCGGACCCAACCTCCCGCCCGGTCAGGCCGTGGACCTGCCTGGACGGGGCCAGACCTGGGTCTACGACACCGGTCCCACCCCCGACGGCGCCAACCCCGCCCTGGTCCGGCCCGCGCTCGTCCTCTTGCACGGCTGGACGTCAACCGCCGCCCTCAACTGGTTCCGCTGCATGCCAGCCCTGGCGCGGGAATATCGGGTGGTGGCGCTCGACCACCGGGGCCACGGCCGCGGCATCCGCAGCCGGCGGCCCTTTCGCCTGGAGGACTGTGCCGACGACGTGGCCGCCCTGGTCGAGGTGCTCGGCTGCGGCCCGGTAACGACCGTCGGGTACTCCATGGGCGGCCCCATCGCCCAGCTGCTGTGGCAGCGCCATCCCGAGATCGTCGACGGACTGGTTCTGTGCGCCACGGCGGCGCGCTTCTCGACCCGGCCGGAGTTCAACGGTCCGGTCGGAGTTCTCGGCTACGGCATGGCGATGGCATTGGCGGGCGTTCCCGCCAACCTGCGCCGCCAAGGCTTCAGCCTGCTGGTCCGCAATCGGGCGGCCGAGACCGGTGCCGCGCCGTGGGCGATCGAAGAGTGGGAGCGCAACGATCCGGCCGCCCTATTGCAAGCCGGCCTCGCCCTCAGCCGCTTCGACTCAACCGGATGGATTGGCGGGATCGACGTGCGGACGTCCGTGGTCGTCACCACGCTCGATGTCACCGTACCCCCGAGCCGGCAGTGGCATCTGGCTCAGTCCATACCGGACGCACGAGGGTTTCCCGTGGCAGGTGATCACCGGGCGTGCGTGGATCAGGCCCGGGTCTTCGTACCCACCTTGCTGGCCGCCTGCCGGGCCGCCCAGCGGACGCCGGCGGCTACCTGAGGGTGGGGTTTCTGGTGGCGGGGGGCTCGGCCAGGGCCGCCTCCACCGCTCGGGCCGCGGCTATCACCGCGGACGAATACAGCCGACCGGGCTGGCGGGTGGTCCGCTCGATGGGACCGGAGACCGATACGGCGGCGATGACCTGCCCGTCGACCAGCACCGGGGCGCTGACGGACGCTACGCCTCGTTCCCGCTCCTCCACGCTTTGGGCCCACCCCCGTTGCAGCACCTCGGCGCGGCCGGCCAACACCTTGGCTGCCGATCCTTTGTCCATGGGCAAGGCCGCGCCGAGGGCCACGATGGTGCGAAGGCTGTGGGGCGACTCGAGCGAGACCAGGCACACCCGGGTATCACCCGAGCGGACATAGAGCTGGGCGCTCTCGCCCGTTCGATCCCGCAACTCGGTCAAAACCGGGCCGGCCGCGTCGACGAGCGAGTGACCGATGCGCCCGCCGGCGGCCCGACCGAGTCGCACCAAGGCCGGACCCAGCACGAAACGCCCTGTTTCGTCGCGGCCCACCAGCCGGTGGCGCTCCAGCGCGGTAGCCAGGCGGTGAGCGGTGGCACGGGGCAACGAGGTGGCGCCGGCGAGATCCTGAAGCGATTGAGGCCCGGCTTCGAGCAGACACAAGATGCCGACGGCCTTGTCCAGCACTCCGACACCGCTTACACTCTCTCCCATAACTCGGGAATCTATCTCAGAATGTGGGAACAAGCTATGACCGAACCGAGCACGCTGGCCGACAAGGTGTGGGAGCGTCACCTGGTCCACCGGGCCATCGACGAGCCGGATCTGCTGTATGTCGACCTCCACCTTGTTCACGAGGTGACTTCACCCCAGGCGTTCGACGGGCTGCGGCTCGCCGGCCGGGTGGTCCGGCGACCGGACCTGACTGTCGCGACGATGGATCACAACGTGCCGACGACCGCGTTGGACGAACCCATCAAGGATCCGATCTCAGCCCGCCAGATGGAGGTCTTGGCGACAAACTGCGAGGAGTTTGGAATCCGGCTGTTCGCGATGGGTGACGCCCACCAGGGCATCGTGCACATCATCGGCCCCGAGCTGGGCCTGACCCAACCGGGCATGACGATCGTGTGCGGAGACAGCCACACCTCCACCCATGGGGCGTTCGGCGCTCTCGCCTTCGGGATCGGCACCAGCGAAGTCGAGCATGTGCTCGCCACCCAGACGCTCCCCCAGCGACGGCCGAAGACCATGGCGGTCAACGTGGACGGCGAACTCACCGCGGGTGTCAGCGCGAAGGATCTGGTCCTGGCCATCATCGGGACCATTGGGACCGGCGGAGGCATGGGTCACGTCATCGAGTACCGAGGCCCGGCTGTTCGCGGGCTCAGCATGGAGGGCCGGATGACGGTGTGCAACATGTCCATCGAAGCAGGCGCCCGGGCCGGAATGGTGGCCCCGGATGACGCCACGTTCGCCTACCTGGAGGGCCGCCCGCACAGCCCCTCGGGTCGGGACTGGGAAGGCGCCCTGGATGACTGGCGCTCGCTTCGCACCGACGAGGGGGCCAGCTTCGACCGCGAAATCGCCATCGACGCCGCCGCGCTCACACCGTACGTCTCGTGGGGGACGAATCCGGCCCAGGTCGTCCCCATCGGGGGAGCCGTTCCCGCCCCGGACCAGTTCGACGACCCCGCCGCGAGGGAGGCCGCCGAACGCGCCCTCGCGTACATGGGTCTCGCTGCCGGCACCGCGGTACGCGACATCCGCGTTGACACGGTCTTCATTGGGTCGTGCACCAACGGCCGCATCGAGGACCTCCGCGCCGCCGCGAGCGTGCTGGAAGGCCGGCGCGTCGCCCCCTCGATTCGAGCCCTGGTCGTCCCGGGGTCGGGACAGGTCAAGGCTCAGGCCGAAGCGGAGGGCCTGGATCGAGTGTTTACCTCATCCGGATTCGAGTGGCGCAACCCGGGCTGCTCGATGTGCCTGGCGATGAACCCGGACAAGCTGGCGCCCGGCGAGCGCTCGGCATCCACGTCCAACCGCAACTTCGAAGGCAGACAGGGCCGCGGCGGGCGGACCCATCTGGTGTCCCCCGCCGTCGCCGCGGCCACCGCCGTGGCCGGACATCTCGCCGCTCCGGCCGACCTCGACAAGGGAGACAGCTGATGGATGCCGTCCGGGTGGTGTCAGGGACAGCGGTTCCCCTCGACCGGTCCGATGTGGACACCGATCAGATCATCCCGAGTGACTGGCTCAAGCGGGTCGAGCGCACCGGGTTCGGGCAAGGCCTGTTCGCGGAGTGGCGGGACGACCGGGACTTCGTCCTCAACCAGTCGGAGTACGCCGGCGCCACCATCCTGATCGCGGGGCCGAACTTCGGGACCGGATCGTCACGCGAGCACGCCGTCTGGGCCCTCATGGACTACGGGTTCAAGGCGGTGATCTCGCCGCGCTTCGGCGACATCTTCCGCAACAACTGCACCAAGGCCGGCCTGATACCGGTGCAGGTCGACGCCGGCACCGGCACCGCGCTGTTGCAGGCAGTATCGGGCGATCCCTCCCTCGAGGTGACCGTCGACGTAGAGCGCCTCGTCGTCTCCATTCCGAGCGCAGGGATCGAGGCCTCGTTCCCCCTCGATCCTTTCACGCAGCATCGCCTGCTAGAGGGCCTCGACGACATCGGCCTGACGCTCCGGCACGTCGATGCCATCGACGGCCACGAACAGAGGCGACCGGCTTGGCTGCCGACCGTCACCGCCTGACGACCCCGGCAAACTAACCTCCTACCGTGCTAGTGCGCCTCATCAGGTTCCTGTTTCTCGCGACCGCGCTGGCGGGTGGGGTGTGGTTGGGGCGGCGAATGCTGATGCGTTGGATCGACGGGCCGGCGCCACAACCCTGGACCGGCTCGTGGCCGCCGGTCTCCGGGGACTCTGGCGCGGCGCCGACGTGGGGCGCCCCCATCGCCCCGTCGCAGCAGACCGTCGGCGTGGTCACCAAGAAGAGCGCCGTCACCCCCGCCGGCGGGGCGGCCAGGGCCGCCACCAAGAAGACCGCCGCCCCCGCGGCAAAGGCCGCCGCCACCAAGAAGACCGCCGCCCCCGCGGCAAAGGCCGGCGCGACCAAGAAGACCCCCGCCCCCGCGGCAAAGGCCGGCGCGACCAAGAAGACCCCCGCCCCCGCGGCAAAGGCCGGCGCGACCAAGAAGACGGCCGGCGCCGCGGCCAAAAAGGTCGCCGGCCTGTCGGCCCAGAAGGCCACGGCGGCACGCCGGGCAACTGTTGTCGCGGCAGCCTGGGTGGCGCCCGCCAAGTCGGGTGCCTGCCCGGCGACCCACCCGGTCAAGGCCAAGTTGGCGAGCCGGCTGTACCACCTGCCAGGCATGGCGGCCTACGCCCGCACCACCCCCGATCGCTGCTACCTCAGCGCAGACGCGGCCGAGACCGACGGCTTCACTCGGGCGAAGCGCTAGCGAACCCAGGGCCCGCTATACGTCGGTCAAGGCGACCGCGTCGAGGATCCCCGGCGTGGCCCTGAGGGCGACGACCACCTGGCCCGGCACCGGCTGCTCGAAGGTCAGGGCCATCATGGCCGTTCCTCCCTCCGCGCTACGCCCCAGCTTGAGGTCGACGATGTTGCACCCGGCTTCGGCCAGGATGGTGGCGACGGCTGCGACCATCCCAATGCGATCGTCGTTGTGCACCATCAGCATCCAACGCGCCAGGGGGAGTTCGATGTCGTGGTCGTCGATCATGACCATCCGGGGCTCGCCGTCGCCAAACATGGTGCCGGCGACCGCGTGGAGACCGCCTCTTAAGGCGATCAGGTTGGTGTATCCGGAACGGGCCCCTGCCGATGCGGTGGTACTGCGGACCACCAACCCGCGCTCGTCCGCCAGCTGCGGGGCGTTGACATAGGAGACCGGCTCGTCGGTTGCCACCGCGAACAGCCCCTTGAGCACGGCAAGGGTCAGGATCCGCGTGTCGTGGTCAGCGAGGCCACCTTGGAACTCGATATCGAGGATCTCGGGAAGCTCCCGGGCCAGGGCCGCCCAGAAGCGGCCGAGCCGCTCCGCCACCGGCAGCCAGGGGCGCACGGCTTCGGGAACCTCGGCGGCAGCGATGTTGACCGCGAACGGCACGAACTCCCCGGCCAGGGCCAGCTGCACCTGCTCGGCGATGGTCACACCGGCCTTGTCCTGAGCCTCCCGGGTGCTGGCTCCCAGGTGCGGGGTGACCACGACCTGCTCCAGCCCGAAGAGCGGTGACTCCGTGGTGGGCTCGTGCTCGAACACGTCCAGCGCCGCCCCGGCTACCAGGCCGTCGGCGACCGCCGCCGCCAACGCTTTCTCATCGATGATCCCGCCACGTGCCGTGTTGACGATCCGCACCCCGGGCTTGACGCGCGCCAGGAGCTCGGCGCCCATCAACCCGGCGGTCTCCGGGGTCTTCGGCAGATGAATGGTGAGAAAGTCGGCCTGGGCCACGACGTCCTCGAGCGCCAGCATCTCGACGCCGAGATGCTTGGCCCGCTCGGCACTGACATAGGGGTCGAAGGCCAGCAGTCGCATGCCAAAGGAGCCGGCCCGCTGGGCCACGAGCGTCCCGACTCGGCCGAGACCGATCACCCCGAGCACCTTGCCGTGCAGTTCGACCCCCTCCCAGCGCGAACGCTCCCAGCGGCCGGCGATCAGGGCGCCGTGCGCCTGCGGAATGTTGCGGGCCTGGGCCAGCAGGAGGGCCAGGGTGTGCTCGGCGGCGGAAAGGACGTTGGACTGGGGGGCGTTGACCACCATCACGCCGCGGCGGGTGGCGGCGCCCACATCGACATTGTCGAGGCCGATACCCGCCCGTCCGACGACTACCAGGTCCGAGCCCGCCGCCAGGACCTCCTCCGTGACCTGGGTGGCCGAGCGGATGATCAGGGCCGCGGCCCCGCCCACCGCGACCAGCAGCTCAGCCGGCAGCAACCCGACTGACACGTCGACGTCGTGGCCGGCCGACCGCAACAACGCCAGTCCCGGCTCGGCGATCTCCTCGGTGACCAGGACTCGGGCCACGGACGATCAGCCGCCGACGAGCTTGGCCAGGCGGGTGATGCCCTCCACCATCGCCTCGTCGCCCAGCGCGTAGGAGAAACGCCCATAGCCAGGCGCCCCGAACGCCTCGCCCGGCACGAACGCCACCTTGGCCTCGTCGAGCACCAAGGCCGCCAACTCCAGCGAGCTCGACACCTGGCGACCACCGGCTCCCAACGGCCGGCCCAAGAGTCCCTCGACACTGGGGAAGGCGTAGAAGGCCCCCTCCGGATCCGGACAACGCACGCCCGGTATTTCGTTGAGCATCCCCACGATCGTTCGCCGGCGCCGGTCGTAGGTGGCGCGCATCTCCGCCACCGCGCCGAGATCCCCGCTGACGGCGGCCAGGGCGGCCCGCTGGGCCACGTTGCAGACGTTCGAGGTGGCGTGCGACTGCAAGTTGGTCGCGGCCGCGATCACGTCGCTGGGGCCGATCATCCAACCGACCCGCCACCCCGTCATGGCATACGTCTTCGCCACCCCGTTGATCACGACGCAGGTCTCCGCGAGCGAAGGCACCAGCGCCGGCATCGACGTGAAGCGGGCCTCGCCGTACACCAGGTGCTCGTAGATCTCGTCGGTAACGACCCAGACGCCGTGCTCGACTGCCCAGCGGCCAATGGCCTCCACCTCGGACGGGGGGTACACCGCTCCCGTCGGATTCGACGGCGACACGAACAGCAGGATCTTGGTCCGATCCGTCCGGGCCGCCTCGAGCTGGTCGATATCAACCCGAAACCCGGACTCCCAGGTCGTGGTGATCTCAACCGGTACGCCGCCGGCCAGGCGGATCGACTCGGGGTAGGTGGTCCAGTACGGCGCCAAGAGGAGCACCTCGTCGCCCGGATCGAGGAGGGTGGCGAAGGTCTCCTCGACGGCGTGCTTGCCGCCATTCGTGATCAGGACCTGCGACGCGCCCACTTCGTAGCCCGAGTCCCTGGCGGTCTTGGCGGCTACCGCCTGCTTGAGGTCGGGCAGGCCGCCGGCGGGCGTGTACTTGTGATTGCGGGGGTCCGAGCAGGCCTCGATCGCCGCCGCCACGATGTGCGGCGGAGTCGGGAAGTCCGGCTCCCCGGCACCGAAGCCGATGACGTCCTCGCCGGCGGCCACGAGGGCCTTGGCCTTGGCGTCGATGGCGAGAGTGGCTGATTCCGCCACCGCCGATATGCGCTGTGAGATGCGAGCCATTGCTGCCATGCTTTCACAATGGCCAACGCATCCCTGTCCGATTCCGAGAACCAGCCCGATATCCGGATCCCGACCGACCTGCTCCCCGCCGACGGCCGCTTCGGCTCTGGTCCGTCCAAGGTCCCCGCCGACGCGGTGGCCGCCCTCCAGGCTGCAGGGGCGACCGTGCTCGGCACCAGCCACCGCCAACCGGCGGTCAAGTCCCTCGTCGGACGGCTCCGCTCCGGGCTGGCGGAGCTGTGGAGCCTGCCCGAGGGCTACGAGGTGGTGCTGGGCAACGGAGGGACCACCGCCTTCTGGGATACAGCCACCTTTGGCCTGATCCGGAAGCGGAGCCAGCACCTGAGCTTCGGGGAATTTTCATCAAAGTTCGCCCAGGCTGCGGCGGCGGCTCCCCACATCGACGCACCCCAGGTGATCGAGTCCCCGGTTGGCACCCATCCGTGGCCGAAGCCCGACCCCGAGGTCGACCTCTACGCTCTGACCCATAACGAGACCTCCACGGGCGTGATGATGGACCTGCGCCGGCCGGAGGGGGCCGGCGACGCCCTGGTGGCCGTGGACGCCACCTCCGGGGCCGGGGGGCTCCGCTTCGAGCCGGCGGAAGTCGACGCCTACTACTTCGCACCCCAGAAGGGGTTCGCTTCCGACGGCGGGCTGTGGGTGGCGGTGCTCTCGCCGGCCGCGCTGGCGCGGGTGGCCGGGATCCAAGAGTCGGGCCGCTGGGTGCCCGCATCGCTCGACCTCGCCATCGCGGTCGATCAGAGCCGCCTCAACCAGACCTACAACACTCCCGCCGTGGCCACCATCGTGCTCTTCGTGCACCAGCTGGAGTGGATGCTCGCCGGCGGTGGCATCGACTTCGCGGCCGGGCGATCGGAGCGCTCGGCCGGGATCCTCTACAGCTGGGCGGAGTCGACCGCCTACGTCAGCCCGTTCGTGGCCAAGCCAGACGAGCGCAGCCAGGTGGTGGGGACCATCGACTTCGACCCGTCGGTCGACGCCGCCACCGTGGCTCAGGTGCTGCGAGCCAACGGCGTGCTCGACACCGAGCCGTACCGCAAGCTGGGGCGCAACCAGCTGCGGATCGCCATGTTCCCCGCCGTGGACCCCGCCGACGTGGAGGCGCTCACCGGCTGCATCGACCACGTGGTGGGGCGGCTCTAGGGCTGCTTGATCAGCCCACCAGCCCGGCGACGTCCACCGCTCCGGGCGACCCGTCGTAGACCACCGCCCCGTCGCGGAGGGCCACACAGCGCTCGACCCGGGCCACGTAGTCGAGCTGGTGGGTGGCCACCACGACCGTCGCCCCTGCCGCGTAGGCGTCGTCGATCAGCTCTGTGAAGGCGTTCCGGCCCGCGGGATCGAGGCCGACGAACGGCTCGTCGACGAGCAGCACGTCGAACGGCCGCACGAGCGCCAAGACGATGGCGGTCTTCTGGCGCAAGCCGCGCGAGAAGCGCGACGGAAGGTCGTCGGCCCGGGCGGCCAGTCCCAGGTCGGCTATGAGAGCGGAGGCCCGGTCCTGCCAGTCCTCAGCGCCGTGGAGCCGGCAGGTGTACTCGACGTGCTCGGACACCGACAAGTCGTCGTACAGGACCGGGGTGTCCGGCAGGTAGGACAGGGCGGCCCGGGCCTCGAGCGAGCCGGCCGCGGATCCGAAGATCTCGATGTCGCCGCCGCTCGGCTCCAGGATCCCGGCCGCCATGCGCAGCAGTGTGGTCTTACCGGAGCCGTTGTGCCCGACGAGGACGACTCGCTGGCCGGCCGGGATAGCCAGGTCTAGCGGCTCCAGCGCCGCCAAGTCGCCGTACACCTTGGTCAGGCCCCGCGCCGCGAGAGCAGGAGGAATGCCTGACAGCGAGGGAGCAGGCATCGAGGGACCGACGCTACCGGGCCGCGGGCCGGGCGGGCCCGCTGGTTGCTTCCTTCATGGCCACGCGGAACCACGCGTGGATGGGCTCCCGCTGCCGGATCCAGATCCCGACGATGATGAGTAGCGCCAGCACGGGCACCGTGACCCCGGCCACCCGGATGACGGCGGGCTCCGAAACGGACGGATGACGGCCAGCGAGCACCGGCGCTACGCCGATGGTGGCGAGGAGGGGCGGCCACACCGTTCGGATCATGGCGCGCGCCCCCGCCACCTCTGGCGGCAGCATGGAGTCGGTCGCGCTGGCGATGGGCGGCGGCCCCTGGATCACACTGGTGACAGCACCGCCGAGCGCACACCCCGCAGCCGGGAGCACCACCACCGCTCCAACCTGCCAGGCGACGGCCCGAAAACCGGACGCGGCCACCGCCACGGCGACCCCGACCGCGGCCACGGCGATCATCACGACCAGGGACGGTGCGACCAGGCGGAGGTACAGGGGCCCGACGTCGACTGGGTAGCCGTCGCGCCGATCAGGATGATCGAGCTCCTGAGCCAGGGGTTCCACCGCGTCGAGGGCGGCCAGGTACAGCGCCAGCCCCGCCACCACGATGAGCGGGGTCGTGCCCCGCCACGCCCCTACTGCGGCCAACCCGGCGGCCGCACCCAGGGCGGCCAGGCGCAGGACCCGCAGCGGCGGAAAGCGGATGATCCCCTGCCAACCGCGCCGCCAGACAGGCCAGGCCAGCCAATCCGGCAGGCCCGACAGGCGCGACCGGCGCGGCCGGCGCTGGCGAGGAAGTTCCTGCGACAGCTGGCGGCGCAGGACGACGACGGTGCGAATGTCGCGCAGGGTGGCCGCGAAGCGGATCTGGCCCACCAGGCTGGCCCGCCGCTCGGCCGCCTCGATCGAGCACCCGCCGATCCACCAGAGTCCAGCCCCGACCGCCGCTATGGCCACGCCGGCGCCGATGAGCGACCCCGACCGCCATCCGAGCGGGCTGATGGCGAGCCGCCCCAACCACGTGGCCGGCGACGTCGTCGACCCGGTGGCGGCGTCGGCCGCCGACCAACCGGCTACCCCGAGGGCCAGGAGACCTCCGACCAGACTGCTCCGGGCCAGCCCGCCGCCGGCTGCCCCGCCGCCGGCCAGACGTCCGAGTCGGGCGCCAGACACGGCCATCGCCAGCCCCAGCGCTCCCGCCACGGCCAAGGCGCCCGTGATAGCGCCATATCCGACCCACTCCAGCGCCGGACCCGGCAACCGCCGGTAGGCCAGCAGTCCGCCGACCGCCCCGGCCGCCAGTCCCGCAAACACGCCAAAGCGAATCTGGCGCAGGGCCATCGGGCGGAGCACCAGGGTCCTATCGATAGGCGCCAGCAGGACGTGGCGAACGTCGGCCGCCTCGATCACGAGCGGGCCGCCCCGACCACCCGACCGCAGCCCGATGGCCCAGGCCAACCCGATCACGGCGCCAATCACCTGCGCGCCGTGGTCGCGTACCTGGGCCGCGGTGGCCGCGTCGACCCGATGGTCGCCCGTGAGCCCAGACACCACCCACAAGGCGATCCCGCCCACGATGGCGGTGACATAAACCCGGTACAGGGCCTCGAAGACGTCGATCTGCTTGGTCCGGGTCCGCCGGCGGGCCCGGTGCAGGTCGATAAGAGCTTCCCTGGCGCTAACGACGGCTGTCATCGCTCCACTGGTGTGCGATGTTGGGCCCGATTGGCGCCAAGATCGCACGCCTACCTGGTTCGCTGCCAGACCCGGATGCCGTCACGCCTGCCACAACGCCGACGGTAGCGCCCATTAGCCTCGGTGGATCGCTCAGGTTCGCCTATTGGTGAGGACGTCCGTGGTCCTACTGGCCCTCTTGGCGCCCCTGGCAGCGAGCGATCCGGCCGGCGCCAGCGGGGTCGCCGACACCAGTCCGACGACCGTTCCGGCGGCCATACCGCCGGCCGCAGCCGAGGTGCTCGTCGATCTCGACACCGGTCGGGTCCTGTTCGGCGAGCACGAGCACAAGCTGCTCCCGCCCGCCAGCCTCACCAAGATGCTGACCGCCATGATCGCCACCGACTGGCTACAGCCGGGAACGGTGATCCCGGTGACCGCCAGCGTCGCCAACGTCTATCCGGACAAGTTAGGCATGCAAGTAGGCCAACACTGGCCCCTCAACATCGTCCTGCACGCCCTGCTCATCTCATCAGCCAATGACGCCGCCTATGCCCTGGCCGAACGGGTGGGAGGATCTCTCGAGGGGTTCCAGCCCATCATGCAGGAAGCTGCCGCGCAGCTCGGCATGTCAGACGGGCTGATACTTCACGACCCGGCCGGACTGGACGGCACCGAGGGGGTGGCCGGCGGGAACCTGATCAGCGCCTGGGATGCGGCGATCGCGGCCCGCGATCTACTCGCCAACCCGACGCTGGCGTCGATTGTGGCCATGAAGACCTTCTGGTTCACCGGTCCGGACGGGATCGTGTACGAGCTGTCCAGCCACAACCTGGCGTTCCTCAACACCTACCCAGGGGCCATCGGCGTCAAGACCGGCTTCACTGACGCGGCCGGCCTGTGCATAGCCGCCGCAGCCGTCCGCGATGGCCGCACCATGCTCGCCGTCGTCATGAACGGCGAGTCCCCCGATGTCACCGCCGGAATGCTGCTCAACCAGGGCTTCGCCACCTCCGTCAGCGCCGAAGGCAACGACCCCGAGCTGCCGCCAGTACTCGAACCCGAACCTCACAGGCCGATCCGAGAACTGCTGCCGCCTCCTGCTTTGACGCCGTCTGCGTCTCCCTCGGCCCCGGCCGCAACGGGTGCGACAAAGCCTGACCCGCCGGACGACCCCCTACAAGCAGCAGCCGCAGCCCCCACGACACTCGCCACCACCGACCACCAAGCCGACGCCCTGGAGAGCCCGCGGGACACTGGCGGCGTCGCCGCTGGAGTGCTGGTGATCGCCGGGGCGCTCCTCCTGTGGCAGGTCCGCGGGCGCCGGCGGGGACCGGCCGGCGCCCACAGCCGCCGGCGCTACCGCCGGTAGGACTGCACGGACAGACCTCGGGGCCGATCCGAGCTACCCCCCGCTCACATCCTGCGGCCGCGACGAGCCGGCGTTGATGAAGGGCATCATGGCCCGCAACTCGGCGCCGACCGTCTCGATGGGATGGGCGCGGCCCTCGGCGCGGAGCTGGTTGAAGCGAGGCCGGCCGGCTTTGTTCTCGGCGATCCACTCGTCCGCAAAGGCACCCGAGCGGATCTCCGCCAGGATGCGCTTCATCTCCTCGCGTACGGCCGAGTTGATCACGCGCGGCCCGCGAGTCAGATCGCCGTACTCGGCTGTGTCGGAGATCGAGTAGCGCATCCCGGCCACGCCGTGCTCGTACATGAGGTCGACGATCAGCTTGACCTCGTGGAGGCACTCGAAGTACGCCGACTCCGGCTGGTATCCCGCTTCGACGAGCGTCTCGAAGCCGGCCTGGATGAGCGACGTCAGCCCGCCACAGAGAACCACCTGTTCGCCGAACAGGTCGGTTTCGGTCTCCTCCTCGAAGGTGGTCTCGAGCACCCCGGCCCGGGTGGCGCCGATGGCGTCGGCGTAGGACAGGGCCAGCTCCCGGGCTTTCCCGGTGGCGTCCTGGGCCACCGCGATCAGGGCCGGCACCCCCCCACCGCCCTCGTAGGTGCGGCGGACCAGGTGGCCCGGCCCTTTGGGGGCGACCATGGCGACGTCGACGCCTTCCGGGGCGGAGATGAGCCCGAAGCGGACATTGAAGCCGTGGGCGAAGAACAGGGCGTCGCCCGGCTTGAGACCCGGTTCGATCTCGGCCCGGTAGATGGCCTGTTGCTCGGTGTCGGGAGCCAGAATCATGATGACGTCCCCGTCCCTGGCCGCGTCGCCGACGGAGGTCACCCGCAGCCCGGCAGCCGTGGCTTTGGCCGCGGACGACGAGCCCTCCCGCAGCGCCACCCGGACGTCGACGCCCGAATCGCGCAGGTTGAGGGCGTGGGCGTGACCCTGGGATCCGTAGCCGATGATCGCCACCTTGCGGCCTGCGATGATCCCGGCGTCGGCGTCTTTTTCGTAGTACACAGTCGCAACCATTGGAGGAGTCCTAGCTGGCCTTTCCGCGCATGCCTGTGAGAAAGCTAGCGTCCATGTCCGGAACCGTCTCGCATCGGGTGTTCTGTTCCCGTGGCTTGTTATGAAATGTCGACATGGACGCTAGCTTTCTCTCTGGCATGAATGCGCAAGCGGGGTCCCGCTTGGCGATCGAGCTTGGGCAATGCCACCCGCCCGGTGCGTTGCAGTTCGGTGATCCCGTAGGGCCGGACGAGCTCCTCGAACCCGTCGAGCTTGTCGGGGTGGCCGGCCAGCATGATGGTGAGCTGGCCGGGGGCGACGTCGACGATCTTGCCTTCGAACACGCCGACCAGTTCGATGACCTCGCTGCGTTTGTCGGGGCCGGCAGCCACGGTCGTGAGCAGCAGCTCGCGCTCCACCGCGTCGGCGGGATGCAGCTCGGTGATCTTCACCACGTTGACCAGCTTGAACAGCTGCTTGGTGATCTGCTCGACGGAGGTCTCCTCCACGTCGATGACGATGGTGATGCGGCTGAAACGTTCGTCGTCGGAAGGGGCCACCGCCAAGGAGATGATGTTGAACCCGCGCCGAGCGAACAGCCCGCTGACCCGGGCGAGGACACCGGACTTGTTCTCGACCAGCACGGACAGGGTCTGATGAGTGGGACTGGCACCCATCTGTGCTCCTTGGTTCGCTCGCCGAGGCTCGCTCACTGCACCAACCTTTCGCCACCGGGTTTCTGGGACGGGTGCACGACGACGTCGTCGTTGGACGCGCCCGCCGGCACCATCGGAAACACCTTCTCCCGCTGGTCCGTGCGGAAGTCGATCACCACCGGCCGGTCGTCGATGGCGTTCGCCTTGTCGATAGTCGGGCCGACGTCTTCCGGTGACTCCACCCGGAATCCGACGCATCCCATGGCCTCCGCCCACATGACGTAGTCGGGGAGGTCCGGGGACAGGTACACCTCGCTGTAGCGCTCCTCATAGAACATCTCCTGCCACTGGCGCACCATGCCGAGGTAAGCGTTGTTGAGGATGGCGACCTTGATCGGGATGCGCTCGCTCGATGCGGTCACCAGCTCCTGGGCGGTCATCTGGAAACAGCCGTCGCCGTCCACCGCCCACACCGTACGGTCGGGGCGGCCGACCTTGGCGCCGATCGCCGCAGGCACGCAGAAGCCCATGGTGCCGAGGCCGCCGGAGTTGACCCAGGTGTACGGCTCGTTGAAGTGCCAGTACTGGCTGGCCCACATCTGGTGCTGGCCCACACCCGAAACCAGGATCGTCCCCTCGGGTGCCGAGTCCCGCAACACCTCCATGACATATTGGGGCTTCAGGGCGTCACCGTCCGAAGGTGGGTCGTAGTGCAGAGGGAACCGCTCCTGCCAGCCCGAGATGCGGCTGCGCCACTCGGTCCGGTCCGGCTGCTCGAGGGGTTCGAGGGCTCGGACCAGTTCGGTGATGACCCTGCGGCAGTCGCCGACGATGGGCACGTCCGGCCGGCGGATCTTGCCCAGCTCGGCGGGGTCGATGTCGACGTGGATGATCTTGGCTTCCGGGGCAAAATCGGCGACCCTCCCGGTCACCCGGTCGTCGAAGCGGGTGCCCAGGGCGATGAGCAGGTCCGCCTGCTGCATCGCGGTGATCGCCGTGTAATTGCCGTGCATTCCTGGCATGCCGAGGCAGAGCGGATGGTCGTCGGGGAAGGCGCCGCGCGCCATCAGAGTCGTCACGACCGGCACCTCTATGCGCTCGGCCAGCTGGCGCAGGACCTCAGCGGCCCGAGCCTTGAGTATGCCGCCGCCGGCGTAGATGACGGGCCGGCGCGCCTCACTGATGAGGCGGGCAGCCTCTTTGATCATGCGGGGATGTCCGTTGACGTTGGGCTTGTAACCGGGCAGCGATGCAGCCACCTCATCGTCGGTCGGCCACGACCAATTGACCGGGGCCTGCAGCACGTCCTTGGGCACATCGATCAGCACCGGACCGGGCCGCCCGGTCGTCGCCAGGTGGAAGGCCTGGCGGACGATCAGCGAGATCTCGTCGGGGTCCATAATGAGCTCGTTGTGCTTGGTGACCGAGCGGGTGATCCCGACCGTGTCGCACTCCTGGAACCCGTCGGTGCCGATCACCGGGCGGCTCACCTGCCCGGTGATAGCCACCATCGGCACCGAGTCCATATAGGCGTCGCAGAGCGGGGTGACCAGGTTGGTGGCGGCTGGGCCGCTGGTCACCATGGCCACTCCGGGCCGGCCGGTGACGTGGGCGTAGCCCTCCGCCATGTGTCCTGCCCCCTGCTCGTGACGGACCAGGATGTGACGGATGGGCGAGTCGAGGATCGGGTCATAGGCGGGCAGGATGCAGCCACCAGGCAGCCCGAACATCACCTCGACGTGCTCCAACTCCAGGCTCTTTATCAGGGCTTGGGCCCCGGTCAGCTTCAACGTCATGGCGGGTCCTTCACGAAATAGGTCAGGGAAATAAAACGACCTCCCGGCGAGGGAGGTCGGCAACGCACACACGAAAAGCGTGTGCGTCAGGTGATGAGTACGAGGATGTGGCCGGAAAGCGTCACCCGGCCAGTGTGGCACAGCACCGCGGTTGATGCAATCAGCACTGGCCGCGTCAGGGGTTCTTGACCAGGATCGACTCGACGACGTCGGACACGTCCTCGATCCGATTGACTGCGTTCTCCAGCGCTTGCACAATGTCCTTCCACTTGAGGACCTCGAGCGCCTCGTACTCGCCACTGAATAGGTGCCCGATGCTGCGCCGGTAGACCGCGTCGCCTTCGTGCTCGAGCGCTTGGATCCGCTCCAGCCGGTACCGGGCCCCTTCTCGGTTCTGCAGGCATCCGATCAGGGCGTCCATCTCGCCCGCCATGACGGCCAGGACGTCGGCCAGCTCGGTCACCTCGGGGAGGGCCTGTTCCACCCGCACCAGGTGGATCAGCTCGGCGGCGGCGAACATGTCATCCACCACATCGTCGAGTTCCTCGGTGAGCGCGTGGATGTCCTCCCGCCCGTAGGGAGTCGCCTGGCTGGCGTCGAGGCGGCGCAGGAGATCTTGGGTGATCTGGTCGCCTCGGCGCTCCAGGCGGTGAATCTCTTGGTAGTGGTCGTCGAGGTCGGCAAGGGAGGTGACCATCTTGCGGAGCTCCTCGGCGCAGTCCCGGCCATTGGCGGCCGCGGCCTGGAACAACTCGAAGAAGCCGCCACCGGTCGGCACCTTCTGGCGGGGAGGGGTACGGGCGAGCACCGCCCAGGCCCGCTCCAACCACTCCATGTAGGCGGCGGCATCCACGCGACGGCGAGGGCCACGGGCAGGGGCAGGGCCACGGGCTCCAGTGAGCTGGAGCCGGGGCGACAGGCGGTGGGGCGCGGCCATGGAGTCGATCCGGCGGGACAGATTGACGGCGTGGTCGCCCAACCGTTCGTAGAAACGGGCGACCAGCGCCAGCTCGGCTGCGACCGCCGGATCGGCGCCCCCACCGGCGCCGGAACTGAGCAGTCTGGCCGAGAGCTCGTCCAGCTCGTCGTCGGCCTCGGCGAGCTGGAACCGGACGTCGCCCGATCGTTCGGCATAGGCCCGGCTGGTCAACTGCCACATGCGGACCCCGACGTCGCACATCGACTGGATGAGACCCCGGCTGCGCGGCGTGATGCTCCCACCGAGGCCTTGGCGGGTGCGCTGGGCGATGTGTTCCGCCAGGTCGGCGCTGCGTTCGAGCTCGGGAACCATCTGGAGGAGGGCGATGAGGTCCTCGAGCTCGTTCGGCTCGACGGTGGCGTGGGAGAGCCGGCTCATTATCAACCCGGTGAGCTCGTTGCACCGGACGTCCACCTGACGGTCGTCGGCGATCACCCGGTCGGCGCGCTCCATGTCGCCGTCGAGGAGGGCCGCAGTGGCCCAGCCGAGGCTCTCGATGACCGAGGCGAACAGCACCAGTACGGCTTGATCGACCCGCTGACGAAACTCGTCACGAACAGTCATCTCGCGACCCACCTCGGCACCGTACCCCGTCCGCGGCTTGGTAGACACCCCTCGTCGACGCCCCAGTCGCGGGCGGGTAGCGTACAGACGTGCGCCGCTCCGACCCCGAAGCGCCTTGACCGCCGGCCCTCGGTCCCGGCAGGCCCTTGCCGGCCTGGCCGCCACGGCCAACGCCTTGCACCCGGTCTCGAGGTCGCGCGGCATCTCGGCGGCGGCCTTCGCTATCGGCTGGCCGGTTTCGGAGCTCCCCCTTCTGACCCTCGGCCTCCAGTCGGCGATCACCGCTGCCGGTCTACGGCGGGGGGGTTGGCGAACCCGCGACGGGCAAGTCAGCGTGGCAGCCCAGGCCCTGTCCGCGGCGGGGCTGATCGCCTTGCATCGCAGCGCCCAGCAATCCCAGCAGGTGCTCGAAGCCGCCCTCGTCGACGGGCTCGGCGCGGCGTACCGGGACGTGGCCGTGGCGGCAGGGCTGGCGCCGGGAGTGGGACCCGCCATCCGGCCCATGACGGTGGCCCCCAGCTGGATCTGGCGCCGCCGGTTCGTGGCGAACGGGGGGATCAGCTACGGGCCGGCCGGCAAACGCAACCGCCTTGACGTGTGGCGGCGCCAGGACCTGCCCACTGACGGCCGGGCCCCGGTGCTGATCCAAGTTCCGGGCGGCGGCTGGGTGAGCGGCGAAACGCGCTGGCAGGCGTACCCGCTGATGGCCAGGCTCGTCGATGCGGGCTGGGTTTGCGTACCGATCAACTACCGGCTCAGCCCCAGAGCCACCTTCCCGGACCACATCGTCGACGTCAAGCGGGCCATCGTGTGGGTCAAGGAGCACATCGCCGAGTTCGGCGGCAACCCGGACTTCATCGCGATCACCGGAGGGTCGGCCGGCGGCCACCTGTCCTCACTGGCTGCCTTGACGCCAAACCAGCCGGAGTTCCAACCGGGCTTCGAGGACTCCGACACGACGGTCCAGGCTGGAGTCCCATTCTATGGGGTCTACGACCTGGCGGACTGGAACGGCCAGGGCGGGCCCATCAACAACGTCCGCTTCGTCGAGCAGCACGTCCTCAAGGTCGCCGCCGCCGCGGAACCCGACCGGTGGCGCCGGGCGTCACCGATCAGCTGGGTCGGGCCCGATGCTCCGCCGATGATGCTCATCCATGGCACCAACGACTCGCTGGCACCCGTCGAAGGGGCGCGCCGGATGGCCAAAGAGCTACGGGCAGAGTCGCGACAGCCGGTGGTCTACGCCGAGCTGCCCTTGACCCAGCACGCCTTCGACATCTACGCGTCCCTCCGAACCCGCTACACCGTGCGGGCCGTCGAACAGTTCCTGGCTTTCGTGCGGGCCGGGCAACGCAGACCCGAGGACACCCTGGGCGAGCAGGAACGAGGCGGTTCTGTGGAGGGCGCTCAGGTCGAGACCGTGGCCGCCCGCAACTCCTCGAACGCAGCCAGAAGCGCTTCGGCGTAGTCCGCCGGCTCCGGCATGATGTCGCGGTCGGAGGTGATGCTGAAGGTGACCTGGTCGCAGTAGCTCATGATGATGTGGATCAGGGCCGCGCCGGTCACCACGGGGCCGAGGCCGTACATCTTCAACAGCTTGGCCCCCGCGCAGTAGAGCGGGACCGGCGGACCGGGGATGTTGCTGATCTGAGTGTTGAGCATGCCAGTGGTGCCGGTGGCCTGACCGATCCCGGCGTTCGCCCGGAGCGCCAGGCCGAACAGAGCCCCGGGGAGAACGCTCGACATCTGCTGGAGGGCGTGGGCGCCGAGGGCCTGCTGGCTGCCTTTGGCGATGCGGGTGGTCTCCACCACCGCTTCCAGACGTTGCCGGGGGTCACCGATGTCAGTGTGCAAGTCGACGAAGAGCTGAGCGATCTTGTTGCCCTCGTCCCCGGCCTGTCCCTCGGTCCGCAGTGACATGGGAACCGCGGCCGCCAGCGATCCGTCCGGGAGCTCGCCCAGCTTGGCGAGATAGTTGCGCAGCGCCCCCCCACATATCGTGAGCACCACGTCGTTGACCGTGGCACCGGGGACGGCCAGCTTGATCGCCTTCAGATCGGCCAGCTCCACGGTGATGCCGTCGAAGACCCGGTGCGTTGAAACCCGGGTGTTGAAGCGGGTGGTCGGTACGGTCAGGTTGGGAAGCTGGATCTCCTTGCTGCGCAGGCGGCCAGGGAGGCGCACCGCGTGGGGGATGACCCGAGCTACCCCCCGAGCGAAGCGCAGCGGCTTGGTGGTGTTGTGGATCGCCGCTCGCCCCATCAGCTCCCACGGGCTAGGCATGCGATCCGGTCGCCACGAGTCGGTCACGTCGGGTGGCTCGTCGTCGGGGTTGAGCTGAAAGAGGGCGCTCATCAGCTCGATCCCACCTACGCCGTCTATGGCGGTGTGATGCACCCGAATCAGGGCACCGACGGATCCCTTGGGAATATCCGGGATGGCGTTGAGGCCGTCGATCAGCCACGCCTCCCATGGCGGCCGGGTCAGGTCGAGCGGATGCGAGTGCAGCCGGCCCAGCAAGTTGCACAGCTGAGCCCAGTTGCCCGGTGCGGGCAGGGCGGTGTGCCGCAGGTGGTATTCGACGTCGAAGGACGCGTCCTCCACCCACCAGGGGTCGTCCATGTCGAACGGGACGCGTACCAGCCGCCGGCGGAACGCCTTGCCGAGGTGCATCCGAGAGGAGTAGTACTCCACCAGCTGCTCGTAGGTGAGCGTCCCTCCGGGGGCGGTCGACGGATCGAAGATGCCGAGCGATCCGATGTGGTTGGGACTGCCCGGTGCCTCCGTGTAGAGCATGAAGGCGTCGTTAGGTGTCAGCTGCTTCATAGCTATCCCTTCTCGGTCCCCAACCCACACGGGTACTTCGTCGGGACTGTACCCCTTTGCGGGATCTACGGCTCCGTGACCGCGCCTCGCTCGGCGCCGGTCACCAGTCGGGCGTATTTGGCGAGCACCCCAGTGGGGTAGCGCGACTCGGGGCACTTCCACTGGGATCGCCGTCGGTCGAGCTCGGTGGAGTCGACGAGGAGCTCGATGCTGCGGGTCGGGACGTCCACGACGATCCGATCCCCGTCGGCTACCAGTCCGATGGGCCCTCCGTCGATCGCTTCCGGGGCGATGTGGCCAACACAGAACCCATGCGTGCCGCCGCTAAAGCGACCGTCGGTCATGAGGGCGCAGTCCGCGCCCCTACCGGCGCCCTTCATGGCCCCGGTCACGGCCAACATCTCGCGCATGCCTGGGCCGCCCTTCGGACCCTCGTAGCGGATGACCAGCACGGTCCCGGGCGCGATAGCGCCGGCCAGGATCGCCTCCATGGCCAGATCCTCGCCGTCGAACACCCGGGCGAGCCCCTCGAAACGGTCCTGGTCGATGCCGGCCACCTTGACCACCGCGCCTTCCGGGGCCAGCGAACCGCGCAGGATGGCGATGCCACCGTCGCGGTGCAACGGTTGCGACAGCGGCCGGACCACCTGCCCGTCGGGAGCGGCTGTGTCGAGCGCGTCCAGGTTCTCCGCGATGGTTCGGCCGGTGACCGTGAGGCAGTCCCCGTGCAGAAGGCCGCCTTCGAGCAAGGCCCGCATCACGACCGGCACCCCGCCGACGCCGTCGAGGTCGACCATGTGGTAGCGACCATGCGGCTTGGTGTCAGCAATGTGGGGGATACGGCGGCCAACCCGGTCGAAGTCGTCGAGGGTGAGCTCGACGCGGGCCTCGTAGGCGATCGCCAGCAGGTGCAGCACCGCGTTGGTGGATCCACCGAGCGCCATGGTGACGGCAATGGCGTTCTCAAAGGCCGCCTTGGTCATGATGTCCCTGGGGCGGATACCGGCCTCCAGCAGCCCGATGACCGCGCGCCCGGACTCCCTCGCCAACTCGTCTCGCCTCGGGTCGACGGCGGCGGGCGACGCCGAACCGGGCAGGGCCATCCCCAGCGCCTCGGCCACCGACGCCATGGTGTTGGCCGTGAACATCCCGGCACAGCTGCCGACGGTTGGGCAGGCGCTCCGTTCGATCAAGCCGAGCTCCTCGTCAGTGAGGGTGCCGGCGGCCCGGGCCCCGACCGCCTCGAAGACGCTCACGATGTCGAGGGCCTCGCCGCGTGGGCCCTTGCCCGGCAGGATGCTGCCGCCATAGAGGAACACCGATGACAGATTGAGGCGGGCGGCCGCCATCAGCATCCCGGGCAATGACTTGTCGCACCCGGCGAAGGTGACCATGGCGTCGAAGCGCTCGGCGTGCATCATCGTCTCCACCGAGTCGGCGATCACCTCGCGGCTCACCAGGGAGGCCCTCATCCCCTCGCCGCCCATAGAAATCCCGTCAGAGACGGCGATGGTCATGAACTCGATCGGGAAGCCGCCGGCCTCGCGTACGCCCTCCTTGGCGCGCTTGGCCAGGCGGTCGAGTGACATGTTGCACGGGGTGACCTCATTCCAGGAGGACGCCACCCCGACCTGGGGCTTGTCCCAGTCGTCGTCGGTCATGCCGATGGCCCGGAGCATCGCTCGGGCCGGGGCCCGCTCGAATCCGTCCGTGACCTCGCGGCTACGGGGTTTCATGTCGTTGGCCATGACCCCACGATAGGCCGGGCGGCCCGCGGCGGTGTCAGTGCCCGCGTTCAGCCAAAGAAGAGCAGGGCTCCCGCCAGCAGCAACAAGAGCGGCGCCGGTCCCTCGTAGGTCCCCTTCAGCGTCCGAACCCGATCTGGCCCTTCTCCCGATTCCACCGCGAGCTCGACCGGGCGGCCCGCGACCGCTCCGTTCAGCACCGCCTCTCCTGGTGTCGCCACCCCGGACAACGAGAACCCGACTTCGGCAAAGTACCCGTCGGCCGCGAACGACCCGGCGTCACCAGCGGGATCAGCCGGCTCGACGTACACCGCAATCGGCTCGCCGTCGATCTCGCCCTCGACCCGCCCGTGGTCGAAGCGCAGGTCCGGCAGGTGGAACCAGCCGGACAGCCGGACCTGGGCCCCGCCGTATGTTCCGTGGAGAGAAGCGGGCACGTCGGGCTGCCACTCGCCGTTCGCGGCCAGCCGCCAGGTCACCGAGATCTGCGCTCCGGCGAACGTCCCCTCGGCGCTCCCCTCGCTGTGGGGCACCATCAGCGCCAGGTCGACCGGCTCACCCGCCACGGTACCGGTGACCCGATCGTCTCGTTGGGTCAGATCGACCTCGCCGCTCACGAAGGCCCAGGGTGTTCCCGGTTCAGGCTGGCGGCGGGGTCGCGATCCGCGCTGGCCGGGCCGGACGGTCGTGGCTCGTCGCCACAACCGGCCCCGACGGGAATCGCCCGTCGGGGCCAGGAGCGCGGCCACCGGACCACTCTCGGCCGGGGCGCCCGGCGGCGACTGAAAGCCCGAGAGCTGCTGGATCACCTGTTGGCGGACGGTGGATAGGTCGGCCCCGAGGGCAATGAGCACCTGGGCCGCCACGCCTTCGCCCTCGCGCACCAAACCCAGCAGGATGTGCTCGGTACCGATGTAGTTATGGCCGAGCTGTAGGGCCTCCCGCAGCGAATACTCGAGCACCTTCTTGGCCCGAGGGGTAAACGGTGGGGCCCCGGTGGAGCCCGACACCTGGTCCGGACCGATCGTCTGCTCGACCATGGCCCGCGCCGCCAACAGGCTTATCCCCATACCCTGAAGAGTCTGGGCCGCCACGCCGTCGTCCTCGTGGATGAGGCCGAGCAGGAGGTGCTCGGTGCCGATGAAACTGTGGCCGAGGACCCGCGCTTCCTCCTGGGCCAGGACCAGGGTTCGTCGGGCTCGGTCGGTGAAACGCTCGAACATGGTCATTCCAGGCTCTCACAAGTGACACACACGCGCCCTTCGGCCAGCCGACCCCCTGGCCGGCCCTACGCCCGTTGGGCTCGCAGCAACGCCGAGGCGGCCTTGAGGTCGGCCTTACCGTCCGTCGCCGACTTGATGTGGCCGACGAAGAAACCGGTCAGCTTGTCCTCGCCCGCCCGGTAGCGCTCCCACTCCGACGGGTGCTCGCGAATCACCCGATCGACGACGGCGGCCAGATCACCGGCACCCATGGCCTCGAACCCGAGCCGGGACGCCACCGACTCCGGGTCGCCGCCGGACTCCAGCAGCTCCTTGAGCACGGTGCGGGCCTGGGCGGTGGTCAGCGCGCCAGTCGCTTCCATGCCGATCAGCTTGGCGAAGGCGTCCACGCCCAGGCGATCGATGGAGTCGATCTCCGCCGCCACCTCGTTGGCCAGCCGGCGCACGGCCAGGGCAGCATCGCCGCCGGCGCCGGCCACCGCGTGCACGTAGCGATCCAGATCGAGGTGCACCACCGTGATAACTGCGTCTGAGCCGGCTGGCAGGCCGGCGGCCGCCGTCACCGCCTCCCTCCGGGCGGCCGGCAGCAGAGGGATGGACGCCGCCACGGCCTGGACCCACTCCTCGGACGGCTCGACGGGCACCAGGTCCGGCTCCGGGAAGTACCGGTAGTCCTCGGCCTCCTCCTTGGACCGCATGGAGCCGGTTCGCCCCGAGACCTCGTCCCAATAGCGGGTCTCCTGGGCGACCTTTCCTCCGGCGCTGATCAGGTCGATCTGCCGGGCCACCTCGAAGTCGATGGCGCGACCGAGCGACCGGAGCGAGTTGAGGTTCTTGATCTCGCAGCGGGTGCCGAGCTCGCTCGACGCCACCGGCCGGATCGACACGTTGGCGTCTACCCGCAGCGAACCTTCCTCCATTTTTCCGTCTGATGCACCAGTGACGACCACGATGGCCCGCAGCTCGTCCACGTACGCCCTGGCCTCTTCGGCGCTGCGCAGCTCGGGGGCGCTCACGATCTCCACCAAGGGCACCCCGGCCCGGTTGTAGTCCACCAGCGAGTAGCCGGCCTCGTGGATTCGACCCCCGCCGCCGACGTGCGTCGACTTGCCGGTGTCCTCTTCCATGTGGGCGCGCACGATGCCGATCCGCCGGCCGCCCGGCAGCTCCAACCAGCCATCCGCGTTGATCGGGATGTCGTACTGGCTGATCTGGTAGTCCTTGGGCATGTCGGGATAGAAGTAGTTCTTGCGGTGGAAGATCGACGGCTGGACCCGGCAGTGCAGGGCGGTGCCGATCCGCATGGCGTACTCGACGGCGGCCCGGTTGAGCACCGGGAGCGAACCGGGAAGGCCCAGGCACACCGGGCAGATGCTGGTGTTCGGATCGTCCCCGAACCGGTTGCGACAGCCGCAGAAGAGCTTGGTCTCCGTCCGCAGCTCGACGTGCACCTCGAGACCGATGACCGTCTCCCATTGGGTCGTGGTGGCCACCTCGGTCACCTTGTCCCTCCCTCGGAGTAGAGGCGGGGCGCGGCCAGCGGCGGAGCGGCCGCCTCCAGGGCGGCGGCCACCTGGAACATGACCGTCTCACCGAGGGCGGGCGCCAGGACCTGCACCCCGATCGGCAGCCCGTCGTCGCCGGCCCCGAACGGCACGCTCACGGCCGGATGACCGGCCAGGTTGGAGGGGATGGTGCACACGTCATTGAGGTACATAGTGAGCGGGTCCGCCGTCTTGGCCCCCAGGGGGAAGGCGGTGGTCGGCGCGGTCGGAGCCAAGAGCACGTCGAAGCGTTCGTAGGCGGCCTCGAAGTCGCGGATGATCAGGGTGCGGACCTGCTGGGCCTTTCCGTAGTAGGCGTCGTAATACCCGGCCGACAGGGCATAGGTGCCGAGCATGATGCGCCGCTTGACCTCGGCCCCGAACCCGGCCGAGCGGGTCCGCAGGTACATCTCGGTGATGTCGCCGTCGTCTCCATCCCGGCCGGCCTCTCCGCCGGTCAACCGCAATCCATAACGGACCCCGTCGTAGCGGGCCAGGTTGGACGACGCCTCCGCCGGCGCGATCAAGTAGTACGCGCTCAAGCCGTAGACCACGGCTGGCACGCTCACCTCGTCCACCTTGGCCCCGGCCGCGGCCAGGGCGTCCGCCGCCTCCCGGGCTCGAGCTACGACGTCACCGGCGATCCCCTCCGCGGTGGCCAACTCGGTCACGATCCCCACCCGCAGGCCGTCGACCCCTTCGCCCAGGCGGGCTGAAGCCGAAGGGGGGTCATCGCGCAGCGATGTCGAGTCGGCCGGATCCGGCCCGGCAATGACGTCAAAGAGAAGGGCGGCGTCGGCCACGCTTCGGGCGAAGGGGCCGATCTGATCGAGGGAACTGGCGAAGGCGATCAGCCCATAGCGAGACACCACCCCGTAGGTGGGTTTGACCCCGACCACGCCGCACAGCGCGGCCGGCTGGCGGATGGATCCGCCCGTGTCGGAGCCGAGGCCCAGGGCCGCGAAGCCGGCGGCCACCGCGGCCGCGCTGCCACCCGATGATCCCCCGGGGACCCGGCTGAGGTCGTGGGGGTTATGGGTCGGGCCGAAGGCCGAGTTCTCCGTTGATGAGCCCATGGCGAACTCGTCCAGGTTGGTCTTGCCCATCACTATGGCCCCGGCCGCCACGACCCGCTGCACCACGGTGGCGTCATAGGGCGGCAGCCAGCCCTCGAGGATCCGGGAGGAGCAAGTGGTGGGGACGCCTCGGGTGCAGAGGTTGTCCTTGAGCACGACCGGGACGCCGGCGAGTGCGCCGGGGTCTCGGCCATCGGCGACCGCGGCGTCGAGCCGATCCGCGGCCGCCCGGGCCGCGTCGGCGGACACCAGGTTGAAGGCGTGCACGTCCGCTTCGGCCGACTCGATGCGCGCCAGGTGCTCCTCGACCACGTCCCGGGGCAGGAGCCGCCCCGAACGGACGCCGCCGGCGATCTCGGCGGCCCCGGCAAAGCGCGGCGCCGGCACGCCCGTCCCGCTCGTCGCGCCGACCTCGCCCGTCGCAGTGGGCCGGCCGGCCCCGCCGCTATCAGAGCCGCTCACGGCACTTCTCCGAGGATCCGGGGCACGCGAAAACGATCGGCTTCCACCGCCGGCGCCTGGGCCAACACCTCGTCCCGGTCGAGGCTGGGGACCACCACGTCGTCGCGCAGCACATTGGCGAGGGGCAACGGATGGGCGGTCGGGGGTACGCCGGCGGTGTCGAGGCCCTCGACGTCCTGAGCGTGCTCGAGCACGGCGCCAAGCTGCTCCGTAAAGCGCTCCAGCTCCTCGGGCGTCAGCGCCAGCCGGGCCAGGCGGGCCACGTGGGCCACCTCGTCGGTCGAGATGCGTGTCGGCATGCCCGCCATGCTAGGCGGGGTCCCGACAAGCACCCAGCGAGTAACCGCGCCGCGCGCTACCTTTCATCCGACATGCACGCCGGTCATATCCATGCGAAAAGACGGGAGTTGTCGCGTGACCCAGTATCCGTTCCTCAGTGACGAGTGGCTGGACGAGGCCCGCAGTATCCGCGCCGAGTTCAAGGGCAAGTCACCGGCGATCCCAGTGAGCGTCAGGATGAACCAGATCATCCAGGAGGTCCCTTTCGGCGACGGCACCATCCACGCCCACGTCGACACCTCATCCGGAGAACTGGAGATGGAGACCGGCCACCTGGAGTCGCCGGACCTGACCATCACCATCGCCTACAGCACCGCGAAGGCCATCCTCGTCGACGGCGACGCCCAGGCGGCCATGCAGGCTTTCCTCGGTGGCAAAATTAAGGTCGACGGCGACATCACCAAGATGATGGCCCTGCAGTCCGCCGGCGCTGGGGGAGCCACGGACCCGGGCGCCATCGAACTGGCGAAGCGGCTGCAAGCCATCACCGCCTAGCGCAGGTCTTCCCAGCAGGGTCGAGGGGGGCGGCGGCACCGGCAACGGCTGGGGATCGCTGCCTCAGCACGCCGCCCTCCTCGACCCTCTGGGCAAGCCCATGCTAGGCCATTCGGCGCCCTGGTGGAACCCATCCACCTCGATCTGGACGGTCTCTCCGCCAAAAATTGGTGGCAATTGTTGGCGTATGTCCGATTAGGGCCGGCGAAGAAGCAACTTGGGTGGGGTTCTCAACTGGTGATGATCTGCACCGAGGAGCCGTAATCCGCCATCACCCCGCCGCCCGGGGACGTTCCTGTCACGGTGGCGATCGGGTTGCCGGTCACTCCGCTCACCTCGAATCCGGCCGCGCTGAGCGCCTGGGAGGCGGCGCCAACCGAGTCATCCTCGACATCGGGGACGGCCACCACATGCGGGCCCTTGGAGATGTTGACCGTCACCTGCGATCCGACGATCGCTTTGGTTCCCGCCGGCGGACTGATGCCGATCACGTGCCCTGCGGCAACGGTGAAGCTGTACGCCTGATTCTCGGTGGCCACCAGCTGGACCGCGCCGAGGGCGGACTGGGCGGCCGCGAACGACGCCAGGCTGGCTCCGCTCAGGGTGGGGATCGCCACCGTCGGCTTCCCGGTCGAGATCACCAGGGCCACCGTCTGGCCGGGTAGGAGGGTCCCGCTGTTCGGGGTGCTGCTGATCACGTCGCCGGCGAGGACCGTCATACTGGAAGCGTGGGTAACCGCACCCGGTCTCAGGCTGAGGGTCTCGAGCACGGCCGCGGCGGCACTTTCGGATAGGCCCGTCAGTCGAGCCGGCACCGCGACCGGGGCCGGACCGAGGGAGAGCGTGGCGTCAACAGGGCGCCCCTCCTCGAGCCGTCCGGTCTCAGGTCGCTGGCTGATAACCGTGCCGGCCGGGGCCTGGGCGTCGTAGACCCGCCCGCTCACCACCAGGTGCAGGTGCAAGGGGCGCAGCAGGCCGGCCGCTTCGGCCTGGGTGTCGCCGATGAGGTGGGGTACGACATGCGACGGCTCGAAGGCGCCGGCCGCGACCAGGGCGCCGGCCGTTGCGCCACCTAACAGAACCAGGAGGCCGACGACCAGCGCGACCCAGCGCCACCGCCGCCGCCCCGTCCGCCCGCTTCGATCCGAATCCCCGGCAGGACCTTTGACCGTTGCCGTCACTTCTGGACGGTTGACTACCTCAGAGGTACTTTTCCGGTCAGAAGTCGCCGAACTGTCCAAGAGTCCGCCGCCCGCGGGTGTCGCCGTCGCCCTCGACCCGTCAACGTCGGCCTGCTCCCCGTCGAAGAGGCGAGGCCGGCCGGGGTAGTCCGTCGGACTGTTGTCCTGCTCGGCTTCGCCTCTGACCGCAGAGCCAGCAAGTGGGAGCGGATCGGGCAGCGGGAGCTTCGCCGCCACGCCGTCGAGGGCGCGCGCCAGGCCGATCGCGTCGAGACGATCAGCCGGGTCTATGGTGCCGGCTGCTTCGAGCACCGCTCCGAGCGGTCCCACGTCGATGGGCATCCGTACCGGTTGCTCGAGCCGAGCCATCAGGGTGGCGAGGGTGGTGTCGGCAGCGAACGGGACGATGCCAGTCGTCGCTTCGATGAGCACCAGGGCCAAGGAGTACACGTCGGCGGGGCTGCCAAGCGACTCCCCCCTCACCTGCTCGGGAGCGGCATAGCGAGCGGTCCCGACCACTGCCCCCGCCGGCTCGGTCCAGGTGGCCTCGGCCAGGGCCCGGGCCAACCCGAAGTCGGCCACGGTGAGACGGCCCTCGTGATCGAAGATCAGGTTGGCGGGCTTGATGTCGCGATGGACCAGGCCCCGTCGATGGGCGTAGTCGAGGGCCCGCGCCGCGTCGGCCCCGACGGCCGCGGCCTGGGCCGGCGAGAGCAACTCCCCCCGGTCGAGCAACGCTCGCAGACTCCCGCCTTCCAGGAGCTCCATGACCAGGTAGGGCGCCCCGCCGTCTTCGCCCCAGTCGAAGACCGTCAGGATGTTGGGGTGGTTGAGGCCCGCCACCACCCGCGCTTCGGCCCGGAAGCGGCGCAAGAAGGCTTCGTCGGCGGCGAGAGCCGGGTGGAGGACCTTGATCGCCACTCGGCGGCGCAGGTTGACGTCTTCTGCCACATAGACGTGCGCAGAAGCCCCCACGCCAAGGGGGCGGGTCAGGCGGTAACGGTCTCCGAGGACGCGCCCCACCGAGTCGGCGATGCGCGACGACGCCACGACTGGCAGGCTACTGCCGGCCTCATCCGGGCTCGCGGATACCCAGGACCGGCGCCGGAAGTCAGCCCGTAGTGGGCACGGGGGCGACCTCGCCGGTCTCGAGCAGCCGGGCGAAGCCGCCCTCGTCCAGGACGGGGACGCCGAGCTCGGTCGCTTTGGCGAGTTTGGCCGCCCCAGGATCGGAGCCGACCACCACCGCCGTCGTCTTCTTGGACACGCTGCCCGGGCTCTTGCCGCCCCTGGCCTTTATGGCGTCCTCGGCCCCTTCGCGCGACCAACCCTCCAGGGACCCGGTGACGACCACCGACATCCCAGCAAGCACCTGAGGCAGGTCGGGGGCGTCGGGCCCTTCGAAGTTGCAACCGGCCTTCCTCAGGCGTTCCACCACTTCTCGGTTGCGCGCCAGCCCGAAGAACTGCTCGACGCTGGACCCGATGGTCGAGCCGACGCCCTCCACCGCGGCGAGCTCCTCTGCGGTCGCGCCCATGAGGCGATCCAGATTCCGGAAGTGCCCGGCCAACAACAGGCTGCCGGCCGCGCCCAGATGCCGGATCGACAGACCGACCAACAGGTTGGCGAGGGGCCGGGTCTTGGATGCTGCGATCGCCTGCCGCAGGTTCGTGACCGAAGTGTCGCCCCACCCCTCAATCGTCGAGATCCGGTCGTAGTCCAGGTCGTAGATGTCCGCCACGTCGTGCAGCAGCCCCGCCCGAGTGAATTGGTAGACGGTGCGTTCCCCCAGATGCTCGATGTCCATCGCTCCCCGCGAGGCGAAGTGGGAGATGCGCTGGACCTGCTGGCCCGGGCAATCGACGTTGACGCAAAAGGTGTCGCTCTCGCCGGGGAGCCGGACGAGGGGCTCCCCGCACACCGGGCACTCCTTCGGGAACGTCCACGCCTCGAGTCCTTTGGGCCGCAGCGGCAGCACCGGTCCGCGGACCTCGGGGATGACGTCTCCCGCTTTGCGGACGACCACGGTGTCGCCCGGCCGGACGTCCTTGATGCGCACCTGATCTTCGTTGTGCAAGGTGGCCAGCTTGACTTGGGAGCCGCCAACCACGACCGGCTCCAGTAGAGCAAACGGGGTCGCCTTGCCGGTTCGCCCGATTGACACCATGATCCCCTTCAGGAGGGTGCTCTTCTCCTCGGGGGGAAACTTGTAGGCGATAGCCCACCTGGGCGCCTTGGACGTGGCACCGAGCTCGCGCCGCTGCGCCAGATCGTCGACCTTGACGACCGCTCCATCGATCTCGTAGTCGAGCGTGTGGCGCCGCTCCAGCCAGGACCGGCAGTATTCGTCAACCTCGTCGAGGCCGTGCAGCAGCCGGATGTGCGGGTTGACCGGGAAACCAGCCGAGCGCATCCACTCCAGGGTCTGGCTGTGCGAGATGAACTCGGGGCCGCCCTCGATCGTCCCTAACTGGTACGCCCAGAACCCCAGTTCGCGGCTGGCGGTGACCGCCGGATCCTTCTGTCGCAACGATCCGGCCCCGGCGTTGCGCGGGTTCATGAACGTGCGCGCCCCGGCGGAGGCCTGCCGCCGGTTGAGCTCCTCGAAGGCGGGGATCGGCATGTAGATCTCGCCTCGGACCTCGACGACTGCGGGGGCTGCCCCCGGCAGTTGGTGGGGGATGGATTGGATGGTGACGACGTTGGCCGTGACGTCCTCTCCTACTTCGCCGTCACCCCGGGTCGCCGCCCTGGACAGCCGTCCACGCTCGTAGAGCAGGCTGATGGCCAGCCCGTCGATCTTGAGCTCACATGTGTAGGCCACCATCCCAGAGATGTACCGGTCCATCCGCTTGCCCCAGGCCAGGAGCTCCTCGTAGCTCGTCGTCTTGTCCAGGGACATCATCGGAGAGAGATGCCGCACCTCGGCGAAGAGCGACGAGGGGGCGCCACCCACCACCTGGAGCGGCGAGTCAGCCCGAGCGAGGTCCGGCCAGGCGGCCTCGATGGCAGCCAGCTCGGCGACGAGGGCGTCGAACTCGGCATCGGTGATCTCCGGGTCGTCGTCCACGAAGTAACGCCGGGTGTGGTAGTCGATCAGGCCGCGCAGCTCCTCGGCCCGGTCCGCCACCTCCCGGGCATCTGAGCCTCCTTCGGGCGCGGGCGAGCCGGCCCCGGCTCCAGAAACGTGGTCGCCTTGATCCTCCACGCCGTTGACGATACCCATGCCATGGGACGGTTTCGGGCGGCTCTCGGCCGGCCGGCGGCGCTTAGACGGCCGCCCCCCCACCGATCACCGCGTCGCCCCGGTACAGGACGACGCTCTGGCCAGGCGCGACCCGACGAATGGGCGCGGCTAGGACCACCGTGCCCTCGGGCGACCACGTCGCCCGCACTGGGCTGCCGTGCGCGCTGACCTGGACTTCCAGGGCTTCGCCGGCGCCGGGTGGGCTGTCGACCCACACCGGATCCGCGACCGCGATCTCGCTCACCAGCAAATCGGCCAGGGGACCCACCGTCACGGTGGCCCCGGCGATGTCGACCTTGACGACGAAGCGCCGATCTCCGGCCGGCAGCTTGCCCAACCGTCTCCGCTGGCCGACCGTGACCAGCTGCACGGCGGAGACCTGACCAATCTCCTCACCCGCCCCGTCGACGATCCTCCCTGGGCGCATCGCGATCCGCTTTCCGAGGAACTCCTCCCGGCCGCCGACGCGGGAGATGAAGCACACGTCCTGACTGTCGGGCTTCGCCGCCGTTCGCAAACCGAGGTCGGACGCCATCTGGCGCACCTCCGTCTTCATGAGCTCGCCTACGGGCAGACGCACCCGGGCCAGCTGCGGCTGGGTGAGCATGTGCAGCACGTAGGACTGATCCTTGGCCGGGTCCACTCCTCGTCGCAGCAACCAGCTGCCATCCGGTCCACCCGTCACCCGGGCGTGGTGGCCGGTGGCCACCGCGTCGAAGCCCAGCAGATCCGCCCGCGCCAGCAGACGGTCGAACTTGAGGTGCCGGTTGCACTCGATGCAGGGATTCGGCGTGCGTCCCTTGGCGTGGTCGGACACGTAAGGCTCGACGACGTGGCGCCCGAACTCTTCGGAGAAATTGAAGACGTGATTGGCGATCCCGAGTTGCTGGGCGACCCGGCGGGCGTCGTCGACGTCGGCAACTGAACAGCAACCCGTGTCCGACGGACCTCCCCAAAGCTTCATGGTCGCACCCACCACCTCCTCGCCCGCCTCCACCAACAGGGCCGCGGCCACCGAGGAGTCGACCCCACCCGACATGGCCACCAGCACCCGCACCGGTCAGACCCCCCGCAACCGAGCTACCGCAGCCGGCACCGCTACGGCGGCCAGGTCTATCTCGGCGGCTGTCGTCGACGGGCCCAGGGTCAGCCGGAGGCTCGAGAGGGCCTCGTCCTTGGGCACACCCATGGCGAGGAGGACCGGGCTGGGTTCCATGGCGCCGCTGGCGCACGCCGCCCCGGCCGATGCGCACACCCCGGCCTCATCGAGCAGGACCAGCAGAGCCTCGCTCTCCACCCCGGGAAGACGCAGATGCAGGTGGCCGGGCGTGCGCGGTACGCCCCTGGCAGTCTCGACCGCATCCGGCACGGACGTCCTGAAGTGGCTGGCCAGCTGGTCGCGCCGAGCCCCCACCCGGGCCGAGGCGGCGGCCCGCTCGGATTTGGCGACCAGCGCGGCCGCGGCCAAGCCGACGATCCCGGCCACATTGTGCGTTCCGCTGCGCAGCTCGCGCTCCTGTCCTCCTCCGTGGAGGATGGCCCGCAACGCCGGCCGCCCGCGCCAAGCCAGGGCGCCGCTGCCCTGCGGGCCGCCCAGCTTGTGGCCACTGATACTGATCAGATCGGCATCCGCGGCGACTTCCGCCAGGTCGAGCCAGGCGGCAGCCTGCACGGCGTCGGTGTGCAGTGTGGCGCGCGGAGCCAGGCGCCGAACCCGGCGGGCGACCAGCCCGAGCGGCTGGATCACACCCGTCTCATGGTTGGCCAACTGCACCGACACCACGGTCACGCTGGGATCCAACAGCAGCCGAAGGGCGTCCAGATCGATCAGGCCGTCGGAGTCCACCGGCGCCACCCGAACTTCCTGACCGCTTGCCAGCGCCGCCTCGATCACGGCCGGATGCTCGACGGCGCTGACCACGACCGGGCCGGGGCGGGCCGCCAGCGAACCGAGGATGGCCAGGTTGTCGGCCTCGGTCCCACCCGAGGTAAAAGTGATGCCCCCTGGGTCCACGCCGACTAGCTCAGCAATGGCGTCGCGCGCCTCGTCCACCGCGGCGCGCGCCGCTCGAGCCACCTGGTGAACGCCGGAAGGGTTGCCGAACCGCTCGGTCAGCCAGGGCAGCATGGCCTCAGCCGCCGCCGGATGCAACGGCCCGCTGGCCGCGTGGTCGAGATACGCCAGCACAGCGGCTCAGACTACCGGGCGCCAACTGTCCCCCACCGGGCAGCCCGGCGGCGCGTCGACCGCCCTCTCGCTGATCCCCTTTCGGGTAGCATCCCGAGGGGTGAACGATGAGGGCCAGCAACCCGGGACCGGGTTCGCTGAGTACGTGTTGCTCGCCGCCCTGCGAGCCCCGAGTTCGGCGTCGCCCCAGGTCGCGGCCCGCACCATCGCCGGCTTGATCGGGCTGCTGACAGCGGAGGGCGCCGACCGGGAGGTGGCATCCATCCTTGCCCCGGTGCCAGGCGGTCCGGCGACGTTCGAAGTGCTCGCCACTGCGAGCCCGCTCCCTGAGGAATCCGGACAGGAAGTCGCTCCCACCGAGCGCGCCGCGGATCGGTATCGCCGGGTGGTTCGGCGCCTCGACGTAGGTCGAGCGCTGCGCGAGGCGTCCAGCTTGGCCCAGGATGGAGCAGACGTGGTCACGGTGGTGGCCGTGTCTCCCGACGGGTTGCGCCGGCGGATCCTGGAGCGACGGGGCGCCGAACCATTTGGCTTCGTGCCTCCGACCGAGGACGCCTTCGAGGGAAGTCCGGCCGCCTGCGCCGAGGCCGTTTACCGCTGGCATCGGCACCTCAACGGGCCCACCCCCCCGCCGCCCGCACCCCCCACGGCGGCCGCACCCCCCGGCCCCGAACCCCCCACGGCGGCCGCACCCCCCGGCCCCGAACCTCCCGCGCCCCCCCCACCACCCACCCCGCCCTTCGACCTGAGCGCCATCGAACACCTCGTACGCAATGCCCTACGGGACGCCATCGCCGGCATCTCAGCCCCCGAACGCCCCATCGACATCGGCGCCATCGAGCAGGTCGTCGACAACGCCCTCACCGACGTCACGGTCGCAGTCGACATGGGAGCCATCGAACGGGTCGTCGGCGACGCCCTGCGCCACGCCATCACCACCACCCGAGCCCAACAGCCCGAAGGCGCCGTCGACATAGCCGCCATCGAACGGATCGTCGCCGACGCCCTTCACCACGCCGTCGCGACCACCCGAGCCCGCGAGCCCGCGGTCGTTAATGACCCCCCGGGCGGATGGGTGACTCACGCCGCGCTCATCGGGGCGGCCGACCAGTTCCACCTGTTGTTAGAAGCATTCAACGACCGGGTCCGGTCCGGGATCAAGTCCCTCGAGGCGCTGGCGGACGAGCTCGCCGCGAGGGAGCGCAGCGCGGCAGCCTTCACGGACGAACTGGGCAAGAGCATCGATGCCAGCATGGTGCGGCTGGCGCACCACATCGACGACCGGTTGGACACGCTTTCCGAGCGCCCGGGCCCGAGGCCTCCAGGGCACTGAGCAACATTCCCATCCGCGCAGCGCTACCGTCGCAGGGGTGCGCGCTGCGTCCGACTACCCTGGCAACATGAGCCAGCTTCGGCTCGACCCGATGACGGGTCGCTGGGTCGTGATCGCCGGTGAGCGATCGCAACGGCCCTCAGACTTCCTACCGCGCCGCTTGCCTGTCGAGGACGAGCCGGTGCGCCCCTGCCCATTCTGCCCCGGCCATGAGGACGACGGCGCTTCCGTGCTGGAAAGCTACGGCCCGAACGGAGCCTGGCAGGTCAAAGTGGTGACCAACCGCTATCCGGCCTTCAGCGGCAGTGAGCCCATGGTGGTCACCCACCTGGGTCCGGTGTACACCCAGGCTCCTGCCAGCGGCGTCCACGAGGTGCTGGTCCTGGCACCGGAGCACAACTCCAGCTGGGCTGACTTGAGTGAGAGCCACTCGGCCCTGGTGATGGAGGCCCTGAGCGACCGCATGACCGCCCACGCCGCGATGGGCCTGCGCTACGGCCAGGCGGTCGTCAACAGCGGCCGCGAGGCCGGCGCGTCCATCGAGCATCCGCATGGGCAGCTGATGTCCATGCCCTTCATTCCGGGCGAGGCAGCCAACGAGCTGGCCGGTTTCGCCCGTTTCCGGGGCAACTGTTTGCTGTGCGCGGTGGTCGACGCCGAGGAGGACTCCGGGGCCCGGCTGGTGCACGCCGACGACCAGGTCGTCATGATCAGCCCGTTCTGGAGCGGAACCCCGTACGAGTTGCTCATCGTGCCCCGCCACCACGAGCCGCACCTCCATCACGCGGATCCGGCTGACCTCGCCGGTATCGGCCGGTCCGTGCAGCTCGCCCTGGCCGCCTTGCGGTCCCGTCTGGGAGACGTGGCCTACAACATCATGTTCCACTCGGCGCCGTTCCGGCCGAGCGGGGACTTCCATTGGCACGTCCATCTGATGCCGAAGATCTCGACGCGGGGCGGGTTCGAGATGGGATCCGGGGTGCTGATCAACGTCGTCGCTCCCGAGCGGGCCGCCGACGAGCTGCGCTCCGAGGTCAGCGCCCCGGCCTAGGCGCCCACCCGCAGTGCCCGCCCCAGTGCCCTCGCCGACAGGCTAGGTGAGCCGGTGCACGGTGGCCGGCGTCCACTGGCTCCAGGGCGGACCAGACCAGTCCATCACCCCGTGGTCGCCCTGGAGTGGCGGCCGGGGGCTGCCGACAACCTCGACGATGTCCCCGATCCGACTGAAGTTGAAAAAGGCCAGGGCGTTGGCGGGGCTCACGTTGATACACCCGTGCGAGACGTTCGTCACGCCCTGATCCGCGACCGACCACGGGGCGGCGTGCACGTACTCACCACTGTCGGAGATGTGCACGTCGTCGTAGACGGTCTCGTCATAGCCGTTCGGTGAGTCGACGGGGATACCGACCGTGGCTGAGTCCATCTGAACGACGCTCTCGCGATCCAAGACGATGTGGATCCCGTCCATGGTCGGATACTCCGTCCGGCCGCCGCTGATTGGGTACGTCGACACCGTTTTCCCGTTGAGGGTGACGGTCATCTCGTCGGTCTGCAAGTTGGCGATGGAGATGCGCGCCGCGCCCACGCTGAACGCATCGGTGAGCGTTCCCGACCCCCACTGCCCATCGCCGGCGTACCAACCGTTGAGGTCCGCCGACACGCTGACCTGCTCGCCGGTGGGCCAGAACGTCTTGGGTCGGAAGTGTAACTCGTGCTCACTAAACCAATACCACCCTCCAGGAACCGGCGTCGACATGCTGACGGTGATGTGTGACAGCACGGCAGCCTGCGCCGCGGTACTGGCGATGTCCTGATCGAACGTGAAGACGATGGGCTGCCCGACGCCGACCGACAACCCGTCGGCAGGCCAGACGCTGGCCGTCACCAGGGCCACCGGTGTCAGGGTGGTGAAGGTGGTGACCTTCTGGGCGCTGACGCCGTCTGAGCGGGTAAGGGCGACCGTCACCCGGTAGGTCGTGCCCGGTCGGAGCGTGGAGCTGGACTTCCACTCCAGCCCGGAGGCGGCGAGGGAGCCGGCGAGCAAGGTGCCCGCCGCATCGGTCACCCGGACCGAGGTCAGCGTGCCTGAGGTCGTCGTCACCGTCACGGGCGCGACAAGGGTCACGCCGGTGGCGCCGCTCGCGGGTGACACCGATACCGTCGAGGCCAACTGGACCTCCGCGGTGTGCACTGCCTGGGCCCGGCTGGCGGCCCGGGCGGCCGCGGCTTTGGCCTTCGCTGCCGCCACTGCCGCGGCACTGGGGCCACGGTTGGCCACGACCACGCCTGCCGCGGCCCCGGCCGCGACCAGCCCGACCACGGCCGCGATCGCCCACCATCTTGTCCACCACGATTGGCGCGCCAGATGACGCCCGCGCGATTCCACGCGACCAGAGTACGAGGCAATCCCAGCCGTGCACACGTCGCCCCCGTTGTGGCGCCGGCCTCCGGCGTCAGCTTCGTGGTAACACTTCGCGACTTTGGCAGCAGAGATGACCCAATAACGTCGTTGGCGCGACAAAGAAGCGGAAATGCGCCAAGAACCCGAAATGTAACACCATGAAAGATCGCCCCCGGCCGGCGCCAGCCCGATCCCGGGCGCTCAGTCTGGTGTCAACCAGAGCACCCCGAGCGGCGGCAAGGTGATCGCCGCGGACCAGCGCTGACCGTGCCAAGGCATCTCGTCGGCCACGACGGCGCCGTAGTTGCCAACCCCGCTACCCCCCCACTCGACCGCGTCGGTGTTGAGCAGCTCCCGCCAGCGGCCCGGCGCAGGCAAGCCGATCCGGTAGCCGTAACGGGGAACGGGGGTCAGGTTGGCCACGCAGGCCACCGCGTCCGCCACCCCTCCGTCCGCCCGGCGGCGCAGAAACGAAAGGACGCTCTGCTCGCCGTCGTTAGCGTCGATCCACGCGAAGCCCCCCGGGTCCATGTCGTTCTCCCACAGCGCCGGTTCGGCCCGGTACACCTCGTTGAGGCTGCGAACCATCGACCGCAGGCGACGGTGTTCGTCCCACTGGTCGAGGATCCACCAGTCCAACTGGGTCTCGTGGTTCCACTCCCGCTCTTGACCGAACTCGCCACCCATGAAGAGAAGCTGCTTGCCCGGGTGCGCCCACATCCAACCAAACAGGGCGCGCAGGTTGGCCAGCTGCTGCCAGCGGTCACCCGGCATCTTGTTGAGCAAGGATCCCTTTCCGTGGACGACCTCGTCGTGGGACAGCGGCAGGACGAAGTTCTCGGTCCAGGCGTACAGCAAACCGAACGTCAGCTCCCCGTGGTGGAAGCGGCGGTGAACGGGATCGTGGGAGAAGTAATCGAGGGTGTCGTGCATCCAGCCCATGTTCCATTTGAAGCCGAAACCGAGCCCCCCCAGGTAGGTCGGTCTGGAAACACCCGGCCAGGCCGTGGACTCCTCCGCGATGACGGTGGCGCCGGGATGAAGGCCGAAGACCGCCTCGTTCAGCTCTTTGACAAATGCCACCGCATCCAGGTTCTCCCGGCCGCCGAAGCGATTCGGCACCCATTGGCCCTCTTGGCGCGAGTAGTCCAGGTACAACATCGACGCCACCGCGTCGACGCGCAAACCGTCGGCGTGGAACTGCTCGATCCAGTACAGGGCGTTGGCTACCAGGAAGTTGCGAACCTCGTTGCGTCCGAAGTTGAAGACCAGGGTGCCCCAGTCCGGCTGTTCTCCTTGGCGGGGGTCGGCATGCTCGTAGAGGGCGGTGCCGTCGAAGCGGGCCAGGGCGAACTCGTCGCGGGGGAAGTGGGCCGGCACCCAGTCCAGGATCACCCCAATCCCGCGTTGGTGCAGGGCGTCCACCAAGGCGCGGAAGTCGTCCGGGGAGCCGAACCGGGACGTCGGCGCGTAGTACCCCGACACCTGGTACCCCCACGAGCCGCTGAAAGGGTGCTCGGCTACCGGCATCATCTCGACGTGGGTGAAACCCAAGTCGGCCACATAAGCAGGGAGCTGCTCGGCGAGCTCCCGATACGTCAGGCGCCGGTCCTCACCGTCACCGTCGGCGTGGCGCCACGAACCCAGGTGGACCTCGTACACCGCCATCGGGCTGCGAAGGAGGTTGGTAGTGCTCCGGGCTTGCATCCAAGCGTCGTCGCCCCACTCGTGCGCCGGGTCGTCGACGACGACACTGGCTGTGTCGGGCGGTGGTTCGAGGGCGAAGGCCATCGGGTCGGTCTTGAGGATGAGCCGGCCGTCCGAGGTGACCAGCTCGTACTTGTAGTGCGCGCCGGCGGCCACGCCCGGGAGGAATATCTCCCACACACCAGACGAGCCGAGCGACCGCATGGGATGGACTCGCCCGTCCCACGAGTTCCAGTCCCCGACCACCCGGACGGCCTTGGCGTTGGGCGCCCATACCGCGAACGACACGCCGACCACGCCCTCATGTAGCCGCGGGTGGGCCCCGAGCATCTCCCAGAGCCGGCGGTGGTGCCCTTCGCCAAACAGGTGTAGGTCGAGAGCTCCGATCGTCGGTTCGGTATCACTAATCGTCATCATCGTCTCCGTCGACCAGGCGGCGGATCGCGCCCAGAGGTAGAGGTACCCATTCCGGACGGTGAGCTCGCTCATAGTCGAGCTCATACAGCGCTTTGTCGAGCTCGTAACCGATCATCACGGCGGGGGTGGACGCCGGGTCGGCCAGCAGGGCGTCAATCCCCTCTATGTCGCGGTAGCCCTCGAGGAACGCCCGCCGGTTGTGGGATTCCCATGCCTGGGCCAGTGGTTCCAGCTCCACCAGATCCGACACCGGACGCGCTAGCAGCGCGTAGCGAGCCGCGTAATCGAACGAGCGCAGCATCGAGCTGACATCCTTGAGGGGAGACGTCGGAGCGGTCCGCTCCGCGAGCGGCTTCGCCGGCTCCCCTTCGAAATCCAGGACGAACCATCCGGCGTCGGTTCGCATCACCTGGCCGAGGTGGTAATCACCATGCACCCGGATGGCGGGGCCAGGGTCCGGAACTGCCCGCAGTCGGGCCAGCAAGGGCGCCGCCTGGGCAGCCAGGCCGGGCCGGGCCGTTTCCGCGGCCATACCAGTCGTGGCCGCGTCGATCCCCACCGGCTCCTCGGCCGCGAGCAGGCGGGCCGCGATCCCGTCCACCAGGTCCGCCCACCCGACCCGGACCGACGGGCCGGCCTCCTGTCCGAAAGCCGCCACGAGGGCGAGGTGCATCTCCGCTGTCATGCGTCCGAGCCGGCGGGCCTCGGCCGCGAAGTCACCGCCGGCCTCGGATGGGTCGCCCGACGGCGAGCTGTACAGATCCCGCAACGACGTGAGCGCCAGGGCCCACCCTTCGGATCCGCCTGCCAGGTACTGCTGCCCGAACGCCAGGTCGTAAGGCTCCTCGCGCCACGTCAGCAGAGGAGTGGCGACGTGGGCGAACCCCGCCGCGGCCAAGGCCGACGTCACCTGCACGTCGGGATTGCGGCCCTCGTGGAGGCGGCGGAACACCTTGAGGATGACCCGGTCGTCGAAGACCAGCGACGTGTTGGACTGTTCGGCGGCCATGGGTCGGGCCAGGGCCGCAGTCTGCGACCCGCCGCTTGCCACCTGGAGCAGAACCCGGGCCAGCTCGGCATCGAGGGCGGCGTCGTAGAAGTAAGCCGATTGCGATTCCAGCGAGCCCAGCACGGCCTCCTCCCGTCCGTGCAGGAAGTCCGCTCGCTCGCCGGCGGGCCGCTCGCCGATCAGCAGGTGGTAGCGAACGCCGGCGACCGCCACGATCGCCTGCCAGAGCCGGCGGCCGTCGCCGGTCCACAGCTCGCGGCTCCGCTCGACGCGTACCGATTCGGGTCTCGGGGCCTGTGGCCCGGCGAACCACCGCTGAACGCCGAGGTAGGCCGGGATCAGCTCTTCGAGCCCGTCGGGCAGCATGGTGCTCATGACGGTGCCGGCAACGGCTCGGCGATCTCGAACCAGTAAAACCCGTGGGGAGCCAGGGTCACGAAGTACGGCAGCTCCCCGATGCGCGGGAACGGCACCCGACCCAGCAGCTCGATAGGACTCTTGCCCGCCCATCGCTGCAGGGGAAGCTCAGCCGGTTGGGCGAACCGGGACAGATTGCACACGCAGAGCACCGTGTCCCTGCCCGCCGGCCCGCCCTCTGGGTCCCTGTCCGCCGGCCCGCCCCTTGGGTCCCGTCCGGTGCCGTCCGCCTGCGCGGTCCGCACGTACGCCAGGACCGACGGGTTCTCGACCGAGATCACCTCGAAGGTGCCTGTACCGAACACCGGGTGCTGCTTGCGCACCTCGAGCATCCGCTTCATCCAGTGCAGTTGTGAGCTGGGATCGCGCATCTGCGCCTCCACGTTGACCGCCTGGTAGCCGTAGACCGGGTCCATCAACGGCGGCAGATACAGCTGGGCGAAGTCCGCCCGGCTGAACCCGGCGTTGCGGTCAGGCGACCACTGCATCGGGGTGCGGACACCGTCCCGGTCGCCGAGATAGATGTTGTCGCCCATTCCTATCTCGTCGCCGTAGTAGAGAACGGGCGAGCCAGGAAAGCTAAAGAGCAGGGCGTGCAGCAGTTCCGCCACCCGGCGGTCGTTGTCGACCAATGGGGCCAGCCGCCGGCCGATCCCGAGATTGCGCTTCATGCGGGGGTCCTTGGCGTACTCCGCCCACATGTAGTCGCGCTCCTCGTCGCTGACCATCTCCAGTGTCAACTCGTCGTGGTTTCGCAGGAAGATCCCCCACTGGCAGCCGTCCGGGATCTCGGGGGTGCGGGCCAGGACCTCCGTGAGCGGATGGCGCTGCTCACGACGCACCGCCATAAACATGCGGGGCATCACCGGGAAGTGAAAGCACATGTGGCATTCGTCGCCCGTCCCGAAGTACTCGACCACATCCTCGGGCCATTGGTTGGCCTCGGCGAGAAGGACCCGGCCCGGGTAGAGCGCGTCAACCTCCTTTCGCAGACGACGCAGGTAGTCGTGGGTCTCGGGGAGGTTCTCGCAGTTGGTACCGGGTCGCTCGAAGAGGTACGGGACGGCGTCGAGGCGGAAGCCATCGAGCCCGATGTCGAGCCAGTATCGGAGAACGTCGAGCATGGCCTCGGCCACCTCGGGGTTGTCGTAGTTGAGGTCGGGCTGGTGGGAGAAGAAGCGGTGCCAGTAGTACTGGCCCCGCTCGGCGTCGAAGGTCCAGTTGGACTTCTCGGTGTCGACGAAGATGATCCTGGCATCGGCATAGGCGGCGTCGTCGTCGCTCCACACGTACCAGTCCGACTTGGGGTTGGTGCGGTCCTGGCGGGACTCGATAAACCAGGGATGCTGGTCGGAGGTGTGGTTCATCACCAGGTCGGCGATCACCCGCAACCCCCGCTTGTGGGCCTCTTCGATCAGCTGGACGGCGTCGGCCAGGTCGCCGTACTCGGGCAGGATGGTCCAGAAGTCGCTGATGTCATAGCCACCGTCACGAAGCGGTGACTGGTAGAAGGGCAGCAGCCAGAGGCAGTCCACCCCGAGCCATTGCAGGTAGTCGAGCTTGGCCGTGAGACCGGGCAGGTCCCCGGTACCGTCGTCGTTGGCGTCGAAGAAGCCGCGTACCAGGACCTCATAGAACACGGCCCTCTGATACCAGCGGGATTCCGGGGCCACGAACGGGCTTACCACGTGATGGCCTCGCCGAGGTCCAGGATGTGGGCCACCTGCCTGGAGGGATCGAGACGGATGTAGGACGCGTCCCCAAACCAGTGGTAGCGCTGCCCTGATAGCTCGTCCACGACGGCGAACGAGCGGTCGGACGGCAAGCCCAGGGCGCCCAGATCGAGGTACAGGGTGCCATCCTGCGCCCAGTATGGATCGAGATTGACAACCGTGAGCACGGCGTCGAACCCGTCGTCGCTGACCTTCGAGTAGGCGATGATCGCCGGGTTGGTCGTCGAGTGAAAACGGATGGACCGCAGCCGGTGCAGGGCCGGGTGGCGCCGTCGGATGTCGTTGAGCGCCGACATCAGCGGCGCCAGGCTGTCCGGCCGGCTGTAGTCCCGTTCCTTGATCTCATACTTCTCCGAGTTGAGGTACTCCTCGTTGTGCTCCGACGCCGGCAGGTTTTCGTACAGCTCGAACCCGCTGTACACCCCATAGGAAGGGCTCATCGTGGCCGCCAGCACCAGGCGTAGGGCGAAGGCCGCCGGCGGTCCGTAGCGCAATGGGCTCGCCAGGATGTCGGGGGTGCTGGGCCAGAAGTTGGGTCGCATGTAGTCGGCCGCCGGGCCGTGAGCCAGCTCCTCGAGGTAGGCCCACAACCCGTCGGGCCCATGCTGCTCGGTCCTCCAGGCGAAGTAGGTGTAGCTCTGACTGAACCCGGCCTCAGCGAGTCGGGCCATGACCTTCGGGCGGGTGAACGCCTCCGAGAGAAACAGCACCTCGGGATGTTCCTGCTGTACCGCGAGGATGAGCCACTCCCAGAAGGCGACCGGTTTGGTGTGCGGGTTGTCGACCCGGAAGATGGCGACGCCATGGCCGATCCAGTAATCGAGGATCTCCTTGCACGCCTCCCAGAGCGCCACCCGGTCCGCCTCCGCCGGCGGCCAGAAGTTGATCGGGAAGATGTCCTGATAGACCTTGGGCGGGTTCTCGGCGCAGGCGATGCTGCCGTCGGGGCGGTGATGGAACCACTCAGGATGCTCGCTGACCCAGGGGTGATCAGGCGAGCATTGCAGGGCGTAGTCGAGCGCCAACTCCATCCCGTGAGCTTGTACCTCTGCCACCAGTTGTAAAAAATCCTCGATGGTTCCGAGTTCCGGGTGGATGGCGGTGTGACCCCCCTCGCGGCCCCCGATGGCCCACGGGCTGCCCGGATCGTCAGGGCCGGCGGTCAGGGTGTTGTTGCGGCCCTTCCTCGCCGTCGAGCCGATGGGATGAATCGGGGGGAGATACAGCACGTCGAACCCCAGGGCGGCCAGGTCCGGTACCCGCTCCACGACCCCCTTGAAGCCGCCGAACGACCGCGGCAACAACTCGTACCACGCTCCATACAGCGCTCGTTCGCGGTCCACCCACAGCGGCTGCGACGGGGAGGAGGTGAGATCAGGTGCGAGTGCAGGTCCCCAAAGGGCGGCAGCCACGTCCGCTTCGAGGGCCGGACCGACTCGGGCCGCGTCCTCGAGACTGGCGTCGAGGAGGGCCCGTTGGGCGGCCGTGACGGCGGGGACCGTGCCGTTCGGTCCGATCGAATCGAGCAGGGCCAGCCCCTCGGCGATCTCGAGATCGATCGGCTGACCGGCCTCCAGCTTGGCCTGGACCTTATGGGCCCAAGTGGCGTGAGGGTCGGTCCAGGCCTCCACCACAAGCCGGTGGGGGCCGATCCGCTTGGGCACCACTACTGATTCCCACTCGTCGTCTCCCAGCGCCGTGAGCACACCGACCGATTCCGGCACCTTCCGCTTACCGGCGAAGAGCAGGACCCGGCCGGTAAGCCGGTCGTGGCCGTCCTTGAACACCACCGCGCTCGCCCGGACCATCTCTCCCACCACGGCCTTGGCGAAGTGGCCGGACGAGGGGGTGCGGGGCCGAATATCCTCGATCACCAGCCGTCCCGTCACCCAATTACCGTACCGTCCGAGGACCGGCCCTCAGGCGTCACGCCCCTGAACAAGGCCGTCAGTGGCCCCACGGGGCGCTGTCCCGTAGCTTCTACAGGCAATGAGGGCACTTCGCAGCTTCACCGTTCGGGCCCGCCTCCCCGAGGCGCTCGGCCCCCTGCAAGAATTGGCGTTCAACCTGCGCTGGTCCTGGGACCACCGGTCCCGGGACCTCTTCCGTTGGGTCGATCCGCAAATCTGGGAGTTGACGTTCCACGACCCGGTCCGTCTCCTCAGCCTGGTCGGGCGTCAGCGCTTGGATCAGCTGGCTGCCGACCCGGCGTTCATGGGGTTCCTCGGGGAGATGCACGACGACCTCCACCGCTATCTGGAAGCACCCAGATGGTTCCAGAATCGAGCCGCGAGCCCACTGCGAGGCGTGGCCTATTTTTCCCCTGAATTCGGGATCGCCGAGGCGCTGCCGCAGTACTCCGGCGGCCTCGGTGTGCTCGCCGGCGACCACTTGAAGGCGGCCAGCAGCCTCGGGATCCCCCTGACGGGCGTGGGGCTGATGTACCGCTTGGGGTACTTCCGTCAGCATCTGGACGCCGACGGCTGGCAGGAAGAGCGTTACCCGATCCTCGATCCGCACGGCATGGCCCTCGAGCTCGTGCCCGGCGTCCGGGTGTCGGTCGACCTGGCCGGCGACACCCTGGAGGCGCAAGTGTGGCGGGCCCGGGTGGGCCGGGTCGGCCTCTATCTGCTCGACGCCGATGTCGAGAGCAACGACGACGAGCTGCGCGCCGTCACGGACCGGCTCTACGGTGGCGGGTCCGAGCACCGGGTCCGCCAGGAGATCCTGCTCGGCGTCGGGGGTGTGCGAGCGCTGGAAGCGGCCGGCGTCGAGACCCAGGTGTTCCACACCAACGAAGGGCACGCCGGCTTTCTCGGCCTGGAACGCATCCGGAAGCTGATCACGTTGGAGAGGTTGCGTTGGGACGAGGCCATCGAGGCGGCCCGGGCGAGCACCGTGTTCACCACCCACACCCCCGTCCCGGCCGGCATCGACCGCTTTCCCCGGGAGTTGATGGTTCGGTACTTCAGCCGGTGGGCCGACGAGTGCGGGATCTCGATCGACACCCTCATGTCGCTCGGCCATTTCCCCGGCGAAGATACTGATTCCCCGTTCAACATGGCCGTTATGGGTTTGCGCCTGGCCGCCAAGTCCAATGGCGTGGCCCGCCTGCACGGACGCACCAGCCGGGAGATGTTCCAGCCTCTTTGGCCGCTGGTGCCTGCCGAAGAGACGCCGATCGGGTCCATCACCAACGGGGTGCACGCTCGGACGTGGGTGTCGTCGCAGATGGATGACCTCTTCTCCAAATATGTGTCGCCGGCCTGGGACGAGGCCGGACCGGAGGAGTGGGCCGGGATCGACGACGCTCGCGACGACGAGCTGTGGCGGGCGCGCGATCAGGGCCGCGACGCCCTGGTGAGCTTCGTGCGGGAGCGGCTGCGCAAATCGCTCGGAGAGGCCGGCGTCTCCGTCAGCGACGCGGCGTGGACCGATGACATCCTCGACCCCCGCTTCATCATCGTCGGGTTCTCCCGCCGCTTCGCCACCTACAAGCGGGCCACCTTGCTCCTCTCGCAGCCGGATCGTCTCCGGGCGTTACTGCTCGACGAAAAGCGCCCCCTCCAGCTGGTCTTCTCCGGCAAAGCCCACCCCGCGGATGACCTCGGCAAGGAGATGATCGCAGAGATCGTCCGCTTCTCGCGCGACCCGGCCGTCCGCCACCGGATCACGTTCATCGAGGACTACGACATCTCAGTGGCCCGCATGATGTACCACGGCAGCGACGTCTGGCTGAACACGCCGCGGCGTCCGATGGAGGCGAGCGGCACCAGCGGCGAGAAAGCCGCCCTCAACGGGGCGCTCAACTGCTCCATCCTCGACGGTTGGTGGGACGAGATGTTCGACGGGAACAACGGCTGGGCCATTTCCTCCGCGGAGGCGATCACCGATGTGGATCACCGCGATGAGGTGGAAACCAACAGCTTGTTCGAGTTGCTCGAGCGCCAGATCATTCCGCTGTACTACGACCGGCGGGGGGGCCGCTTCCCCCGCGGCTGGGTAGGCCGGATCAAGGCGTCGTTGCGCTCGCTCGGCCCCAAGGTGACGGCGTCTCGGATGGTCCGCGACTACCTCAACGACATGTACGAGCCGATCGCCGCCCAAAGCGACGCCTTGGCCGCCGACCGGCACGCCCGGGCCCGGGAGCTGACGGCCTGGAAGCAGCGGGTCACCGCGGCCTGGCCCGAAGTCAAAGTCGAAGTCGATCCCGACCTGTTCATCGACATGGTCGCCCTCGACGATGAGCGGGAAGTCACCGCCGAGGTCCACCTGGGGTCGCTGACCACCGACGACGTAGCGGTCGAGCTCCTACATGGACCGGTGGTCGCCGTCGACGAGCTCGCCGAGACCCAGGTCGTCCGTCTCGAGTGCATCGCTCCCAGTGGCGGTACCGACCCCGCCGGCGAACGGGACGCCGGCACTGCAGGCGAGGGGAGTGCCGCCACCGGGGTGGTGCGCTACCGGGGCCGCTTCAAGTGCGACCAAGCCGGCCGCCACGGCTACGCGGTGCGCGTCCTCCCGGCCCACCGGGATCTGGTGGTCCCTGTCGAGATGGGCTGCGTGGCCTGGGCCTAGCGGGACCGCCCGCCGGCGGTCGCAGCGACGCTTCTCTCATTTTTTGGTATATTTGACACCATATAGGTGTTCTACATACCAATGAATCGAGGAACCGACCTCTAGGCGGCTCTTAGACGGACACCAGAGAGCCAGGCCGAGTTTCGTCTACCTGCGTTCGGCCTCCAGGAGACGTGCCGCGGCGTGGTAGGGGTCGAGCCGGCGGGCAAGCAGCTCCACCTTGACTGCCTCGAAGTGGTCGCCTCCTTCCAACGCCCGTACATCACGCTCGAGCAGGTGCACCAGCACCCGGCTCATCTCCTCGACGAGCCGCCGTTCGCGGCGCCGCGCCAGATCGCCGGTTACCTCCAGGTGGGCTCGGTGGTCGATAACTGCGGACCAAACCGCGTCAACGCCCTCCCCGGTGGTGGCGGTCGTGAGCAGGATCGGCGGACGCCACGCCCCCATCGACGGATTGAGATCCAGCATGTTGTCCAGGTCCCGGCGGGTCTCCGCGGCCCCGTCGCGCTCCGCCTTATTGATGACAAAGATGTCGGCGACTTCCAGGAGCCCGGCTTTGCTGGCTTGCACCGAGTCGCCCCAACCCGGCGTCACAACCACCAGCGTGGTGTCTGTCGCATCGGCCACCTCGACCTCCACCTGACCCACGCCAACCGTCTCGACGATTACCCGACTCATCCCGACGGCCGCCAGCACCCGGATGGCTTCGGGAGCGGCCAGGGCCAAACCGCCAAGGTGACCCCGAGTGGCCATTGACCGGATAAAAACGCCATCGTCAAGGGTGTGGCTCTGCATCCGGATCCGGTCGCCAAGAATGGCGCCACCCGAGAAGGGCGAGGACGGATCCACCGCCAGCACCCCCACCTGGCCGCCATCCGCACGGGCGGCGGCGATCAAGCGGTCGGTAAGGGTGGACTTGCCGCCACCAGGTGCCCCGGTGACACCGACAACCTGTTGGACGCCGGCACTGGCGGCGAAGGTGAGCTCACCCACGTGGCGAGCTGGATCCCCGCCCCGCTCGACCAGGGAGAGCAGTCTGCCGATCGCGGCCTTGTCTCCGGCCTGGGCGGCCTCGAAAAGGTCCGCCGGGTCACGGCTCCGCCCAGATTGGGGCGGTGGCGAATAGCGCGGTAGAGACTGCCTCGGCAAGGGAGTGGGTTCCAGCGGCATGGCCGCGTCCAGTATGGCGGCGAGTGCGAGCGCCGGCATCCCCGCCTCCGGCATCCCCGGCTCCGGCGTCCCCCCGAGGCGGCTGGGCGCCGTAGTCTCCTGAGGGTGCGTGACCATGTGGATGTTGACGAGGTGGTGAACCTGACCTCGGCCCTGGTGGCCGTCGACACCCGAAACCCACCCGGCAATGAGCGGCCCATCGAGGAGGTCGTGCGCGGCGCTCTGGAACGCTGGCGGCCGAAGTGGACCGAGATCGAGCCGGCTCCGGGGCGCATGTCCCTCGTCGCGGCCCTTCCCCATCCGGCCGGCGCAGGCGACCGTCCGACCCTGCTCATCAACGGCCACCTGGACGTGGTCCCTGTCACGGCTGAGGCCTGGACCCGAGACCCGTTCGACCCGCACGTGGAGGAAGGCCGCCTCTATGGTCGCGGCAGCGCTGACATGAAGGGGGGTATCGCCGCCGCCATCTGCGCCCTCGCCGTGCTGGAAAGGGCGGGCCGGGTCCCGGCGTGCGAGGTGGTCTTCCACCTGGTCGCGGACGAGGAACGCGGTGGCCGGTTCGGGACCGGAGCCCTGCTCGAACGGGGCCTCATCGAGGGAGACGCCTGCCTCGTCCCCGAGCCGACCGACCTCGAGCTGTGTGTGGCGGAACGAGGCCTGCTCCAGGGCAGGTTGACCGTCCACGGTCGGCCCGGGCACGGGAGCCGGCCTCGAGAGGCGGTGTCTGCGATCGAGCACGCCGCCCAGTTGGTGTTGGCCCTGCACGCCGCTGACTTCGGCGACCCCGACCACCCCCTGCTCGGCCGGCCCTCAGCCAACGTGGGGACCATCAACGGTGGGAACGCCCTCAACGTGGTAGCGGAGTCGTGTGTCATCGGGCTCGATCGCCGGCTCCTGCCCGGCGCCACGGCAGCCAGCGCCGAGGCCGGCGTGCGGGCGCGGATCGACGCGGCCGGCGTGGAGGGGCTGCGCTATGAGCTGGAGGTGGACACGTTCGGTGAGGCGAGTGAGATGCCCGCGGATGACCCGTGGGTCAAGCAAGTCGGCGCCGCCGTGGCTCGCGCCACCGGCCGGTCGCCGGGGATAATCGGCATGAGCTTCACCACCGACGCCCGCTTCGTCCGCAACCAGGCCCGGATCCCAACCGTGGTATGCGGCCCGGGCGCAGTGGAGCAGGCACACGGCAACGACGAATGGGTAGCCGTGGACCGGCTGGTGGACGCCACCGCCGCCTATGCGGAGTTGCTGGCGGAATTCGGCTAGAGATCCGCCAGCCAGGCGACCACGATCAGCGCCACCTCTTGCTCGGTCCCGCGCAATCCGTGATCCTTGCCCTCGATCCACCGGTGCGTGACCCGCCCCCGTATGGTCCCGGTGGCGAGTTCCAACTCCGTCGGGGTGGCGAAGGCGTCCCGGGTTCCCGATACGAAGAGGCAGGGCAGATCCAGGGCCGAGAAATGCTCGGTGCGCAACCGATCCGGCCGCCCGGGAGGATGTAAGGGATAGCTGATCAGGACCAGGCCAGCTCCCGGCAGTCCCATAGCCACGGCCATCGAGCAGATCCGCCCACCCATCGAGCGACCGCCAAGCACCGTCCGCCGCACCCGACCGGCAAGCTGATTCGCCTCCTCCGTGACCGCCCCAATGAGGACGGGAGGCCGATCCGGCGCCCGCCGGCCCGCCTTGCGGTACGGGAAGTCCATGCGCACTACGACCATTCCGGCCTCAGTCGCGACCCGGTCGATGGCCACCAGCGCCGGCTGGTCCCGGTCGGCTCCGGCGCCCGGGGCCAGGAGCAGCCCCAGCGAATCCGTCACACGATGGCGCGGAGAAGGTCGCGCAAGGCTTTGGCCTCCTCGTAGATCACGGTCGCGTCCCGATCGGTGCCGATCGATTCCGACAGGGCCCGAGCCTGGGTCATGATATGGAACCACGCCACTTCGTCGAGCCCGAAAGGCGGTGGGCCTATCGCGGCCTTGATCCGATCTACGGCATCCGCGGCCCGGTGCCCGTCGGCTGGGTCGTTGGCCAAACGGTCGACGGCCGCGAACATCTCTTCGATAGCCCGATACCGGGTCTCGCCTTCGTCGTCGCCGTCCTCGTCGCCGAAAAGGGCGCCCACCTGTTCGAAGAGGGATTCGACCTCGACTTCCCGGTCAGCCGGTACGACCAGGTCGTCCCCCTCCCATTCATATTCGATCTGGGCGTTGTCAAACATGATCCCAAGTTGCGCCCGTTGCTCGGGCAGCCATTCGGGCAGCTCGTAGACGGTCAGGGTCCCCGAACGGGGGTCCCCGGCGTCCCCGGAGACATCCTCGCCAGCAACGCCGGCGGCCCCGGCCGCATCCTCGCCACCGGCCCCAGCGGCCCCAGCGGCCCCGGAGAAATCCTCGCCAGCGTTCCCAGCGGCCCCGACGTCGCCGGCATCGCCAGCGGCCCCGGCGTCTCCGGCGGCCACCTCCGCGAAGTGCCCAGCGTCCCATGTGGCTGTCTCGGTGTCTCCGGTGGCCGGCTCGGCGGAGGCCGCCGCGACCGTCTCGCCCCCAGCCACCCAGCCGCCCGGCGCCACGACCGTCCCGCCCCCAACCACCGGGAGCCCGGTGAGGTCGACCGGCTCGCCCCCGGCTCGCACTTCCATCGCCCCGGCGCCGCCTGCAGTCGCCGGCGCTAAGGACGCTGACGGCGCCGACGGCGCCGACGGCGCCGACTGCCCTGACGCCCCCGACACCCCAGACGCCCCCGACGGGGCCGCCGTCTCGCCGCCATCGGAACTCGGGCCGCCGGTACGGTGCCACGTCGATGGTTCCTGGATCAACGGGTCGAGCAGCTTGTCAAGGACGGCAGCCTGGGAGCGGATCTCATCCTCGAGCGCCTCGTCGGCTCCCAAGGCCGACAACAACCGTCGAGTGACCCGCCCCACGGCCGCCCACGTCTCGGCGTCGGCGCCGTAGAACATGTCGACCGTGAAGACCGCCGCGGACGCCTCGGCCACGTCCGCGTCGGCATGCATGTCAGTCGGGTCCTCGCGCAGGCGACGGGCCGCATCCGCTAAGAGAAGCACGGCCGCAGTCACCCACTTGTCCTGGTCCTCGTCCGAAGGCTCGCCGTCCGCGGCAGCAGTGCCCGCTTCCTCGTCGCCATCCTCTGCGGACGGCTCGTCGTCAGGGCTGGCCGCCACCTCGGCGAGGAGATCATCGACGCGGGATTCGTCGTCAGCGGCGACCACCAGTTCGTCGTCCTCGAAGCGGTGCAGGATCTCCAAGACGTTCAGGCGCTCGATCAGGCGGCCCCGGGTGCGATCCTGCCAATCGCCGAGGCGGTAACCGACCTCGTCTTCCTCCTCGCCGGCCTCCATCTCGGGCAGGCCCGACGCCACCAATCGCTCGTGACAGGCATGGCAACGCCCGCGTGAGGTCACCTCGTACCCGCAGTTCGGGCAGTACCAGATCTTCGCCACGGACCTCGTCCTCAGGATCGGGGTCGATCGGGCAGGATCGGGGCGTCGCGCCCCGTTCCGCTGAATGCGGCCCCGGCCGGGTCACGGAGCCGGTCGTGGGCTTCGTGGTACTCCTCTTCCACGTTGACCGACCAGACGTCGTGATGGGCGCCGAGGAGGTTCTCGACTGTCAGCATGGCGGTGTACATGGAGTGATCCTGGTTGTTGTACCGGTGCATCCCGTTGCGGCCGACGGGAAACACGTTGGAGGCGTGGGCCTCGAGCCAGGCCCGGATGAGCTCGACATTCGCCTTGTAGCCTACGTCGTAGTACGGATACGCCTTTGGCATACGGACCACGTAGCCGGCTTCGACCCGCGACGGGTCGACGAGCCCGAGCCGGCCCAGTTCGGCCTTCCCCTGCTCGATGAGGACCTCGTCAGGCGCCGTCCACGACTCGTCGCCTTCGTCGACGGTGTACTCCAGCCCGAGCACGTTGCGACCGTCCTTGACCAGGTACGGCGACCACGAGCCGAAGTTCTGGATGCGCATGGTCTTCACGCTGGCGTCGTGGATGTAGATCCAGTTGTCGTCCCACGGCGCCGTGTCGGATGGGACCACCAAGGCCACGGTGAGGAAATCCCGGTAGGTGAGCTCAGCGGCGGCCCGGAGGATATCGGGCGGGGGCGGAGGATCCATGACCGCAATTAAGCCCGACAGAGGCATCGAGGAGATCACCGCCGAGGCCGGGTACTCGGTCTGGCCGCCTTCCGAGGACGCCACCACCGACGTGGCCCGCCCGGACTGCAGCCGGATGGTGCTGACGGTGGTGTCCAGCACCACCTTCGTCCCGGCGGCCTCCACCAGATCGTGACAGCGTTCCCACATCATCCCTGGGCCCAGCTTGGGGTACTGGAACTCCTCGATCAGCGACGTGATCTCCTGTTGGTCGCGCCTCGGCAACAGGGCGTTGAGGATCGCCGACATCAGGGAGAGATTCTTGACCCTCTGGGCGGCCCAGTCCGCAGGCATCTCGGAGGGCGGGTGCCCCCACACCTTCTCGGTGTAGGTCTTGAAGAAGTGCCGGTACAGGCGCCACCCGAACCGGGCCGCCAACCATCCCTCGTACATGTCCTGCCGCTTGGGCGGATGCACCCGGGCCCAGACGTAGGAAAGCACGCAACGCACGGCCTCGATCACGCCCAGGTTGCGCAGCGCGTTCAGCGGCTTCAGCGGGTAGTCGTAGAACTTGCCCTCGTAGTAGATCCGGCTCTTGCGGGGCCGGAGCATGAATTCCTCGTCAGGCAGGATCTCGTGCCAGAAGGCCTCCACTACGCCCACCTTGGTAAAGAAGCGGTGGCCGCCGATGTCGAAACGCCACCCGTCGCGCTCCACGGTCCGGCTGATCCCCCCGACCACGCTATCGGCCTCCAGCACCGTCGGACGCCGGCCGGCCTTGATCAGCTGGTAGGCAGCAGTGAGCCCAGCGGGTCCTGCGCCAATGATGACAACGTCGTCGGCCGCGTCGTAAACGGGTTCGGTCACGCCTTCATGCCTCCATCACCGGCGGAATTAGAACCGTCGTCGGAATCGTCGGCCCCAGCTGGCAATCGGTACCATTGTGACCGGAACCGACCCTCTACGGCCAGCCGCTCTCGGCCCAAGAGGGCATTTTTCTCGTAAAGCACCCGGCGCCGGCCAGCCCAGGCCGGCGTTTCGGTCGACGATGAGGGCGGCTCGGCCGGCATCAGAGCGGGTAGCGGGCCAGATTGTCGTGCTCTTCAGTATGGCCGCCGTTTTGGACGGCGGCCACCGGGTGGAGCGCTCGGGCCCGCTTGCCGGCGGCTGATACGAGTACTGTCGCCGGAATGGGTGTCACGGAAGGTCACCGTGCGCAGGCGCCCGATCGCAACCTGGCCATGGAACTGGTTCGGGTCACCGAGGCGGCGGCTATGGCCGCCGCCCGCTGGATGGGCCGCGGCGACAAGGAAGGAGCCGACGCCGCCGCGGTTGACGCCATGCGCATCGTTCTCAGTAGCGTGCCGATGGCGGGCGTGGTGGTCATCGGGGAGGGCGAAAAGGACGAAGCGCCCATGCTGTACAACGGGGAGAAGATCGGCGACGGCACCGCACCGGACACGGACGTGGCGGTCGACCCGATCGACGGCACCAGGCCGACGGCGCTGGGCCGAGGCGGCGCGCTTTCGGTGATCGCGGTCGGCGAGCGAGGCACCTTCTTCAACCCGGGCCCTTGCGTGTACATGGAGAAGCTGGCGGTGGGCCCCGAGGCCGCGGGCAAGGTGAGCCTCGAGCAGTCGGCCACCGACAACATCCGAGCCGTCGCCGAGGCCAAGGGCGAATCGGTGCGCGACGTCACCGCGGTGATCCTCGACCGCCCTCGCCACGTGGACCTGATCGAGGAGGTGCGCGTCACCGGCGCCCGTATCCGACTGATCACGGACGGGGACGTCGCCGGCTCCATCGCCACCGCCTGGTCCGAGTCCGGCGCGGACATCCTTCTCGGCATAGGAGGGACGCCCGAGGGGGTCATTGCGGCCGCGGCCCTCAAGTGCATGGGCGGCGAGTTGCAGGGGCGCCTGTGGCCCCGCGACGACGCTGAACGGCAGGCGGCCGTAGGCCTCGGCTACGACATCGGCAAATGCCTGTACCTCGACGACCTGGTGCAGGGGGACAACTGCTTCTTCGCGGCCACCGGGATCACCGACGGGGAGCTGCTGCGCGGCGTGCGCTACGACAGCCGGGGAGCGACGACCGAATCCCTAGTCATGCGGTCCAAGTCAGGGACCGTCCGGCGCATCGACGCCCGCCACCGGCTCAAGAAACTGGCGGTGTACGCCTCCGTGGAGTTCGACTAGCGATTTCGGCTACCCAGCCGGCACGGACCACCCGCTGCGGGCCTGGTAGAAGCCGGCAGGGCCGTGGGCGTGCAGGACCGGGCACTCCCAACCGGCCGCCGTCACGGCCGCTTCGACATGGGCGAGCAGCGTCCCGCCGATCCCCTGGTGGCGGACGTCGCCGGCGACGATCACCGCAACGTGACCCCCGTCGTCGGCCCGCCAAGCCCGGGCTGCGCCGACCACCGCGCCTTCTCGGCGAACGGACAGCACGATCGGAAAAAGGGGCGGGTCCTCCGACACGGAAGCTCTCCCCCTGGACTCGATCGCGGTGGCGCCGGCCTCGTCGATCATCCGCAGGACCTCCGGATCAAGAGTTCGGCCGGTGGTGATCTCCAGGGCCAACCCGCCCGTTCCGACTATGGCAGGTGGGCCGAGAGCTGCGTCGGCGAGCGGTCGCCATATGCGCCCGCTCCCTTCCTGCAACAACACCAGGCGCCCGATGGTCGTGACGACCGCGAAGCGGTCGAGGGCCGTCACCGCGGCGGCGATCCGACCCTCTTCGGCGCTGTCAGCCACGGTCGCGTGGGGGATCCAGGGCCATGAGAGCGTCCGCTCGAGGGGAGCCACGAACACGGCGTCGCGGAGCGCACGCAGCGCGTCGAGATCACCGCCCACTTCCAGGTACAGGACTGGATTGTCGGGCAGGAACGTCGCCGGCGGCCCCAGCGTGAGGCGCAGCGGACCGGGCTGGCCGCCGGCCGCGGCCCGGACGCAGCCGAGAGCGGCCCCGAGCTGATCGGCCCGGACGTTGACGGGGGGCACCAGGGTGATGTGCGACGCGACCCGCCCGAGGGACGGGTCCCCGACCGCCAGGCGCAGCCCGTCCACCGCGGCGGCAACCGGGGGATCGAGCAGGAGGGCGACGCCGAGCCGGCGCCTGGTCGCGGGCATGGTGCGCCAGTGTGGCAGCCGTGGAGCGCTCTAGACTGCTGTCGTGACCGAAGACCGCGACCTCTTCGACATCATCCAGCGCGAGGAGGAGCGGCAAAACACCACTCTGCAACTCATCGCTTCGGAGAATTTCACCTCTCGGGCCGTGATGGCCGCCACCGGGTCAGTGCTGACCAACAAGTACTCCGAGGGCTACCCCGGGAAGCGGTACTACGGGGGTAACCGCATCATCGACGAGGTCGAGGACCTGGCCCGGCGCCGGGCGTGCGACCTGTTTGGGGCGGAGCACGCCAACGTCCAACCGCACTCCGGCGCCAACGCCAACCTGGCCGCCTATCTGGCGGTGCTCGAGCCCGGCGACACCGTCCTCGGCATGCGCCTGGATCAGGGCGGTCACCTGACGCACGGCTCGCCGGTCAACGTGAGCGGCCGTCTCTACCACTTCGTCTCGTACGGGGTGACCGAGAGCGATGAGCGTCTGGACCTCGAGCAGCTGGCGGCACTGGCGGAGGAGCACCGGCCCAAGCTGATCGTCGCCGGGGCCACCGCCTACTCCCGGATCATCGATCCGGCCCCGATCCGGCGCATCGCTGACGAGGTCGGCGCCCTGTTTCTCTTCGACGCCGCCCACGTGGCCGGGCTGATCGCCGGCGGCGTGCATCCCAACCCCGTCGGCGTGGCAGACATCGTCACTTTCACCACCCACAAGACCCTCCGGGGGCCGCGGGGCGGGGCCATCCTGTGCACGCCCGACCTGGCGCCGGCCATCGACAAAGCCGTGTTCCCCGGCCTGCAGGGCGGGCCCCTGGAGCACGTCATCGCGGCCAAGGCGGTGGCCTTCCGGGAGGCGGCCCAACCCGAGTTCCACGACTACGCGGCCCAGATCATCCGCAACGCCCAGGCCCTGGCCGCGGCGCTGTCGGGCGAAGGGTTCCGGGTCGTGTCCGGCGGCACCGACAACCATCTCATGCTGGTCGACCTGCGACCCTTCGCAGCCGAGCTCACCGGCAAGGTCGCCCAGGAGGCCCTCGACGGCGCCGGCATCACCCTCAACAAGAACCAGATCCCCGGGGACCCCCGCTCACCGTTCGTTACCAGCGGGCTGCGCATCGGCACGCCGGCGGTGACCACCGCGGGCATGGGCGAGGCCGAGATGGGAGAGATCGCCCGGCTGATCGCCCGCGTCCTGGGCCACCCCGGCGATGCCGGCGAGTCGGCGGCCGTCCGCGACGAGGTAGCCGTCCTCTGCTCGAAATTCACGCCCTACCCGTCCTGAGCATCTGCGAGGAGCGACCGCATCAACGGTTACCGCGACTACGCCATCGTCGGCCTGGCGGCCGCGCTCGCGACCTTCGCCGCCACCTTCGTGGTGCGCCGGCTGGCGGTGCGCTTCTCGATCATCGTCCTGCCCGACGATCGCCGCGTCCATGAGCGGCCGACGCCGACCGTCGGCGGGGCCGCCATGTACCTGGGGCTGCTCGTCGCCATGGTCGTCGCCTCGCAGCTGCGCGACCTGAGCCCGCTCTTCAGAGGTTCGTCCGACCCCATCGGACTGGTCGTCGCCGCCTCGGTCATCTTCACCGTCGGGATGGTCGACGACCTCCGGGAGATGTCGCCTCCTGCCAAGATGTCCGGCCAGATCCTCGCCGGCACGATCCTGTATCTGTTCGGTATCAACATGCTGTTCTTCCGGATGCCCTTCGGCGGCACGACAGTCGTGCTCTCGGCCGATCTGATCCCGGTGATCACGGTGTTGTGGGTGGTGGGGATGGCCAACGCGGTCAACCTGGTCGACGGCCTGGACGGGCTGGCGGCGGGCATCGTAGGCATCGCCTCGCTGGCCTTCTTCGTGTACTCGCACCAACTAGTGCGCACGGGCAACATCGGCGCCGAGAGCTCAGGGCCGCTCATCGCCGTGATCATCATCGGCCTGTGCGTGGGATTCCTTCCCCACAACTTCCATCCGGCTCGAATTTTCATGGGGGACGCCGGGGCCATGCTGCTCGGACTGCTCATGGCCGCGTCCACCATGTCCGTCGTGGGCCAAACCAACAACGACTTCAGCGGTCGGACGTACTTCTTCTTCGCACCCCTGCTCATCCCGTTCTTCATCCTGGGGATCCCGATGCTCGACACGGCTTTCGCCATCATCCGTCGGGCGGGAAAGCGCGCCAACCTGGCGGAAGCCGACAAGAACCATCTCCACCATCGGCTCATGGGCCTGGGCCACGGGCAGACCCGGTCGGTGCTGATCCTGTGGACATGGACGGCCCTCCTGTCCGGTTTGGTCCTCTATCCGACCCTGGTCAACCGGGCTATCTCGATCGTCCCCTTCGCGGCCCTGGCGCTCGGCGTGGCCCTCTACACCCTCTTCGGGGTACGGGGCCGCGGTGAGTCCCGCGTCGAGCCCAGAGACGAAGACGTTCCCGTCGGCGCCGGCCGGCGCAACGGCTCGTCCTGAGTCGGCGGTGTCCCTACTCGGTGAGGCTCAGGAACTGCTCCCAGCGCCGCTTGTCACGCTGGGCCACCCTGCGCCTCTCCGTATCCTCGCCAGCCTGCTCGAGCTCTTGCTCGGCTAGCTGCAGACGCTCCCGCAAGTCCGCCGCGTCCAGGTCTCCGACGGGGTGAGCCTCCTCGACCAGCAGCAGGGCGTGGTTGCCACCGACCTGGAGGTAGCCCTCCGACTGCGCGAAGCGAAGTATCTCGGTTTCGGTCTGGTACAGCCGCAGCTCCGTGGGCTCGAGCGTCGCCAGCAGCGGCGAGTGCCTGGCGAGAATGCCGATCAGACCTAGCGTGGTGCGCGTCGAGACCATCTCCACCTCGCCATTGAACACCTCGCCCTCCGGTGTGAGGACCTCGACCGGAAACTTGGCATGGGCCATCAGCCCCCTCCCTCGCCACCGGCGTCCTTGATCACCTCGTCGATCGTGCCCTTCATGAAGAAGGCCCGCTCGGGGAAATCGTCGTACCTTCCCTCGAGGATCTCCTTGAAGCCCCGGACCGTCTCCGCAATCGGAACGTACGCGCCAGGGGTGCCGGTGAACTGCTCGGCCACGTAGAACGGCTGTGAGAGGTACCGCTCGAGCCTGCGGGCCCGGTTGACCGCCACCTTGTCCTCGTCCGAGAGCTCGTCGATACCGAGGATGGCAATGATGTCCTGCAGCTCCTTGTAGCGCTGGAGCACCTGCTGGACCTCGGTGGCGACGCGGAAGTGCTCCTCGCCCACGATGTCCGCCTTGAGGATCGTCGAAGTCGACTCGAGCGGGTCAACGGCCGGATAGATGCCTTTCTCGGCGATCGACCGTGACAGCACCGTGGTCGCGTTCAAGTGGGCGAACACCGACGCCGGGGCCGGGTCGGTGAGGTCGTCGGCGGGCACGTAGATCGCCTGCACGCTCGTCACCGAGCCCCGGCGCGTGGAGGTGATGCGCTCCTGGAGCTGGCCCATCTCGGACTCGAGCGTGGGCTGGTAGCCGACCTGCGAGGGCATCCGGCCGAGCAGAGCCGAGACCTCGGAGCCCGCCTGGACGAAGCGGAAGATGTTGTCGATGAAGAGGAGCACGTCCTGGCCCTCCTGATCGCGGAAGTACTCCGCCATCGTCAGACCTGAGAGCGCCACGCGCATGCGGGCGCCGGGCGGCTCGTTCATCTGCCCGAAGACGAGAATCGTCTTGTCGAGCACCCCGGATTCCTTCATCTCCAGCCACAGGTCGTTGCCCTCGCGCGAGCGCTCGCCGACGCCGCAGAAGGCCGACAGGCCACCGTGCTCCTGGGCGAGGTTGTGGATCAGCTCCTGGATGATCACGGTCTTCCCGACGCCGGCACCGCCGAACAGCCCGACCTTGCCGCCCTTGACGTAGGGCGCCAGCAGATCGATCACCTTGATGCCGGTCTCGAAGATCTCCGTGGTCGGCGTCATCGCCTCCATAGTGGGAGCCTCGCGATGGATCGGCCAGCGCTCGACGGCCGGGTCCATCGCGGCGCCGCCGTCGATGGGCTCTCCCAGCAGGTTGAAGATCCGTCCCAGCGTGGCTCGGCCTACCGGAACGGTGATCGGGGCGCCCGTGTCGATCACCTCGGTGCCACGGGCCAGGCCGTCGGTGGTGTCCATCGCCACCGCCCGGAGCCGGTCGTCCCCGAGGTGCTGCTGCACCTCGAAGATCAGAAACTCGTCTGCCGCGGAGATGTCTTCATCCTCCTCGGCGCGGGCCGCCGCCGGTCTGCGCACCTTGATGGCGTGGTTGATCTCCGGAAGGTGGTCGAGGAAGACCGCGTCGATCACGACGCCTTGGATCGACTCGATCCGGCCGACATTCTCTTGACGACTCTCCGCCGCCTGGGTCTCTTCTGTCAGTGCCATGTCCTCTTCCTGTCTAGGGGTCTAGCGGAGCCCCTCGGCCCCGGCAACGACCTCCATGATCTCCTGGGTGATCTCGGCTTGGCGCGCCCGGTTCATCTGCAGCGTCAGGTCCTTCATGAGGTCGCTGGCGTTGTCAGAGGCCTTGCGCATCGCGGTCATGCGCGCCCCGTGCTCCGAGGCCGTGGATTCGAGCAGGGCGCGGAAGATCGAGACCTCGACGTAGTCGGGGACGAGCCTCTTGAGCACCGGCTCGGGGTCGGGCTCGTACTCCGGTGAGACGCGCGGGGGTGGGTCCGCACCAGAAGCTGGCTCTTCGGGCGGCTCCTCCTCGAGCACGGTGGCCCGCTGCAAAGGCAGCAGCGTCTCCCGCCGGACCACCTGCGAGATGGCCGAGGCGTATCCGTTATAGAAGATCTCGACCTGATCGACCTCTTCGTCCAGATAGGCCGCCATCAGCCGCTCCGCGATTCGGCGGGCGTCGGTGTAATTGGGACGGTCGGTGAAGCCGGTGAAGCTGTCGACCGGCACCTTCCCGCGAAAGGTCAGCGACGAAGCGGCTCTGCGGCCAGAGGCGAAGTAGACGACCCGCCGACCCGCGGCCTCGTGCTCGCGCCCAGCCGCGATCCCGGCGCGAACAACATTGGAATTGAAGGCACCCGCGAGACCGCGATCCCCGGCGACGATCAGGAGGCCGACCGTACGCACCTCAGCGTGCTCCTGCAGGATCGGCACCCGACCCATGGCGCCTGACGCCTGTGCGGCCTGCCGCGTCATCCGCCGGATGGCGCTCGCGTACGGCCGCAACGCCTCGATCCGCTGCACGGCGCGGCGCAACCGGGCCGCGGCGACCATGGCCATCGCCCGGGTGATCTTTTCGATGTTCGTGACCGCTTTGATGCGGGTGCGGACGTCGCGCGGCGACTGTGGCATGGTGGAGGCGCGGGTGCATCACTGCACCAACGCGGCTTCCTCCTTCTCCTCTGGCGACTCCGCGCTGGTGGCTCCCGTCGGGTTGGCGCGACGGGGCTCTTCCGCGCCCTCGACAATCGGACGGCCCTCTTCGTCCAGGTCGAAGCCGAAGTCCTGGGCGAACTGCTCCACGGCCGCGAGCACTTTCGCCTGGGTCTCCTCACTCCAGTCCCCGCCCCCGATCTGCTGCAGCAGCTCGGAGTTGGTGCCGCGCACCCTGTCGATCAGCTCGGAGAGGAACCGCTCGACCTTGTCGATCGTGATCCGGTCGACGTACCCGTTCGTGGCCGCGTAGATCTGCACCACCTGCTCCTCAACCGGAATCGGGCTGCGCTCCGCCTGGTTCAGCGTCCTCACCAGGCGCTGGCCGCGAGCCAGCGTCCGCTGCGTCTCGGGGTCGAGCTCGGACCCGAACTGGGCGAAGGCCTCGAGCTCGCGGTACTGAGAGAGCTCGAGCTTCAGGCGGCCGGCGACGCGGCGCATCGGCGTGCTCTGGGCATTGCCGCCGACGCGGGAGACTGAGATGCCGACGTTGATGGCCGGGCGCACGCCGGAGTAGAAGAGGCTCGGCTCGAGGTAGATCTGCCCGTCCGTGATCGAGATCACGTTCGTCGGGATGTAGGCCGACACGTCGCCGGCCTGCGTCTCGATCACCGGCAGAGACGTCAGCGACCCGCCGCCCGGGAGCTTCTTCCCCGTCTGCGGATCGGTGACGTCATCGGACAGCTTGACCGCCCGCTCCAGCAGCCGGGAGTGCAAATAGAAGACATCGCCCGGGTAGGCCTCGCGGCCCGGAGGGCGGCGCAGCAGCAGCGACATCTGACGGTAGGCGTAGGCGTGCTTGGTGAGGTCGTCGTAGATGGTCAGCGCGGCCTTGCCGTTGTAGAGGAAGTACTCCCCCATGGCGCAGCCTGCATAGGGCGCCAGGAACTTGATCGGCGCGGCCTCATCGGCGGCCGCCATCACGATGATCGTGTTCTTGAGCGCGTCGGCCTCCTCGAGCACGGTTGCCAGTTGCGCCACGGTCGACTTGCGCTGCCCGATCGCCACGTAGACGCAGATCAGGTCACGATCCTTGTTATTGATGATCGTGTCGATGGCGATGGCCGTCTTACCGGTCTTTCGGTCCCCGATGATCAACTCGCGCTGGCCGCGACCGATCGGGATCATGGAGTCGATCGCCTTCAATCCGGTGAGCATGGGCTCCTTGACCGGCTGGCGTTGGACGACTCCTGGCGCCTTGTGCTCGACCGGACGCGTGGTCGCCGTCCGGATCTCCCCCTTCCCGTCGAGCGGGTTACCGAGCGGATCGACGATCCGCCCGAGCAGCTCGTCTCCGACGGGAATCTCGAGCAGGCGCTTGGTGCGCTTTACGGTGTCGCCCTCGACAATCTTCTCCCACTCACCAAACATCACGACGCCGACGTTGTCGGACTCGAGGTTGAGCGCCAGCCCGGTAACGTCGTGCGGGAATTCGAGCATCTCGAATGACATGCAGTTCTCGAGACCGTGGATCCGGCAGATGCCGTCTGCCACCGACAGCACGGTCCCGACCTCCGTGAGGTCGGCGCTCGAGCTGTCGAGGCCTTGGATCCGGCTCTTGAGGATGGAGGTGATCTCGTCAGGCTTGATCTGCATTGAGTGGCTCCTTGACCGGCGAGGGTGGCCGCGCCCGTCCGACTTGCTTGCGAAGTTGGCTCAGCCTGTTGCTGATGGACGCATCGAGGATGAAATCACCCACGCGCAGCACGATTCCACCGAGGATGTCGGGATCCACGACGCTGGTGAGCTCGATCTTGTTTCCGGTCTGCGCGCCGATGCGCGCACCGATGTCCCGCACGACAGCTTCGTCGAGCTCCACCGCGCTCGTCACCTGGACCGGGAGCAGCTTCATCTCCGCGTCCCACAGCTCCTCGTAGCGCCCACGGATGTGGAAGATCTCCGGCATGCGGTGACGCTCGACCAGAGTCTCGAGGAAGCTCATGAAGGTCTCCTCGGCGCCCTCGATCAGGCGGCTCAGGCCGTCCTTCTTCTCCTCGGTCGAGAGATACGGGGAGAAGAAGAAGGTCTGGAGATTGTGGTTGGTGGACAACGCGTCGGCAAACTGGACGAGCTGCTCTCGAACCACGTCGAGCAAGCCGCGCTCCGAGGCGACCTCGAAGAGCGCCCGCGCGTACACCTCGGCGACCTGTTCCACTAGCTAGCTGGGCCTCTTGCAACTCACGGTTGCCGGCTCGGTCCGCCGCTCAGGACCGTGAAGTCAAGCTCGGACACGGCTTCCTCGACCAGCCGACGCTGGTCCTCCCCGGTGAGCACCTGGCGCGTCACCCGTTCGGTGGCCATCACCGTGAGCTCGACGACATCCCGAAGGATCTCGTCGAGGGCGCGGCGGGTCTCCGCCTCGATGTCCCGACGCGTCTGCTCCATCATCTGCTCGCGCCGCGCCTGGCCTTCAGTGCGGGCCTCGCGCTCGTTCACGGCGGCCGATTGGCGGGCCCGCTCGACGATCTCTTCGGCCTCCTGGCGGGCATTGCGAAGCAGCTCGCGATACTCCACGAGCAATTGGTCCGCCTCGCGGTGGGTGCGATCGGCCGCGTCGATCGAGTCGCCTATGGCCTTCCGGCGCGTATCGAGGGCCGCCCCGATACGAGGGAACACCGCCTTCACCAGGATGAAGAGCGAGATGGCGAACACGACGAGCGTCCAGACCGTCAGCCCGACATTGGGCGTGATGAGCCATGAGCTGGATGCGACTAGCACGTCGGTCATGTCAAAGGATCGATTCTGTGGGGTTTAGAGGAAGAAGGCGATGAAGCCGCCGACGAGGCCGTAGAAGAAGGTCGCCTCGGTGAGGGCGAATCCCAGCCATTGGATCTGCGTGATCTCGCCGCGCATCTCCGGTTGGCGGGTCGTCGCCTCGATCACCTTTCCGAACAGCATGCCGATGCCCGCGCCGGCTCCAGCGGCGCCGCCGCCGGCCCCGACGCCGAGGGCGATCGACTTACCGGCGTTCTCGCCTATCAAGTCATAATTCTGCGCCGCAGCCAAGATGGCTGGATGGAAAAAGCCGGAAATCAAAGTGACACTGAAGAGATGAAACATGCAGCTCCTTTTATCTAATGACTGCTGACCGCGCCACCGAGGTAGATGGACGTGAGGATAGCAAAGATGAACGCCTGTAGACCGGCGATCAATACGCACTCGAACAGGTAGATCGCGACGCCGAGCGGCAGGGTGAGCCAGCCCACGTACGGCAGGCCCAGCAGCACCGCCATATCACCCGACATGAAATCGATCAGGAGATGCCCAGCGAGCAGGTTGGCCCAAAGTCGGATCGCCAACGAGAGCAGCCGCAGGAAGTGCGAGAGGATCTCCAGTGGGTAGAGGAACAGCAGCATGCCTCCGGCCACGCCCGACGGAACCAGGCTCTTGAGATACCCCACGAACCCGTGGTGCCGGAGGCCCTCGACGTTGTACGCGATGAATACGCCGAGCGCCAGTACCAGCGGAAGCGCCACGTTGGTATCCGCCGCATAGATCTGGAATGAAGGGAGGTGCAATCCAGCCACATTGATCTTGTCTACCGTGTTGATGGGCAGCGGGATGTACCCGAGGAGGTTCGTGATGAGGATGAACACGAACAGGGTGAAGACGAGGGGAAACCACTTGGTGGCCATCCGCTCGTCCATGTTGTCGTGCGTCAGTCGGAACGACACGTCGTAGAGCCATTCCACCGCGGTCTGCACCCGGTTGGGCCGCATCTCCATGCGCCTGGCGACCCACACGAGCACACCGATGGTGAGCACCGTGGTCATCAGGAGGTAGAGCACGCCCTTGTTGAAGGCGACCGGGCCGACCTGGACCCACGTCGTCAAGTGGTAGGGGGAGACGATGTTGAACGTGTTGTTCTGGTGCTCGTGGGGACCGAAGACGAGCCCGAACACGACCAAGCCCACGACGTACACGGCCGCGATGCCCCAGATGATCTTCCGGCGGCGACTCATGGGCTGCTTGGGAGGCTTCGTGCTGGCCGGCGGGCTCGCGGTCGCTGGGAGACTCGTAGTGGCCGAGGGGGTAATAGTGACGGGGGAGCTCATTGGACCACCCTTCGCCGCGGTGGTCCCGAGATCACCCTGATCACGAAGGCCACCGAGTAGGCCCCGAAGATCACCAGTGCCGCGGTCAGTCCGTCCCTGCGTCCGCCGGCGACGCCCGCGATGATTATCACGCCCGCCAGCAGCCAGATCCGCCCGAACGCCTCGAACAGGCTGACGCCCAGCTGTTTCCGGGGCTCGGCCAGCCGGCCGATCCAGCGCCGATCAGTTTCAGCCAGCCCGCGCTGCAGGAACCATCCGCCTGCAGCCAGGACATACCCGAGGACCGGCGCGCCGAGCGCGAGCGCGGGAGCCATGGCGATCACCACCACCGCCACGTCCAAATAGCGCAACAACACCACAGCACGCTCGGCGAACGTGGGGCCAGCCTTTACCGCCACGGCAGGCTCCGGCGCTGAATAGCGGGTATCGCCCACCTCACGCGGCTGGCGCACACGGCTGGGGTCTTCGCTGTGGGAGAGGGGCATGAGATCGGTCGGAGCAAGAGTTATCGGCGGCGAGCGGGTGCAGTGAGCGGGCGACCTGTGGCCCGTGCTCCGGGGCGGGACATACGCACGTAACAAATCCTCCCATGCCGGGTATCCGTGGGGCAAACCGTTGCAGAGGGTTAGCCGCCGTTCACTACGGCCACGATCTGCTCCCACGCGATGCTGCCGGCCCGTAGGAGCTTCGGCACCTCGCCGGTCGAGTCAACCACTGTCGACGGGGCGCCGTCGCAGACGCCCGCATCGAGGACGAGAGCAACCCCCGGCAGGCTGGCCGCCAGATCCTGGGCGGTGGTCATGGGCCGCGACCCGTGACGGTTGGCGCTGGTCGTCGCGATGGGACCCATGGCGCGGCAGAGGGCCAGAGGCACGGGATGGTTCGGGCAGCGCAGACCGATGGTCTCGTCTTCCTCCCCGAGATCGGCGTCGACCTCCTGACGGCGCGGCAGCACGATGGTGAGGGCTCCCGGCCAGAACCGAGCCATCAACCTCAGAGCGCACTCGGGAACGGCGGTGGCCAGGGTCAGGGCTTGTTCCTCTCCGGACACCAGGAGAGGGAGTTCGACGCTGCGAGGCCGACCTTTGACCAGGAACAGGCGATCGGCTGCGCCCGAGTGCCAGGGATCGGCCGCCAGGCCGTAGACGGTGTCGGTAGGAATGCCGACGATGTCCCCGCCGCCCAAGGCCTCCGCGGCCGCGGCAATAGCCGCCTCCGGCGGTGGATCGCCGGCAGCCAATAGCACCGCGGTCATGGGGCGCCCCTCGCCACCAGCACCGCGGTCATGGGACGCCCTTCGCCACCAGCACCGCGGTCATGGGACGCCCTTCGCCACCAGCGTCCGGTCCCGCCCGCTCAGGTCAGGATGCACCTCCACCTCGGTAAAGCCGGCCTTTCTGGCCATCGCCGCCGCCTGGCCGGCTTGGTGGGGAGCGATCTCCAGCACGATGACCCCCCCGGGACGCAACCAGGCGGGAGCGGCGTTGAGGAGCTCGTACACCGCTTCGAGCCCAGTGGGCCCCGCCTCGAGGGCCAGTCTCGGCTCCCACGCCGCGACCTGCGCGTCCAATTCCGTCATTTCACCTGAAGAGATGTACGGCGGATTGGACACCACCAGGTCGAGCCGGCCGCGCAGATTCTCGGGAAGCGCCGACCACCACACTCCGTGAGCCAGCCGGACCCGGCTGGCGACCCGTCCTCCCAGCCCGGACAGGTTGACCGACGCCACCTCGAGCGCCGGCGTCGAAACATCAGTTGCCCACACCTCGACGCCCGTCCGCTCCGCGGCCAGCGCCAGCGCGATGGCCCCCGAGCCGGTGCCGAGGTCGACCGCGACCAACCGCTGGTCCCGTCCGCCGGCGCCGGCCAGGCGGTCGAGCTCATGTAGGGCGACCTGGGTGACCTGTTCCGTCTCGGGCCGGGGTATGAGCACCCGCCGGTCAACCATGAGCTCCAGGGTCCGGAAACCCCACCGGCCGACTACGTACTGCAACGGCTCGCCGCTGGCCCGGCGGTCCACGAGCGCCTCGAACCGGGCCCGGGCCCGTTCGGTGACCCCGCCGGCCACGAGCGGCCACCGATCGCCGGCAACCTCCTCGACCAGCCAGCGTGCCTCGGTGTCGGATCCGAGGCGCGCCGCCGCGGCGGCGTACAGCTGCTCCCAGGTGAGCCCGACGGTCGCCGGCGTCAGTCCGGGTCCTCCTCGCCAGTGAGCTGGCGGGTCCGCTCGTCGGCCATCAGGGCGTCGACCAACTCGTCGAGCTCGCCGAGCAGGACCTTGTCCAACTTGTACAGGGTGAGCCCGATGCGGTGATCGGTGACCCGGTTCTCCTTGTAGTTGTAGGTGCGGATCTTCTCGGAGCGGCCGCCGCCGCCGACCTGACTGCGTCTAGCCGTGGAGAGCTCGGCGGCCTGACGGTCCTGTTCGGCCTTGAGCAGGCGGGCCCGCAGCACCCGCATGGCCTTGGCCCGGTTCTGTATCTGGCTCTTCTCGTCCTGCATCGCCACCACGATCCCGGTGGGCAGGTGGGTGATGCGGACGGCCGAGTCCGTCGTGTTGACCGATTGGCCACCTGGGCCGGTGGAGCGGTAGACGTCGACCTTGAGGTCCTTGTCCTCGATGTGGACGTCTATCTCCTCCGCCTCGGGCAGGACCGTGACTGTCGCCGAAGAGGTGTGCACCCGGCCCTGCGACTCGGTGACGGGCACCCGCTGGACCCGGTGAGGACCCCCCTCGTACTTGAGGTGCGACCAGGCGCCATCGCCCTTGACCAAGAACGTGACCTGGTTGACACCACCCATTTCGGACGGGTCGGTGGAGAGGTTCTCGTTCGCCAAACCCCGGCGCTCCGTGTAGCGGACGTACATCTCGTAGAGGTCGCGGGCGAACAGGTTCGCCTCCTCGCCGCCCTCGGCACCGCGGATCTCGATGATCACGTTCTTGCCGTCGTTGGGGTCCTTGGGGAGCAGCAGGAGCTTGAGCTTCTCGTCGAGCTCGTCGAGGCGGGCCTCCGCGGTGTCGATCTCGTGGCGCACCATCTCGCGATCTTCGGAGTCGGTGCCGGCCGTGGCGAGGGTGATGTCGGCGAGCATCTCCCGGGCGGTCGCCAGGTCCGAGGCGACGGCTCGATATTCACGGAACGCCGCGACGACCGGCGCTAGCTCCTTGTACCGGCGCGATACATCCCTCAGCTGGCGCTGGTCGGCGATGACCGCCGGATCCGACAGCTGGATGAGGGCCGTCTCGTACTCGCTCTCCAGCCTGTCCAGGCGATCCAACACACCCGTCAGCGTACCGGGGGGCCGGCGGGCGAGGGCCGGCGCCGCCCTACACTCCGCATGTGACCCCCCCACCGCCCGGTTGGATCGAACTCAACCGCCAGATGTGGGACGAGCGCGTTCCCCTCCACGTGGCGTCGGTGTTCTACGACGTCGTCGGTTTCAAGGCGGGACACCCGCAGGTCCAGCCGTTCGAGATCGACGAGCTGGGCGCGCTCGGAGGAGTCCGGCTCGCCCACCTGCAGTGCCACTTCGGTCTCGACACCTTGGATCTGGTGCGGATACACCCCACCATGGAAGCGGTCGGCCTGGACTTCTCAGCTCCCGCCGTTGCGGCCGCCGAGACGCTGGCCGCCGAGGTGGGGCTGAGCGAGCGGGCCCGGTTCGTGTGCGCAGACGTGCATCTGGCCGCCGAAGCCCTCGGTACCGGCGCCTTCGACGTTGTCTATACGGGAAAAGGTGCCCTCTGCTGGCTCCCGGATCTCCGCCCATGGGCCGAGCAGTGCGCGCAGTTGCTTCGACCGAATGGATGGCTGTACGTCTGCGAATTCCATCCGATCGGGTACTGCCTGGACGAGGACCAGCCGACCGTGAGGTCCGACTACTTCGACACGGAACCCACGCTCGATGACGTGTCGGGAAGCTATGCCGATCCGGGCGCCACCACCAGCAACAACCTCTCCTACTACTTTCCACACCCGCTGCCCGAGCTGTTCGAAGCCCTACTCGGCGCCGGCTTGGATCTCCGCTTCTTCCACGAGTGGGACCACACCATCTTCAAACTCAACAACTGGTTGATCAGGGGCGACGACGGGCGATATCGCTGGCCGGGTCCGGGACAGCTCCCGCTGATGTTCTCACTCAAAGCCCAGAAGCGCTAGCCGCGCCGAGACCAGGCGGTCGGGGGAGTCGGGGGAGTCGGGGGACCGGACGGTCGGGCACCGGGCGGTCGGACCGGCCGTCACGCCCAACACGGAAAGTGCGGGCTCCTCGCCTACTTCTTCGTTCGGCGCCCGTAGCGGCGTTCGAAACGCTCAACCCGGCCGCCGGTGTCCACCAGCTTCTGCTTGCCGGTGTAGAAGGGGTGGCATTCGTTGCACAGCTCGGTGTGCAGCTCGGGCTTCGTCGAGCGGGTGGTGAACTTGTTCCCGCACGAGCAGGTCACCGTGGCGGTGACGTAGTCGGGGTGAGTTTCGGTTTTCATATCGGTGCCTCTCAAGTACTCAGATCGACGGGGTGGCGTTCTTGGCCACCTCGGCGAGGAACTCGTCGTTGGAGCCGGTGGTCTTGATGCGGTCCATCAGCAGCTCCAGGCCGGCTGCGCTGCTGCCCTCGCTGGCCAGGGCATTAAGCACCCGTCGCAGCTTCCAGACCTGCTGGAGCTGGACCCGATCAAAGAGCAGCTCCTCATGGCGGGTAGACGAGCCGTTGACGTCGATAGCCGGATAGATCCGGCGTTCGGCGAGCCGGCGGTCCAAGCGCAGCTCCATGTTACCCGTGCCTTTGAACTCCTCGAAGATCACCTCGTCCATCCGGCTTCCTGTCTCCACCAACGCGGTGGCCAGGATCGTCAACGACCCACCCTCTTCGATATTCCGCGCCGCCCCGAAAAACTTCTTGGGCGGGTAGAGCGCGCCGGTGTCGATTCCCCCGGACATGATCCTTCCGGTGGTCGGCTGGGCCAGGTTGTAGGCCCGGGCCAAGCGGGTGATGCCGTCGAGGACGATGACCACATCGCGGCCTTGCTCCACCATGCGCTTGGCCCGCTCGATGGCGAGCTCCGCCACCTGGGTGTGCTCCTCGGAGGGCCGGTCGAAGGTGGACGCGATCACTTCGCCCTTGACCGACCGCCGCATGTCGGTGACCTCCTCGGGACGCTCGTCCACGAGGAGGACCATGAGATGGACATCGGGGTTGTTGGCCTCGATGGAGTGGGCGATCTGCTTGAGAATCGTGGTCTTTCCGGCCTTGGGGGGCGAGACGATCATGCCCCGTTGCCCTTTGCCGATGGGCGCGATGAGATCGACGATCCGGGCCGTCATGTTGGCGCTGTCGCCTGGGACTTCGAGGCGCAGTTTCTGGTCGGGGAACAGGGGCGTCAGGTTCTCGAACCGGGGCCGGCTCCGGGCCTCGTCCGGGGTCAGCCCCGAGACGGTGTCGACGCGAAGTAACGCCGGATACTTCTCGTTGCCGCCCGCCGGGCGAGCAGCACCCTCGAGGTAATCGCCCTTGCGCATGGCGAAACGGCGAACCTGGCTGATCGAGACGTACACGTCGCCAGGTCCAGATAGGTACCCGCTCGTGCGAAGAAATCCGTACCCCTCGTCGCGCAGATCCAGATAGCCGGTCACTGGGACCGGCTCGCCGGAGAACTGGCTCTCGGCAGCCTGACCGGGGAGGTCCCGCTCTGCTCGTTCGAACCGGTCGCGGCCTCGCCGCCGACGGTTGCGGCGGTTGCCGGGCTCATTGTCGAAGGCCCGGCCGCCGCCGGCGTCGGACGGACTGCCGTGCCCGTCCGTATCGGAGACGCCCTCGGAGACTGTTTCCGCTTCGCCTTCCGCAGATTCTCCGGGCGACAGCACGGCGTTCGGCCCGGATGGTTTGTTGCCGCCGACAAGGTCCGGCTGGGCGACCGAACGTCCTGATCCGTTTGCTGGGGGAGCGCCGGACGCGGCCGAACCCGACGGGGGCGGAGCCGGCGCGGCACCCGGACCAGCTGCGACACCTCGGCCGGAGGCACCTCGGCCGGAGACACCGCGGCCCGAGACACCCTCGCCCACGACACCCTGGCCCGCGACTCCCTGGCCGGGGTCACCGCGCCCCGAGACACCGCGGCCAGTGACACCGCGTCCAGTGACGCCCCGGCTGGTGACGCCCCGACCGGTGCCGGCCGACACGCCTGGGGCGCCTGGGGCACCCGGGCCGTCCCCATTGGTGCCCGTCTCATCGACCGTCTGATTGGCCCGGCTGACCCGGCCCGCCCCTCCTCGGCGGTCGCCTGCACTGACGGCGGCCGTCACCCCCTCGACGACGGCGGCGACGTCATCCGTGTCTGTATCGCCGGCGTCAGTCGGGCCGACCGCCGTGGCGCCAACTCCCGTGGCGCCGGCCGTAGCCTTCCGAGCCCTTGTCCGGCGGAGCTTCCCATCGGCTTCGCCATCGGGCGCCGGCTCGATGCCCGTGGCCTGGAGGATCTGCGTGACCAAGTCCGCCTTCTTGGCTCGGGCCCCTGGCTTAGCTCCCAGAGCGTCGGCGATGGCGAAGAGCTCTTCGCGCTCCTTGGCCTCGAGGACCGAGCGTTCGAGCTGCGTTTCGCTCATTTGCTACCTCGTTCGTTGTGGTACTGCTGATGGTGGATGGGGGCGTCCGCCAGGACCCGGAGCGGCTCCCGCGAGTACAGCGGGGGGTTCGGCTGGTGCACCTCCCGCCTGTGGTCCGGCTCGGGCGCACCGTCGGTGGCAACACCAACGACGACACCCCCATGCTAGCGATCCCGGGCGTCAAGCGGCAACCGGTCCGGTCCGGGTCCCCGGCGGAAGGACCGGGCCGCCGACCGGGCCGCCGCCTATTAGAGCCCGAGTTCGCCTCGCACGGCGCGTACATCAGCGTCGACGGCTGTCGGGACCGCGATCTGGCCGATCGCGATGTCGGGGTCTTTGAGGCCGTGGCCGGTAAGCACGCACACCACGGTGGAACCCGTCGGGACGCCCACTTTCAGCAACCCGGCGACTGAAGCCGCCGATGCCGGTTCGCAAAACACGGACTCTTCTTGCGCGAGGTAGCGGTAGGCCGCCAGGATCTCGTCGTCGTTGACCGCCGCGATCAGGCCCCCGGACTCCGAAGCGGCCGCGGTAGCGCCGTACCACGAGGCTGGCCGGCCGATGCGGATCGCGGTAGCGATCGTCTCGGGATTGTCGATGGGGTGGCCCTCGACGATGGGGGCGGCGCCGGCGGCCTGGAACCCGAGCAACCGGGGCAACTTCGTCAATCGCCCGGCGTCCTGGTACTCCCGGTAGCCCTTCCAGTAGGCAGTGATGTTCCCGGCGTTGCCGACCGGAATGCAATGCACGTCAGGCGCGTCGCCGAGCGTATCGACGATCTCGAACGCCCCGGTCTTCTGACCTTCGATGCGATACGGGTTGATCGAATTGACCACGGTGACCGGAGCCTCATTGCCGAGTTGGCGCACGATGTCGAGAGCCACATCGAAGTTCGCCCGGATCTGCAGCACGCGGGCGCCGTGGATCAGCGCCTGGGCCAGCTTCCCCAAGGCGATGTAACCCTGTGGAATGAGCACTGCACAGGTCAGGCCCGCCCGGGCGGCGTAGGCGGCTGCCGATGCAGACGTGTTGCCAGTGGACCCGCAGACAACCGCCTTGGCCCCCTCTTCGAGCGCTTTCGAGATGGCCACGGTCATGCCGCGGTCCTTGAAGGACCCGGTCGGGTTGGCTCCCTCGATCTTCAACCACACCTGGGCCCCGACTCGCTCGGACAAACGCGGAGCCGGCAGTAGCGGGGTTCCTCCTTCGTGAAGGGTGACTACCGGAGTTGATGCCGATACCGGCAGGTAGCTCCGGTATTCCTCGATGACCCCTCGCCAGCCGGGGCTCAAGAACCGACAACCCGAAGCAGGCCGCCTATGCGTTCGACCACGTCGAGTTGGCGCAGGTCGCGGAGACAGGCTTGGACGTCGCGCTCGTAGGCCGGATGGGTGACGAACACCTGCCGAGCTCCGGACTCACCTGGCCGGCGGCCTGACGGGGCCCTCTCCCCTGGATCGGCGGCGGATCCTCCCGGCGCCCCGCCAGCCCACCCGGAGGGAAGTCCCTGCTGCTCCATGAGGCGGATCGACACCCGATGGTGGCCGAGGACACCGGACACGGCGTGCAGGACGCCCGGGCGGTCGGCCACCTGGAGAGTCAGGTAGTAGGCGGATTGCAGGTCGTCGATGGGCGTGATCGCGACGCGCCGAAGGGTCGCGCTGCGGCCCGCCCCTCCCGTCGTCAGATTGTGGGCCGCATCGAGCAGGTCACCGAGAACGGCGCTGGCCGTCGGCATTCCGCCGGCCCCGCGCCCGAGGAACATGAGCTCGCCGACAGCATCTCCCTCCACGAACACCGCGTTGAAGGAGTCCCGGACCGCAGCCAGCGGGTGGGTGAGGGGTACCATCGCGGGGTGCACCCGCACCGCCACCGACTCGGCGGCGCCGGCCGCACCAACCCCGCCGGCCGCACCACCGGGGCCGGTCCCGGCCGCGGTTGAGGTGGGACCCGCCGTCCCGCCGGTGCGTTCGACTATGGCGAGCAACTTGACTGCATAACCCAGTTGATGGGCGGCCGCGATGTCCGCCGAGGTGATAGCGCTGATGCCTTCCCGGTACACGTCGCCGGCGACCACTCGGGCACCGAAGGCGACGTTGGCCAGGATGGCCGCCTTGGCCGCGGCGTCATACCCTTCCACGTCCGCGGTCGGGTCCCGCTCGGCGTAGCCCAGGCTCTGGGCTTCGGCTAGGGCGTCGTGGTAGCTGGTCGTCGATTCGCTCATCCGGGTCAAGATGAAGTTGGTGGTGCCGTTGACGATGCCCATGATCCGACGGATCCGCTCGCCGGCCAGCGACTCCCTCAGGGGCCGGATGAGGGGAATCCCCCCGGCCACCGACGATTCGAAGAGAAGGTCCACCCCGGCCGTGGAAGCCGCCTCAAAGAGCTCCGCTCCGCAGTTGGCCAACAGCTCCTTGTTGGCGGTCACGACGGGCTTGCCACCCTTAAGGGCGGTGAGGATGAGCGTTCGGGCCGGTTCGATCCCGCCGATGACCTCGACGACGACGTCGACGGTGGGGTCCGAGACCACCGCGTTGGCGTCGGCCGTGAGGATACCGTCCGGGACGGGCGCCTCCCGCTCGCGGGACTGGCTGCGAACGGCGATCGCGGCCAGCTCGAGCTTCAGGCCGGTGCGCGCCGCGATCCGGTCGGCGTCTTCGACGAGAAGGCGGACGAGCGCGCCGCCGACGTTGCCGCAGCCCAACAACCCGACTCTCAACGTCGTCACCATCCCTACGAGGGTAGTGGCCGGGGGTTGACGCGACCCCGCAGTCCGGCGACGGCCTCGCCCGACCTGGCGGCCCTACTCGTCGAGCGCCAGCAGGTCGTGGAAACTCTCCCGCCGGACCACGACCCGGCTGGTCCCGTCCCGGACGAAGACCACAGGAGGCCGCGGCACCTTGTTGTAGGTGGAGGCCATCGAGTGGCCGTACGCGCCGGTGACGGGCGTGGCCAGCACGTCGCCAACGGCGATGTGCGCCGGCACCTGGGCGTCACGCACGATCACGTCACCGGACTCGCAGTGCTTGCCGACGACGGTGACCGTACGCGGGCGGGGGGCGTCGGTGGCCCGCACCAGGAACGCCTCGTAGCCGCTGCCGTAGAGGACCGGCCGAGGGTTGTCACTCATCCCGCCGTCCACGCTGAGGAAGGTGCGAAGGCCGGGGATGTCCTTGATGGTCCCGACCGTGTAGCACGTCACCGCCGCCGCGGCCACGACTGCTCGGCCGGGCTCGGCCGTCAGGCAAACCTCAGGCCGGATGCCCGCGGCTGCGGCTGCGGCGCGGACGGTAGCCGCCCATTCGGTGATCGACGGCACCGAATCCCCGGTCACGTACGCCGCCCCGAGGCCGCCGCCGATGCACAGTTCAGGAAGTCCCAGAGGTGAAAAAAACCCCGCCAGCGCGGCCACGGCCTTCTCAAAGGAGTCAAGGGCGAAGATCTGAGACCCGATATGGGCGTGGACTCCGACCAACTCAACGGGAGTTCCGGCCTGGCGCAGGCGGGCCACCGCCTCGGCCGCGGCGCCGGATGCCAGACTGAACCCGAACTTGGAGTCGTCCTGGCCGGTCATCACGTACTCGTGAGTGTGGGCCTCGATGCCCGGAGTCACCCTGACGAGCACTTGGGCCCGGCGGGACGTTCCGAGAGCCAACCGGTCCAGCCTGTCGATCTCGTCAAAGGAATCCACCACGATCCGTCCCACCCCGATGTCCAGGGCGCGGACCAGCTCCGCATCGGACTTGTTGTTGCCGTGCAACACCAGGCGCCCGCCGGGGACGCCCGCGGCGAGAGCGACGTGCAGTTCTCCTCCCGTGGACACGTCGATAGCCATGCCCTCCTCGTGGGCCAGACGGGCCATGGCCCGGCACAGAAACGCCTTCGAGGCGTACGCCACCCCTCGTCCCCACGCGTCAACTGCCTCCCGGCACCGGCGCCGGAGATGCTCCTCGTCGTAGACGAAGACGGGGGTTCCGAACTCCTCGCAGAGATTGAGCAGGTCGACTCCGGCGATTGACAGGCGTCCCGACGCGTCGATGACCGCCCCGTCCGGAAGGAGATGCGTGGGCACGGGACCGCGGCCCGATTCGGCGTCGTACCCAGGTTGAGGATCCGGATCAGAAAGCATTCAGTGGGCGTTGCCGGACTGGGCCCGAGCCAACGCCGTCGCCACCCGATCGAGCAGTTCGATGGGCTCGAAGGGCTTGGTAACATACTCGTCGGCCACTGCCAAACCGGCCTGGATGTCTGAAGACTGGGCTTTGGCCGACAACATGATGATGGGAATCTTCCGGGTGTCCTCTTCGGCCCGCAGGCGACGGGCGACCTCGATACCGTCCATGCCGGGCATCATGACGTCCAGGACGATCACATCCGGCCCCCCGGATCGGGCCTGGGCCAACCCGGCTTCTCCGGTGGTGGCGGTGAGGACGGTGTAGCCCTCTATTTCGAAATTGACCCGGAGGAGGTTGACGATGACTGGGTCGTCATCCACGACCAGAACGGTGCCGACCGGCATCTGACCATCGTACGGCAGCGATCCACCCGGCTAAGCTCGCTGTCTTGCCTTGGCAACCAGGGCCCTCGTAGCTCAGGGGATAGAGCACCGGCCTCCGGAGCCGGGTGCGTAGGTTCGAATCCTACCGGGGGCACCGGCTCTGACCAGCGCAAACGTGCAGGTCAGAGCTACGTTTTTCTAACCGCTGCAAACCGCCTTTGACCGTGTTTTACCCCTGTGTGGGGGAGGAGTGGGGGAGGAACAGTGGGGGAGGAACATCCCACCCGAAGGAGTGACGGCCGAACCGGCCGTGAGCAATGAGCAGCCCCGCGGACACGTTGAAGGCCATACTGTTGAGATATGTCCGTAGGTGCCTCTTCCCGCTCAGAAGACGACCTCACCGAAGCCCAGCGGCGTGAGTTGGACGCGGCCAATGAACAGCTGCGGGCCGCCGCGTCGGCCTATGAAGCATTCCTAGGAACCGAGCTCACCCCAGGCGAACCGCTGGTCGCGGCGAACGCCAAGGACGTGCTCAAAGCACAGGAACGGGTCGAGGCGGCCGAGGAGCACCTCTGGCAGCTGAGGGAGCGGCTGCTCGGCTGGTCGCGACCTCCATGGGCGCCGCCGGCCTCGCTCGTCGCCGACTGGTTCTCTAGCGATGACGACATCTATGACCAGGTGACGAACCCGTCTGCCTCCTGCTCTCCGATGATCCGCGGCGATATCTACCTGGCGCCGTTCACCTACGCGGACCTGCGTGGCTCGAAACGTCGGCCGGTCTGCCTCGTGTCGTCCGCCCGCTACCACGCTGACCCCGACGTAAATAGTCGCCCTGGTCACCAGCAGCAGCCAGCGTCTCGGCTCGCCTCGCTGCGGTGACGTAATCCTCGGTGACTGGCGTCAAGCCGGTCTGCTTCGTCCCTCGGTTGTCCGGGCCGGTCGACTTCTTGTGCTGGAGCGTCGCCTCCTGTCAGCGAATCTCGGCGCCGTGACTTCAGCCGACCTGTCCAAGATCGATGGGCGGTCTCAAGGGCGCGTTGGGGCTGAGCTGATCTCTGCTGCGAATCGCGAGCCGTACACTTGTGTCGTGCCGGTCGTGTTCTGCGCCTCCAATCAGGGTGGCCCGGAACCGAGCGTCCTCGCCCGGTTCATCACAGACGCATCGGGGCTTCATATGGAGCGGTTCGACCGACGGTCAGCCCGATGGGTCCGGGACTCCCGCGTCGCGGGCTTTCTGACAGGTCACGATGACTGGGCAAAGCGCATCGAGCGCTCCCGCGCCAAGAGCATCCTGCGATCCTGGGGCGTCGAACCATCTGTCCTCGATGCGCCCGTAGCGCAGGGCGCCAAGGCCTGACGCCCGTTCGTCCATCCTGGCTCATCGAGCTAGTGAGATGTCTCACCAGGAGACGAAGGATGCACCAGGTGGGCTTGATCTCGCCTCCGGCGATGGAGAGTCTGATGGGGGACGCAGGTGGCGTCGCCAATCCGGCGCCAACTGTGACCAGCGGCCCAGGCGGCGGCGACCGCCGATGCGAACTCCGCCTCAG
>Ga0302324_100000629_pt1 | contig 90319 bp, 88 predicted proteins | sample Palsa_T0_1_FD_201949 | JGI IMG/M metagenome (GOLD analysis project Ga0302324, IMG submission 201949) | Peat permafrost microbial communities from Stordalen Mire near Abisko, Sweden - Palsa_T0_1 | ecosystem: Environmental > Terrestrial > Soil > Palsa > Peat permafrost | place: Sweden: Abisko...
AAGCCAAATACGGCTGAAAAGGATGAAAGCCCCGCTGCAAATTGAGACAAGCCCCGAACTGCCGAACAAAGGTGCCGGGGCGCGGGGGAATTGTCTTGACAGTTCGCTTCTTATAGGTGGTGTCCCGTCACTCCGAATGGCTCCTGGGCCAGGAAGTTGCCCTGGAAATCCGCTCTTCAAGCCTGGATAGGAACGCATCTGAACGGCTGACACGGAGCAGCGGATACGGATGCCGAGACAGCATGCGACGTTTCCAACATTGCTCACCGCGCTGTGGCATTTCGGTAATGGTCTTCTGCTTATCGGTTGCTGCCACCAAGATGTCCCATGATGCCGCCCAAAATGATCAGCATGACGACCACACAGATCACCTTATCCGCAGTGTCGAAATCGCCTTGGAACACCTTGAATGTTGCCCAGCCGTCCACCATGAAAGCGATGATCATCATCGTTAGGCATCCGGCTCCTTGTTCTTCGGGAATGTTGCTCATACGAATTGGATCTCATTCATTGCGATGAGGGCGTTGGAGGCATCGATACGCCCGCCTTTATTCCGGTCAAAAGTGCGATTACAACCACCGGCATTCCAAACAGGCTGAGGGCAATTTCATGTGATAGACCCAAAATTGAACTCGCTGGCAATGTCAACAGGTGTGCCGCGGCGATGCCGGACACAATTCCGATGGTTATTCGAGTGTATTTCCTCCGACGCTCTAGCAAAGCGGATATCGCCCAGCCGACCAATATTCCCATAATGGAGACAGACCATATCGCGTGATGTTGAATTGGCACCTCAAATCGGAGGAACTTCGACTTAGTGGCAACCACAGCGCCCCAGAACCCGCCGATGACCGCGATTGAGATGTTCATAATCGTTAGTTCCAATCGAGAAAGCCCGGGCTGTTTTTTGTGAGATTTGATTGACTCGATGGCGGTGCCAATCAGAATCCCGAGAATCATACAGGCTGAGGTTAGCCCAAAGTGAACCCGGCCCGAAATAAAGTGAAATCTTTGCTGCATCCACAGCATGATCCATGTTGGAGGCAGCGATACGGACAACATGACCATGCGATACTCAGGCGGTGCTTTGGTGATATGCCAGTGCAAGCCGTGATATCCTACTGACAGACCAATGATCAGAAATGAAGCACAGATACCAGCGAATCCTACGAGGAGCCCCCGATTAGACACCGTTTCCTGCCAGGATGTGATCGGCAACGTCGCGGTGGGGCCGGGTACAATCATCTTGTAAATGATTATGATCAATACCAATACAATCGCGAGCCACTCTGCGATGCGCGCTTCTGGATCTCGATCATCCTTCGTTGTCATGGCTGGCTCCTCGCTTGCTCAGCAATAAATTCGACTCCGGCTGAGTCTAAATTTGAAGAAGGATTCTGCAATTATAAGCGGATGTAAATTTTGGAGCGATTCGCCGACCGGCGACTGTCCGTTCATTTGCCGACCTGGCGAGTTGGGTATGCGTGCATTTCATGTTGAACGCGCCACCAGATCGGTCGCATGCTTCGACTTTACACGCGTAGATGACGTCCAGACCGTCTTCCTTTTGCTCTCCCCATTCTTCCGGTACCATTGGGCGACGGCGATAGAATTTGGGTTCCTTTGCTATTGATTTTCCAACTAACGTCGTCAAGGCAGCAGCTTAGAACAGGGGGGGCGCTAATAAGGGTTGTGCCATATGCCAGAGGCCTACTCGGAAGAACTGGAACGGCGCGGCATCGAGTTGGCCAAGTCGGCTCACTATTCAGAGGCGCGCGCGGTCTTTGAACGAGTCCTACCAACTCGGACGGTACCTCTGCACCGCGGGCAGGTACTTCAGAACATCATGTTGACATATCTCGGAGATGACCGTCGTGACCTCGCCGAGAATGTGGCGCGGAAGATTCTGGATCTTCCGGGCATCAGCGATAACCGAGAAGGTGCAAAGCTGATCGCGGATATTCAGGCATTCCTTGAGGGTGCACCGGGGACCCTCGAGGGCACAAAGCAAATTGGGGCTAAAGCGGGCTGGTTACCGCTCGCGACTGTCTGGTACGCGATATCGTTCTTTGCAGGTTTGTACTGGGGAGTCACGTTCGGCAGTGGCGGCATAACTCCAATCCGCGCTTTTCTGTTCCCACCTTTAGTATGCATTGGAATGGCGCTCGTGGGTAGTCGCGAAAAACCCGGTATCTATGTACAGCGAGTTGTCTGGGGCGCAACATCGCTTTACATCAATTTTCTACTCACATTCGGCGTGGGCTTCGCCCTAGCAAACGCCGGACTTCTGCGATTTCAATACCTGAAGGCGGCATAAAGCCGTCGTAACTGTCCACACGCACCTGACAAGCCTTTGCCGAATTCTGCCAGCGACGCATAGAAAGTTCAACTGGTGTCTTGTCACCCGATATAACCGAGACAAAAGTTCGTCTCGGCCATTTCACATCGCTATCCCTTTGTCATATCGCGACTTGCGATAGCTCCACCGGCTCGATGGATTTGATTCGAAAAACTACCACTAACTCTCGACTTCTCCTTGTTCAGGGTTCAATCGACCTATTTTCTCGCGAAGTTGTGGCAATGCATTATGCCCTCGGCCTTCGTCCTCGAGCCGCTTCAAGTCGTCAATTATGAGGTTGATCCACGCTTTTACCGCCTTTGAATCGCGAGATTTCGCCTCTGCCTTCTGAAAGTAAATCGCCTCTGCTTCAGCGAGCCGGTCGGCGTAGAGCAATACATGTGCTTTTGCGGCCATAATCTCCGACTCATCAGCCGCCCGTTCAGAGCCTTGAGCGGCCGCTTTCAAAGCCGCCGGAACGTCATTGGCTAACAAGTGCAACAGGACCAACTCATGATACACATCAGCAACTTTGCTTTTCGACGGCTCAGCCTCGTTGTCGAAAAGGGCATTCGCCCAAGATTGCGTGGCCTCGGCACCTTCGCCCCAATTTTTCCCGAGAACCGCCAAATTTCGAGCTGCCCGAAATCGATTCGCGAGCGGAACAGTTCGAGCATTGTCGACAAATAAGTCGTTGATGATGGGCAACTCCGATGCAAATGGCTCGTCGTCAAGCATCTTTACGAAGCCAGCAGAGCTTACCTCGAAGCGGGCATAGCACAAGAAGTCACGGTAGCTTACGGTTGCCGTTGCCGTCCAACCACCACGGATGTCGGGCATCACCACAAGTGGCCGAATACTCGAACTAACGTCTGCACGCAATCCGGCTGGCGCGCCCAAGCTCATTTCGACTTCCTCAATTCCCTGAATGACAAGAAACCGACCCTCGTCACCTTGAACAGCGTTCACAAAGAGTAAAAGATATTGTGTGAACTGGGCCGGAGTTCGCAATCGCAAAGAGCCCGTATTATTGATAGTGTAAATTGTGGAGGCCCGCCCATCTAGAATGGTGTCGGCACCACGCTGGCGAAGCCGTAAAACGATACTTTTGCCACTCAGAGATTCCACGCGGTCTGCAATCTCGGTCTCGAATAACTGCGCGTCCGCATAGCAATCCAACTGAAGGCAGCGGATGCGGAGAACGCGGTCAGCGGGTATCGAGGTGGCTACTTCGCCCGAGAGCTTTGCGAGTTCATCGTTTTGTTCGCCTTCTGAGAGCGTACGCCAGCAACCGGGAATGATTGGCGGCAATAGCCAATTTTGCGGCCGCTTGGGCACATGCACGTTGCCGCGGACCTCGTAGTCGACGCGCAGAGTCATGGCTCGATTGATCCGCCGCGCCAGGATGCGAAGTCGGCTCGCGTCGGAAACGATATTCCTTAGCGCGGCATCAGGTGAATCTACCAAGCTGGTTTCGGTGAGAGAAGCTGCTGCCCTGGTCTCCACTTGATCGTGGCCGACCGGCATCTGAGGACCAAGGTCCGCCGGGGATTCCAGCTTGCTAGCGAGCAAGACTGCTCTCTTGGAAACCGCTTCCAAAAATTCATAGACTTCGGCAGTGCGCGACCGCGTCCACACCCTTAATGCGATGTCGCCAGCGTTGCAGAGAGGTTCGGAAGCGCGGTCGTTGTGGAGCAACTCTGCTGCCACTGTCGAACGGATCATCTCATAAGAGGCTTTCAAGAGAAGCAACTCCTGGCCTGCTTCCGTCGCCTCGATCTGCGGGGCTGACATCACAGGCTCACCGTCCGGATGAGTCGCGATTTTCGCCTTAGCCTCTGCCAAACTGTCCCAGGCTCGGTCGAGCATCCGCCCAGCAGTCATTAGGTCAGCATCGGCGCGGTCGAACGACCCGAGCTTGGTCTCAACTCCGGCTGACCAGCGGTGCAGGTGCGCCAATAGTTTCAAGAACTTAAACGGCTCTGGGGAACTATTCGCTTGGACTTCAACGGCAGCGACTGCGGCAGCTATGAAGACTACAGCTTCGCGATAGTCGCCCTTCTTTTCGGCCAGATCAGCCAAGTGATAGTTGTTAATATAGATGACCTGCTGCACCTCGTCCGCCGAGGACGCCGGTGCGGGAATGCCGGCTAAGAGATCGAACGCCTCGTGGTAATGAATTCGACTTGCATCCTCTTCGCCGGCCAGATTCTCCGTGGTTGCGGTCTGCGAGAGACAGACAGCCACGCCACGACGAGTGCGGAAATTGTCGGGCAGGCGCTCAAGCAGTAGGCGCATCCCTCGCGTGGAAGACTCGAAACCGACCCGCGCAGCTATGAGGTCATCTTCCGAGCGTGTGTCTTTCGACTGTGTTTCATAACGTTTCAGTCGAGACATCGAGTGGTGCCATAGGCAAAGGGTGCATTCCCACTCTGCGGTGATAGATTGCGGGAACGCCTCAGATAATTCGGCGGCCTCCGCGGAAGCTCGGTCGAGCCGCTCGAACGCCCGATCCCACTCCTTCGATTCGGCGTCTAGGCGACCGGATAGCGATCCGCATTGAATGCGCCGCCAGCGCAACCACGGCTGGTGGTTGAACGTGGCAGGTACCGACAGGAGCAAATTAGCGAGGGCTTCGGCGTCGGCGATGGCGTCGCGCAACTTGGACTCGTCAATCGCGCGGTCGGCCCGAAGCAACAGCAGTTCGGCACGCAATTGGCACCATCGAACGTTTTCCGGGTCAAGCTCAAGGCGGGATTCAATTTCGGCCTCGGCCGTCCTTAGCCACCTTTGAGCATCGGCGGCCGCCTCCGCGGGCAAGCCCTTTACGCGCCGTACGTAGGCCATTGTAAGCGCCGCGGCGCACTCATCGGGAGCAATTTGCCGCGAGTTTTTCGCCCGTTCTTCGACTATCCCTAGAACGTGGCTGGAAGAGTCATAAGCGTAGCGGGCGGCGTGGATCTCAGCTTGCTTCAGACGGGCTTTATTATTCAGTACCACCATATCGCGTGCCGCTGCCGGGGAAAGAACGTCGTCGACAAATGAATCAGCCCGACGAATCACGTCTACGAAGTGTGGCTCTGCCAAAGCAATCGGCCCGGACTCCAGCGCGACCACGCCGGCGACGTATGAGGCTTGGGCGCGGGCAACGGCTCCAATGCTGGCCTCGACGCCCCCGGCCAACGGGCCGACTCTCGTAAGCAAATCGTTCGCCCGTCTGACGTAGGCCAATGCCTCATCGAACAACCATTGCTCTAGAAATACCTCCGCCGTCCGTCCCAGACACAAGGCCTGCCAGACGCACAGTTCCGGCGTCGTCCCGATGGTGGCGATTGAGGATTCCAGCCGTTCCACGGCAGTCCCCGCGTCGATCATCTCATCAGCCGTGGGCCGCAGTAATTGGCCCCGCAGTTGCTCTGCATCCTGCCGCGCACGGGCGACAAGAGCTTGGGCCTCCGTCCTTGCTTCCCGGCTGGCCATCACCGGGTCTGTCAGACGATCATGCGTTAGTTCAATCTGAATACAGTTGTTCCGCAATTCACGCTGTAATAAATGTCGCTTGACGAGCTTGTTAATGTCTGCCTCATCGATTCCCTTCGCATTCGCCTCATCTAAGGACGCCTGTTGTCGATAACCGGATGGGGTAACTAGGCGATCTTCGATCCATTCCCGCACACCCGGCCGGGTGTCGTGGAGAGTCCATTCGTAAAACTTTTCCAGCACAGTATCACCGAACTTTAGCAGGTCCGCAGTAATGGTCACGTCGCCCCTCGCAATACGGATGCGGTTGAGGTGATCGCACATTAGACTCAAGATTACTGGCTCGACGGCTGGTGCCGCTGGATCTATGAAGTTAAGCTTCTGTCGCTTCGGATCCGAGGCAAGCCGGACGATATTTTCCACAATGTCTGCGCTGACTAAGGCACCTCCAGCTTTGACAACTTCAGCCGCCTTTTGCGGCGTCAAGCCCTTTAGGCGGTGCCGTGTCGCGAGCAATGAGGGCAATCTGAGACGCCAAGGGTCTAAGCTGGCAAGAAAATCTTCCCTTAGACACAGAACAACGGCAACGGATCGACGGTTAAGATCATAATCAGCGGCTTCCGAAGGTACGCTTTCGAAGAGCCGGCGAAAGCGTTCGGGTGGGACCGACTCAACAAGGGCTGCGAACTCGTTTTCGATTTCGGTTATGCGGTTGCTCTCTGCTTGCCCAAGTGTGAATAATTCTTCAAACTGGTCGAAGACAAAGACAACCTTCAACAGTCTGTTTCCCGGTCCCCACAAGGCAAAAGTTTTCGAATGAAAATATTCCCACAATGTCTGATCCGGGCTTGGCGGCGTCCCGCTTACGATCAAGCGGCCAGATTTGTCACGCCGCTTCAGCGCCTCACTAAACTTGGCTTTCATTTGGTCAGCTATTGACACACCGTCGCCATACTTCAAGTGTACGCTTACCGGAAGGATGTCAGACCGCCTTAAATTTGGAAAGACCCCGGCTTGCAGTAAAGAAGTCTTACCGAAACCGGACTTGCCATATAGCACAGTGGATGGAGCGCCCTGGACCATGTCGCTGACTTGTTTGATCTCATCATCCCGTCCGACGAAGAAGGCTTCGTCCTCTTCAGTGTATGACCGCAAGCCTGGCCATGGCGCTTCGGGCGTCAGCTCTGAAGAGACGCCTTCACCATCGCTGAAAGGACGCGAAGAAAGCCAAGAAGCTTCCTCATTGGGCTCTCGAGATGGGATTTCGCCGGTTGAGTGTGTCATTTACGCCGTCCGTTCAACCGGAATTGCTTTTGGATCTCGCTAATTCGCGTAATCCACTTGGGCGGAGGGGTGCCGTCCGGTGCTGGCGTCGGTGTGAGCTCCTTAAATGCCTCTGGCACCCATGTAATATCACGACGTCTCGTTTCATCAATTACAAGTGAAAAGATAAATCCGTTGGATGTCGCGAAATGGTCCTTTGCCTTTTCGGCCGCGGTGAACCACTCCCGCCGCATAGCCCTTGGGTGGTCCGCTATCGAGTTTTGGGAGAGGACGGGAACGAAGGCACAAGCGTTGAGAATTCCGCTTCTAATCCGATCGTCAAACTTTCGGTCCGGTTCGATGGAATCTTGGTCAAACCAAACATCGCAATTAGCGTTTCGAAGCCCGGCCACCAATTTCTCTACGATGGGCCTGTCTTCACTGGCATAACTGATGAAGATCGAGCCTGGAGACGCGCTATATGGCCTGTTCTCCGACTCACTTCTATCTAAGCCTGATACCGCGGCTCTCAATGGGTGTGTTTTTTCCCAGTCTTCAGCCAATTCACGCACAAGCTGTACAGGCGTGCCGCCTTCGTATATTAGGGCGCTCTCACGGCAGAATGTGCGGAGGAATTTCTTAAACTCTGGATGCATTACACCCGAATCTGCAATGAACTCTAGCCATGTTACGTCGCCGCGCTCCCAAGTTGCGTGGTTGCGGGCCGCCCTGATCAAGAATCTGGCCAACCAATCAGGAAAACTGACGCCCAACAGAAGCAGATGATTGGTCGCTAATCGATTCAGCAAAGAGCACACTTTGCCTTCTTTAAGAGAGGCGCGGCTAACCATCAACTCATGCATACGTTCCAAAACCTGCGTCTCCGTGAGACCGAACTTGCCGTTGACGTTTACCTTTCCCAAAATATGCACAACAACGGTATCCGTCGTCCGTAGATCTGCCGGGATCAATACTTCCGCGTTCACGCGATCAGGGACAGAAATCACCAACGGCGGCTGTCCGCGGACCTGCGTGATCGCCTTCTCCAGCATCGAGTCGTAGGTGGTTGTGACAAATAGCTTAAAAGCGCTTATTTTCGCCAACTGAATCAGTGGCTCGGGCAGATCAACGTTCAATCCTTGCATCACCTCAGCAACGAGAAGGCTCAGGAAGCTTGGATTGCCGTTGAAGCGCGGCATTGCTGCGGCAACGTCATTAACATTGTAGTCTTTGTCGGCAAGTTTTGCGATGTCAATGCGGTCATCGCGGTCGGCGTCCTCATTGAACGCTTCCACGAGCTTTTCTGCGAGCAGCTGATCATATAGTGGCCGTTCGGTCCCTGGCCTAACTTCGAGCAAGTCACGGCCAATAATCGGGATGACAACTTCCGATTCCAATGCCAGCTTAAGGCTAGACAGGAAACGCTTATTCTGTGCCATCACCAACCCGCCTTTGCTGTGTTCACCTGCTTCCCCATCGCTAGAACGAAAGACTGAGTGGTCGCCACTCGCGAACCGATTTGCCATCAGCAGGTATCACAGAGCCCGATGATACTCGATTCTTACAGCATTTCACGTGGACGCGGAAAGGTGTTCAACTCGCACACTCAGACGCGCGTTATCACGTCCAATGTCAGAATTGTTCGTCATAGGAAGCGTCTTTTGCCGTAGTCGATTTGCTCGGGCGGGAAAAACATCGGCGCGGCGGTGCTGGCGCGGAGCAGTTGCCACAGCGGCACGTTCAGGTTGCAGCCATCTAAACCAGTGGTATCCTCCCCTCGCAAGTTCTGAAGTCGCCCCAAGGATGCTGACATGCCGAATAAACCGATGCTGCTAAACACATGTCCTGACCGGCCCCGGGCAGTATTTCGCATCGGCTTTGCCGGCCGCAAGGACCTGTCGCCGGATGCCGAGCGAAACCTGCGAAGGCAGCTGCTCTTGGTCCTGAACACGATCGGTCGTCGGTTGGCGGCGATCACGCCGGCCGTTCCGATCGATGTTGGGACCGAGCCAAAAGTGGCACAGTTCTTTGCCCATCAATGTCCGCTGTTACGGCTGATCACAGGGCTCTGCGAAGGCGCCGACCTGATAGCCGCGCAAGTGTTGGATGAGGTGAGAATCGTCCCGCCCGATTCGGCTGAGGGCCAATCATGCCCGACATGCCTGGAAAAGGAGCTGGCAGCGATCGTGCCATTCGCCTTGAAGGACTATCGTCATGGCCGACCGGCGGAGTTTCGCGGAGAGTTCGACCGGCAACTGGCCCGTTGCGCGTATGTCGTTGAACTTGACGGAAAGTACGAGAAGCCGATACCCGACACGCCGCTGGCCAAGCGCCGCCGGAACAAGGGGTATCGCGCTCAATCGGCCGTATTAATCCGTCAGGCCGATTTGATAGTGGCTGCTCTCGATCCCGAAGATCCCGGCAAGGCAGGCGGGACAATGGAGACTGTCCGGGCGGCGCTTGCATTCGATCTACCGGTGGTTCTAATCCACACCGGCACCAGTGCAACGTGGCTCATCCCACCTGGGGAGGACTTAATGGCCGCGCTGGCCGACGATCCGAAAGGTGAGGAGCACCTCCGAACGGCACTGGCACAGGTTGTTTCAAAGATCGTCGCCAATCCCGATATCGGAATCCAAGAAGTGTCATCGCCAGAGAAGAAGGGAGAAGAGGCTTACGGGCTGCGACTGCTTGATCTGTACTTCGATCGACCGACGGAACCCCCATTAAAGTCGGGCGGTGACGGAAAAGCGATCCGCCGGGTTTCTTGTCGGGAAAAGTTCTGGACGGAGTGGATAGACGGGCGATTCAGCCGCGGTGTCAAACCCAAGTCCGACATGACCCTCGCCGGCTATGCGACCTTCCGCACCCGAGCGACGAATCTCAATTACCATTTCAGTGGCCTCTATCGCGGCGCTTTCCTGGCAAATTATGTTCTTGCGGTGGCCGCTGTTGCGCTGGCGACGACTAGCCTCCTTCTTATTGGAATCGCCCATACCAACCGTTTGTCGGATTCAGCTGCCGTTTACGAGTCCCCAAGACCGGCGACAGCGGTTGCCATCGCTGCCAGCCGACCTGCTACCACACCAACTAGGCCAGCAATTGCCCCAACGACGGTGCCGCAATCCAATCCCGGGCTGTCGAGTTCCACAACCGCGCCGGCCTGGCTATATCCAACGCTCTTTGCACTGGGTGTCCTCAAATTATCGATTCTGGTAATAATCTGGAAAAACACCGAACAGGCGAAACACAAGCGATGGAATGACGTCGCGGTGGACTACCGTTACCTTGCCGAGCGCCTGCGCAGCATGTTCTATCTGCCCCGGATTGGCAGCTTCCAGCCGCCGGCCGCCGGATCTCCACAATATACTGACCGTGCCATTCACCAAAGCGCAGCCGATTGGCTGTTCGACGCCATTACCCGTTCTGTCTCGCCAGCGGACCTCGCAACTATCGAGTCATTTCGTACCGAAGAGGTAGCCGAATTCCCCGTTAAGTTAATTCGCCCTAAGGCGGCCGAAGCCGTCGCTGCGCTTCGTGATCGATGGGCAGCGGAGCAGGCGAAGTACCATCACCGAAATGCGCTGACTATGGGCAGTTTCTACAACTTCACCGTGCGCTGGGGTGGTTTATTAAACGTATCGGTCATCGGAATTGTCGTTCTGGACCTGCTCATTCTGATCCTGAGCATGCTGGACCTTTTGCCCGCGACAATTCTGGAAGACATCCATAGCGTTGCACCATGGTTGATTTTACTGACTGCTATTCTGCCGGCCGCCGTGGCAGCTGTGAATGGTCTGCGGTTCCAGACTGAGTGCCTTCGCCTCGCGCAACGCTCGGCCATCGTCAGGACGATCCTTGGCGGCGAACCCGACGAACCATCATCAGACGATCCACCTCTGACCGGCGGCCGATGGAAAGAGGCTGATGACCTCGCCCAAAAAATTGAGTGCGCAAAAAAATCGGCCGACGATGTCGCTGCTTGGTCGCTTGATGTTCTACTTCTCGCCGAGCGAATCGCGGACGACTTTGTGCGAGAGGTGGCTGAGTGGTCTGTCTTGTATGCCAAAGAAGTGCCCGAAACATAAAATTGATTCGTTCAGCCTCGCGACTTGCTTAGCGGGTATTCAAAGCGTTTGATTGAACTGAGCCAAAGCTAGCACCTCAAAAGTCGGAGGTTCGTAGCAAGGTCGGCTAACAAAAACGGCCTTGGCGCTAGCGCCAAGGCCGTTTGTATAGCGGGGCTCTCGTTACGTTACTTGTCGCATCGTCAAAACTGCGTTTTGGGCCTGTTTCCGCCGGGTTGCATGAATTATTCGCAACGAAAGCGCGATTGAGTTAGACAGTACCCAAGAGGGCGCTGGCCACTACGAGAAGAGCCGTCTAGAGGGCCAGTGGCCTAATCTCGCCGGCCATTTGAACCAAGGGTTTTTGAGACAACCGTTAACTTCCGGAACAGCGCGTGTCTGAGAGCGAGTTGCAGCGAATCACGAAGATGCACGTCTCGGAGCTCGCTGGAGTGAGGTCGTAGGTAAGTTTCCTTCCAGCCGGATGAGTTGAAGATTCTTTCCGCTCTTTCCTGCCCAGATCCGGCCTGATGGGTGAGTCGCCAAGTCTTCAATTCCGCTGGAGAACCATGCGATGGGCGTGCCTTGCTTGGCGTGTCTGTCAATGAAGGTTACATCAGATCCGCCGTTGACAGCCAAAAGCCGGAATACGCGCGCAATGTTTTCCAGATCCATTTCGCCGTCGAACTCGACGATCCGTTCTTCCGACAGCAAATCCCAGATCTCGATCTCACGGGTGAATATGTCGCTGATGACCAGATGTCGGCCGTCGCTCCCTAATGCGCCCCAGCACGATCCGCGGCGCACTTTGAAGCTTCGCCTCAGTTTCCCATCAGTAGCTGACCAGACCCGGACATGTCCGGTTGAAAAGATTCCGACAATGCCAACCCCGTAATGAGTCCAAATCGCTTCGCCGCCATACAGGCCGGCGTTCTTAATGTACCGCTCTTCTTCGCCAGTATGCGCGTTCCACATTGCGATGGAATAGGCGACTCCGTTCATGTGATCGACCACGCTCAATATGTGATGGCCGTCGGGCGAGAAGCGGACTGAATCCGCCATGCCCTCAGCCGACACGGGACGAAAGGTGCAGATGCGCTTTCCAGTCGAAGTGCTCCAGATTGCGGCTTTGCCGTAACTGGTTGCTGCGACGCATTTGCCATCGGGCGAAAAGGCGACGTTATCAGCGCCTCCGGTGTCACTTTCAAACTCGCGCTCCAATATGGCTCCCGTCTCGACGTTCCACAGTTGCAGCTTGCCGTAAATGCGATATCCAACCAGAAGATAGTTGCCGTCCGGGGAGAAGCACGTCGCGTCGACCTCATTCTGGTCATGCTCTCGCAGCCAATGCCGCGTCGTTCCCTGCGTAAAGACATCCCACAGCACAATGGTGGCGTCGCTGGCGCCGCTGGCGATGGTTTGGCTGTCCGGCGACCAGGCGAGGGAGTGAACGCAATCTGAGTGCCCCTGGAAACACCGTATCTCCGTGCCATTGGCGGCGTCCCACAAGCGCACGGTGCAGTCGTCAGAGCCGGTGGCGATCCATTTACCGTCCGGCGAATATGCGATGGCGCTAATCGGCTCGGTGTGCCCCGCCAACAGGTGTTTTTGCACTCCGGTTCGTCGGTCGAGTATCGCGGCAGTCCAGCGGTGCGTCGCACCTTCCATGATCAGGGCTGAGCCGTCCGGAGAAAAAATGAGCGGGAACCCCGCGCCGGCGTGCGCGAATTCTCGCAAGCGTTTACCAGATTGCACGTCCCAAACCACAGCGCCAAACGACTCTTTGCCGGCGACGTACTTCCCGTCGCGTGACAGCGCGACGGTCGCGTGTCCGGGCGGCGGTACAATTGGTCGCTCTCGCTGCAGTCATACCACCAGCATGAATTCCAGAGACATTGAAACAATCCCTGTGGGTAGTCGGACGCGTGTTGGGCAATGAAATTGATGTCCCGGCGAAGCGCGTCCTCGATCAAGGGGAGGAGATGCGAGCGCGCCTGATCGGGCCAGATGGCGCGGTGGGCTTCGTTGAATTCCGTCGGGAGATCGAGGGCGAGACCTTTGCTTGTCTTGGTTTCGAGCCAGTCGAGATCGAGCAGCAGTGCCAGGAGTTCGTCATGCCGGCCGGACTCGCCCAAATGACGGGTCAGATTTTGAAAAAAATAACCATCATCGGGTCCGGAGGGCCAGCCATTTTTGCACCTCTTGGCATAAGCTTCGACCAGAGCTTGGTGGAGAATGGTGCGATCACCCGCGACCGCAGCGGCGTAGTCGTAGATGACGTCGTGGAGGACGAAGGGGGCGTCGGCACTGTCGCCTGCTTGCACGAGTGAGCGAGAGACGAGCTTGGCAAGCAAGGCACGCCCGTGGCGTTCTCGCAAGGAGGCGATCTGCCCCCAAACGACGTACGCGGCAGCTGCCGGCGTCTCGCGGTCGGGCGGGAAGACGACCAGCTCGGCAAAGCAACGGCGCTCTGGTTCGTCCAGCGCATCGACGCTGATCCTGATAGCCTTGAATAGGTTTGGGTGCTCGTATCCTTTGATTCCCTGGGCGTGGTCGAGGAATTTGAGATCGGCGTCGGCGAATGCCTCGACGAGGTCGTGCCATCGGGCGGCCTTATCGCGGATCATGGCGCCGCAGATGGCCAGAGCGAGCGGAAGGTAACCGCATTCGCGGATGACGGTATCGGCTTCGGAAGGGAGCTCTGCGATGGTTGTGGCGGCCCATTCGGCCAACAAGGCTCGGGCTTCGCCATCGGTGAGCACTCCGATGGGGTGGTGTGTGCCCCCCAAGGCGGTGATGATGGATGCATCGCGCGTGGTGATGAGCATGCGGCAGCGCGAGGCGAGTGCGTCAAATGCTTCGCTATGATGGCGCTCCCAGACGTCGTCGATGACCAGCAACACTGCCTTGTCGCGAAGCGCATCGCTCAGGCGCGACCTTCCCAGCGAGATGGAATCGAATGTTGTATTTCCGCCGAGGGCCGCGACGAGGTCTCGCTGGAGGGCGACGATGTTGGGTTTCTGTCCGAGAGTGACCCATGCGATGCCATCGGGGAAGTTCCGGCGAACTTCGATCTCGTGGCAGAGCGTAGCTGCGAGGACGGATTTCCCGATACCTCCCATGCCGTGCAAGCCGGCGCTCCGGGCCTGGCTGGTGACGCCGATCGGGCGGTGCAGGATGTCGCGCGGTCCCCGGAGGGTGTCTGCACGGAGTGTTTCCTTGAGCTTGCGCAGCCGCTCCTCGCGGAAGAGGAAGTGCTGCGGCAGCGATGGCACAGCGATCAGCTTACCCATGCGCGCAGGCTGCTCGCGAACCTGCTGGAGCAGGCGTTTGAACTCGACGGCGTAGCGTGAATCCTCGGTAAAATCACGCACGTCGAGCAGTCGCAAGTCGCCGGAGAGGTCTCGCGGGCGACCGATGCGGATGATTGGCGTGACTGCCTTGCCGGTACGAACGGCGAAGCCGAGTTCGCGGGTGACGTATTCGGACGCCAGCGCTGCGGGGCCGACGACGGGGAGGAAGCGCTCGCAATAGGCGATGGCGTCCTCAATCTCCTTGGTAAATGTCAACCCGCGGCTGGGCATTGAGACGCGGTCGAACCATACATCGAAGCCGGCGGCGGTGAGGTCGTCGTATAGTTTGCGGACGAACGACTCATCATCAGCTCGAGCATAGGATAGAAAGAGACTGCACACGAGGAGTATTATAACCACGCGGGCGGCCGTGACAGGGCGCAAGGAAGGTCCATTCACATGTAGCTGCCGACTCGAATTGGCACATCAGGACGTCCGGCGGTTGTTCTGGCGTCCGTTGCGATCTCGATGGCTGGTGTTCATTTCTGAACATGCTGCGTCAGGAGCATTCAAAGGGAAAATCGGCCTTGGCGCTAGCGCCAAGGCCGTTCGCATAGCGGGGGCCGTTACGTTACTCGTCGTATCGTAAAAGTGGCGTTTTGGGCCTGTTTCCGACGGGTGGCGTGAAGCTCAGGCCATGTGAGCGGTACAATCCGCCGTCCGGTGTGGCTTCAGTTCCGGAAGGGCACCACGCCCGACTCCAACATGGCCAGAATCTGATCGGTGACGGTTTGATAAAGATCGAACGATGACATAAGACGCACTCCTTCCAACAAGGAGCCGAAGGTCTTGAAGGGTTGTGGACCAACCACACCCCCGCCTCAGCCTTCATTGGAGGAAAGTCCCAGCAGCGACCGTGGCGCAGCAGTCAAGGTGGAGGTTCCGGAGGAGGGACCCGCATAGCGGGCAGACCTTGACGGCGAGCAGCGGTCGCTAAACTGGTACTCCAAGTCTGAGCGGGGGATTTCTTGCGACCTGTGTGGAAGGGATTGTTTGTCTGTAATCCCGCGCATTGGATGAGTCGCGCGCTTACAATGTTCTCAAATTGACACGGTTCGCAGCCTGCAGGAGCAACGCTTACACAAATCGATGCGATACGTGCGTCTTGTCCCGTTCCGACTCGTCGAACACATAAAAACAAAATCGATCGATTGGTACAGTTTTGCACGGCATTGCACAGCGAGGATTGTCGAACATCCATTGCCACGGCAGAGTTCTCACCATTCCTGCCTTGCTTTATTTGAATGCAGTGATCCCAAAGTTAATTCGCTGGTGAGCCGTGAAGCCAGCATGTGCTTATCTGCCGCTGCCGTGTCCAGTTGCAGGTAATCAGCAGATTTGCGGATGTCAATCTACGAATTTTTGCTTGCATATGCCCAGTGGCCTTATTAGATTGCCTTGCGAGGCTGCTTCATACTTGAACACCTGTCAACCACGGCGGAGGAGCTCTTCCGGTTGATCTGCGAATATGTCAGGTTGCCATCTCCAACGGCTAGGACATTTCCATGCAGTTCTTGAAGCCCCGTGGGCGTCGCCGAGCGCGCATTTCTTTGCTGCGCGGTTGGATGAACCGCCTCATGCATCGACCTTCGCCACTGCTTGAATATCTCAAACTCCTACCGCTCCGACGGGCAGCGGAACTGGCAGTCGTAAGACAGCTTGTGTGCCTCGAACAACTCGAACACCGGCAAATGCTTTCGGTGGGACACGCGGTTTCGACGACCGAGATTGATTTTCCGAGCACCTATGGCGGCGCCACCGTCACGTCCGTGGAGAATACCACCAGCGGATACGCGGTAAGTTCCAATGGCAATGGCTTTCAAGATACGAATTTGCAGGCTGGCACGACCTATTCTTACACCGAAGAAATCGGCGGGTCGAGCAACTCTGATTCAGCCTCGACGCCATCGGGGGATGTTTCCGCACCGTATAACGTCAGCGCTGGGACAATCGATTCAAACGGGAACCTTGAACTCCAATTTCAGGACGACAATGACCAGCCGTCGCTAAGCGTACAAGACTCGACCGACGGCAACTCTTTTGCGGATGTCGGTGCTTCGATTTACAACACTGGCGGGGACGATTACAACGCGGATATTTCCGGATTAGCTGCGAACACGCAGTATTACTTGCAAATTTATGACTATGGCCAAAGCAGCGGCGTTGTCAGCGTCGCACCAAATCTGCAGGCGCTATCCATCAGCGCCACACCGCTCCAGAGTATGCCAGATGGCGCCGGCGTGAACTGGTACACAGAGCATTTGAACACGCCGAGCACAAATGTTTCTCAAGAATGGGACTACGCCGATGACGGTGCGGACTTCAACCCGATTGCCGAAACTTACCAGGCTTACGATCCTTCCCAGGGCTTCCCGCCGCCCGATGGATCGGTGATCTATTTCGGCGCGCGCACTTTTTACACAGATGGCAACGGCGACGTTCAGTATTCAGGTTTTTCAAATATCGTGGAGGTCGGAGCGATTACCGCGCCACAGTCACTTGCAGTCACACCAACGACCAGTTCCACAAATAGCGATATCACCTGGACCGTTGACGGCCGAGGCGGGAGCGGGGGCGTGCACGGAGAAGACGGGGATACTAATTACCTACCGAGCCAGACCATTCATATAGAGATATCAACCGATGGCGTGGATTTTACCCAATTGACCGAGCAGCCCGCCGATAATGGATCGTGGCAAACCAACGGCCTGCCAAGCGGCACATTCGTGCGGGCGTGGATATCCGATACCAACGACGATGCCTCCAATTACTCAAGCACCGTCGAAACCCCCGCGCCACCCGATGATAATCCTGGCCAGGTCATCAGCACCGGCCTGACGATCAGCACGCAAGACCCGAGCAACGGCAATATCCACCCCCTCGGTGATGGAATGCTGGTTCAGCCCGACGGCAAGATTCTCGTCACCGGCAAATACCAGGTGTCTGGTGGCGACTACATCATCCGGCGCTACAACGCTAATGGCACATTGGACACATCTTTTGGCACCGACGGCGAAGTGCAAACAAATCTCGGCAGCGGCGACGAGCAACTTTTGCAATTGGCTATTCAGCCATTGAGCGGCGGCGGCTTTGATATCCTCGCCTCGGGCTATGCTACCGGTATCGGATGGGATGCGAAGATCACCGTCGTCCGATACACCTCCTCGGGAGCGCTGGATGACAGTTTTGGCATGGATGATACCGGCACGGTGGTTTCGAACCTTTACGCCCATAATTCTTCGGACATGCTGCGGGTCCTGTCGGACGGCAGCTTCATTCTCGCCGGCGCTTCGGCGTCGATCGACGGTGTTAACACCGGTCCGATCGAACTGGAACATTACAGCGCGAGCGGGACACTGGATAGCGGTTACGGCACCGGAGCCGGCGTCACCACTGACCTCGAATCGTACTTTCCCTTTGCACCGCAGGCGCTGGGAGACAGCAAAGTGTTAGCCGGCGGCTGGAATTATACCGGTTCTGGCTGGGAGTATTTTCTTGAGCGGTACGACGCTAATGGAACGCTGGACTCAACCTTCGGCAGCGACAACAGCGGCAAAGAATACATTCCCGATTTCCAAATCAGCGGGAGCGATAACGCCGACGAAGAAAACACTGTATTGATTCAATCCAGCGGATATATCGTCGTGGGCGGTGAAGTCAAAGATAGCGCGGGAAATTACTGGTTTGCCCTCAAACGCTTCTCACCGAACGGTATTCCCGATACCTCCTTCGGCAATGGCGGCACTCTTGTCACCGCTATTCCTGCCAATGGCAATTGGCCGCTGAACTTGGCGCTTGAATCCGACGATTCAATCTTAGCAACAGGACCCGGCAACAGCGCAACATACGTCGTGCGGCATTACACCTCCAATGGCCAGCCGGACAACACCTACAATGGCGGCACCGGCGTCATCACCACCAGTTTCTTCGGCGGCAACGGCAAAGCGGATGCTCTGCTACTTGATGGTTCCGGTGGGTTTATCATCGCCGGACAGGCGAACGGCCAACTGCAATTATTTGAGTCTGAGCAAGGTGAAGGGAGTTCCGATCTTGCAGTCGCACCTAGTAACTTGACTGCCAATGCAGACAATGATCATGAGATCACCTTGACTTGGGAGGATACAGAAAATCTATCTGGCACGCTTTACAATATCTATCGTGGCGCAGTTGCTGATTTTACACTAAGTGCAGCGACTCTTATCGCTCAAGGAGTTTCCGGCACAACCTATTTAGATACAAATGCGCTGCCTGACACGACATATTACTATGAAGTCACTGCCGGTACGCTAGAAAATGAATCGCCCCCTTCGGAATCCGCTACAGCCACGACTTCCGAAGCTACTCTGGCGGCCACTGGACAAACGGTTTCGGCGACTCGCGGAGTAGAATTCCTCAGCCCAATCGCTCATCTCACGGAGGACGATCCTCGGGTCGTAGCCGGCAACTTCACGGCATCTGTCGATTGGGGCGATAGTAGCGATACAGACTCGCAGGCGGATGTAGAAGTCGATCCAGCTGGCGGCTTCGACGTTATCGGCGATCATACGTACGCTATGAACGGTGATTACACAATAACAGTTTACATCACTGATATCACCAATGAACTCTCCATCTCTGCGCAAACGACCGCAACCGTATCGGATGCCGAGATTTCCGCGTCGGCCGCCAATCCGGTGATCGTGCAGGAACAGAATTTCGACGGTCCCGTGGCGAATTTCACTTATGGTGATGCAGAAGCTAGCAGCGCCGATTTTTCCGCAACCGTTTCATGGGATGGCGCCGCGTCGTCGCCAGCAACCGTTCTTGCTAATGCCGATGGTAGCTTCAGCGTTGTTGCGGCGAACGTGTTTTCGTCAAGTGGCGAAGTGCCGTACACAGTACAAATCTCCCACACTAATGGGACTTCGGCGACCGTCAATGGGGATGCGACTATCGCCTCAACTCATCCCGCGAGCGCTGGAAATCTCGCGGTCACTCCCGAGACATTACAAGGCGTTCAAGGTGAGAATATTTCGGGCCTATTGGCCATCGTAAATGACAGCACTGCTACATCTTCTGATCTGTCGGCAACGATTTTATGGGGTGACGGCTATCAAAGTGCCGGCACGGTTACGGAGACAGCTCCCGGTGTATTCGCGGTGACCGGCGATCACGCGTATATCACCGCTGCGACCTATGTAGCTTCGATAGTGGTCACTGACGGAGTTTCGACCGTCGAGGCGGACGATTCCGTTAGTGTTGCTGAACCTTCATTCAATATTATACCGCTGGCGTTGACGGGCGAAGCCTATACGGACACTGGAACTGTTGCGGTTGCGAGTTTCGTTGATCCCGACGCGGAAGCGAGTGCAACGGGCTTCTCGGCCCTGATAACCTGGGGGGATGGCAGCACTTCTGTAGGAACGATCAATCAGACTGCAATCGGGGCGTTTACCATCTCTGGCGATCACACTTACACTCAGAATAGCACTTCCCAGGCCGGCGGCGCATTTCCTTTGACAATCTCGGTAACGGATCCAAACGGCACTGTTCGGAGCGCTACGACTACGGCCACTATCGCAAGCGCGCCGATTACAGCTGATAGCTCGAATGTGAGCGCGTCAGCGGGACAGTCATTCAGCGCAACAATTGCGACGTTCTCCGATTCCGATACCAGCCAGACACCGTCCGATTTTACTGCCACCATCGATTGGGGCGATGGCCAAGTATCCGCGGGGCAAATCGTGGTGGATCCCGTCGAAGGCTTTGATGTAGTAGGCAGCCACACCTACACGACGGTCGGGACGGCGGGGATAACCGTGATAATCGCCGACAACTCCAGCGGCGCCAGCAGTACAATTTGTTCTACTGCCACGATAGAAGGATCGTCTTCCAATCTGGAGGTTGGCCTGTACTCGCTTGGCAATTTGGTTGTTGGCAATACCTACAATCTAACCGTTGCAACGTTCGCGCAGTTTGGACAGCCAGCGAATCCTGCGGACTACGCTGCCACGATCGATTGGGGCGATGGTGTCATCACGCAGGGAACGGTGGCGGATCCACAGGGCGAACTCATCGTCCAAGGTTCACACCAGTATTTTGCCATTGGCCAACTGCAAGACAGCGTCACAGTTATAAGCACGAACGGCTACTCGGTAACTCAGATTAGCCCGCTGTCGGTAGTCGCACCAACGATAACCGTTACAGGGTCGACCATCGATGTGTCGCCAGGGACGACATTCACGGGCGTTGTCGGCACATTCACTGATCCCGGCCTCCTTCTGACGAGCGGCAGCTTTTCCGCTAGCATTACGTGGGGTGACGGCACCACGTCTAATGGAGTTATCACGGCTATCGGAAGCGGACAATACAGTGTAAGTGGCTCCCACTTTTTTGAAACCTTTCCAACCGATCAAATGTCCGTTGACGTGACAGACCCGTATGGCCAAGATGTCTCCGCAATCGTGTTGGCATTGTCGCCGAGTTCGGGAAATACGACGGTCGTCACCGCGCCAACCGACCTTGACGTGGAAGCGGCATCTGCGTCCGAACTCGATCTAACATGGACCAACACCGATGAAGATGCGGATAGTATCGAAGTGTGGCGGTCTTCGGACGGAGTCAATTATTCATTAATCGCCACATTGCCGTCAGATGCGTCGTCTTATGCCGACCAGAACCTTCCAGCCTATTCCGTCTTTTTCTATAAGGTCTGCGCTATTGAAGGGTCAGCAACGTCGACGTTCAGCACTCCGGCGGCGGGCGTGACTTTGCCTTTGGAACCAACTGATTTTCAAGCAACTGCAAACAACGACGGTACCGTCAACCTAACGTGGTCTGACGCCATCGACCAATCAGACGGCTTTGCTATTTATCGCTCAGTCAATGGGCAGCCTTATCAGCAAATAGCCGCCACAGACGAATTTACTTTCTCGTACGATGACATCGATGCGCCTGATGGCTGCCAAGATTCCTATGAAGTCGAGGCATACGATGTCGGCGGATATTCAGTTCCTGCAACTAGCACCATTTTGCCGCTGGAGAATATAGGCCTCATAGATGACACTCCAGCGAATGGCAACGGTGAGACCGTTTACGTTAACAGCTTCCTTTCCACAAATGTGTTCTACACAAAAGTAGGCGACAACTCCACCGATCCAAACCAGGGAGGCACGCTTCAAATTGCTAGCTATACCGATCCTGCTCATGGGTCGTTAGAAATGCAAAGCGATGGGGAATATGCCTACACTCCCGACCCTGGCTATATCGGCACGGACACGTTCACCTACACCGCGACCGACAACTATGGCGCTCAGAGCGATACCGCGACAGTCGCCATCAATGTTATAGATAATACGCCTCCCGAGGCTCCACACATTTATGTCTACGGCAATTACGGTCCCGAGGGGGCAGAAACCATAATAGGATATTTGCCAAATATAGATAATTGGTATTACAATGGGGAGACTATCAATACATTGATGCCGGGATTCACCGTCGATCAGTCCACCCGGCAATTTTCTTATAGTTTTCCAGTTAGTGGTCCAGGCACCCCGTTGCCACTGGAAGTGCCTTACACTATCAGCGACGGCGATGTTACGTCCAATATTGGAACCATTACGCTTGATACAGAGGAGGGATTACCGCCTCCTTCGGTTTCCCCTTATTACTACAGCTACACTCGACAGGAGAATGTGAATATCTATCAGGGACAGGAGCTAAGTGTTGCAGCAAACGATCCTGACGGACTACTCACCGGTTTAACCTTTCATATATCTGATTGTGTGCAGGTCACTGACGATCCGGGGAACCCGCTCGACAAAAATCGCCAAGTTGCCGTCAATGAGGATGGGAGTTTTGACTTTAAGCCAGATCCGAGTTTTACTGGCCTTGACTGGATCACCTACAAAATCGGCGAATATGGCTCAAATAGTGAATACGGCACGGTATGGATCGATGTACAAAAGCTGACTCCAGAGGTCCAGATAGATTGGGCACCCGGCGACAATAGACTTCCTAGTCCTGATCCTACATTAGCAACGGACCCATCCGATCCCACTTCGCCGACGGACGGGACCGTTCTGTACCTCTCGGGGCTAGAAGGGCCGCAAGATGAAGGGTTGCAAGATGGATCGACGGTCACTCTGTCTTTCGACGATGCCGGCGCGGTCAATGTCTACACAGCCGCTGGCGAAGCGGGGGATCTCCTATTCGGAGAAAACGACGGCGACTCGAGCTATACATGGACGATCGGAACGAACAACCCGGCCCCGCCCGATGCTGTTCAAGTCGAGGCGGTCGAGACCGATCAGACTGTGAATTTCGACGTCACGGTGAAGGTGCCTTCAACCACTAATGGGTCGGGCGGGCCGGGGGCCGATGCTGCTAATGTACCCCCGGCTACGCAACCGAGTGCTACGTCCCAACCGGCTACATCGCGTACAATGGCGAGCAAGGGATTCATCGCAGCCTTTGATGGAACTATGGATTCCCCCTCAGCCAATTCCGATATTTGGCAGCTATACCAAGCGTGGCCGCGGGATCCCGCGCTAGATTCAAGTGCACGTAGTCCGGATGCCGGTAATATCGGCTATACCAGTGGACCGGGTGGTGACGAAAGTGATTTAGCCGTTCTTTTAGCCGCTCAAAGTTCGGATGAAGATGCGAGTGCAGCAGAGAGGACAGTGACTTATGGTTCAGTAGAGACGGCAGTAGGATATGGCGCGGTAATCACTGGCAACGATGCCTTTCAGGAGCTGGGAAAGGTATATCGTGATGCTCGTGCCTATTACAAGGGCACCGATGCAAGTGGGAATCTCAAGAATAGTAACAAGCCCTTAGACGTAATCGGCTATAGTCGGGGTGCCGTCACCGCCGTCAAATTCCTAAATCTGATGTATGACTCAAACAGTATACCTCCAGAGCTGACAGAGAATAGCGCTGCGCTCGGATTAGTGCCAATAAGCAGGGATGATGTTAAAAACATATGGGCCGCTGTGCAGCCACAGTTTCTCGGCCTCATATCTTTCGCAGGACGCAGGCCCTTTGAAGAGATATTAATGCAAAAAGTAGGTCCTTTGCAAGATTGGCCTAATACGCTTCCGATTCAGTGGACCCATTCCTCAACCGTCGGAACATATCAGGCTGATATCGATCAACAAAATAGAGACACTGCCGTGGGTTTAGCAGTCAATCAAGAATACGTTTGGGAGGCGGCTGGAAATGTTGTGCCTTATCAGATATTCAACGAAAGCCATATTGCTATTGGTCATGACCCCGCAGTAAAGGCCCAGATTATTAGTCGCGCAAAGCAAGCTGGCGTGCCGTTTCCTTAAAAAGCACGTGGCAATTGGTGGCTGAATTAATAACGCATAACCTGCGTTTGACCACCATGATTGTTTATCTGATTGTCGGCGTTCGAATTGTGATATTTATTGCCAAGACCTGGTGGTTTTGTGGATACCGCCGACGCGGGTTGGCTGTGCGGCGTAAAGGCAGTTAGGCACGACAAGAATTTGCCCGGTTAGGAGTTGGCCCTCAGCACGCAAATGCCCTGATTAGTGATCTGCTGTCCTCCGAACGGATGCATGGCGCTGGCACAATTCGGTAAAACGTCACTGAAGGGAGTCGCCGAAGAGAATGAGATTTCATTTGGGTGTTTTCAAGGATATCATATGCATGTTCAGCTCCCGTGGTAAGCATACTCGGCGGCGATAGCAACAAGAGGCTCCGGCGTCGCGGCTCGACTGCTTTGTCTGAGGCGAAGAGTTCGATATAAAAGGCAAGCAATTAAAAGTTTGGTTTCGGTGATGGCAGAACAAGATAAAAAAATACCACTTGATTACGCCAACTCGGCCATCCCGCCGGAGTGGCGGTGGGGTAACTTATTGCAACCGATTTTAGGTGGCCTTGTCGGATTGTCTATAATCGCATTTGGCGTACTTTACTTGTTAGCTCATTTGCTTTCTACACGACCAGATCCTTGGGCAAACGAGAAACTCCTTGGCTACTTTGTCGCGGGCTTTGGCATTGTGATATGGTCGTTGGTCCGCCTTTGGAGTTTTGTTAGACGTCGGAGGCAGTCGTTTCGAAGATCTGCACCGCCGGGCAATTCTCTCCGATCGCGTGACTTCAAGCATAAGTAAACGCTGCAAAGCTATTATGGGTGCGAAAGGGTGTCGACGCAAAAATTTCATGTTGCGATGAATGAACAAGACCAAAAGGTGCCCCTCGATTACGCCACGCCCGCTATCCAACGGCCATGGCACTGGGTCGTCCCGTTGCTATACATACTCAGCGGCATCGCTGGGCTGTTTATGATCTTCTGGAGCCATGTGACCTGGGTGCTTAATGCCTTTACATGGGAGCCGCAAAGGGATCCTTGGGCGAACGAGAAAATCTACGGCTATCTCATCGGCGGCTTATGCTTGGTGATATTTTCGCTGGTCCGCTATCGTATCTATGTTCGCCGTCGGAGGCAATAGCTTCGGGGGTCCGCATCACGGGCTGACGGCCCGCTTCAGTCAGGCTTCGCAGAAGAATCATTCGGTCTTAACAGTCCTTTTTGATTGTCCAAATACGCTGCTCTGCGAAATCGTAGAGGTAAGATTTCGCGTTAGGAGCTTGAGCGATCTTAGCCCTCAACGTGATCCAAGTTGGTGTTTCAGCCTGACAAGCGTTGATTTTTGCCCGGATTGCGGCAGCAACAACCGGCCAATCCGGCCTCGCTTGCGCAAAATACGATTCCATGCTTGGCTTAGAGCAGAGCTCCCCCGCGATCGGTGAAGCAAGTCCCTTTATTGGAGGCTCTATGTCAAAAGTAACTGCCAAGTCATCTGCTGAATCAGACCATCGGCCTACTCACGGGATTTGACATCGCAATATCAGAGCGACAATCTGGAAGAACCAGACCGCCAAGGGTTGTCAGATTAATGTGTTTAAGGCTCCGTGACATGGTGCGGGCGGCCGGACTTGAACCGACATTCCGTTGGGAACGGCGTCCTAAGCGCCGCGCGTCTACCAGTTCCGCCACGCCCGCGTGATTCTAGCTATACCGACCGGGAGTCGTTCCGCCAACAAGAATCGCGGTCCGTTAGACCTTTTTCGGATCGGGCTCTGGCCTCGATAGTTTTGGCTTGCGCACATTGATCGCCGCGGCATTTAACGTTGTTTTCAGATGAATCGCGTAGTATTTTTCGATCATCTCGACACTCGTGCGGCAGTTCTTGGCGATCTGGTAGATGGCGCAATGCCGATCGCACCGCGGCTGCATGGTCTACCTGACACAGTCCTTGCATAGCTATTACAGCGCTTTGAAGGGCGAATCCGGTAGGCATCAGGCCGATGCCTTGCTTTCCAATTTCCATCACAAACTATTTCACGCCCTGGGGGACGTGCAGACGGCGGAATGGGCTTCGTCCCTGATCGGCAAATCGCTTCAAACATTCGTCGGCGGGTCCTCGCACGATGAAGGCGACATGTTCGACACCATGTTTGGTCGGACAAATTACAGCGGCAATTTCTCTGAGCACTATGAGCAAATCTTGCAAAACAACGCATTCCTGAGCGGGCTACGGACCGGCGAACCGGTTCCTTGCCGATGCCATCCTGATTCGCTCCGGCGAGCCGTTTTCCAGCGGCGCCAGCTATCTGCCGTGCACCTTCAGCCAGAAAGGATAAGACCATGCCCGACCCCCAACAAAAGCAGCCGTTGCAGGATGTCCGAACGGGGTTCAACATCTTCTGGCACATCGTCAGCGGTTACGCGACGGCGATCGTGCCATTTATCCGCAAGGACTTCGGAACGGCATTTTTCGGTCTTAATGCGCTCGTTGCCGTATTCGTCATGATGCTGTTCGGCGCGGCAGTCAGGTCCGATGACATGCTGTATTATATGTACGTCTGGCTCGTGCTTGTGACGATACACCGGCTCGATGCATTTCGGGCTTATCGAAAAGGTCGCATCATCCACAGCCGCTACACCGGCGACTGCTGGCTTGCGGAAAAGCTCTCGCCCGCCTCGAAGAGAAAAACCGTGCAACTCGTCATCGAACCGGCCCTGTGCCTCGTCGTCGGGGCGATGATTTGCCCTTACTCGCCAGGAGTCGGCAAGTTCGTCATTGTCGGGGCATTCGCCGTAATGATGTTCAACGGATGGCAACGCGCCGTCATGCAGGGGCGCGTGCGCAAAATGCACGATGCACATATCGAACAGCAAGCCACGGCACAGATGTTCCGCGGCAAGGATGATGATTTCTAACCCTTTTACCGGAGGTTTTTATGTCAGAGACGAAGCAGAAGATCGGTGCCGGTCACGCCAAGGCGATGATGCGGCAAGGCGCGAAAGAAATTGCGCAGGTCCTGCCCGCATTTCCCGCGCACGGCATTCAGCCAGTGGAAGAGCCGGGACTCGCAGGCAACCTGACACCGCAGGAGGTTGCCCATGATAAGGGCGCCTACGAGGCGATGCTCGGCCGGTATTCCTCACGCGGAGAACAGGAACGGCAGATGGAGCGTGGCGAATAGCTTCCAACCAAAAACGCCCCTTTTTACTTTGGAGCCATTTATGGGAAACGACTTCGCAACTTCTTTAGGTGAATTCGGCCTGCATATCGGCATGAAGCTGATCGGCAAAGCGATGGAACCGAGCCGGGAGATCAACACGGTGGCGCTTGCCAACGCCATTCTTGAAGCTTCGGTCGAGCAGGCGTCGGACATTGTCAGCAGGCTCGGGGTCAACGCATACATCGAGCACTCCACCTCGGAGCAGCATGCAACCCAACAATCGATGCAACCGACTGCTGAGAAGCCAAGACCGTTAGAAGATGATCAAATAGGCCCTGCCACCGCCCGCGAAGTTGCCGCCGCTGGCCAGCCGCATGCCATCACCGGTTCAATGTGGCTTAAGTTGAGCAACGGGGAAACGATGTCTATCTCACTCGCAGAGGTCGTGGTGCTATCGGAATGCAGCGGAGATGCTGCGGCAGGATCTGGCAGCCGCAGAGATTGAATATAAGACAAAGGATGGCTTCCTCGATTTCCATGCGACGCGCCATACCGCCATCACGCGCGGCAGCCGCTTTATGCTCCCTATTGATCTCAAAAATTTCGCTCGGCATGCGAAGATTGAGACGACGATGGGATACGTTCACAGCGATGAGAAGGCGTTGCATCAGCAGATCGATCTTTTGCCGCTCGTTGGAAAGCGCGCGCCCGTGATTGACAATCGCAAATCCGAAAATGGCGACCAAAAATGCGACCAGCATTCTGGCTCTGACAGTCAACATGTGTCATCAAGTCGCATCAACTGTCATTCGTCAGAAAACGAAACAACCCCTTGTAAGGACAAGGAGTTGTCATCAAAAGACAGCGATTGTCATCAGCGAGCGCGACGGGACTCGAACCCGCAACCACCGGATCGACAGTCGAGCAAATCCAGTGGCAAAAAGCTCGGAAAATCAGGCGAAAACACCAATTTTTCACCTTCAGACGACTTCCAGATTTTACCAAATTTTCTCTGATTTTTCAATAGTTTCTTGAGATTCTCTGCCAACTTCTCTGCCGCGAAGTCGGCTGGTTTACCAACTGCGTGATTAATCAAGCTGATGTCGGACGTACGCTACATGAAATCGCAAGCCACTTTAGCCTAAAAGAAAATCAGGATGGCCCCGTATAGAGGATAGACACTTGGTTCTGGGAAAGCGTCACTTCGGACACCGGCGACGGATCTCCGTTGCTGTCCGACCACAGGACAGTGAATCCTTCGGAAGCGGAAACTTTCTGTCCGCTCGTTGTGGTTCCGTAGGCATTGATGGACCGGACAGGAGTAATGGAATTCGGGCTACCCGAAAAGATGGGCATAATTGCGTCGGCGGGGCCATTAGTTTTGGCTTCGTTCTCGATGATCCATTCGACGCTCGTTCCCACGATCGGGACATTGGCCGGAGGAGGAATATAATATTTGAAGAGATTCTGCGACGGGCCTCCCTTTCGAATCTTATTGGGGTCACTCCAAGTGAGCGGGCTGGTGGCGAAGAGGAAGGACACTACCGCTAGGCCGGACGGGGTTGATGGGTATCCGCAGTAGAAGCAAAGATAGTTTCCTGGAGAAAACACCGAAGTCGCTCGATCGTTTGGGACAGTGATAAAGCCTGGGTGATACTGGGATTCGGAGCTGCCCACTGGAATGACGCCGGGCGTCGGTATCCACCACTGGGAATAGCCCTGGCTTATTGACGTGGATGATGTGACGGCATCCCAGGAAAACCCGATGCAAGACTGGAGTAATCTGCCGGAACTCGGGTCATATCCATCAAGCCCGACCCATCCGGACAAGCTTGCCAGCGGATTGTCCTGCGGATTCGGCGGAAGCCGCAGATAAGGAATTTGCAGTATCCCGCATACGCTGTTCCAGTTGCCCGAACCCTCCAGCACCGCGCCGCACAAATTGCTCGACGTCGACTGTGGTCCCGACATACCGGACCCCCCATTTCCCCCAGGCGGCCCCGGCCGCCGTGAAGGTCGGCGCACTTCAAGCTGCGGGTTGGCGATGTTCAAACCGTCCCGATAGATGCTTTCCCAGATGGCGGCGATTTCAGGGGGATCGCCCGGTTTCGGCCGCGGGAAATAGATGCCGTGATGCCTGAGCATCTCGTCGGAAGCGTTCTTCAAATCCAGATCCTCCGGCAGCGGCGGCGCAGTATAGACGTTCTCGATATTCGTGCGAAGCATGGGCAAGGAATACCGCTGTTCGAGTGTTGGATCGCCTCTCATACGGTTTTCCTCTCTATCCAGGAGCTCGTCCCTGAATCCTCGTTGGGGTTGCCGGGAGGGAGCTCTCTTGAGACTGCATGTGAGCCTCCCAACAGACTGACAGTGGATACTGAAGCCGCTGTGAAGCTGATGTTGAAGATATTGTAGATGACGGGAAATGCCAAAAATGCCGAGGATTGGTAACATGCTCGTCATCTTCAATCGCAACCATATGCAGAATGACCCCGCGGGTGTCGGGGGTGTCGATTATGGCGCATGGGTTCGCCGCTCGGCGTAGCCCCAGAAGCTCTCGATCCAGTTGATGTGGCTCTGCCAGGTGCCTGAGCGGGTAGCTGAGTAGTTGTCGCTATTTGCGTGACGGCGAAAACAGGTATGTTGAGAGTTTCAGCGGAGGATTGTGAGATGGGCTGCTGGACCGGGGGATAAGTGTAATGGTCCCGAGATCGCTCGCGGGCTTCACATAAGACGGCTGCTCCGCCCCTTAATAATCCACTTATTTCGTAAGTCCCTCCGTCAGTTTGCACTCTCTATTTAGAGGTTATGACCTTAGCTAAGATCACTACCTCCCGGCGCTGTAAACCGCGATCCCGCGGAGTAGCGTCAGCATCTTGGGGCTTTTGCGGGCGAGAAGACTGGGTTCGGAAGGACTGCATAACCTGATTAGGTTATTTGATTTGGGGATGCGACATGCAAAGCTATGTCCACACTCATATTGAGTACCTTTGGCGAGGGTGGCCATTCTCGTCGTGGCGCAATCCTCTTTATCCAAAAGCAACATTCGGATCTTGTCTGTTCCTTCTGCATGCAAGATTCCGACGACATTGAAGCATATCCGTTACGCTGATTTCCGAACGGAGCCTGAGTTGGGATTGAGTCATCCACTTGACTTAGAACTCCAAAGAGCTACGTTTTTCGACGACTTTCGTGTTTTGGTGAAAGCTAGAATTGATCTGCGCAGTCCCGTGTGGAATGGATTAGACTTAAACTCCTTACCAACTGATCACATGTGATTCCGCTGATCCCCTCGCCTTTTGCGACGGAGAATTTGCATCGCGCGGGAACACAGTAGTATAATCGTCTAACGCTCAGCCAAATGCCGGGCGGCGATAGTTGGGCAGGCCTATTATGCGAAATAGTTTTTTGCTGAATAGCACCCGTTTCAATTTCCGATCTATTCGGGCTCGGGTCAATCGGTTCCTTCGATTCGGGCTAGATACCATCAGCGGTGGTTGGCGAAACACACCCGCGATGCCTTCAGTGGCCATGCTCGAATTGCTTCCCAACCGCTTGCTATTCAGTACGACGCCTCCAACTTTCTACGTCCACAGTTATCTTTCAGATCCCTCTAACCCCAATTCGTATACCACAGTTCCTGCAACCTTTCTCACGGACAGCAATGGCGACTACATCAAAGACCCGAACCCAGCGCCGGTAAACAGCGATGGGCAACCTGTACAGCTTTACAGCTCAAACGGTACGGTTTATCCGAATCCGAATGGCTATCTTGCGGTTCCCGCAGGACCGATCGCCGGTTATCCAAACGGCTTCAGCATTGATGCTGCGATCGCGAATGCCCAAACGTATCAAACAGATCTCGCCTCGTTCACTATTTCTGGAACAACGTATACCGTCGGCTTCAATAACCTTGGCCAGATTGCAAGGGATTTTGGCGACAATGGATCACAAGATTTGCAGCGTGAGGGGGGCGTCTTTTACCCCGCCTTCCAAAGCGCGGCTAATTTCAACCTTGGATTGCAAACCGGCTACGACGGGATCCCTAAGTACGCCCCGATTTCCGCGGCATTTGCGGATGACCTGTACGATAAGAACTATAATTTGCCCGACAGCAAAGCGGTAAATTCTGGATATGAATATGGTGAAAATTATATTGGTGCGATGCAGAACGATGGAGACGAAAACGACTCGGTAATTCTTGACGGCGATTCAACGGATGCATTTTCCACAGAAACGTTTTCAACTCAGTCCAACGGGAATCTTCAGATAGATGAGGAGTTCCTAGGCGGAACATCGGAAGGTGTCCTTTTCGACCCTCAAAGCATCATCGCAGAGGAAACTCAAAGCTATTCTGGCCCCAACCTGAGCGGCACCCTCGAAGATCAGGCGATTGATTACACCGGAGGGGCATCGGTCTCTTCATCCTCTGTCCCGACGGATGGATCGCAGGACGTGTTGGCCAACGTGTCTCCGGGAGAAAACATAAATGTTCAGGTTGCATACTCGACGACCGACGAGAATGAGGATGGCGAGGGCGAAAGTTTAACCATCGCCACCAGCGGAGGCGATTCGGTTTCTGACGCAAATTATAACGCGACGTCAAGCTATAATTTTACGGCCACCGCAGCGGGCGAATCCGTCTCCGCTACGCCTAACGGTTGGGATGGTGACGAGAGCGCGGTTGTGACGGTGACCGTTTCCTCTTTGGCGGGATCGAGCATTACGATCAGCCAAGAAGATGCGCTGTCGACGAGTTCGGCTGACTTGGACACCGAAGCCACGGGTGTCGCGGCAGTCGCCAATGCGGTCGCCGTGGGCTCGGCAACTTACGACGCAGGAGCTGCGGACGCGGCGTGGGCAGAATCCGCGATTGAATCAGAAGCTTCGGCGGACTTTAGCCAACTGGCCATCGATCCAGTTGACCCCGACTACAAGGTCACTGTTCTTCCCGCCAAGGCAACATCGACAATCTTCTCAGAGGCAAGGGATTTCAAGGGAATCAAAAGTGCGGGACTGTTGGCGGCGTCTATTAACGCCCTTGACCTAAATCAGGAAGAGAGTGTTAACTTAGCAATCGCCACAGACGCAACCGCGAACAAACTCGAGGGCGCGATCGCTGCCGGCAGCCGGCAATGGATCAAGCTGCAGGACGCTATCTTGAAGTCTTACGAAGGTCAACTCAGCGCCCTGCTCAAAGTGCAGCCCACCTTGGCCGAGGAGGAAGCCCACCAACTTAATAAAGCAGGACTTGGTGCGATGGCGGTTACCTCAAGCAATGTTGACACTTTCGAGGGCACCGTGAACGATGTTGGTCTGCCGACGCAACTGCGACGTGACTTGAAGGCACTCGGAGTCCGTTCCACAATGCAAAACCAGATACGACGGGCGATCTTCGCGCAGAATACTAATGCGGCAGCAGGCACATATTCGTCTATCCTCACCAACGCTTCACTGTTTTCAGAATTGCAACGCGTTGCAAAGCTGTTTAAGACACGATAATTCTTACGTATAGGGCCATTCACAGCGAGCAAGGTAGGCATACTCGATCACCGAAGGAACGTCGGTGGGAGAGTTGCGGAATCGCCTCCGCGTGTCTCGCAAGTCAATCGCAGCGATCGCTTCAAGATCTGCCAATCGCTTTTCATAGGTGGCCCGTAGATTCGCAATGAGTGTGAGCGATGCGCCAACCGCACGTCTACTCTGAAGGCGCCGGATTCCTCTGCTTCCAATGATCCGGCAGCCAATCGGACAGCTGGCTTATCGGCGTCGCCGCTAGGTTCGTGAGCAACTGTGTCAGGTAACGCTGCGGGTCGATTCCGTGCCGGCGGCAGGTGCTGGTGATTGAACTCAAGATCGCCGCGGTCTGGCCGCCACGCTCATTGCCGACGAACAGGCTGTTCTTTCGGTTCAGCACGATCCGTTTCATCTCTCGCTCGCTAACGTTGTTGTCGATTGGCACGGCGCTGTCCACAGTGAACACGCTCAGCTCGTTCCATTGGTTGAGCGTGTAATTCACCGCCTCGGCCATCGGGTGCTTGGGCAGCAACTGATCTTTCCACGCCCAGAGCCGCTCGCGCAGCTTGGCCAGGATCGGTTGTGATTGCGATTGTCGAAGACACAAGCGCTCTGCAGCGCTTTTTCCTTTCGCCTGTCCCGAGTTCATCGAGGTGGCCTGTTCCTCGATGGCATAGAGTTGGCGGATAATCCCCGCCGCCTCGGCGGCGATGGCCGGGTGAGCCTTCTCGGCATCAACGAACTTCCGGCGCGCGTGTGCCCAGCAACCGGCGCGGGTGGCCAAATATGTGCGTCACCTTTATCGACGACCACGACACTGCGGCAGACGGCACCACCGATCAGCCGTTTGGCGATGGAGACCAGGTACTGCAAGGATATGCCTACATCATGACGCATCCCGGCATTCCCTGCGTGTTCTGGACGCATTATTTCGATTGGGGCTTGGCTATCCAGCAGACCATTCGTCAATTGATTTCCATTCGCAAAACCGCTGGCCTTACCAGTAGCAGCGTCGTTAACATCGTCGCGGCAGATGATCAGCAGAAATACGCGGCGATCATCGATGGAAAGGTTGCCCTGAAACTAGGGCCGGCGCCGTGGGACCCCGGGTCGGGATGGAGTGTCGCCACCAGCGGCCATGATTTTGCCTTCTGGACGATAAATACATAATGGGACCGAAAAGACAACCGCCTCAGTTGGCAGCGCATTTTGTCGACAGCATGTTAGCCGGCAGGAGCATTAACGCTTACGCCGTCGGGCACCGTCAGACCCGGCGAAAAAAGCGAGTGCGCAGGAGCACCGCCGCGTCGCGGGCGTCGACGGGCTGAATGGATTGCGCGGCAGAGAACTCGTAACGCCGACCGGTTACGGGGCCGGGCACGCGAATCGGCGATTTTTCCGTGTAACGAATGTTGAAAGACATGTGCTGGGGCGGCGGCGAAGGCTGGGCCGTGTTGATGGCTGGACGATCGGCCGGTCGTTGCGGAGGACGAACTGCCGGGGGCGAGGAAACATTCCGTGACGGATCAGGGCGCGTGACTGTCGCCGTTGGCTGTGCCGCCGCCGAAGCTCGGTTCTGACCGCAACATCCCATGGTCTTTGTCTCCCTGCAATTCCTGAGGCATTGACTCGATCACGACCGGTTGCTGTGTCGCCCGTTCAAGCAGGCAGGCCGCGCCCGATAGGGCCAGCCAGATGAAGAGCCAATCCAGCGGACTTCTGGAAACGAACAATGCTGCCGGTGCGGCGATCCAGAGGCTGAGGCAATTGAAACAGTCCATCAGACTGCCGACCCGGGTTTGGCCAAGCCAGGCGCGGAATCGCGCGATGACGTCCCCCGGTCCGTCTTCAGCGGCCAGCAGGTGCGTGACTCGCCAAGTGGCCAGCATGGCCAGCGAAAACGAGGACCAGAAGTTGCCTTCAACCATCGATTTGTACTTTGCAGCGGGCCGCGTCCGGCTGCAAGTCCTCCGTGTCCATCATGGATGCGGGCTGTTGATGATCTTGATCGGGAATGTATATGGACTAATGGCATGATTATGATTCTCATCGACCATGGTGCTGTCATTGACGTTGAGGATTACGTCGTAGGTGCAAGCCTCTCCGGGGGCGAGAAGCTGGTCGGCGGGAAGGCCCATGGGATTTGAGGCCGCATCGAGAATCTGAAGATTCCAAGGCGCTAGCGTTCCCACGCCAAGCGGGAGCGGGCGCGCAGGCACAGGGCTTGCAGAACTGATCAACACCGCCGGCGAGCTGGTCGCGCCCTGTTTGTTAAATGTGACGGTGTAGTTTGCGAAATTATCGCTAGTCGGCTTGGTGTAGTCCGGCGTGGAAATATCGATGATCTGATCCCACGCAGTTCCATTGATGTTCACTGTCTGAAACACACTGTTACTGTTCTGGGTGTAAAGATCGGCGCAGTGAGGTAGGCCGCCGATTCCGGTGATTATGCCGACGACGTTTTCGTTGTCGATCCACGCTCTTTGGATGTCGTAGTATTGGTTTCCGGCTGAATCGGTCACCTGAAGCAGGAAAGTGAATTTGCCCGTGCCCGGCTGAAGACCAGCGGCGGTCATTGGAAGCGTTAGGCTCTGAAACTCGAATCCAGTGAGGCTGGGAACGTTATCGCAGATAATAAGGTGGGGGGGGAAGATGAAGCATTCTGATCCGACTCCCCATGTGTTGGTCAGGGTGCTGGGACCGGGGGTGCCGCTTAACTCGTTCAAGGCTCGTACCTGATCAACACTGAAGTTGGCTGGCGGCTGCGGAAAAGGCTGAGCAATGGTTTGCGCGGCATAGACGATGTTGGCGACTTGGGTCCAATTAGGGAGCGGCGTGATCGAAGAAAGCTGAGGAGGTTGCGGGAAGCTGAAGCTCGGATCGGGAATGGCCCAGATGCTATACGATGCGATCGCCTGACTTGCGCAGCCGATGATGTTGGCCGCGCCAGCGATGGCCATTGCGCCACCGACAGTCGCCAAAGCGGCCGTCGAACTGTCAGAAATGCGCAGGGGCTCGTCCGGATTGGTGAAATTAACGCTCCAACACGTCGAAATCTGCTCGATGTACACCTGCGCCAGCGATAGTTGGAACGATGTAACGCAGTCAGGCGATAGTTCGGTGCCGTCGACCGCGAAGACGTGAAGCGTAATGGTAAATGTCGTCGATGTGAATACTTCTATGCCGGCGGCAAGCAGGCATTGTTGAAGATCGACCCAGCCCAGGGTTCCAGAGGCGATGGCGGAATTGCCCTGAGACAGGCTCGTGTTCGGATTTCCGGAACCGTCCGGATAAATGATTACCCCGCTCAAAATGACCCCGGCGGCATCGGTCACTTCGATCGTATAGTGGCTGAAGCTGAAGCCATACGCACTACCAACTACCGGCTGGACGACGCGGCCCGAGAGGACATCGGTTTCGCCGCTGACGCATCCCGTCGGCCCCGTGAGGCCGCACGTGAGCGACCTGAAACACTTGCCCAGACACCGCAAATAATTTCGCACACATACATCGAGCTCAGAGACATTCCGAACGCGCGCCACGCAGCAGCCCAGACACATAGCGCACAACGACCAGCAGCGGCAAAACCAGGCGTTGGTTTCCTTCGCTGCCGCGCTCTTCGGGCCTGCAAGCGCGTCGGCGACGTCGCTGGTAAGAAAGCGCTCAAAGATTTCGCAGAAATTCTCCACCGGCTCGGTCACAGCATCCTTTCCTGCGAGAATTTCGTCGGGAATTCCGGAGGGGAATTCCACACTTGCCAGTTCGTCCGTGAGATAAGGCTTGTATGCTGCCGCCAGCGCCGTCACGAGGGTCTGGTAGTTATTGCGATCCGCTATCGAGGGCGGGTTGGCGATGGGAGTACCGAGAGCTTCTCGGATGCAGATCAAATATTCTCGCACCAGTAACGCCCACGCGCGAAAAGTTCGGCGTGTGCGGCAGGCCTGGTACCCAAAAATAGCGCTGCATCGCAATTGAGCGATACATGACCGCCAGTTTTCGATGGAACCAATCTGACCCCGGTTGGCCGACGAAATCATGAATTCAGCATTTTCGTCGCTAAAAAACTTACCGAAAATGCTGTCCGCATTGCCGGATTCCGCAACGGATTTGCCTTCAGTGTCCAGGGACTGGTAAGCAGCCACCAGGGCCTTGTAGACGAAATCGAAATCGGGGTTATCAACTTCACTCACAGAAGAGCCTTGATCGCCCGCCGACTTCCGTTTGCTTTTTTCCGCCATCGGTTTCTCCTTGGCTTGTAAGTTCCCCGATCGCGCGTTCGCGTTGAACCGCGATCCCCTAATCATGAGAAGGGCAAATTAGACTAGCTGCTTCAAGGGGTCAAATAACAACTCGGCAATCAACAGGCGCGCCATGCCGACAACACTCCACGCAGATATATATGACATTTACTGGCGTCATATTACGTTCCCGCGTTCCCTTAATGCGGGCTTATTTATCGCGCGCCAGCGTGAAACACACGGTAGTGACCATCCCCCAGAAAACACCATGCATTATTTACGTTACAGAAAGGTTGAAGTTATGAAACTACCCTAAATAGGTGAGTAGTTTTATAACCGATGCAACGGTATAAACGTCTCGAATGAAACTTCGTATGGGTTGATTCGATGACTCAGTGTTCTCCTCGCTGGACTCAAACAGGAGTTTCCCGACCTGTCGAACATTCCACCGGAGTTGAAGAGTTCCTACAAAACCAGGACTTAATGCTACTCTGTGGATTAGGGGGCCCAAGTTTGGTGTAGGTAATGGAAATGTAATATATCTTTGATTATGACAACCACAACTCAAGGTCACATGTTCATATCCAAACGTCTCTTGCTGAAACTTGGAGCCTTGTTATGGCTCAGTGGGTGCGAGGCTACGCAGAGTATAGGCGTGAAAGCGGTTTCCTTTTTCCGTCCCAATGACCAACAAGCCGTTTCGACGGTTAGCACTGCTACGTCCGTAGCAAAGACGCAACTCATTAAATGGCCTGTGGATACTGCTATTATTCCGCCGCCTGCCATTTACCAAGCCACAAGCGATAACTGCAAGCCGACTGCCGACCTTCCCTCCTCCAACTCGGGTAATGTGTCGGCGCTACCGAACTGCGGCAATAAATTCAAAGTCGGAATTCCGCAGGTCGACCAGCTCGCTCAGAAACAAGCCACGCCGACATTATGTTGGGCCGCGTGTACCCAGGCCCTCTTGCGACAGCAGAGCATTCGGGTTGAGCAAGCGGATCTGGCCAAACAGTTCGTGCCAGACAATGGCGAGAGCAATGTCGATCAGTCCGCGGGTCTTGGAATTGTTATGCGGGCATTAAATCCTGATTTGGAGCCGCAGTTGGAGCAGCGTGGCGCTCTGCCGATTGATCTGCTTCCAGTGACATCGGATCAGCTTCTTGCTGAGCTGATGGCGGGGCGCTTATGTATCGTGGGATTAGTCGAGCAACAGGGTGATGGCGAGGGGCACGCCTGTATCGTCTGCGGCTCAACTTTTGCAGTCCTGAAGCCGTCCGCACTTTCGATGCTGAGTACGACGGTCTTAACAAATTCCAACATCTCGTTAAATGGCAACCAGCCGGTTAGACAAGTGTCACAGAACTGCAGCTATGGCCTTTATTCTGTGGAGCTATTTGACCCTATGTCAGGTGAGCACATGACGTTGGATGCTCAGCATTTCTGCGATCAGGCGGTCTTTATAACAAGCCATCAGATTTCTCGAGGCGTACTTTTATCCGCGCTCCAACAGCCGAGTAGCGGCACCCTCGCCAGAAATGGGTCCGCAAAGCGCTTCACAATTAAGAGTAAGACTCAAAGTCAGACTGGACAGAGCATAACGGCAGGATTTAATCCAAAACCGGCTAATAACAAGACTTCTGCGGATAGCGCAAAAGACAAGGATAAGCAAAAACAATAATACAAATATGATTACTTTTCCTAAAACTGCTTCAATGTGGCGTCAGTTGGTAATTGCAGCCATAACGCCGGCTCTTTTAAGCGGGTGTGTTTCCACCCGATTCGGAGCTAGGCTTTGTACGGTAACATTGGACTCATGTTCGCAAAATGAAGATGCTTACCTCATTCCCAATGACCATTATTTGGAGCTGATAGAAGAGGGCAAAGCATTAACCTTGCGACGGCTCGCGAACTACTATCGGGGGAAGACTCCGGTCACCGTTCGCATTTTGCCCTATGAATGGGTGTATTTAGTCAAAGATTCCACTGGAAAAATTTCAAAGCCGGTAACGTTCAATCCGAACAAATACATGGACGGCCATGTCGCGGCGGATGATCAATGAAAACCGAGCGTGAACTCTCGCCCTTGCCCCGACAATGCCTGCACTTCGCGAGCCGGACATTAGTCAAACGTTTGGGAGAGTTCTTGGTTATCGCAACCGGAGCATATTTCCTTGCGCGCTCCTTGGCGCGGCTTAGCGGCATTGCGCTTTGGGTACCGGAAGAATGGCGAAACACGGTTGACGTCCTGACAGCGACGCTTGGAGGATCTGTATTCGTCGCGGCCCAAGCGGTTTTGGATTTTTACAACCCTGGCATTTCTGAGCGTGCGCGAAAGCAGGACAAACTTATCCGAAAACAGAGACAAATTAAAATCCTGCTCATCGCAGTTCTGGCAATCCTTTTAGCACTTGTTTCACTTGCGGGGTTCATGCGCCTTCGGGCGGCCTGCGTCGTTGCTTTCGACCCCCGGGACTGGCTTGCCAAGCAGCGATTGCAGAATTCTTTTGACGCTAGAGACGATGCTAACAAGCTGGCCACAAACGGCGGCACCTTACTCCCCCTGCTGGAAAATGACCCGGGAAAGCCCGAGACAACTCGGTCTGTGCCTAATCCGGATCAATTGGCACACATACCCGAATTCGTGGACATAAAACGTCAAGTTGTCTACTTACCCATAAGGTATCCGACACATCTAAACGAGTATATTTGCCATGTGACCAAAAGCACTGGTATCGACGGCTTGACATACATGCTCGCCAACGAGCCAGATCGCTTGTTCGATATCCTTGAAAAACAAGGTACTAAACAAATGGCGGAGACGAATTGGATGTTTCTAATTCTCGATGTCCTGATCGTCGTCTTTTTCTCAATCGGGCTGTCCTGTTCTTACGACGTGGCCTCGACGTTAGGCGGTGTCATCGGTGGCGGGTGATTGTGATTAGCTGCTGGCCACGTAGTTACGTTGGATTAGTAAAAAAATGAGCGCCAGAATGTGAGTGTAAAACATCGAGGTGGCGGCACTGACGCGGATGATTCTTCAAACTGAGGCGTCACATGTCAAAAACAAACGACAACCACACCCCCACCGGAGAATTCAACCGCCGTTTTCGGAGACAGTGCTATGTTGAATAGATGGTGGAGAGAGTTTTGAATGAGCAAGAGGACCATTGAAGAATAACCAAATCCATACCACCAAGAAGGTGACAGGAATCAAAGTCCAGATAGCGAGTATGCTCCCGATCCAGCGAAAGCCAGGGTCTGGATCGATTCCCACGATTCCTGGCGCTCGTCGGCCATCGGGTCGTCTGGCAACCGGGAACTTGCTCAGATTGGACATAGCGCGAGTCGACGCGGTGAGCGTGCAGATCGTAAAAAAAGATACCAACGCGCCCGCCACGCTCAAGACTGCCACTAGGCGTGCGCCATTGGGACTGCCCCACGCAAATCCGAGAGCGGCAAACAAGAATCCATTGATCGTTCCGAACCATTCCATTCGGTGATTCGTAACTTCGTTCTCGTGCCGGGCCAGTTCTCTGGCAGTAATTTCGTCATCATATGGGGTTGGCTGCTCCGACATATGTCGGAGATTCTAATTGGTGAGGAGTGCGCTTTGCAATACTTTTGCATACTGACAGCTTTAACAAAAGATACTTTGTTGGTTCTCCGACTGCCTCAACGCAAAGGCTATCTGCTCATCACTGAACTTTGACTTATTCATGGCCGTCTCCTGCCCGACGCCGCCGGGCCTTGCGGCCTGAAAAATATCATTATCCCCTGGACTACTTTTTGAAGAGCAGGTCAGTTGCCGCTATTTGCGTGACAGCGAGAACGGATATGTTGAGAGTTTCAACGGTCGATGGCGGGATGAGCAGGTCGAAAGATAAGGGTCTCAAGATCGCTCGCGGGCAAGGTCAGATGGCTACTTCACCCCTTTATGAATCCATTTATTTTCGTAAGTCCTTCCCCTAGTTTGCACTCTGTATTTAGAGGCTTTGGCATTCGCCAGACTCACGACGCTCGGTATTGTAGGCTGCGCTCTCGTAGAGCGATGCCGTAACTTGAGTCATTTGCTGGCGAGAAGTCTGTTTTGATGAGAATGGGATAACCTAATTAGGTAAGTGGATTTTAATGTCGCCGCCTGCGATCCTGCAGGTGCCGGATCTGAATGGAAAATGATTCGATGTATCGCGGCAAATGTATTAACAGGACCAGAACGTGATTCGGCTATCGTTTTGCTTCTGTCGTAGTCAGAATGACTCGGCGGCGGAATCAGGCTCATGCCATTCCGTGAGGCCGATTGACGATTTACGGAGAAAACATGTTACCAGTGAGTCGTGTGTTCTCTTTCGCTGGGCTATTGGTGCTCCTATTGCTTGCAGGCTGTCAGAATCCCACATTGAGCCAAATAGGGGCGTTTGGCAATTCCGTTTCGTCGTTGGCGACAAATGCAAGCAATGGGTATGAGATGATTGATACCGCGACCGTAATTGAGCAGATATATCACGTCGCATCGGATCCGTCACAGGTACCATCGGCCGACACGTTCAAGGGCGTTTTTTCCGTACCGGTTGCGGCATCGCCCCAGGATACGACCGCTCCGGTAGTGCTGCCGGCATTAACACCAGATCAGGAAAAGTGGTCGGGAATTCAGGGGCGGCTGAATATGTTGTCGGCGATGGGAAAGTACGCCAATGCATTGCAGATTTTAGCGACGACGGACTACCGGTCGGGAATTGATACGGCATCGCAGAACCTCGACAGTGGGTTGAACACATTGTCGGCTGACTATACGAAGATTTCCGGCAAGCCGTCGAAGATTTCAAAAAACGACATTGCGATTCTTTCGTCGGCGGTGGATGCGATTGGAGCGGCGATCGTCGAGGAAAAGCGACGGGCAGCGATCAAAGCAATCATCATCAAAACGGATCCCACAATTCAGGATGCGGCGAAATTGCTCGAGGAGGAATTCGGGCCGAAGGCGGACGGAATACCTGCGGACGTCCAACAGAAGTTGACGCTTGCGGCTAATTTCTTGGGGAATGCCTACATTGCGGAGAAAGACCAACCCGGCGCAACTTTTGCGAAACGTTATCAAATGTTGATTGATATGCAGAACATGTATCAGCTGGCAGCCGCGACGCCTAATTATTTTGGCGATGTTGCGCGAGGAGCGAAGGCGATGGCCCAAGCACACGCAGCGTTAGTCCAGGCAGTTCAGCAGGATAAATTCACTTCATCGGAGATTGTGAACAATATTGGGGACCTAGTGAGTTATGCCCAATCGGTGCAGGCATTTTATAAGAAATTTAGTAGCAATGGAAAATAAGCATCTGAAAAGATGGCGCGTGTAAATGAAAGAGTCAGCCGTGCTGAGGAGGATTTATGGATCTTGCAAATAATATCGGGGTCTTGGTGGCAAGCCTCAACATATTGATGGGCAAATCGACAAATCTGGCCTTTCGGCAGAAGCTAGGAACGCTCCTGAGCGAAGTGCTTTTTCCGCTTTGGGATGCCGCTTTGAAACAACAGTTAGATACGACGACGCCTCAGTTTCAGGCGGCTACGACACAGCTCAACAACGCGACGCAGGCTGCCCAGGCGGCCAATGCGGATTTGAATCAGACGCAGCAGGCGATCCAAGCGGCAGTCAATGCGGCAAAGGCAATCGACCAAGTGGTTGGAGTGGTGCTGCCTATCCTGGCCCTTATTTAGGCATCTCAGTCCCCTCCCCTCAGGAGCTTCTAGTGGCGATCTGGGAACTTCGGATTCTTATCTGGGCTTCAGCTTTCTCGGCATGGCTGCTGGCGATTCTTCCGGTCTTATACTATCTATGGAATGGTTCGGGTTGGCAAGCGCGCAAGGAGAAAATCGTTAACTCGTTCAACGCTAAGGCGCTTGCGTTGTACTACGATCTTTATTTTCCGGGACGTGCGATAAAACAGACGGAGGTAACGAAAACGTTTGACATAGACTACGGCAAATATTACGGACGGAGGCATTTCGTCCTTCCGGTCGTTCTTTTATCTTTGATCTGCGGTGAAGCGATGTGGGGCCTTGGGCGGACGGTGGAAGAGTGGCTTGGGGTGGCGCAGGGTCCGAAGTATCTTCCAGCAATGGCTGTGAGCGCAATCGCCGGAGCGTGGATGTGGGTGGTGTCGGATCAGTTAACACGCCTCCGGAACGGCGATTTCGCGCGGGGAGACGTAAGTACAGCGGCATTTCGATTCGTCATCGCGATTCCATTCGGTTATGCGATCGCGTCTCTAGATCCGACGTTTGGATTAACTTTGGCATTTTTCATTGGGGCGTTTCCGACGCAAACACTTTTTACGATTGGAAGGCGGGTGATGAATCAGCAGTTGAAAATGGGGGATTTTGGCTCGTCCGATACCAGCGAACTAGAACTATTGCAGAACGTTGGAAGATCAATTGCCGAACGATTTCAGGACGAGGGAATTACCACAATCGCCGAGTTGGCGTGGAACGATCCGATTGAAATGTCGATTCGGACGAATCTGGATTTCAATTATGTGGTGGACTGTATGAGCCAATCTCTGTTGGCGCTTTATGTGGGGAGCGATATAAAGAAACTGGCACCATATTCGTTAAGGGGAGCCCAGGAGGCGACATCAATGATCAGTGATTTGATGGTTGGGGCGCAAGTGCCAGCCCCAGCATCGCCCGCTGGGGCGCCGCCTGCGCCGCAGGTGAATCCTTATCGGACCTTTGAGGCGGCCGATGCCTCACTGAAAGGAGCGGCAAAAATGCTTGGCATTGACCCATTGGTTCTATTTCACACGCTGACGTGTGTAAAAGATGATCCGTATGCGCAGTTTCTATGGGAAATCTGGGGCAACTGACGCGGCGCACGCCGGTGCCAAGTGGTCGCACGTGCAGGGCGAGTTAAAGAGTGACCACGCACAAGTTGTCATATCAAACACTGGGCTCTGTCTGAAAAGTATGGAACACGGTAATCTTTGTTGACGACACGGAGGTTACTTCTCATGAAGCGCCACGTGCTCACGGATGAGCAATGGGCGTTGGTCGAGCCGCACGTGCCTGTGAGCACGGCACGGACAGGACGTCCGCCGAAGGATCGACTAAAGGCCATCCAGAATTCTACTGCGCGGTACGATTATCCCCTACTTCTTCAACTCGTACATCCCACGACTGGTATTCGTGAATCGTTTGCGCTCCTTGACGAGCGTCATGTTGACGATTCCGCGGAACTTGGGGGAAGTTGAGCGGTAACCGCTATCAAGAACGCCTTGCAGGATGTCGCTCACGGACATGGGATTACTCGACTTGTCCATCACCTGCGTCAGCGTGTCTATTAAACTCGTGGCATTGCGTGCTCGTCCAGCGCGATTGGTGAAGGGCTTCGCTGTGCCCTGTCCGCCGAGGCTGCGGATCTTATTGTCGATAATGGCAAGCTGTCGCTGCAGCCGGTCCTGCTCCTGGGTTAGCGACGTGATTTCCGCCCGTCGGCGTCCCAGGATGCGTTCGAGTTCTGCAACATTCAGCTGTTGTGAAAATTTTGGCATAGTGCCAACAGCGTAACTTCACTTATGCGCATTCGCAACGTTTCTTGAAATGATCGCTGTGGCATACGACGCGAAATCTGGACAGTAGTCACAATCAACGGCATGATCGAAGACAAAGAAATTGGGAAACTCGGGAAGCTGCGCGTTCATTCACATTGAATCCGGAAAGGATGAAGATCATGTACACCTCGCTCTATGCGCCGGAAGTGCAGGCGGTGTTAGATAACGCCGAGGCGGCTGCAGGGCAGAGAAATGGTTCTTGGTCATCGCCGGCGGATTGGCGCGACCAAGTGATCTATTTTCTCATGGTCGACCGCTTCAACAATCCCGCTGCCGCGCCCGTGCATCAGCCATACGACGATCCTAATTATTCACAATATCAAGGCGGAAAATTTGCCGGCGTCCAAGCGCAGCTCCAATACATCAAGAACCTGGGGGCCGGCGCCATCTGGCTCAGCCCCGTGCTCAAGAATCTGCCGTTCGATGCCGGCAGCTATCACGGATATGGGATTCATGATTTCCTCCGCGCTGAGCCGAAGTTCGCCGTAAATCCAGCCAACGCGGATGATGAGCTGCGCGCGTTGGTCGATGCGGCGCACCAGGCTGGGCTTTATGTCATCTTCGACATCGTGTTGAATCACGTGGGAGATGTGTTTGCTTATAACGGAGCCTCTAGCACGGGATTTTCGCCAACTCCGCTTCCAGTGCAGTGGCGCAACAGTGCCGGCGCGCCGCAGACAACATGGGCCGACGTTGCCACCATCGCCAACCCGCCACCGGACGCGGTGGTATGGCCGTCGGAGCTACAGAATAACCAGTTCTTCCGGCGCCAGGGCATGCCGAGCAGCAGCGGTCCCGATACCATCGGCGATTTTGATTCGCTCAAGCAAATGCTGACAGCCGATCCGCAGTTGCAGGCGTTTCTGATTCGCGCCTATCAGTACGTTATCGCCCGGTACGACATCGATGGTTTCCGTATTGATACGCTGCGCTACCTCCAGGCAAGCCTGCCTCAGCTTTTCGGCAACTCGATGCGTGAATTCGCCTTGAGCATTGGGAAGAAGAATTTCTTCACGTTCGGCGAAGTGGATGACGCGACAGCCGAATTTGACATCGCCGATTTCATCGGACGAAACACGACGCAAGGAAGCGACGGCAGCAGCCTGGTGGGCGTCGATGCAGCGATTGATTATCCGCTATACGACGTGCTCACTCCGACGATCAAAGCGTCGCTGGCACCGGCGGCGGTTGCGGGGATGTACCAGTATCGCAAGAGCATCGAGCAGTACATTCTCAGCTCACACGGCGATGCGTCGAGATTCTTCGTCACCTTTGTGGACAATCACGACGTGGACGCGCGGATTCGCTACGAGCCACCGGGAAATCCGAATCAATTCAATGATCAGGTGACGATGGCGGTGGCATGTCTGTACTGCCTTCCAGGCGTGCCGTGCCTGTATTATGGTACAGAGCAGGGTTTGCATGGCCTGGGCAGCGACGCGGCAGTGCGGGAGGCACTCTGGGGCATCGCGCCGACATTTCCGCAAAACACCTTTTTCTATCAGCAGATTCAGAAAGTGGTGGCCGTGCGAAACGCGGAGCCGGCACTGAGGTACGGGCGGTTCTATTTCCGGCCAATCTCCGGTGACGGCGCGCACTTTGGCATTTCGCCATACCCCGGCGGCGTGATGGCGTGGTCCCGTATCCTCAATGATACGGAAGTCGTGGTCGTGGCAAACACCCACACCACGCTGGGCCAAAGCGTTGACGTGATTCTGGAGCAAACGCTCAGCGCTGCTGGAAACCTGCTGCGTGTGCTCTACAGCAATAAACCCGCGCCGACGGCACCGGGCCCGGTGACAACGATTAATCAAGCGAGCATAGCTGAAGTCGACGGAACCACCGGAAATGGTCCCATCAAAGTGGCGCATGTGACGCTGCAGCCCATGGAAGTGCAGATCCTTCGAATATGAATTGCCGTCGAGTTTTAACTCATTTCTGCAATTATATTTTTGTAATTACCGCATTCCGGGCAGCGATCGGGACTTGCACGGAGATCATACCCGCATATTAAGCAGCAACCTTCTTGCTCCCGACAGCAACGTCTGCGCCATGTAAAGAGGCGGCCCCCGGGAAGAATTGCTAACAAAATCAAAGGAAGCCAAATAGGTATTGAGAACAACCAGACGGTATCCTCATCATCGGTTTCTCCTCGCCGCAGCTGTAAGATGATTGGATGAGTGATCGAAGTCGGCAATATCCATGCCTTCGGGATTGCGGCTAATTCAACCAACCAATTCTGATGTCGATCAAATGCAAGTGATCCCGTAAAATAGTGACCCGCGTCGAAACGTCCGTGCCCGCATACGGCATAAGAACTGTATTTGATGCCGTCAGCGGAAAGAATGCATGCTCGGAAATAACTACCAATGTACAATAACCCAACGCTTCCAAAGAGGACGGTGCATACGATTGTCATGGCTTTCAAGAAAATCTGCCTCGATCGCAATAAAGAAGATTGGGCGGCGCGCCGTAAGAGGATAAAAGGATATAAAATCACTGCCATTTTGTGATACGCCTGTTTCTAGAACTAACTCCTTCAACAAATCAATCAGGATTTGGGCTTTCCCACGACAAGAATTAAACAACAGCCTGGTCTGACAGCAAAGCTTTTTGCGTCCAATAATCTCGCTGAGCACAAGTAGAATTCTGGATTACTTTTTGTCCTGGCTGGAATCCTGACCGGCCAGTGAAACCGGATAGAATTCTCCGGAATAGCGCTTAATCTTTTCATTGTCGGGGGGGGAGTCTGCGGCAAGAGGTTCGGTTGCAAGTTGAGTAACAGTCGACGGGTCTTCCGGTTCAACAGCTTTTGCTACGACCGGTTCGTCGACATGCGCAAACGCCGTTGCTGACGGGGTGAGGGGCTTCACTTGATTGCTTGAAGATGCACCGGCGGCCGCGGCGATTTGAATTACTGTAGGCAAAATACCCGCGATGAGCAGCAGGGACGCGGCCACCGCAATGCCGTAGAGGACGGCCGGCAACTCCCACCAGGCGTAACGATACAAGATCCCAGTGCGCTGGCCACCAGGATTCCCAAGAAATGCAAGGACGGTACCGTGCTCTGCCGTGCCCGTATCAGTATTGCCAGACTCTCTCGTGAAGGGGACGGCAGCCTCAAAGGCACAATCGTTTTTGCCCCATTGATTTGATCGCTTGTCGAATGTCCAACGAGCCATGGTGACGAGTTGGCTTTTTTTCCCATCAGGTTCAATTCTGACTGGATGGACCGTAATGTCGTCGAGGAATGCGGCTCGATTAGACCAAGGTTGTTGCTGGACCTGCCGTTTAAACTCGCCAGGTGTGATCGACCACACGCCAATTGGGGTGACATTGTTCATGTGACTAAAAGCGAAGGCCAGTCCAGCGACGACGGCGATCAAGGCCCAATGCCAACGTTTCACCTTCAGAAGTTTCATTTCTCGCCGCCGAAAGCGTCCCATTCGCCAACGAGGAGGGCAAACAGAGCAATAGAATTAATCGGCCGTGACATCGTTGAACCCTTGCATCTTGTGGGGACTGTATGTCATATTGAGCGGATCCCACGAAGGGAAGCACGCCACATGTCCGTCGGCAAAAAGTATATTGTTTCCCATCGGGTGCATATTCATCCCACCGGATTCCCCAAAGAACGTAAGGCATTCTGTGAGCGAATCATCCTTGTCGCAGTCGTCATAGCGGTCGGGCGAAGTACCATAGGGTGGTAAATGCCAAATCGATCCGGTGCAATCTCCGCTAAGAATGAATGTTGTTGAGGTTCTGATTTCAGAAAGTTGAATTGAGCGCTGGTCGATCAAGTTCTCCCAACGGGCAGCGATAAAGTAGTCGACAGAAACATCCTGAAACGCAGGACAACGATAGGCTTGCGTATCGGGCGAAATATAGTAGGGCATGAGCAACTCAGTCCAAGCCAATCCTGGGTCGGAATCCGGTGGCAAATATGTCCCAGCTGGGTATACGTGAACTCCACTCCACGACGGCGTGTACCCACGGTTATCATTGGCATACATGTTCAAACCTTCCGCCAATTGCTGAAGCTGGCCGGTACATCTTAAGGCCATCGCCTGAGCTCGTGCCTTGGACATCGCCGGTAAAAGGATACCTATTAGTATGGCTATCAAGCCGATTACAACGAGGAGCTCCACAAGGGAGAACCCGCGCAATTTATGATGGATACGATGCCGGACAATGTCTGAAATGCGGCCTCCGAAATCCTGAACAACTAGGATTCTCGCAAGCGATTCTTACCATGTCAAGCAATATGGTGGAAAATATAATAAAATAAGATCAATATCCCTGGAATTCATGTACCATTCCTAGCGATTATTGAACAAAGACGATAGAAAAGGGATCAGGGTCTGTGAATCGAATCTGCGAGCGGTCTCAGAATGGTTTTCCCGCTCCGCCTCAGCCGTCGCACAATGTAGGTCGAATTCAACGGCGTCTCCGCGTGATAGATATGGCACAACTTTCAGTGCATAATGGTAGCAACTCGATCCTGGTCGAGCGGACCTCCTTTCTCAAACATCTTTTATTACGGGCAATACTGTCGCGAACCGTTGGTTCTGTTTTGTTATTGGCGGCAGCACTAAAAGCTACAGCGTTGATAAGCAATTCGTCCCCGGTGCTCGGTCCCAGGTGGCTCTGGTTCTTAATCACCGGATATGAATCGATTCTCGGTTGCTTGCTTCTGGTCGGACAAGTGACGCCAAGTATCTGGGCAATGGTCCTGAGCACCTTCGCAATGTTTCCCCTTATCGGCCTATGGGCGTCCCATCACGGGGCACACACCTGCGGATGTTTTGGGGGTATTAAGATCACGGTGAAGACTGAAGTGGGAATCAATATTTTGATGGTCGTTGCATTAATGTTTTGTCGTCCTCACAAAATTCGATCAGCTAGAAAAAGTATGGCCATTGGCGCGTTGATACCGCTAACAGGTGGCATTGCAACCATATTGCTTATGCATAATTCGGAGCCAGTAACCATTGAGAATATCATCCCCGCCGACGATTCTAATCAGATCGTCTTGTTGGAGCCGGCTAAATGGCGTAACAAATCTTTCCCGCTTTTCAACTTCCTTGATGATCCAGGTCCTCTGAAGCGCGGGAATTGGCGGATCCTCTTTGTGCATGATGATTGTCCTGTGTGTTTAGGTCGGATTCCTGCTTTCCAGGCTGAAAGCGTCGGTTCTGCGGAGAATGGCGCCGGCCAGAAAGCCGCCGTTGTAGTTGTACCCCCTGTTCACACGGTCGACTTTCCTAACGCGCCATATAAAAAACCATACTTGATCTTGCGCCTGTCCGATAAGAAAGATTGGTTCATGGAGACTCCGTGCGAGGTCTGGATGGTGGACGGCTTGGTGGTGAACGTCAATGATCACGACACACGAACGAGCGGCTAACACCGCTGTCATGGAATAGTTTTACTACTTGGAGCGGATGGAAGGAATTTCGTCGGGACGCGGGGCACGCTAGCTTCCAATGCACTCGGCACGCACGGGAATTCTGAGTTGGGACTTACCTAATTTTGAAGTTACGGTGATTCGTATCTCGGCGTCAACAAGGCCGGGCGAAGGGGCCTGCTCCCAATGCACGCGATATTTCCAGACGCTTCGGGCCAGCTGCGGAGTTACAAGAACTGTTGTCGTTGCCGGCGTTTGCTGCAACGCAGCCGTCGATACCACGGGCCGGGTTAATACTCCGCCCGCGTCCTGTCCTTGTTCATTGTTTCCATGAATGCCTTCCACTTTAAGAAGGGGAGTGCTTGTCTCTATATGAATTAGCGGAGACGCGCCGCCTTTGGCATCAATCGGAACTGTTAATTCTAATTCAGATGTCTGCCCGACGATTTCATTCGCCGTACTCCGGCCATAATCGATTGACTGTGGAGCAACGCCTAACTCATAGGTGCGCGGCGTCACCACTAAATCAAACTGGAAAGTGACCAACACCTTTTGATGCTGCGGATCGTTTGTTTCGAGAAGTAGTCTTCGGACATTTGGACCTGGCGTTACTTTATCTCGGGCAAATTTCACTCTGACAGTTCCGGAGCTGCCCGCTTCCAAGACGAAGTCGCCTTCCGGCGGCTCCATACAACTGCATGACCGATGAGCGTTCAATATTTTCAGCTGCCGCGCCCCACGATTCTCGTAATGAAATAATCCGACGAAATCGTTCGTCCCAATAGGTATTCGGCCCAGATCAATCGTAAAGACCGGAGCATAAAGTGCAGGTCCGCTTGCCAAGATATTTGATCGCTCCATCGCAACGAGAAATTCGCCGGTCGCCGCCTTCAAGGTGGAATCAGCGATAGCTTGCTCGCGCGTCATATGGATGGAAGCTAAGGGAGGATCAACTATATCTACTCCAGACGCTGCAGGAATCAACACTACGAAATGGCCGACGTCCGTTCCCCGAAAGTCCTTTGCAAGCCGTAGGACGCAAATCGCAGAAGAAGGTATTGCATCGAGAATCTCTTTTAGATCATCGCCGTGTAACCCCTGAACCTCCAAATTGTGGCTCAACCATAACTTCTTTATATCGACAAGCGAGCAATCTCGCTCGAAAAATGCCCCGGCGTCTAGGTCGCGGCCCACCCGCTCAAGGTCACATGGGCGATTGAACCACTTCAAGCCTACATAGGCCACATTAACGCCACAGTTTAGCTTCACGGCCGAAGGAGCCTCAGGCATATCTCGCATTTGGGCAGCAACAGGACCCGAATGCACCAAAAGCAAAAGTCCGATGCACAACAGAATTGAGATTTGTCGACCCGACGCGCTCCCTCGAATCCGTTTTCCTGCGATCCATAATACTGCGGCGCATGCAACGCAAACAACAATGCTCATGAGAATGATAACAGTCGTACGGTGCCCAGGCTTGGAAATAGGGGCGCTCTCTCCGACAACTCCAGAGGGCTGCCCGGTGACGACCGGGGGGCTCGAATTGTCGACAGAATGCTGTTCCCTTAGGACCGCTAAATCCCCATCGATTCGCTCAGCAGTTTTCTTCGGATCCACGGTCAAAAACGCCCCGCCGTGGATCTTGTCAGTGACCCAGTAATTCTTAGGAAAAGCGATTGTAAAGATTTGCTCGTCAAATGCCGGATCGTTTGCTATGACCTTTTCAGCGTGAAATAACATCTTCATCTGAGTTCCAACTTTTCCCGCGAACGGCTCCTCGCGGGTAGCCTTAACCGGAAACCAAATGTTAGGTCCTGCTGCACCGAGCTCAAGAACCTCCATGCGTCTTACCGACGGAGTATGGTTTGGACGCTGCCCCACTTCTTCAACCCTTCTGATTGCGTAACCGTGAATAGGGTCAAGCCAGTAGGCAAAGTGCGTCTGTGCTATATCACCTACCAAGAGTCTTATTAAACGATCACCGTACAAGGTGTCCCACGAAATATCGAAGATTGCTCCTTTCTTGACGAGAGCCGCAAGCTCATCTGACAATGGCAGATTTTCGTCTTTAAGTGATCTGTAAAAATTCAGCGAAAAGCCGGTACCGTCAGCAAATGCCTGGTAACGGTCACGCAGCTCGGTAGGCGCATCGGGCAGAAGTTGGCCAGTATTATCCGAACGAGGTGTGCCTAAAGCACCGGAGCGATATTTCACGATCCGACCGAACTGTCCGTCATAGCCAATATCTTGCTGTATTTCTAACCAAAGTGCTTTCCCATCCTCCCACTCTATGACCTGACGCGAAATGTTGATTCGTGCCTTACTGCGCCGGAGCCCGTTATACCACGCGGTGCCTGACTCCATATACTTCGACTTCTGCCAATCGGTTGCGTTCGGTGGGAGCGATTCCAATGCGAAATCAAAGTGCTGGATTTGCAAATTAAGAATAGCATGTTCTGCCGCGCGCACGCTTTCTATAACTACATCGATGTTTGGTAAAGCCGGTTCTGCCAAAACTCTCGCATTCTCGAACAGGGCCGTGCATAACACTAATGTCGTGCAAAGGAATAGGGAATGGCGAGCTGGACCGAGGTATCTCATTGGACGAGGGACATGCCGATGGTACATAATATCTTTTCTGGTTCTATCTATTGGGGTAACCATGCCAAGGCCCACCCGACACCGAATAACTCAATCAAGAGCGGCGTTTGACGTTATAAACCCATGGTTGCTTTCCACAAATCCCCAGGACTATCTCTCCTGATGGGTTGAAATCAGTTAGCGTATGGTGTACAGGCATCATACGTTCCTTTGCCCACCTGTGGTACTTGTTGGCATGTACAACTGTAGGGACTAAGGTCAGTTCCGAGACCGACCGTGGTGCAGAACGATTGTGTTCTCAATACACATGGAGCAAGGGTTCCTGGATTCTCGCAACCGCTGCCTAGACTAGCGGTGCAATCAATATTATCATTTTGCACCACGTCAACATTGGCACAAAGAAATCCCTCCTGATCGCATTTTTGGCCCTCCCACAAAAGACTGGGTTGGTCGAGGGCGCAAGCTTGATTGAAATTATTAGCAGTTCCGCACGGACCGTTGTCCACGCAAGCTCCGTTGGCATATCCGCCGCGAACGCTCGCTAACTCCGTGTCCGACATCTCACGCACGCTGGCGGAGATTACAAAGGCCGGACAAACCAGAGCTAAAACAGTAAGAAAGTGAAATTTTCGCATAGCCATACACGATGCTCCTTCTAATAAGAGGTACCTAACTCGGAGGACAAAACACCATTTGACACTTCTGGACAAGATCTCGATCCGTTTAAACCAAAAAGACTCACCGCTCAAATTCCCAACTTACCTGCTGAGTACTCGCGCTCGCTGATCAGCATTTAGCTGATATGTGAACTCTGCACGTAACGCATTGTTGGACGCCTCGCTGCTCGGAGAAGTCTTTGCCTGCCATTCGTTTCTCTGCTTGCGAGTTTGATCGACCTGCGCGAACAGCATTTTCGCCTGGTCCGACGACAAGTAAAGTGAAGTTGCACAAGCCATGATCTTTCCGATTTCACGAAGCTGCGCTAAATCAAGTTGCTGTCGAGGAGTCAGGCTGTTCACTTCATAAGGCTGCACAAGTGTTCCATAATTTGAAGAAAGCCATCCACTCAATCGTTGGCTGGCTGATCCCTTTCCCCAAGGATCAGTGCGAACGGTATATCCAGATTTGCGAAGGTTATCCAGAATTACAGCATGAAGTTGCAGGCACTGCTTAAATCTCCATTCTTCGGGCTCCATCATTGGGCACGCAACATTAAATGCTGCCCCAGGCGGGGGATTGTGCAGGGCTATCGCAAGGTCAAGGCGCCGTCCTTCATCCACCCACTTCTTGAACCAAGCGGCGTAAGCTAAAGATTCCGGGGTCCCTTTGTCGACGTCGAATGTGGAAATAATATTTTCGTGTGTCGCGGAGGCGGCACCATCCGGATCGAGCAAGGGAATGATCACAAAGTCCGCTCGCTCGCGCACCGCCCGCGCCTGCGCATCATCCGACGCTAAAAAATCCACCGCTCCTTGCGCAATCCAACTGCAATCCTGCTCGTCGGGATGCTCTCGCGCATAGATTAGGATGCAAGGCTTTTGCTGTCCCAGTGGCCGTACCTCGTTCGCAATTTTAACAATTTTCAGTGGTCTGTTTTCTTTCGATTTCCCGACCTCAATTACCTCGACATTCGGGTTGCGTTGCAGTGTTGCGAGATACGCATCGTTGTATTCCGGGGTATAGGGCACGCGCAAGGCGATGAAGGCGCTGTCCTGCTCAAATTTCTGCCTCAAGCAAATTTCTCCGCTCTCGTGCCAAACATTCGAAAAGAAATGCCACTGCTGACCGTTCGTATCCGGTAGCGCCGGCTTATCAATGGCTCGCGACCTAGCTCGGTATTCCTCCCGCGGCTGGGTTGAAGGCTGCGTCGTGGACTGGAAACCGGTCAGATGGTTCAGGTCGGCGGCATAGGTATATTGGGGTGTTGCAGTGCCCCATTTGTCAAAGGGTGAGCCCTTGAAATCCAGCTGCACGGTGCGCCCGGCAACGCCGTCCAAACGAAGCAGCAGATAAAATCCGCCCGTGGCGACCTTCTGAGTTGACTGCACTTCATACTGCGATGGTGTGAGCTTGACGATCTTCACTGCCGGCAAGGAGCATTCGAAACCCGCGGAAATTATCACGTCTTTCGCATCCGCGGGCAATGAGGGATCGTCAAACAGCGTGTCCGTCGGCGAAATGCTGGTCGCTTCGGAAGTGGTCGCTTTAGCTAATGGATCGGAGCTTGAAGAAGAATTCGAAGAATCCGATTGGTGCCGATGATCCGAGTTCCCATGCAGAAAAACCGCAAGTCCCAATATCGACAGGAAAGCCACGCCACCTATTGAGGCAATGATGAGAACAGATTTTGCGGCTCGTATATGCAATTAAAACCAGAGTTGACGCGGTAAGTATTCTTATGCTGACGCCTCTGTCAAGATAAAGCGTACAATTTTGTCGCCCCCAGCAACAGTATCACCAAGGTGCCGTAATGTGCAGGATTACACTCCGACCACATAAAACACCCCACTGAGCAAGCGAAATATCTTGTATTATGCTGGCTTGGTCGGGCGCATTAGGGATAGCTATAAGTCATTGCAAAAGTCTAGAACACCTCACTGGTGCTATCAAAGACGGCAATTATGGAACATTGTGAACCCAGCTCTACGGCACTAGGGCTTGAGGAAAAGCGTCGCTTTCATTGCAGACGAACCGTACTGACCCTCTATCGACGCCAGAGCGACAAAAACGTCCCGGTGCCGGCGAAATACCTTCAGAAATTTTTTTATTATATTTCTTTCTCGAGTCTGTTGTAATACCCTTACTCTCCAAAGGAATTCTTGTGGCTGCCAACCGACCAAATGGCAAGCGCGTTTTGTCAGGATGCGTCTAAATTAGATCGCCGTTCATGTCGAAGCTTATGACAGATTTCTCATGCTGCGCAGACAAACGACGATGAGCATCCAAAGGCGAGAAAAAACGATCAGGCCGGTAGAGCGACAAAGGGACGACGTTGTGACCTAATTGAGGAGAGAAAATGGACCGACGCACGTTACAGAAATTGGCAGACTGCGATTCGATTGTGCCTACGTCTCTGGGCAAGTGGGGAGTCAAGGTATCGATGCAGTATCGCCAAGCGTTGCCTATGAATACCTTTAGAGAAACGAAGCGATTTCTTCAGGCAAAGTTTGAAGAATTAGTTACACAGAACCCATCATTAACGATCGATATGGAAAGACTTTCCGTCAGTTCACTGACTGTTTGCGGCACCCTACCTGTAGACGGGTTTGACGAATTAAGGAGCTTATTAGAGAACCAGCAGATCCACATTCGAGTGCGAGGACGTAAGCCACTCTGACTGGCTGCGCGACTTCTCTAAGATACTCGGGATTTTGCCCGGATATCCGCCGTCGCGTGCAACGGAGCAATCGTCGCCACACTGATAATTTCACCCTGAGATCAAATGGAAGTCCAACGTTGGACTGCTGGACTCGCTTGTTGCCGCTTATGTTTGGATCGATAATGTTGCCGTGCAGAAATGCGTTCCGCAATTTTTGCGGGCCAAGCACCGCGACTCTCTTGAGGCTTGTGCGCCCGAAAAAGATCGTTGGATTGATCACGAAGGACCTCGAAGATGCCCAAGGAGCCAACATTATCGTGGCGTCGGACGCTGGAGGAGCGCTATCTTCCGGACTTGACGATCGCCGCAATGTCTGCATCAAATAACGTTCGGTATGTTGAGTTCGACTTCATCAATAGTCAATTTCGCGTGGTGGTCGAGAATCGGCCGACCCCTACGGAACGCGACGCAATCCACCAGGCCATCGAAGCCAAGGGAAGAGACCTCGCGCCCCACATATCAGAATGGCCGGTTTGGGTTCGTCGCCCCCATCCATATCCATTCACTTTGCATCTTGGGACGATGCCCCAAGAGCCAAAGGCTTTTCAGGAAGAACACCATTTAACGGTGTTCCAGATTGAATACGATCAACTCCTCGCCCTACGTGGTGCTGAAGCCAAGCTTTCGGTTATGGCTGGGCGCGCAGATTACGTCGTTGCCTTCGCGTTGGGAGGCACGGCCGCCATGATCCATATTGCCGGCTCTCTTTGGGACCGTCAGAAGCCGAGGCGCCTTCCAGATGTTCCGCCTGCGTTGGATCAATTTGCCCGAAAGTATCATCTATTTCCGGGACTCCAATGGAATTTAGAAACCAAAGCGATGTTTTCGAACTGGTTCGCCTCCCTTCCCACCAACTCCACGATCCTAATCTTCGATACGGGCACGAAAGGTAATGGTCCACGGGAGATTGCCAACACGATCCGCGATGCCAGTGTGAATTGTAAAGACCTGCCTCGGCGTATCAGTATCATCGGAATCGTGGATGGAACGGATCGCGCTCAGCGGCAGGTCGATGAAAAGATCACCGCCAGTTCCGGTGCCCGGATGTGTCTGACAATCGATTATTTGCGCGTCCCACGAGTCCTGTCTGAAGACTGCCAAATACTGATGGGGTATGACAGAAACAGGGAGTTCGCTCACATGCAGCCCCTCAAGGACAATGCTCTCATAAGAATTGTCGATGATAGCGGGCGGGCGCTCCAGATTATCGGTGCCAGTTCTGCTGCGAGTACCTTCCACGACCTGATGACTAACTCGCCAGCATCTCAACCGCCTGCGGGCGGCAAGCGGCTAACCAAACTACGTGAAGAGATGATCGCCGCGACGATTCTGGAATACGGCAGACAGGGCGAGCGCGCCGAGCTTCACAACGCCTGGGCATGGGGCCTTTTGACCGATCGCGAATTCCAGGCCGAATCAAAGCGAATGATCCAACGGTACAAGAGAGCGATCGAGGATTATGACGGTAGACGATGGAACTTCATCGGAAAGGAAGTGCGGCATCGGAAACGCGGGGAAAAGTGAGAGCTGGCGCATGAGGCCATCGCTAATCGGCCCCGACCGCGTTTCTAGTCTTTTGACGAATTGACTGCCCGAACAGGCACGCGGCACTACGGCCGACCGATCCAACGGTCTATGCAGGCAGTTTTACAGCGTGGGAAGCCAGATACATATCGCTTGATTTAACGGCAAGTTAACGGCATAATAACGGCAACCACTTTGTGCCGAGAAAATACCGATATGGGGCGCTTTGAACCGAAATTCATCATCACGTCCAATATCGCCGGGATGCTGATGCGCATTGAAGCGGCCAAGGAAGCGGTCAGCCATCTCCCGATCAGCACATCCGTTCTGGCGAGTCTGAGGGAAACCGCTCGGCTCTATTCGACGCACTATTCCACAATGATTGAGGGCAACCGCCTGACGCAGGAGCAGGTCTCCAAGGTGGTCGAAAAGCAGCAGCATTTTCCCGGCAGGGAAAGGGACGAACGAGAAGTGCTCGGTTATTACGCCGCTCTGGAAAAGGTCGAACAATTCGCCACCAGCAATGCTCAAGTGACAGAGCAGCAGATCAAACTGCTGCATGCCCTGGTGATGGCCGGCGGCAGGAGCCGGGTAAAGCCGACTCCCTTTCGAGATGGCCAGAACGTTATTCGCGACGGACGCAGCAAAAGAATCGTCTATATGCCGCCAGAGGCTAAAGACGTGCCGATCCTGATGAAGGAACTCGTAACCTGGATCAACAGTTCGATTAGCAAGGGCCTTCCTTGCCCGATTCGCGCCAGCATCGCGCACTATCAGTTCGCCACGATCCATCCCTATTATGACGGCAACGGTCGAACCGCCCGATTACTGGCGACGCTGATCCTGCATCTGGGTGGTTACGACTTAAAGGGCTTGTATTCGCTGGAGGAATATTATGCCCGAAAACTCTCAGATTATTACGAGGCGCTGACAGTCGGTCCCTCTCATAATTATTATCTGGGCCGCGCCGACAGCGACATCACGAAATGGGTGGATTACTTCTGCCAAGGGATGGTCGAGAGCTTTGAGAATGTAAAGAAGCGGGCTGCGGAAGCCGCTGACCATGGCGCCAGCGATGATTCATCGCCGTTGCGCACACTCGATCCCCGCCAACGGAAGGCGCTGGAATTATTTCGTCGGAGCGATGTGATCACCAGTCGTGATGTCGAGCAACTGTTCACGATCTCTCAGCGCACCGCGCGAAATCTCCTGCGCACTTGGGCAGAGCGCGATTTCGTGGTCATTCTCGATCCAGCCAAAAAAAGCCGAAAATACGGCTTGGCACAAGCCTTTAGGCGACTTGTGCGATCATGAGTAGATATTAAATTCTCGTTGAAGCGGCGGTTAGCCAGCCAACCACCTTCACTTCGATAACAGAGAATACCTCCAATGGCTTGGCAGATTCACGCCAGCGCACTTCAGGATTTCTAATCAGGCAAATGGGTATAATGCTTCATTATGGAGCAAGGAATGAGCGATAACGACAACAGCGGGAAAGCTCCGAAAGGTGAGCGGCGCGTGCGGAATTCTTTCGCCCTGCTCAATGCATTCATCAGTCACCCTGTCATCAGCGGAATAATCGTCGTCATCATCGGGGGCTTCCTCTGTATCTGGATTTTCAACCGTTGGGGGTTCAATTTGATGGACCCGTCGTCATCCCGGCACCGATCGCGATTCGCTTCGTCGCCCGCAACCGCACCAATGGAACCCAACCTCAGTAGGCAGGAAGAAGCCGATAAAATTGATGGCAACCTTGCCGAACTGAAACGGCGGTCAAAGACGAATCCTCAAGGGACGAAATTCATCGTCACAAAAATCTTGAACAGTACAGATCCGCATTTCCCGGGATTGAAGGATCCGGAACTTGATGACCTGTTTGCCCAGCTAGATGAGGAGATCAACAAGATTAAGAATAGCTCTGTCGAAGCGCTGTTTGATTACCGGCGAAACATGGATGCCCTGATGCAGGAATGAATGTGCGAGTGCTTTCAGGCTATTCTGCCGCTTTACTCAACAAACTTTGGTCGTCGTCAAGGCTTTCGATAACTGGGTTTCGCCGAGAGCATAGGCAGCCACAACTTTTTCGTATCATCCCTTGCGGCGATGAGGACTGTACCTTCCGGTATCAGATCGGAAAATTCCTTGGGGCGGCAGCGGTATGGCTGGCCATGCTGATCGTTCCACTGATCATCTTTCCCGGTTGGATCACAATTATCTGGCTGTTGATCGCCGTCTGCGGCAGCGTTTGGGGTATCCGTCGATATGCCAAGAAAAAGCAGGCGGCTGCGGCTTCGCAGAAAGATGGAAACAATGCCTGGGGGAGCAATCAGTTGGTACGCCCCCATACTACTACTCGATTAATTTCAATACTTGCCGCGAAAAACATATCGAACTACCCGATCTCGTTGTGCAGAATGCGAGGACCAAAGTCGGGCTGCCATAGTGCCTTACGGTCGTCGAGATCGGCGGTTGCCTTATATGCGGCTTGCTTCTAACCATCGAATGAGCCGTGGCTTGCAGCTGAAGAGCTCGTGGGGTTTGACTGCGTCCCGTCAGATCGAGGCGACAAGACACCACCTATAAGAAGCGAACTGTCAAGACACTTCCCCCGCGCCCCGGTGCCGGTTCCTTCATTGGCGGTTCAGGAAACGCGCAGCTCCCTAGCTTCAGTCGCCCACGTTTTCGCCAGCATCGTTCAAAAGAGGGACGTTCAGAAAAACAGGTAACATCATTGGACCGGACTGAAGCACGTTCTTCCCGTCTGCGGAAACTGCGCCCGGATTGAACCTGTTTATGAGGCTTCCGTATCTAGGGTCACCATAGTATTTCATAATTATCGGGTTCAATAAATCCCCCTTCTGCATCTGAACAGTTTTATAGCCGAGCTCATATCCGAAAGAATCTCGAAAATAAAGCTCCAGCCCACGCTGCTTTTCTAAGTCCAAGGCGCCTGTAGCAGTCCGAGCTAAAAGCTTTTCATAAGCAAGTCTGATGGCGGAGTCCGCAACTTGAAGCCGTGTTTGTTGCCACTGGGGAACAAAATACTGAATTAGTTTCCCCTGTTCGACCTCTGTTGCGACTTTGGCCTTGTCGAGGTCGAATGGCGGTCCGCTGTCGAGATTAAAGACGACAATCAAGCGAAAAAACTTCGGATCACCGTATGCTTTTTCGGCGATCTCGCCCAGCGTCATCTTTCGCTCCAGCACAATATTGCGCGCAAGCCGAAAGTCGCTTTTCATTACCTTATCCCTGACGGAGTCGTATGAATCGGTGGCCTTTATGGCGGCGGAGTTAGAGAGCCAACGCTCGAAGTATGAAGTACCCGAATCCGAAGTCTCGAAGGTGCCTCCACTTCGCAATGCAAACACGATGACTGCCGCACCTATCAAGGCGATAACGGTGCCGGGCGCCATGTTAGTTAGCTTCGCTTTGACGCCTGGGGCTTGAATGAGCATTTCACTTGAGCCGAACATCGCCCTCTGGAAGAGATAAAGTCCGTAAACTGCAATCGCTGCGCCGACTAGCACGGCCACGAGCATCACGACGAGTTTTAGCACAAGTGGTTCCATGGGCACCTCGTAAAGCGCGGTTTAATGCCGAACGATCTAAAAGCCGTCAACAGCGGAATTTCGACGGCGGCCGCCGGTCCCAGCGAAACACCGACATCATCGAAAGTTCGCATCGGGGTATCCATCTTACTTTGCCGCGTAAGCGGATTGTAATGCCTAGTTCCTACCGGTCACACGACGGTTCCAGAAAAGACAAAAATAGGGAAAAGGGCTTCATCGCTCGGCTCGCATTTCCATTGATAAGCCAACTTCTTAATGGTGCGGGCGGTCGGAATCGAACCGACACTCCATAAGGATCAGAATTTTAAGTCCTGTGCGTCTACCAGTTCCGCCACGCCCGCGTTTAAGTAGCTATAGCGGCGCTAAGGGATTCCGCCAATGAAAATCTCATCATTTATCTCTTTGGCCTCGGAGCATTCCTTTTTTTCTTGGATCTGGGCTTGCGCACGTTGATTGCCGCCGCATCGAGGGTGTTTTTGAGATGCACGGCGTAATGCTTCTCAATCATCTCGACGCTGGTGCGGCAATTCTTGGCGATCTGGTAAATGTCGGCGCCCTCCATGAGCCGCAAGCAAATGTACGTATGCCGGAGACTGTATGCGGTGCGACGGTTGCCGTCGCGGTCGAATTTCAGCCCTTCCTCTGTAAGGATGGCATTGAACAGCGTATGATGGGTGAGGGGGAACAGCCGGTCCGTTGGCTGGGGCTGGTTGCGTTTACGAAGCCTGATAAAGGGGTGGACAGCGCCAGTGGTACTTTTGCAATAGCCCACACCGCGCTTTCCGCGGACCTCGATTTCCAGAATGGTTTCGCCGGTTGCGTCATCCTTTATGATGGCGACATCGCGATATTCAAGCCGCGCAGATTCGTCGGGTCGAAGGCCGGTGTTAGCCATGAAGAGAACGTAATCGTGCAACTGCTCGGAAGCCCATCGCCAATTCTTCTTGGTCGGATTCTTTGCTCGTCGGCGGGTGGCTTCGTAAAGCTGACGGTATTCGGTCGGAGAAAACCATGCGCGATGGGTAATCTTGCCGGATGTCTTGTATGGCGGCGAAAGGTCGGGAACGAACGGCAGCCAGCCGTGCCGATGCGCCGTTTTCAGCACTTGGCGAAGCGCGACAATTTCCTTGTGCATAGAGCTTCGACTCGGCACCTTTCTTTTCTCGACGGGCTGCGCCCGGAAGACCCGGTACTCTTGCACTTCCCCCGGAGTGATTTCGGACAGAACCATGTCTCCGAAGTAGGGAAGCAGGTGGTTGTGGATTCGGGCGAATTGCCCTTTAACATGATCGGGATGGCGTTGGCCCTGGGTTAGCGCTTTGTACTCGCGCTCGAACTGTGCGGCGGCAACGCGAAATGTTTTGCCGTCTTTGATCCCGCCGGCCCGATGTTTTCCTTTCAATTCGAGATACCAGTCATCGGCGAAGTCCTTTGCCCGCGCGAGGCTTTCTTCCTTCGTGCTGGTCCGGCGGTTCTTCCCCGCTAGATAAGTCGAGCACTGCCAGTAGCGGCTATTCTCGCGCTTGTAGACGTGGAGTCTTCCTCCCATCAACGTATGATCTGCCATCGAGTCCGTTTTGTGCGTATGAGCGCAGAAATGTGTAACAGTTGTGTAAGCCTATTACAGGCTGGTTTGGACGTCAATGAATAAGTTAATCCATGGAATTTGATGAATTATTTGAGTTGTCGTTAAATATATCGAGATGATTTTAAGTCCCTTGAGTGCAGAACTAACAAATTGAAATATAACCACAATCAGGCAAGAGAAATGCGTATGTGTAAGATACTGTGTAAATATCGCCAGCATTCAAATAATGTCGCGTCCTGCTCATTGGACGCCGGAATGCCGCCTGGGAATCACGGCAAAAAGTGCCTATAAAGCGTTCATCGACCTTCGCTGCTCGATTCAAAAAAAGACTTGCCGGCTATTCAAAAAGTGCGTGTGCCAACGTGGGACATCGGCTATGGTCAACCGCGATGGCATCGATCATCACGAGGACGACGCGGCCGGCCTTTTCCTCGGCATCTACCGATATTCACTGCGAATAAAATCCTCTGCGCAGCAGAGGGGAGAAGTCTGTAAGCTTAATTGTCCTGCAATGGGACAGAAAAAACTATTCGCAAACAAGTGTGTGAATATCGCTGTAAGCCGCGAATTTTCTGGCGCTCCGACGCATAGTGGTATAAAATACTATTATGCTAAACGTGACGCCGCAACGGTCACCTGAAGCAGCAAAATCGTACTTTGCCAAATCCGACTATCTATCCGAAGGGCAGGAGCTCGTCGGAAACTGGGGCGGCAAAGGCGCGGCGCTTCTGGGCCTGTCCGGCACAGTCGAAAAGAAAGCCTTCGATCGTTTGTGCGATAATTTGCATCCGCAAACGGGTCGTCCGCTCACGCCGATCAACCGGAGTAACCGGCGCGCCGGTTACGACTTTACCTGGTCGGCCCCGAAGTCGGTGTCGGTCGTCCATGCCCTGACGGGTGATGAGCGCATCGCCGATGCCTTCCGTCAGTCCATCCGCGACACGATGTGCGAAATGGAAGCGGACATGCAGACGCGGGTCCGCAAAGGACGGTCACAAAATGACCGGACGACCGGCAACATGGTGTGGGCAGAGTTCGTGCATCTGACTAGCCGACCGGTCAACGGAATGCCATGTCCGCAGCTTCATGCCCATTGCTTCGCCTTCAATGCGACGTTTGACGGGGTGGAAGACCGATGGAAAGCGGGTCAGTTCGGGAAGATCAAAGGCGACGGTTATTACTGGCAGGCGGTGCAGCAGGCCCGCTTTGCCGATCGACTGAAGGGGCTGGGCTACTCCATCGCCAAAACAAAGAATGCCTTCGAGATTAGCGGCGTTCCGGCCAGCGTGATCCAGAAGTTCTCTCTGCGTACCCGGTTGATCGATCGGGTGGCCGAGAAGCTCGGCATCACCGATCCAAAGGTGAAGGCGACGCTGGCGGCAACCACCCGGGAAGCAAAGCTCGGCGATATTCCCTATGCGCAGCTCGTGGAACGGTGGGACCAGCAGCTTGAGCCGCAAGAGCGTAAAGCGATCCACGGCGCTGTCAGCAAGCCGATAGCCACGGTGTATGACAATCCATCGCACGTTCAGTTCGCGGTCGATCATGCGTTCGAGCGGAGCAGCGTGATTGATGAACGGCGTCTGATGACGCTGGCCTTACGCCACGGCATCGGTGAAGTCACTCCCGAAGGCGTTCGCGCAGAAACAGAAAAACTCGGGTTGCTCAAGCGCGAGATGTCCGGCCAGGTGATGGTGACAACCCGGGAGGTGCTGGCCGAAGAGCAACGGATGGTGGGCTATGCGGTGGCCGGTAAGGGCTCGTGTAAACCTCTGGTCGGTGGTCGCGATGGTTGGCAGGATGAATTGCGGGAGTCGAGCTTAAGCGCCGAGCAGCGGGCGGCTGTAACACATCTGCTCATGTCGCCCGATCGCGTGATGATTCTGCGCGGCGTAGCCGGGGCGGGTAAGACAACGCTTACCAGAGAAGCCGTCAAGCAAATGGAGGCGAGCGGCAAGCCGGTGGTAATGCTGGCACCATCCGCCGAAGCGTCGCGTGGTGTGTTGCGCGCTGAAGGATTCCAAGGCGCGGATACGTTGTCGCGGTTCCTCATTGATGAAAAGATGCAGGCAGCGGCTCTAGGCGGCGTTATCTGGTTGGACGAAGCCGGGCTTGTCGGATCAAAGACCATGGTGTCGCTGTTCGATTTGGCGGAGCGGCTCGATGCCCGCGTGGTATTGGCCGGCGACAAGCGGCAGATGGCCAGTGTTGAACGCGGCGCGGCATTGCGGGTGCTTGAAGATATTGCCGGCTTGCCGCTGGCGCAGCTGACCGACATTCGCCGGCAGTCTGGCCGTTACAAGGAGGCGGTCAGGCTGCTATCAGAAGGCAAAGCATCGCAGGGACTTGAGCGGCTCGATGCAATGGGATGGGTCAAGGTAATGCCTGCCAAAGACAGCTATGGCCCGCTTGCCGCCGATTATGTTCAGAAGGTCAGCGCCTGCGAGAATCGGGAAAAGGACGTGCTGATCGTCAGCCCGACACACGCGGAAGGTGCCAAGATCACCGAAGCAGTACGCAAGCAACTCAAGGCAACCGGCTTGATTGGCCGCGACGAACGGGAGTTATTACGCCTGGTCCCGCTGCAATGGACGGAAGCCCAGCGGCGCGACGTTGAAGGTTATGCGGGCGACGAGATTCTTCAGTTTCACCGTAACAGCGGCGACTTCAAAGCCGGTGAGCGCGTGGCGGCGGCCGTCGCCTTCGCGGCGGCGCGGCCACCGAAGGCCAAAAACTTTGCAGCCTTCGAGGCCGGGTCGATTCACCTGGCGACAGGTGATGTCATCCGAATCACCGCCAATGGCAAAACGCTGGATGGTGAGCACAAACTCAATAACGGGGCGATTTACGGCGTGAAAGGCTTTACCGCCGGCGGCGATATCCGGCTTTCCAATGGGTGGATCGTCGGAAAGGATTATGGCCACATTAGCCACGGCTATGTGTCAACCGCTCAGGCGGCGCAGGGTCGCACCGTCCAGCATGTGCTGGTTTCGCAAACGGCCGAGTCCTATCCGGCCGGCGGCCGCGAAAGTTTCTATGTGGCCGTGTCTCGTGGCAGGCGTTCGGCGACGATTTACACGGATGACAAACAGGAATTGCAGCAAGCCGTCGAGCGAAGCGATCCGCGCATGTCGGCGACGGAGCTGGTGCAAATGCCCAAACCGAATGTATGGCGGCATGTCAGAGACATAACGCGGCGGGAAGCGGTTCTCGCGGCGGCGGAAGCGGCGCGGGAGCTGAAACGAACACGCCAATCGGAGTTAGGATATGAGCGATAGAGATAATCCCCATTTAGCCAGTTTGCTGATGCCGCCTGCCGATAGGGCATCCAGAGTCCAACCGGATGATGATCCGGATCGTGTGGAGTTCCCCCCTACCAATGCGGCGGATTACAAATCCTATGCGCGGCCCTGGGTCAAGCCGGTGCGCTCGATACACTTTTTTACGCAGGATGGGCGGTGCCGGACATTCGAGTATACCGACCTGCGGTCGCGCTGCGGCAACGACGAGGATTTTCAAAGTACGCGCTTCACGCTGGGGTTTCTGGGGATGCGAGCGGTGGAAGTGACCGTCGAGGGGCGCGATCTCTGGCCCTTGTACGACCTAATTCGACAACACCGGATGCCGTGGGTCATGGTCGCGGCCAGGGATTTTGCAGGAAACGGCGAGACAATCGTGACGCGGGTAACGTTCGCGCATCTCAGGCCGGATGAATGAGGATGGAATTGGCTATTCTAATGCGAAAATGGTGCCTTCAACTTGACAAGTGTTTGTATCGGTTTATCGTGAAAGCGTCATCATGGAGTCAACGGCAAGGATGCCACCATTTCGCAACACGGGAGTAAGCTCCCAACGCCGACCAGAGACATTGGCCGAGTTGCTTTTTTATCTCGACGATCCAAAACAACGTCGGGAATTAGAGAGTTATCGAATAAAATATGAAGCTGTGCATGGACCGACAGACCTGACTAGGCGCTATACGTCTACTTGGCCGGTCGAAGCACAGCGATGGCTTTGGAGAAACGATGTTAAAAGCTACTTCGACGGGTTTCCACCGTTTGCCAAAGCGTATATCAAAGGAAAGATGGAACTTGCGGCGGCAAGTGGTGAACTCGACAACGAGCTGGACGAGTATGTGCGATTATTCGTGCAAGGTAATATGCAGTTAGATTTGGGCGCGCGTCGCCGCTAATTCCGACGGCGCTTTCGCGGCTTCGATCGCGGCTGCTTTGGAGAAGCCGGAACGGCTGGAGCTCCCGAATTCGCAGGAGGCGGCACTGCTGGGGGAGTAGGACCGTCTTGATGCAATGTTTCACCGGACTGAGACTGGCCATCGGGTTCGGAGGATGAAATGTCATGCGGGTCATTACCCCGGTGACTATCTGCATCAGTTGGCATCCCCGTCGCTGACCGCATGTCATCGTCACTCAACCCGGCACCTATGCCTTCGGCGAATACTTTTCGGGCAATACATTCTTCAAAAATGCTGTTCTTATTGTGAAACTCAATATCGTGCTCGCGCGCTTTCCGCTGTGCAGAGAGGACAACGACTTTGTCGACAACTGAAGCGAGCAAACTTGCCCGGAATTTTTTGAGGCCGTGACCTCTGGGACGGTATGCGAACTTTTCGTCTGCTGTTGGCAAAAATCTGACGATCGCATCCTGAACAAACTGGTTTCTCGGTTGTGGTTTGCGTCTCCCGGATTGTCGCACGCGTTCCATTGCTCTGAACAGCCCAATTGGAATTAAAATATCAGGCTCAAAATGACCTTCGAACTCCTGAGATTTTGGTGGAAGATTTGACATGATTCTATAGATGACGGTCTGCGCAATATCCTCATAAGTCAGTCAGTGGGTCAGTAATGCAGGATATTAGCGTGGGGTTCATTAAATTACAAAGGCAGTCACAGCCTCAGACAGAAAGCACGAACCGAATGCAGGCGGACATCAAGTCATAACCATAGGATATAAATAGTGTTATATCATTTTATCGATTGCAAAGCCATCGCCGAGTTCGTATTCTAGGTAACGTTAGTCGAGCATTTTCATCACGAGATGTAAGGAGTTTGTTCGCAATAAAAAAGTAAAAATAAAGAGGCCACGGCGGTTGCCGTGGCCACATCGGCGCGCCAGGGATCAGTTGACCATACCGAAACGTTTTGCAGGCGAACGGTACGGCCAATAAACACAGTTGGCGCGGGCGACAACCGCGATTGTAACAGATTTCCCGTTGCCCGCCTTCCTTGCTCCCTGGACTCCGCACTCCGCATGGCACGAGACCCCCTTGCGTGGTGAGCGGCAGGGTCCAAACGGGTGCTGTATGACATTCTCAGCAGTTCGCCTTGGCATCATTTTAGGAATTCTGGCCAGTTTTACTCTTTGGGTTTTGCGATTTTAGCGGGCAAAACCGCCATCGGTCGTAGAGATCACCGGCCGATCATCAGAATTCGAATTGTCGCTGCGGATCATCCGACGGCCTTCGCCGGTAACTTAATCGCTTCTGGGCGAGCTGTTCCAGATCGCGGTTATGTGTTGCATTGGCAATTCTAGCCAGAAGCAACAGATCATTGCTGCCAGGGATTTTGCCAGAAACGGCGAGACGATCGTAACGCGGGTAACGTTTGCGCATCTCAGGCCGGACGAATGAAAACGGTCAATTCCCTTACGTGGGCTGCTCGAATTTACTTGCTCCCACCTTGGGATCGTGGCATACTAGGTAGGTAGGGCATGAGGATTATTTCACGTAAGCGACTGCGGCAGTTCTGGGAGAGGCGGGAATACGCCGACGCAGAGCAGCCGCTTAAGGCATGGTTCCGCGAGGCATCGAAAGCCGATTGGGGAAGCCCGTCGGCGATCAAGGCGATGTATCGCAGCGCCAGCCTGGTCGGCAAGAATCGCGTGGTATTCAACATTGCCGGCAACAAGTATCGGCTAGTAATTAAGGTGAATTACCCGTACCGGGTCATTTACATCCGATTCGTCGGGACGCACCGGCAATATGACGAGATTGACGTAACGGAGGTATGAGATGGAGATCAAGCCAATTAAAAATGAGCGGGACTATCGCCGTGTCCTGCAAGAAATCGACGCGCTGATGGATGCCAAGGCGAACAGCGTTGAAGGCGACCGGCTCGACGTGCTGGCGACGCTGGCCGAAGCGTGGGAAGAAAAGCATCATCCCATCGACGCGCCCGATCCCATTGAGGCGATTCAGTTTGCGATGGAGCAGCGCGGCTTGACCCGGCGCGATTTGGAGCCGTATATCGGCAGCCGCGCCCGCGTGGCGGAAGTGCTGAATCACAAGCGCTCCCTGACGCTGACGATGATCCGCAAGCTGCATAGCGGGCTTGGCATCCCGGCCGAAGTGCTGATCCGCGATCACGGCTTACGCCCTGCCGGATGACAAGGTGATGGCTGGTGACTTTCATGCGGTCAGCGGGTTTAGTTGTTCATGGGCCATGATGGCCCTTCCGATGAGTTCGGGAATCTGTGGCACGACGGCGTTGCCGAGGGCCTGGGTTCGCTCCATCCGATGGGGAAGCCCATCATCGCTTCCAAGAGTGAAGGGTGAAGGTAAGTCCCGCCAAACCTGCGGGGCAGGTAGTTCTTGAGCAGATTGTCTTCCTTGCGGCCCCACTGTCCGCGGCAGTCTGAGGCCAGCGGCGTGGGCAACAATCCATAGGCGGTCCCGCCGATGAGGCGCCCCGACGGCACAAGCTGGAATAACGAACGGCGTTGCGGAGTAGCCGGCAGCGTCCAGGTCAGCGAGTACGGCGTCGAGGCCGAGTTGAACATGTCCAGCAACATTCTCGCAAATGACCCATCGTGGCCGGAGCTCTCGTATGAGGCGATACATTTCCGGCCAGAGATGACGCGGGTCGTTGTCGCCCCGCTGTCTGCCGGCAACGCTGAACGGCTGGCAGGGATAGCCGCCGCAGATAATATCGATTCGTGCAATCTTGTCATGGTGTAACCTCCGTGCTGTGAGTTGGGTGATGTCGTCGTAGATGGGCGTATCGGGCCAGTGGCGCTTAAGCACGCTCTGGCAGAAGCCGTCGATTTCGCAGAATGCGGCGGTGCGCATCCCGGCGTTTTCGAGGCCCAGGGAGAACCCGCCGATGCCCGAGAACAAGTCGAGTACGTTGTACGTGACGGGCGGTTGCTGGACGTATCGCCGACCGGCGATCCTTGCCGCATAAAATGGATTGATGGCTCGCATAGAAAACTCCTGCGGATGGCGGGCGGGCATCGCAGCCCGCCCGGTGGTTGCGCAATTACTCCTTTTTCTCGGAAGCGACGCGAAGCGTGATGCGTCCGTCGAGCGGCACGGTTTCGATCTGGATGTTGAATCCGTTGCCGTCCTTGTGCGGCCAAGCGGCACCGATTCTTGTGAAGTAGCCCTTCTGTCCTTCGCGGCCTCGCACGTGATAGGCGACGTAGCCGGGTGTTTTGCTCGCGGGGGATTCATTCTTTGAGTTGTTGGTCATATTCGTTCTCCTTCGTTTTTGTTTTGCGGACCGCGCCCATCGCGGCCTGACGGCACGTGTGATCAAAGCCGAGCAAGCCGGGGCGCAGCGCACCGATCAAGCGAAAGGCTGAAGGCTTCCGCACAGCGGAAAGCGGCCTTGGCAGCTTGAACGGACCGGCGTCGGCTTAGCGTGCCCGTCAAATAGGCCGCGTGGGCGGGTCCGGCATATCGAATGGGAGAAGCGGAATGTGAACTATCCCGGCGAAGAATCCGCCGCATGGCATATAGGCGGCGCTGGCCACACTCCGCGACGCAGACAAAAAAAGACCCGACCGGTGTCCGGTCGGGCCTTTGCGGATTCACTGAGATCGCCGACTACGCGGCGGGCTTCACCGGCAGCATGCCGGCTCGCTCCTTGGCGAGCAATTCCAGCACGCGGCTGTGCGTGGCGTTGGCCACCTTGGCCAGAAGTAGCAAATGATCGCGGCCGAAGGCGGCGGTGCTGGTCCACCGACCTTGCTCATCGCGGTAGAGCCGCTGCAAGGTGACGTTGAACCACGTGCCATTCTGGCTTTCGTTGCGCCAGATTGCGGCTTTGATGCTGCCGATTCTGACCTCCTCGACCGGGCGAACTTTGTTGGACTGTTTCTTTGCCATGACGGACGCTCCTTTCGTTGGGTTTGATGTTTGTCCGTTCACCATTGCTGACGGACAACTCAAAACCGACAGGAGCGCTAGACCGCGGCTGGATGGGTTGTGGCAGGAGAGCGAAGCGGGCGCGGGTGAGCAAAGGCGACGTGACGAAAGTGATTTTTCTTGAGGTACTCAACCCTTGAGGGGCGCAGCGAATAATCACGACGGCGCTAGACATTGCCTCTCGCGGGCCGCAAGGCCCGGACAGGCGCAGCCTGGAAGCCGACCAGAACAAACCAGCCGGACACGGGGCCGATGGCAAAGGAACAGGCCAAGCTTAGGACGGTCTGAGGAAGTTGACGCGGCATGGTGCAGTGTAAATCCGGCGGAACGGACGGCGTGGGAATAATCGTCACTGGCGACACACCGGCAAGAGCAGAAGACCAGCCGGCGCGATGGCAATAACAATGCTGCGGGAATGTCGCGTGCGCCATGCAGGACGCGGATGATTTCGACGACGCCGCAATCGGCGCGGTAAAAGATGAGATAGGTGGTAAACCCACTGAAGGTGCCCCCGGCGATCTTTCCCTTGTGGTAGACACTGGCTGAGAATTGGTTAATTTCCATTAATACACTTTCCGGCGTATTCGCCGGCGCGCGACTGGACTGAAAACGACTCGCTAATCCGCCACCTGCGGCGTGGGAGATAGCGGGAACTTGTCGATGTCCTACATTCGCTTGTTTGCGGAACATGCTTATGGGTGAGATAAGTATTGTCGAAAACGAGCGGCTTCTTTGACTCAAGGGGCTATAATAATTACGATCCTAAATCGAATTACGGCAAAGTGACTAGTATAAGAGGAGGTGTTATATGGGTTGGCTTTCGGTCGAATTCAAGAACGTGAACGGGCGATTTCGCATTTCAGATTCTGATTACATCATCAAAGATGGATATCTGCACGCTTTTTCCACCTCTTGGCCTGACGGAACAGTCAGCCACTTTGTGCTGAATCCATCAGATCAAAAGGTCGCAACTTGGCAAACAAATCTCAGCAAGGCCGTCGATGCCTTGCCAAAATTCAAGTTCGGTGTTGCTTCGCTGGTAATTGTTGGGGGTGGCTTGGTCATTGCCGGGCCAGCCGGAGCAGCGGCTGGCGCCACCGGTATTTTTCTCAAGGGAATGCACGATTTGTGGAACAACTGGCATCCGCATGAGACTAAGGTCCAAGGTTACTACGAACTGGAGACGGGTGACCCTTCGGGCAACTTTAAATCTCCAATTCGAATAAGCGACATCAGGGCATCATGACCCATTCTACACACGTCATTTGGACACCATGGCTACCATCTTACGAATCGTGCGCAATCTAACCAGCATGGGCAGTTTCGTCGGAATTGCCAGACAGCTTCAAGTCTTTGTTGACGGCAGCCTGGTCGGGACAGTTTCGTGGAATAGCTCGGCGGATTTTGCGGTGCACCCCGGCAACCGCATAATATATGTCAAAATGGATTGGTGTAGTAGCCGTGAGATGAGCGTCAACTTCGATAAAGATGAAACGGTGGTCTTGGAATGCCACGCACCAAGTTTGTCGATATCGGTAACGGGAATACTCGGTCGAATATTTGGTTATCCCAATGACTTCTTTTCGCTCCATCGAAAGCATTAACGCATTAAAATTTGATTGACGGCACAGTATTAACAATGCTACTGTTGCACAATGGATGAGAAAGAAGCCAACGATTCCAGTCAAAGCGAAAGTCATGTATTGCTGCGTAAAATTACCGGCGCTATCGTATGCGGAGCCGGTTTCTCGTTATTTGGTTGGGCGCTCGTCGGTGGCGTCGCTCATACACTTGAAAAGCTAAAGTTCATCGGCCGAAAACAAACAGATTTATCAGTTCATCTTGGAACCATCATTTCAGGTGTCGGGGGCGCGGTGGCAGGTTGGCGAGAAGGTTTGGTACATTCCAAGTTACCAGTTGATTGTGAACCACGCGCCTCATCGTTTGAAATGAAAGATCAAAACACTACAGTCCCGTGCGATCAAATCCGCGGCTTGTAGGTCAAGGTCATTTTGACGGCACATTCCATAAATCCGTTGCGTTTAGGCAACCTGCATCCGAAAGATTCTTCCACAGTTAGGTGACAGGTGCACCGCGAAAAATCACTATGGCACTAGACATTGCCTCTTGCGGGCCGCAAGACCCGGACAGGCGCCGCCTGGAAGCCGACCAGAGCAAACCTGTCGGACGCGGGGGCGATGGCGAAGAAGCCGGCCAGGTTCATAACGTTTCGATATTGTCCATACGGCATCCATGGGCTATTAATGGAGAACGAAGGGGAAGGGATATGAGTCGTACCAGTATCGATCGCGTTACGGAAGAGGGATTTCAGCGTTCGTGTCGCCTGGATGGATCGAGCGCTGCCTGGCATGTGACGTAGGCTTCAAGCTGGTTGGCTGCGTGCTGCCCGAAATCCTTGGCGTAGGCAGTGAGGGCCGTGTCAAAGAGGCCCTGCAGGCGAATTGCCTCGGTGGGCATACAAGAGCCGCCTGCCAGTTGGATGGTGTCGAGAAGGTCAATGAGCTTCTCGACGTGGCGTTTGGTAATCTCGCGGACCTCGTGGGCACCGGGGCATATCAGTTTTCCATTCTCCTCCTGGCCAAAGTTGCCGGCGGCAACGGCGGCGGGCAAGGGCTTAGGCACAGGAAGGACGGCGATAATTCGGCGCTGCTCCGGCGGGCGGCGGGTAACTCTGTGTTTGATCGGTTTTTCAACAGGTTCGTCCATCCCCGGAGCATGGCCGCTTGGTTCGGTGACCCTCACGGGTCGATTGGGCTGGCCGTCCCCGACAACCTGAATGCCCGCATGCCAAGCCCGAATCGCTTTGCTGAACTGGTCGGCAGCGTCGGCGCCGAACGTGTCGGCATACGTGTCCATGAGCGTCTGATACCAGCGATCAAGCCTGGCCGGCTCTGTTTCCAAGAATGTCTGTAGCCGTTGCTTGGTCTCTGCAAGCATGGGTTTCCTGTTGTTCCTGGGGTCCACACCACGGCGTTTTGCATCCATCACCACGTCAAGGTCATGCAACGCGCCGAGCGCCTGGCGAGCGTGTTCCTCGTGGATAGAGCGGATGGCATCCGGTGTCAGGTCGGCCGCGTCAATGACGCCTTCATCGACGGCCTGATCGGTGGGCTGCGGGAAGCTGGTCTTGAAATCCCACTTCAATCGCTGCACCAGCGTGCGCGACTCGGCCAGAGCGGGTGCCGCTGGCTCGGTGTTAACCGGCGTGACGGTGGCAACTGTCGGAGAATCCGCGTCGCCACCGGCCCAGTTGATGTGCAACTGGTTGGAATCATCGCCCCCGGAGGGGCGACGACCAGAGGAGCGAGCCATTGGGCCGGCTACCTGCTGAGCTGCTGAACTTCGCCGGCGAATTGCTGAGCGAGCCGGTCGGACAGTTCGCGGGTGGCGGCAGTGGCCTGAATCGTCCAGGATTTTTCCGCCGGACGATAGATAAAGCCTGCGTCCTTGAGCGTGGCCAAAATCTCTACTTCAGGCTTTTCCTTAAAAATGAATACCCGCTGCTTGAACCGACGGTCCTCTCCCATCTCAAAGCCTTTGTCTTTGCTGACGAAAATGGCCTTGTACGGCGGTCCCCAGCTTTTCTCCTGGCCTGCATCCTCCGCAGTTGCTCGCGGCTCCCCTGCTGGTGCGACTGATGCTTCTGGTTCAACAGCAGTTGCAGCGGCTCCCGCCGGCTCCACGGTGGTTTGGTTTTTCTTGCGTGACATGGTTTCCCCCTTTGCTGAATAGTTGCCGGGCAGCAGCCCGGCGAATATCCATCATGTCACAAAAAGATTGCCAAATCGTAAACAACTGTTAAGAATTGCGAGGGGTCAGCAGAGGTGAATCGCCTAACCTTCTGATTTAGAATGATTCAGAACATGGCAGATCAGTCGCTTTGCGTCCGGTTCCTCCCGCAGGATTCGTAAGGCCTCCACGCATTCCGGCAGGTTGGAGTTACCGCATGTTGCCCATGTAGAACCGGTATGAAATGCGATAAGCGCTCTTTTGGCGTCCTCAAATGTCGCATCCCAACTCAACCACTGTAACAACGGGCGGGCTTCTTCATTGGTTTCAAGGATGTCATCAAGCGGCACGGGGGAGGGCGGGGAACGATGTCGGAGCTGGCGGACTTGAGTCTCCGGCACCGGACCGAACGCCGTGCGTTCGAGTGCCGCGATGGTGGCCTTGATCTTAAGATGATCGAGCATCACGGCAGTCATATTGCGGCGGCGAGCAATCTCGTCAAGCAATGGAGCTTACGGCGGGAGCGGGATTATTCCCCCAGCTGCCGCTCGCCGCGAATCCAGTCGGCGGCCCGCTGGGCCTGGCCGGCGGCGGAAACCACCAATTTCTTGTCGGATTTCAGTTGCTTAAGCCATCCCGACAGATACGCAGCCTGATTCTCGATCACCGTCGGCTGAATCCCGGCATGGGAGCAGAGAAACGCGGCGGACATTTCCGCCACCAGTTCCTCCTTGCCGTAGTCGGCCGACCCAAACGGCTTGGGATTAGTGTCCAGCTTCCGATCCAGCCGTGAGCTATGACCCGTCGAATGCGAAAGCTCGTGAAACAGCGTCGAGTAATACTCCTCGACTGATGCAAACCGAGTCCGCTGCGGCATGTGGACGGTGTCGGTTGCCGGGCGATAAAACGCCTGCTGCCCGCCGTCATGCTCGACGGCCGGCCCACCCGCGAACCCGCCGGCGATCTGCTCAGCCGCTTCAATCGGCTTGAAGTCCAGCGGCTCAAACTTCACCGCGTCGGGAATCTCCACCCCTTCGACCTGCTCGGCATTGAATACTTTGTAATAACGCATCACAGTAATCTTCGCCGGCTGTCCGGTCTCCTTGTCGGTCGTCTCATACTGTTTCCAGAAAACGACCATCGACGATTTCTCGCCCTTCTTCACACTGCCGCCCCGCTCCTTGGCCTGATTGAAGGTGAGCCAGTAGGACGACCCGTACCCCTTGGCATAGGCAGTAAACGCCAGCAGAAACACATTCACGCCCCGATATTGCTTGCCCGTATTCAGATTCTTCGGATGCCCGGCCTTGCTACGGCCGAGGATCGGCGACCGCCAGGGCACCACGCCCGTCTCCAGCATGGCGACAATCTGATCGGTAACGGTTTGATAAAGATCGAACGATGACATAATGCACACTCCATCCAACAAAAGGGCCGAAGGTCTCAAGGGTTGTGGACCAACCACACCCCCGCCTCAGCCTTCATTGGAGGAAAGTCCCGGCAGCGACCGTAGCGCAGCGGTCAAAGTGGAACCGTCGGAGAAGAGGCTCCATGTACGCATGGAGTAGGACCTTGACGGCGAGCAGCGGTCGCTAAACTGGTGCTCCAAGTCTGAGCGGGGGATTTCTGCTAAAGGCGTGCGGTCAATGCGCGTGATGTCGGCGATGGCGGAAGGTCTGCCGGCAATGGGTGCGGGGAAGCTCCCCGCGATGGTTCATTCGGATGGATGGGAAGTTCGAGAACTCAGGAGAGCGGGATCGCCACGGTGAGGAAAAACCGCAATCACTTGAATCAGTGAAGGCAGGATGCGGTAGACAACGGTGTAGGGGAATCGTTGCAGGTTGGCGCGGCGGCAGGTCACATTGAGATGGGGATAGCTTTCGGGGAAGTTGCGAATTCGCCGCACCTGGAAGTTCAGGTCAGTCAAAAAGGCCCGGCCGAGTCCCAAGGCTTGGTGGTCATACCATTTGACGGCCTGCGCTGCATCGGCGGATGCCGGGGGCAGGAACTCCAGCGGGAGAATCACGATTGACGTTGTAGGCGCTCATACACGGCGTCCCACGGCTCGCCCCCCAATTTTCCATGGTCGGCCGCGGCAATCCGGCGGTCGAGTTCCCGCAGTTGCTCCTCGGTGAGCGGCGCGGTCAACGCCTCCAGCTCCTGCTGGGCGGTGTCATACAGCACATCGGCCAGTTCCATCTTCTGAACCGGCGACAGTGCCGCAATGTCAATTTCCTGAATCGGAATGCTCATGGTCCCTCCTGCGATCTGATCCTTTCAGGATGCCTGATTCTTCGACCTCTGTAAATCGAATTCATGGCGGTTGCTCGAACGCCATGCTTACATCGTGCAGGCCAGGATTGAAGAACGGTCGTATCGACCGCTAAACCGTGCGGCGGCGCTTCAGCGCGGCGATCGCGCCGATGCCGACCAAACTGAGACTCGCCGGCTCCGGCACACCAGCCGTAAACTGGAAGTTAGAAAAAACCTGATCCGCTTCTTCCTGGAGGCCATTGGCCGCGGTGATCCCGACATACGCGGTTGAGCCACCAACGATCGAGGGGATATTTGCCAGATAGGACGTGCTATAGGAGCCGGAGGTGACGGTATCGACGAGGCTTTCCTGCAAAAGCGAGCCATTGTAGCTGATCGTCACATCGATCGGATCATGGGAAGCCAGGTTGACAGGACTGGTGGACGGCGAGCCGTTGGGCGAACCACCATTGGTGTAGTAGCCGCTCGACGTAGAATTGCTGCCGTAAAGCTCAAGAGTAATAGCGGCGCTGGGACTAATGCCGCCGTTGCCAACCATCGTTGCCGCGATGGAAGTTTGCACGGCACTGGCCCCGGAGGAGCTATTCTGAATGACGAAGGCCGCACCGCCACCGCTCGTATTGAATGCTGACAGGTTAGACACCTGATAGGTGAAGGATGCGGTAAACGCGGAGATGTTTTGCACTGTATTGGCGAAGATGCTGCGATCTTCATCAAAGTGCTGGTTAGTAAGATGGATGCTCCCGGCTGACACGGTCGGCGCGGCATTACTATCCGTCTGATTGACGGTGAAGCCGGAGAAATCCCCGAATCCACTTATATTCGCCTGTGCCCTGGCAGCCGCCAGAGCTACGCCAAAGATCACAGAAACGATGCGACTCCACGACTTGAGATAGTGCTTCATCTTCTCTTCCTCCACAAGTTGATGTTTATTGAGGCCCACGCGCCCGCTAAACCTGTGGGGACGATAGTGATGGATGACCTTCTCTGTAAGCGGCATTTTGTGCGACGGAATTTCTGCTGTCAGCATTAGGGAGGACAGTATTCAGGCGTTAAATTCCTGGGAAACCGCCAATACGCGGCGAAGAATCGCTGAGCGACCACGCATCCCGCTTCTGAACGCGATGCGATCAAAATAGGTTCGCAATGTCGAATGACATATGCCCATCGCGGTTTCGATCTGCTTGTCGCTCATGCCGCGCAACACATATTCGACAATAACCGCGTGCTGTCCTGATAGCTTCATCGAGGTGGCGATCTTGCGCCAAAGGTCCGGTGTAATAGGAAGCGTTGGAAGCGGGTGTTGCGAACGGTCGGCTGGTTTCTTGTGAGCTGGCCTGAGCATGGCGGGGTTCCCGAAAAAAGAGCGTCGAACCAAGGACGCCCACGGAGCCCCCGCCAAGGGGCATGAGGAACGTGCCCTGGCCGACGCCCCTTATCGGGGCGCGGCTGCAAGGCACTGCTTCCTCAAATCAAACTTGGCGGTTTTCCGTGGAGCAGCGTCTTGATGCTCGCGCATCAAAATCCAATTGTCGCCGGCTTCGTCGAACGAATACCGGCAGCACCATTATACGGTGATTCAGCCCAGCCAAAAGGAAATCATCGACAAATCGGAAGGCTCAAGGAGTTGGCCGGGGAAGCTGCTCAGTAACGGCTGATACGCAACACCCAAAGACCATGCATAGCGCAATGGAAAGGAGGGGTCGCCTAAGCCTGTTAAATATTAAGCACTAACGCGGCTCATTTGCGCAAAGATTGTGAATGAACACGTTGCGCGAGCAAGCTAAATGTGGCATAGTTCATGAAGTTAAATAATTGCAAAAAAGGCCACTTCATCTGACGGCTGCGGAGTCAACAAAGAATACCTCAGATCATTGGCGCCAAGCTATTCGGGATTTGCTGCGCTCACTTCCGACCGACTATGACAACGCTCGTGACGTTGCCAAAGAGATTCGACGAACATTTCACGAGGAGCTTGCTGCAGCCATGCAGCCGCGATTGAACGGGAAAATGAAAACCATGCCGCATGACACGTATCAGGAGAAACAGGTTTTGGCCTCATGGGTCAACCATACACTTCATGCGGATTTGGGGTTGGCAATTCGTTGTCCTCGATCAAGAGAACCAGCAATTCTGATTGCTGACATCAGAAGCACTGCAACTCAAATGAGCCGGTTTCGCCTTGAAATCCACGATAAAAAGGGGCGGAAGGTCCGGACGTACAGCTCAGCAAAGCTTCCGGAACTTGAATTGATGGAGGATCCTCCTCGACAGGAATCATTGTCCCGATGGGACAGAATTCACAATCGCAAGTCGTTTGAGAAGTGAAGCGTCGTTCCCATGCCGAACGCTGACCTAGTGGAATAGGCCAGCGTTCGGCGATGACATGATTCTCCTTACACGTTCTCAGGTTCCCGAGTCAGCGAATTTCTTACGGAGAATCGACACGCCGCGATGCACTCGGCTGCGTACTCCTTGCGGAGTAATCTTCATAATCTTCGCCGTTTCATTTCCACTCAGTCCATGAAAGAATCGAAGGTTTATCACTTTTCGCAGGCGCTCCGGAAGCTCGAGAACAAAGGCATCTACTTCCATCAACTCGACGAGATGCTGAGGATCGGACCGGACGTCAGGCTCATCCAAATCCAACGGAGCTGCCGTCCGCCGCCTTTCCCGTTTGGAGATACCAACCGTTACATACCAAAGGGCTGCATACGCATAGGGAAAGAATGGAAGGTCCGGCCGATATCGTTTAGTCCGGTGCGGCCGAAGCTGGCAAAACCATTCGTGTACTGCTTCAGCCGCCCATTCGTCCGATGGCAACAATCTGAGGCGGTGGCAAAAACCGCTCGCAGCTTTGATTGCTCCATCGTAGAGGCTTTCAATAAGCGTATCTTGAGTTAGCGTAACTTCCGGGGTGCAAGGGGATTGGAAACGAAATAGGAGCTGAAGTGCCGGCTCGTATTGTTCAAATGGATGCGACGTTGCTTTCTTGCTTTCCGATGTTTTCTTTCCATTGGTCTTCATGGGAATCTCCAAAAGTGAACCAAGGGATTTAAAGTGAGAGCTTCGGTGCCCTTTGCTATCTAAACGCGATTTGCCGGCAAATCGCGATGAAATTGCAGGGCATTATTTCGCAGCAGTTTTTGCGCAGTTAGCCGCGCGGCTCAACCACCGCAATCGTCTCTCTTTAACCAAGGATGAAAGGCATTACTCGCACGAGGAAGCCTTTTCTACCCGCCGCAGAACCGTCTGCGATCGAAGGAAGGATCATTAAAAAATCGCCTTTATCAAAAGGGGAGATAACAAGACGATAGAAAGGAACTAACAATCTGTCATTGGACGGTAAAAGCACGATCGGTCAAATATCGGCCGCCAACTCCGGGAACTCCCTTGATGAGCTTACGAAGGTCTTTGGAGATATTCTGAAGGAGAGAAGTTACGAGCGCCCCAGGTTCACTTTTGTTGTTCTTTATCGACGACGCGGGTAAGAGGTCTTGGGCCGAAACGCGGCTTCCATTTGCCTTGATGAGCTTTTCGACTACAAAGCAAAGAGTTGGTTTGGCTCTTTCGATAATTTTGCCGTCAAGCAAGATTTCAGCTTTATGCATATCGACAGCGATTCGGCAAACGCGCCCTTTTGAAATTCCTATTGATGTGGAGGAATAGCCTGCCCTGTTTACACTGTCGTTCTGAGCCATCTGTTCTTCTGCTGGCATGGCCGATTGGGTGCGCCGCCCAGTTGCGTTCCCAATTACCTGTTCATTTGCGATTGCCTTCGTGCCAACGCTTTCCTCAATCCATCTTATAAGAGTCAATCCAATTTCGATGGCATTCTTCCTTGGACCGCGTGCAGTCACCCGGAATAATTTATGAAGTACGTCAGCGTAAACCTGAACCTGAACGTCATCCCACTTGAGAAAACACGCATCGCGGAACAAATACTGGTGGTCCTCTTCGTCGATAGGTTTGATTTTCGTCCCGCAACGGGCGACGAATTTAAAAAACGCATGCTCTGGAACAAAAACATTGAATGACACCGGTTGGTCGAATTCGGCATCGCACCAAGGCTCGAACGTGCCGGCAGGCCGTGCCTTGAATAAATCCGGCACGAAAAATCCAGCCTCACGTCCGTGTTCCTCGTATTTCAAAACCACCATGTATTGAGTCAGCAGTTCGTGCAATAGTTTTCGGTCACCAGGCTGCTTTAATGTCTCTGTGAGCTTTTCGAATCGTTCTTCCGACATAAATCCCCGTTGCTTTTCCGTCTTCTCGTCTGTGATTATTCTGTACAAGTAATCAAACACGAAATGGGGATTCAGGATCCGATCAATCCGATCCGAAACTCGCTGTGTTTCGTCCGGCATTTCTTTGAGTGGCACAACAACATCGCCCAGCCGTAGCAATTCACGAACAGTCAGATCAAAGTCTTTGACACCTCGCCTCTTGCACAATGACTTCAGGCGGGCGCGGGATATCCAATTAGGTGGTTTTGCGCCTGAAGCCACCGATTCCCGGAATAACTTTTGCACGTCGTCACGCACTAGAGCAGTTTCCTTTAGTACGGCAGTTGCTATATATGGCTGCTTTTCAAGCTGCTCGCCAATTTTCTTACGGACTTCAATGGGAGAGGTGTCAGTCAAATTATTCACGGGCTTTGCCACGATAATGTTCAACAATTTATATTCGCGTTCCAACTCTGCTTTTTCCACTTTTAGATCGGTGCCGGTGGTAGGCGCATCGCTGTGCGTAGGCACGATTATAACCGGTGCTTTTTCTACGTCTGGCATCCGCTCCTTCGCGTGATCAAGGCGATACGACTGCCGCATCTTCTCGGAATAACGCAACAATGTCAGATCCTGAATCATTTCCAGATAATATTTGCCCCAACCATCAAACGGTTTGCGCGCGTGTAAACACAATAGGAAGACCGATTGTCCAGCAAGATAGACGAATTTGTGATGGGCCTGCAATTGCTCTCGATGCCCGCCAACATCCACGACTACCAACGTAATGTCTGGCAATTTGGCACGCCCGTGCTCTTCGCGCGTTAGTTGAGTTTCGCAGATTACGGCACCAATGGTGTGTTTTCCATCACTTCCCGGTTTTGTCGTAAGGGGGCGCGTCAGCTCGGGTGAGGTGGGCTCCGTCAATCTTTTCCGAAGGTGAGTTTTGCCGGCACCACTCACACCAGCGGTAACCACGCGCGCTGCAGCTACAGTTCTGCCGTACCTGCTCAACTCGAGCAACATATCGTACAGCCTCTTTGGGTCGGTCTCTTTCAAAATCTCTGGGGAGACAGGCGCATCCATGTCTGGCCACCGCAAAGGATTACCGCAAACGATAATACGCTTGCGGATTTTGTCACCGCGTATTGAAGACGGCGAACGAAGAATGAGTTTGCACAAATGAACAATGATTAGCGGATTGGTGATTTGATTGCCCTCGATATTCAGCTTGCATAGGCCGACTAAATGTTCGGAGCCAGCCAACGCCTGGGCGCCTTCATCGCGGATTTCATTGTGCCCGATGTTCAGCGTATTCAAGCTGGACAGGTGCTCTGCGCCTGCTAGTGCCGTCAATCCTTTATCGCGGATTTCGTTAGCCGCGATGTTCAGCTTTCGCAAGGTTGATAAGTGCTTAGAGTTAGCCAACGCCTCGGCACCTTCATCGCCGATTTGAATATACGCCATTTCTAGCGTGCGCAATCCAGACAATTTATTTAGCCGCCAAAGCACCCATTGAATGGCTTGTAAATTGAAACCCAAACTCAAATAGAATCTGCCCTCGGCCGGGTTGTAGTTAGTGAAGCAGGCATCAATTACACGGCGAATGTCATTGTGTGAGGGCGGGACTGGCTCATTGCCGCTGTCAGCTCGGTTTCTTTGGCGTTTTGCCATGCGCGGAAAAAGTATCGGCTTTGCTGCTCATTCGCAAGAAACGACTTCCGCAGACGTACTCTGAATTGGCAGGGAAAACTCTGGGCAAAAAGGTGGTATGTTCGGAATTGAGATCATGCCCCACCATTTTTTTGTGCGCCAATGAAACAATTCTAGTGATCGAGACAATAGTCATGTGGGTCGGTAGTTGGTAACACCATTGAACTACAAATCCGACCATAAGTGATACCGAGGCGAATTGTCCACGAGTATTCGATGGCCGTCTGCTTGACTAAATGAGGTATTCGGAGCTTTCGTTGTGTACGCGTACTTCATCACGTGGCTTTGGCTAGTGCATTGCGTGGTCGGCTCGGTTTTGAGAACTCGCGGAAGCTCAAGAGAGAGAACGCGGTGAGCATTCTCCGAAAGGCAGGTCACAATGCGACAACTTAAACGCATACCCATAGCAGACCTACGGCCCGATCCCGAGCAGCCTCGGAAGTCATTCGATGAGGCAGCATTACTGGCGCTCGCCGACAACATGAAGCAGCACGGCCAAGCGGTGCCGCTGATTGTCCATGACGGGATCATTCTCGACGGGGAGCGGCGATGGCGGGCTTCATCCTTGGTTAATGGGCTCACAGCGCTGGACGCACTCGTATTGGAAGCTCGTCCTTCCGCAACAGAATTACACCTTCTGCAAATGAGCTTAGACGTTCACCGCTCCAATCTGACCGCGATGGAGCGGTCTGATTTCTTGTACCGGATAAAACAAGAAAACAACTGGTCGATCAGCGAACTGGCTGAAAAGCTCAACATGAAGCAGCCACTCGTAACAAAGCTACTCAAGTTCCAGGACGGGTGCGATGAACTGCGTGCTGCGCTGAATACCGGCACGATCGATCAAGATAAGGCATACGCGATTATCGGCGGCGAAACCGATCATGCAAAGCAGCGCGAACTGCTCAAGCAGGCCAGCAGCCTGACGCGCGAACAGGTCCGGGTTAAGGCTCGCAGCGGCGGCGAGCCAGTTGAGCTAAAGACTTCTGTGGCGCGATTTCCCCTGCCTTCGGGCACCGTGGTGACGGTGCAAGGTCGTAAATTGAGTCTTGGGGACGTAATTCTCGCAATCACCCAGGCTCTGCGCGAATTGAAACGGGGCCAGGCGGACCATTTCGACGTGGCGACGATGATGAATGTCATGCGGGACCGATCGCGGGCAGGGAGGTAACGGCCCGCAATTCAACCGAAAGGCAGGTGTTTCGTGGAATTATTAGTTGTATCCACTCTAATTGCAATATCAGGAATGGCGAGTCTTGGGCTGTTTCTGACGGGCGTCGGCACGATGCGGCAGGCGCGGCTTGCAAGAAAAATGTTCAATTGGCGCTGCCGGCGAAAGCAAGATGAAATGGTGGACGACTCTGATTCCGACTGATTAAGCGAGGGCCACGCATGTTCGGATTAAGACGACGAAAACCTCGTGAAACACGCGACGCCGTCCTGTTAAAGTGGACGCGGTCCGATCCATTCACGGAAGGCGAATTGCTCAATGGTGGCATCGCCGTGTTCGGCCGATCTGGGTCGGGAAAGACCAGTTCATCCGGCAGGGTCATTGGACGTTCGATCGTTAGCTACCGGAACAGCGGCGGACTGATTCTTGCCGCTAAGCCAGAAGACGTGTCCATGTGGCAGACGATCTTCGCCGGTTGCAGCCGTAGCAATGATCTCATCGTGTTCGGGTCACTCAAGAACAAATGGCGATTCGATTTTCTCGGATATGTCTGCCGCGATGGCGGGAGCACGCGGGATGTCACCCGCTGCATCCGCACCATCGGCGAAACGCTTCATGCCAGCGATTCCAAGGCGCAGGGTGAGGACGGCGCGTTCTGGGAACAACAGCAGGATCGGCTCATCTACAATGGGGTGGACGTGGTGAAGCTTGTCACGGGCAAGGTGACGGCGCCCGATCTGCAAAAGTTCATCACGACCGCCGCGTACAATCCGCAGCAGATTTCTTCTGAGGAATGGCAAGCGGGATTCCACAATCAATGCCTCAAGGCCGCATTTGCACGGCGCAAAAACCGAATCCAGTCACACGACTATCAGCTCGCCGTCGATTACTGGCTCGCCGAGTTCCCGCTAATGGCCGACAAGACGCGCTCCAGCATCCTCGCCGGAGTTATGGGCATTTTGCACGCATTTAATACGGGTCTGGTTCGTGAACTGATTTCGACGACGACGAATGTGACGCCTGATGACATGTTCAAGGGCAAGTGGATTCTGGTGAACCTGCCGCCAGCGAAATGGGGCGATACGGGCAGCTTCGTCAACGCCGGGTGGAAGTATCTGACCCAGAGGGCGAATCTTCGGCGTCGGGCAACGCCGCATGACCGGATCAACGTGATCTGGTGCGACGAAGCGCAGCAATTCGTCAATAGTTTTGATTCGCATTATTTGGCGCAATGCCGATCCCACCGCGGTTGCATGGTGTATCTGACGCAATCCCTGCATTCTTACTACAGCATGTTGAAGGGGGAGGCGGGACGGCATCAAGCCGATGCGCTGCTGTCGAACTTCCATCACAAGCTGTTTCATGCGCTGGGCGACGTGCAGACGGCGGAGTGGGCGGCATCGCTTATTGGGCGCTCGCTGCAAACCTTTATCGGCGGCTCGTCGCAGGGCGAGGTGGACATGTTCGACACCATGTTCGGACGGACAAATTACAGCGGCAATTTCTCTGAGCACTGGGAGCAGATTGTTCAAAACAACGCTTTCTTGAGCGGCCTTCGCACCGGTGGACCGGCAAACCGGTTCCTCGCCGATGCCATCCTGATTCGCTCCGGCGAGCCGTTTTCCAGCGGCGCCAGCTATCTGCCCTGCACCTTCAGCCAGAAAGGATAAGACCATGCCCGACCCCCAACAAAAGCAGCCGTTTCAGGATGTCCGAACGGGGTTCAACATCTTCTGGCACCTCGTCAGCGGTTACGCGACGGCGATTGTGCCCTTCACCCGAAAGGACTTTGGAACGGCATTTTTCGGCCTTAATGCGCTCGTCGCGGTATTGGTGATGATCTTGTTCGGCGCGGCGGAGCGAGCGGATGACATGCTGCATTACATGTACGTCTGGCTCGTGCTTGTGACGATACACCGGCTCGATGCATTTCGGGCCTATCGAAAGGGTCGCATCATCCACAGCCGCTACACCGGCGACTGCTGGCTTGCGGAAAAGCTCTCGCCCACCTCCAAGAGAAAAACCGTGCAACTACTGATCGAGCCGGCCCTGTGCCTAGCCGCTGGGGTGCTGATTTGTCCACACTCGCCGGGGGTCGGCAAGTTCCTCATCGTCGGTACTTTCTCCGTCATGATGTTCAACGGATCACAACGGGCCGTCATGCAGGAACGCGTGCGCAAAATGCGCGATGCACATATCGAACAGCAGGCCACGGCACAGATGTTCCGCGGCAAGGATGATGATTTCTAACCCTTTTACCGGAGGTTTTTATGTCAGAGACGAAGCAGAAGATCGGTGCCGGCCATGCCAAGGCAATGATGCGGCAAGGCGCGAAGGAAATTGCACAAGCGTTGCCGGCGTTCCCGGCCCACGGCGTTCAGCCTGTCGAGGAGCCTGGGCTTGTCGGGAATCTGACGCCGCAAGAAATCGTTCAGGACAAAGGCGCTTACGAAACAATGATCGCAGGATACGCGGGTCGCGGCCCGGAACAAAACGACAGAACCATCGAGCGTTAACCAAACCACTTCACTTTTGCAAGGAGCAAGCCATGAGTAAGGATCCATTACACCAAATATTGCACGGTCTGGCACACGGAGCGCAGCACGAGTACAGACACGGCAACAAGAAAGTCGGCGCGGGCGTCGGACTGATCGTTGCAGGTATAGCGCTGATGCCTATCCCCTTCATCGGGATTCCCTTGATAATTATGGGAATCTGTAAGCTTTTCTCCTGATGAAATTCCTCGGCATAGTCCCGCCCGGACGCGGGCGGGGACCATGCTTTCCACTACTACCGCAATCAAAGAAACGGACTAAACCATGACAAAGAGTCATCTCATAAAATGGAGCGTCGCACGCGACGCGCTGAACTTCATGTGCATTGGCCAGTTGCCCGGCCTTGCTTGGCTGCTCGACCTGCCGCTGCTCATCATGCACTTCAATTATGCGGGGCCTGCGGCAATATTCACAATCCTGGAGATGATCCCGGTCGTTGGCTTCTTCCCATTCTTCACGGTCGCCGCCATGCTCTACCCGAACCACGATGAGCCAAGCGCGACGACCGTCACGCGCATTGGGCCATCCCACGATTTGGTATCTCAGTCCCACCCGCCGTCGCCGCCGTTATACGCGCTGGTAGATGGGCGATTGGTGCCGGTCATTATGCCTGACGGCAGCGACACAACTCTTGCAGCTCGGGGGGTACGGCAAATTGAGTCGCGAGATGTAAGTGAACCGCGATAACCATTCGAGAGGTTGCGATGCTACTGACCGTCATTCAAGCCGCAACTAGGTTCGATATCTCCGCCAGCACGCTCTATCAGCTAGTGGCGGCAAGGAAGATCGGGCATTTGCGAATTGGCACCGGTCGTGGCGGCATACGCTTTACCGAAGAGCAACTCGCGGGTTACCTGGAATCCTGCCGCGTGGAACCGGCGCTCCCCCCTGCCGTCATCGCGCGTAGGCTTCGGCATCTAAAGCTCAACCACGCTTAGGCGGTTGCCTTCTTCAATGCTCCTTGCAGGAATTCCGCCGTCAGATGGCCGTACACGGTTTCAATCATTCGGGTGCTTGTATGCCCCATCAACTTCGACACCACGACGCCATCAACGCCATTCATCAGGGCGTGCGAGCAGAACGTATGCCGGAAATTCGTGAGACACAATTTCTCGCCGATCTTCTTCTTCAAGCGCAGGAAGCGACAGGAAACGGCATGGCGTGTCCATGGAACGCCGTCTTCGTTCCTCAACAGCTTGCCGGTGGGATATTTCATCATGAGCCGTTGCGTGATGGCGAGCGCCTTGTCGGTCAAATGGATAATGCGAGGTCGCCGCTTGCCCTTCGCTTCCTTGGCGGGAAAGACCCACGCCGCACCTTGAACGTGCCTTGCCTCAAGCTTCCAAAGCTCCTGGGCACGGGCACCGGTGTCCCATGCCAATTCGAGCAAGTCGGCGAATGGATCGCCTTCATACCGAGCGAGGATCGATTTGTACTCGTCCGGGGTGATGACACGCTCGCGGTGTCCCTGCGGCGGCAGCTCAAGCCCGGTAATCGGCGAGCGGTCGATATGGCCTTGCTTGGCGAGCCAGTTAAAAGCCCGCTTCACGGCGATCATGGCGCCGCGTTTCATGCCGTCGTTCCATCGGTGCGTATCCACCCACTGCTGCACATAGAAGGGCTTCAATTCCCGGATGGTGAGCGTGGCAGGAATGGCGTCAAGAAATCCCTGGCAGCGTTCCCTATACCATTCGTAGGTGCGGCCGGGGCGGTGCTGTTCAGTCCAGTCAAGAAAGATGTCCATCAACACAGCGATGGAATCAGAGGCCAATTTCGCTGCTCGCGGCTTGGCCATCAGTTCGCCGTAAAGGCGCAACGCCTCGTGGCGATCGGGGCAGAGCTTTGTCTGCTTGCCATCGATCTCGACGAACCAACATTGACGGGCGGAACGGAAGAACGGTTTCGGAAAATGCGGCATTGCTGAACCTCCAACCAAAACACCTTGGTGGGCTGAAGGCTCGCCATGCTGAAGCCCTGCGGTTGCCGCCGCGGGGCTTCTTTTCTCTGCCAAACTTCTCTGCCATTAGATCGCAGAGAAGCCGGAGAGTGGCAAAAGTCCTGATTTTTCCAGCGAGCGCGACGGGACTCGAACCCGCAACCACCGGATCGACAGTCCGGTACTCTAACCAATTGAGCTACGCGCCCGGCTCTTTATCGGGGTCGCATAATCTAGGCGCGCCCGGCGGGTTGTCAAGCTGAAGGGTTTATCCACGAAGCTCAACCTGTCGGCAGTTGACGGGCATGCAACGATGGCATGGCGGTTGTGGCAACGGATTCGGCAAAGGGTACCGGTAGCCGCAGGCCCAAAGAGAATCCGGATAGGAGCAATGAGTCGGCGTTACAAGTTATCGTCGGCTATCGATAATTTTGCTTGGCGCAGCGGTAGACGCATACGATAATGTGGCGGGGTTAGATGCATTGTCCAGGTGATGCGGGACGCACTGGTTGGCAACTGGTGCACTGGATCGGCAAATCTTTCGGATCGGAGACAGGACATGTCAAGGTTGCACCGCAAATCGGGCCAACGACAGGGATTCACTCTGGTTGAGTTACTCGTCGTGATCGGCATTATCGCCCTCTTGATCGCTATTCTGTTGCCCGTGCTCAGCAAAGCACGCAAAGCCTCGGCGACGGCGAAATGTATGTCGAATCTGAAGCAACTCATGATGGCCGTGCAGATGTACGCCAATGACAATCAGGGATGTTTACCGTACACCGGATGCGGCGATTCGCCCGGAACACCAAGGGGTGGCCAGTACGGCGCAAACTGGCTTTACAACGCTGAGCTGGCACCGCAGGCTGGGGTGGCGGGCATCGGAACCGGGTGCGCCGTGAAGGGTCAATTCACCAGCACTGACGTTCAATCTGGCGCGCTGTACCAATATCTCAATGCGCCGCAGGTTTATCGTTGCCCGCTGGACACCGTGCCTGAAGTTGTGGAGCCTGGCACGACCACGCCTCTTTTTAATGCGCTGAGCAGTTACATCATGAATACGTGCTTGTGCAACTACAATTGGGATTCAGCGAACCCAAACGCGTCGTCCAACTCTGCCTACGCGTATCACCCGATGCATAAAATGAACGAGTTTCATCCATACAATGTGGCTTTTTGGGATTATCCCGCCGCTGGGAATATCTTTTATAGTGCGGGCGTTCCCCAACCCTATTTATTACACAAATCCGATCCCTCAGGCGATGGCACGGACCGGCCCAGCGTGTCGGGTCGCCATGCGGGGAATATCTCTGTTGACGATAACGACGCCCTCTTCACGAGCAAGATATCGGGAGGAGTCCCCACTGCGTTCCTGGATGGACATGTCGAACTTTGGCCGATTTATGCGTTCGAAAGTGCGCTGCAAACTCCGGGCATGCCGGAGGGGGCCTCGCCGATCTGGTGTTCGCCGACGATGGATCGTGGAGGGCTTGGCACAAGCCCAACTTACACGATGACCGACATTTTCTCGGTGAATTGATTCGTGGGGTTAGGGGACCGCTTCCTAATGTGGGCAATTGCGGAGATTAAGGAACCTCTTACTTAGTGCGCGGCTCTTGGTCAGGGTTAGAATGGTGGCTTGTCGCCGTTTTACCACCAATCTTCTTCACGACGATATTCGTCATCGTCGCGATCCATCACATAGGTGTCCCCGCTTCCTGATTCGTCGGCTTGCACATCGCGCACGACAGCGGCTAAGGAAAGGGCAAAGAGCAGGCTGATGGTTTTAAGCGTGGCGTATGTCCATTCAACGCCCCTGACAATGGCGTAGGCGAGTAGCGTTGGCCGAACTGCCACATAAGGTTGTCCGTCGCATGTCGTAGGATGGGCTTGCGATGTCGCAGCCAAAGAAATGTGTCAATTTAACTGTTTATCGATGATTTCATTTGGCAAGGCGGTATACGCATGGGATAATCCGCCGGATATTAAAGTGAGGGTCATGACTAGCTGAGCGGGCATTTTCGACACAGTTTCAGCAGCACATGATACAGGCTTTGGCGTCGATGGTTGAAGCGGAATTCACACTCTTTGAGATGAAACAGAAAGGTGTCCGGGTGCA